>Ga0114931_10005228_pt1 | contig 16040 bp, 13 predicted proteins | sample 2SBtaG_FD_89579 | JGI IMG/M metagenome (GOLD analysis project Ga0114931, IMG submission 89579) | Deep subsurface microbial communities from Kolumbo volcano to uncover new lineages of life (NeLLi) - 2SBTROV14_V59a metaG | ecosystem: Environmental > Aquatic > Marine > Volcanic | place: Kolumbo...
GGGGGAGGCTCGGCGAAGCCGAGGGGGCGCTGCTGCGCCCCCAACAAACGGTGCTAGTCCCGCGTTGCGCGGCGCAGCCGCGCGTGCGAAGCACCCATCGCTTCGATGGAAACGCGGGACTAGTCCCGCTCGCCCTCTGCGCGGCGGCGCCACATCAGACCGAGCAGGAACAGCAGCGCGACGACGCCCGAGGGCGAGCGCGCGGGCGCCGTACGACAGCCGCATCCGCCGCTGTTGCCACCGAGCGCACGGGACTGCTCGCGACTGCCGCCGGAACCGCCGGACGAGGAGCCACCCGTGGCGACCGAGCCGGCACCGCCGCCGCTACCCGGCGCGCCGCCGCTACCCGGCGCGCCGCCGCTACCGCCGCTACCGCCGCTACCGCCGCTACCGCCGCTACCGCCGCTACCGCCGCTACCCGAGCCCTGCACCACCTTGATCTGCACTTCAAGCTGGTCGTCCGGCGGCCCACCCTGGCCGGCGTCGCTGAACCAGGCCACGCCCTCTTCCAGCACTCCGAAGTACTCGTAGTAGGTGCCCGTCTTGTTGGGCGCGTGCAGGTTGAACGAGAACTTGTGGCTCTGGCCCGGCGCCACGCTGCCGCTCACGCCGGCGGGCCTGTTCGGCGAGAGCCAGCTGGAGTCGGCGAATGCGCTCGAGCGGTCGCGCGGCTTCGTGGTGCCGAGCCGCGTGTTCGAGTCCCAGGCCTTGCTGCCCGTGTTCTTGAGCGTGATGTAGCCGGGGATCGTCTGGACTGTCGTCATCGTCAGCGACGCGGAGGCCAGCGGGAACGACTGGTCGACGAACGACGCCCCGTAGCTCGGCTCCTGCACGCACGACCCGCTGGCTTGCAGGATCTTGATGTCGGACCCGTAGTAGAACTGCAGGATCTTCTTGTAGTCGTAGCCGTTGCTGTTCTCGAGGCAGCGCCCGCCCCACTGGCTCATGCAGCCGCGGTTCTGCCCATAGCCGGGCGGACCCACGTAGCCCAGCGCTGTCTGGTGCACCGCCGTGCCGCTCAGGCCCTTGTTGTAGGTAACGTAGCTCTCGGTGCTGCCGCCGCTGCCGTGGCAGGAAGGCGGCGACGTGCTGGAGTCGCCGGCGACGAAGAAACCGTAGGTGAGCATCCCGCCGTACGACAGGTACATCCCGGCCGTGTCCTTGGCGGCCTGGATGGCCTTCGCGCTCGGCGTCGCGCTGCAGCCGTACACCTGGCAGCCCGAGTTGCCGCAGATCGAGCCCTTGGTCGCCATGGCGTAGTACGCGACCGACCGCGCGACGATCGCCTGCGCCCGGAGCGCTTCGATGTTCGCGCCCCCGTCCTCGCACGTGATCACCTTCGGGATGTAGTCGGTCTCCGTCGCCTTCGTGCCGTAGCCGCTCACGACGATGTCGCAGTAGGCCGAAGCCAGCGGCGCCGAGACGCGCTGCCGCGACATGCCGAGCGGCTCCTCGAGATCCGGGCTGCCGCAGCCCGCCAGCGCGACAAGCAACACGCTGGAGAGCGTGAGCCCAATGAGTTTCCGTTCAAGGATCCGCATCCGGTCCTCCAGTGCCGCGGCGCAGCGACAGGGCCTGCCTGGGGTGCCACCGACCAGCTTTCGACCCTATCAGAGTCGCAGGGTCCCCGGAGCGCGTTCTAGGGCGAGCCAGAAGGGGCAACCCGGTGCGTGCGCGGAAATCTCGAGTCGGGCTCGTTCGGTGGCTCCTCCGACAGGGCCAGCGCGGGATGGAGCGGCGTGCAGCCCAGTCCGGAGCACGCGGCCCACGCGACAAGCCCGGCTGCCCGTTGCATCGTGGCGGTAGCGTAGCCCAGTTCCCACAACGGCGCCGCCCAGGAGCAACGCACCTAGCAGCGCGGCTGCTCACTCCAGATGCAGGCGGTATTGCACGCGTGGATCGCCCTTGGAAAACCCATGGACGCATTCGGCGCGCACCTTCGCGCCCAACAGCTCGAGGCCGCGGCGGAAGTATCCGACCAGCGAATACTCGAAATACAGGTGCCTGAGCGGCGCGGGGATGCCGTCGATCCACAACTCGACGAGCGGGTCGCGGTACTCCGAGCGCGCGCGTCCAGTGTCGAAGAAGTTCGCGTACATCACGTTCGCAAGCCCGCCGAACCGGCGCACGTCGCTCGTCTCGAGCAAGTTCCGGTATGGCCCCTCCTTGAGCGTCCAGGCGGCGCTCGCCTCGCCGATCTCCCAGAGCGATTGTGTGTCGCCCTCGTACGGTCCCTGGACGATGGCGTCGATGAGCTCGAGGAACTCCTCGGCGGGAAGCCACGTCGTGGCCAGCACGTCGCGGGGGAAGGAGGCGTGCTGGTCGAGGAACGATTTCATGAACTCTTCCACGCCGTCGTCCCCCAGCTTGGCGCGAAGCAGGTTTATCCGCGCATGGTACGCCGTGCCCTTGACTCGCATGACGCGCAGTCTACGGCTTCCGCGCACCGCGCGGAAGGTCCGCGTCGCCGCCCGCGTCGACCGGGGTTCCGGCTTCGGGCGTGGCCGGCGCACGCCCGACGTCCGCCGCGACCGGGGCACCTCCGTCGTCGGGCAGACGGCGGATCTCCAGCAGCGGGACCGCGGCACGCCCGCGATCGAACTCGAACGTCCGCGGCCGCGCTCCGCGCGCGCTCCAGTAGGTCCACCTGCCCTGCTTCAGCCCGCGGGAGAACGTCCCGCGCACCACCGGCGCTCCGTCCGCGCGCCGTTCCTCGTAGGGGCCGTCGAGCACGCCTTGACGGTGCGTGGCGATTTTCCTGATGCTGCCGTCGTCGCGGTACACGACGAGCCGGCCTTGCATGTTCCCCGCACGCATCGCCGTCGTGAACTTCACGTGCCCGTCCGGGTAGTAGAAGGTCGTGCGCCCCTCCAGCTTGCCATTCTTGAACTGCGCCTGGGACGCGACGTTCCCGTGCTCGTCGAAGAACACGAACGGACCGTCCGGCGCTCCGTCGCGGTAGCAGCCCACCCCCTGGCCGTGCTGTGTCTCGGCCATCTCGGTGCCGCTGGGACAATCCGGAAGAGCATGCACCCGGCGGAACATCGAAGCGCACGCGCCGACGAGCAACGGCGCGGCGAGCATGAGCGGGACGCGTCGAGCGGACATGCGACGAGGCGGCATCCAGCGCTGACAGGAACGGGGCGAGCTCACGACGTCGATCTAGCACTGGCGCCGCCGGTACACTCGATCCAGTGGCGCAGGGCGCGCCGAGAGGTCATCGGCGAACGGGCCAGGGGCAGACCGACCTCTACGGCGCGAAGCGCGCGATGAACATGCCTACGGGCCCGGAAGCGTTGGCCACCGGTCGCCCCCACAGCATCAGAAGAGCCCGATGCTGAAGTGGAATGCGCCCAGAGCCTCCCAGTACCTCTGGTTCTTGCGGGTCGGGTCGATCTGGTCGAGGACGCGGTCGATGTTGAAGCCGTAGTCGAAAGCGAGCGGTCCGATGGGCGTACCGATGCGCAGGCCGGTGCCGACAGCGTAGCGCAGGCGCAGGTAGTCGAGCACCTTCTTCGGATCGTTCCACAGGTTACCCGTGTCGAGGAACAGCGCGGTCTGCACGGTGCCGGTGATCGGAATGCGCAGCTCGAGGCGCGGATTGACGAAGAAGTCGCCGCCGCGGATCACGACCTCGTTCAGGGTGAGCGGCGCGGCGGGGTTCTGCGGGTGGAGCAGCTCCTGCGCCACGTCCTCCGGCACCACCGAGTCCTGCAGAAACCCGCGGATGCTGTCGACACCCCCGAGGAAGAAGAGCCTGTCCGGGTACGTCTGCGAGCACTTTCCGAGCGCGATGGTCGCATTCGGGTCACGGCAGGGTGTGAGCAGCTGGTGGTTATATCCCCAGCGGAAGCTCGCCGCGATCGCCAGCCCCTTCTTCGACAGTCGCACGTAGCCGGCGAACCGGTTGGTGAAACGCAGGAAGTCGCTGGTCGTGGCGGTGAACACGTCGCTGGAGCCGCCCGCGTTCTCGGCCGTTTTGCCCACCGGGTTGGCGCGGACGTGCTCCACGCTGGCCGCGAGCAACGTGCCGCGCGTGGCATCGAACGGATTGTCGCGACGGTCCCAGGTAAATCCGAGGCGCTGCGCGACGGCCAACGTGGTGCCCTGCGGCACGCGGAACGCGTTGCGCAGGTTCTGGTTGTTCTGGACGTAGGTCCTCAGCGCGTCTTTCTGCTCGTTGCCGAAGATCTCGGCGGTGTTGAACTCCAGCGAGCCGCCGATCTGCGCCGAGAACTTCCGGTTCGGGCGGTAGCTCAGCGTCAGGATCCCGGCGTCCTTGGTCAATCCGTAGTCGCGCGAGTTGTCGCGCACGTCCACGCCTTCGACACTGAGCGGGAACAGGGGGCCGAGCCCGATCTCGGGAAACTGCACGGTGGCGGTATCGCGGCGCTCGAGCCGCTGGCCCACGTCGAGCTCCTCGTACTTCCGCCGCACGTCCTTCTCCAGGATGAATGCGTTCGGCAGGTAACCGAGCTGCACGCGCAGCGTCAGCTGGATCGCCTCGCCGCCCAGGTTCCTGTGGCCGTACTCGAACGTTATGCGCATCCCCTCGCCCGTACTCACGCCGGGGCGCACGTCCAGGTACTGCGGCAGACGTTCCTGCACGGTGATGATGACGTTCTTCTCCTTCGCCGGCACGTACGGGTCCTCGAATCCGACGTTGACGCTGGAGAACACGCCCAGCGTGGCCAGCCGCTCCTCGGTCTTGCGCACGTCGCTGCGCCGGTAGGGCTGCCCCACCTCGAGCGCCACGCGGCCGCGGATCAGGCTCTCGCTGGTGCGCTGCGCACCGCGGATGATGATGCCCTGGACGCGTACCTGTTCCCGCTCGCTGATGATGAAGCGCACGCGGGCGCGTGTGCGATCGGGCGAGAAGTCGATCGCCGTCGCGACCTCGGCGAAGGCGTAGCCCTGCTCGGCGTAGGCATCGAGCACGCGCCGGCGCGCTTTCTCCAGCTCGCCCTGCGAGACCGGATCGCCGAGCTCGACGTCCGCCACGTCCTCGAGCTCCTTCTCGTACAGTGCCTTGTTGCCCTCGAATACGAGGTCATACAGGCGCGTCCGCGGCCCGAGCTTGATCGGGATATGGAGCACGACGTTGGGCTCGCAACTGATGCCTTTCTCCGGATTCGGCACGCAGGCGAGCGCCGGATCGGGCGGCGGCTCGGGCAACGGCAGGCCGTTCTCGTCGTACTGGCAGGTTGTCTTCGGACGGATGCGTGGTCCCACGGGGATGCAGCGCCCGGGCAGCGAGCGCAGGCTGCACCGGCGACGGATCAGCTGTGCGGGTACCACCATCGCCGACAGGTAGCCCTCGGATCGATACAGATCCTGCAGGTGCTTGATGGCCCGATCGTAGACCTCCGGAACGTAGGTCTTGTAGGGCTTGAGCTCGAACGGCAGCACCCGCGCACCGGTGGGATGGTGCGGACCGAACACCTCGTCGACCACGCGTGGGTTGACCGAACCGAGGATGTCGGCGCCCGGCAGCTCCTCGGACAGGAAGCTGTCGATCTCGCTACCGACGTCCTTGGGCGAGCGCTCGCCGGTCAAGCACGGGTACTCGCGGCGGGCCACCAGCACGCGCAGGTGTTCGCGCACGACGAACACCAGATCGTGGATGGCAGCCCCGGGCTGTCCGCGCTCGTGGGGCTCGACCTCCACGTCGAGGAAGCTGCGCTTGACGTAGTAGTCCTTGATGCGCTGGGCGAGCGTCGCAGGCGATCGATCCTCGGTCTTGTCGAGCTCGAGAGCGGCCTCCAGGTCGGAGGCGTCGGAGTGGCGGTTGCCTTCGAAGCGCAGCTGCATCAACGGGCCCGCGCGGACGACGACCTGGAGCCAGCTCCCGCCGGTCTTCGTGACCAGCATCCGGTGCTCCAGCGCGGCCCGGAACCAGCCCCGCGTGCGGAGCTCCTTCTCCAGCGCGCGGTCGGCCGCATCCAGCCGCTCATCGTCCACGCGGTCGCCGGCGTGGACGCTGTAGCTCGACAGCACCGCATCGATGCCCGGAGCACCCTGCGGCGACAGCGCATAGCTCACGCCGGCCAGGCGCGCGGGCGACCCCGGGTGCAGCGTGATGAGCAGCACCACCTGCATCGGATCGTCCGTGTCGATGACGTCGATATCTGCCTTTGCCGTGGGGAATCCATGGCGCGCGTAGTACGCCTGGATGCGCTGCGAGATCTGCGGCAACTCCGGCGCGGTGAGCTCGCCTCCGTCGTGCACCTCGGCCGCGCGCAGCGTCTCGTCCTCGTCGAGCACGCCGCCCAGCAGCTTGACGCTCTCGATGATGCGTCGCGGCAGCACCACGACGCGCAGGAGCACGCCGTCACCTTCGGGCAGCGCCTCGGCGCGCGCAGTGGCGTAGCGCCCGGTGTCGGTCAGCTCGCGCATGGCACGGCGGGCCACCTCGATCGTCAGCGGCCCCCCCACCCGCACACGCTCGAGCTGCACCTTCCGCGCCCAACGCCCGCCGGCGGTGGCCACCTCGATGCGCACGATGCGCTTGCCGGCCAGAGCGCCGAGCCCGGGCGGCGGCGAGAGCTTCGGGATGGCGCCGGCCGCCGCGCCCTTGACCTGCTCTTCGCCCGGCTGCTGGGCCAGTGCCGCGGCCGGGAGCAGCAGCAGCGCCACGAGGGCCACGATGAGGGCCAGACAGCGGCGGGGCGCGCAGCACATCGACCCCCGTCTTACACCCGACGGACCGCCGGATAGGCGAAAGCCGCAAGAAACGGGCGCTGACCGGGCCGCTGATCTAGGATCGGCCGACCATGGGGAAGAAGCACAAGGCCCCGAAGTCCCCTCCTCGCCACCGGAGCCGCCTCAAGCAGGCGCTCTTGGGGCTGGGCATCGGAGTGCCCGCTCTGGCCCTGGCACTGTTCATCGCCGCCAACAAGGTGGAGTGGGTCGGACCGCTGATGGCCGACTCGCTGCGCGCGGTCGTGGGCACCCGGGCGGTCGCCCGGCTGGAGGATTTCGCCTACGGCGTCGAGGACGACTGGAACCAGGTCTGGAAGAGGAACGACAAGCCCAAGGCCTATTGGCAGGTGCCGACGGCCCACGCCCAGCCACGCCATCGCCCGAAGAAGGTCGCCGACAAGGGTCCGCCGCCGCTGCCCCCGTTCCAGCCGACGGACGTGGGGCCGATGCACAAGAACTGGTCGGCCCCGGGCGACGGCGTGTGGGTCGCGATCGACGATCCACGCCATCCGGACGACGACCCGCACCTGTTCAAGACGCTCATCCACCCCGACAGGAACCGCTCCTGGGCGGAGCTGTTCGTGGTGGCGATCGACCTCAGGCGCACGGAGCTCAAGCTGGTGGCGGGCAGCCGCGAGCCGATGGCCAACACCGAGGACGGCCGCAAGTACGAGCGCCCCGCGCTGATCGCGAAGAAGGACCTGCCCGAGCTCCTGGCCGGGTTCAACGGCGGCTTCAAGACGGAGCACGGCCACTACGGCATGAAGGTCGACGGCGTGACGCTGCTCAGCCCGCGCAAACGCGCCTGCGTCGTCGCCGACTTCAAGGACGACACGCTCAAGATCGGCGCCTGGAAGGATCTCGCCGACAGCGCCGACGACATGCAGTGGTACCGCCAGACGCCGGGCTGCATGTACGACCACGGCAAGATGCACGTCGGCCTCAGGAACGAGGACGCGACGGCCTGGGGCGCCACGCTCGACGGCGACACCGTGATCCGCCGCTCCGCCATCGGCATCGACAAGACGGGGAAGATTCTCTACGTCGGCATCTCGAACCACACCTCGGCGCCGGCCATCGCGGAGGGCATGCACTTTGCCGGCGCCACCAGCGTGGCGCAGCTCGACGTGAACTGGTCGTACCCCAAGGTCGTGCTCTACCGCCCCGGCGACGACGGCAAGCTCGAAGCCGAGCCCCTCGCCGAGGGCTTCGAGTTCAGCAAGGACGAGTACCTCCGCCAGCGCTCGCGCCGGGATTTCTTCTATCTCGTGCGCAAGGACAACGAGACAGCACGGCGCTAGCCGGCGCCCGCGACAAGCGGAGGCCGTCGGACCTTCCCCTACGCGCTACGCTAGCGGCGTGCCCGAGCTACCCGAGGTCGAGGTCACGCGGCGGCGCATCGAGCCGCTGCTCGTCGGGCGCACTATCCAACGCGTGCGCACCACGGCGGACAGCTACTTCTTCCTGACGCCCCCCGCGAAGCTGCGGCAAAAGCTGCGCGGCCGGCGCGTCACGGCGCTCGACCGCCACGGCAAGTACCTGCTCGCCTCGCTCGACGACGAGAGCCGCCTCTTGATCCATCTCGGCATGACGGGTCAGCTCTTCAGCGCCGGAGCGAGCAGCGTGCGGCTGCTCCGGAAAACGGGCCGCGCCGCGCTCGCGCCCGAATCGCAGCGCGCCTTCAAGCCAGACGAGCACACCCACTTCGCGCTCGCCTTCGACGACGGCGGACCCGACGTGCTCTTCCGCGACGTACGGAAATTCGGCAAGCTCGCGCTGCTTCCCGCCGGAGAGAGCGACCCGCGGCTCGACAAGCTCGGCACCGACGCCCTCGCCGCCGACGGCGCGCTGCTCTTTGCCGCCTCGCGCCGCCGGCGCATCCCCATCAAGACGCTGCTGCTCGATCAATCCGTGCTCGCCGGCGCCGGCAACATCTACGCCGACGAAGCGCTGTTCGTTGCGGGAGTGCGGCCCACGCGCCGCTCGGCGCGCGTCACCCGCCGCGAAGCCGACGCGATCATCGCCGCTCTGCACCGCGTGCTGCTCCGCAGCATCGAAACCGGCGGCTCGAGCATCAGCGACTACGTCCAGCCCGACAGCAGCGACGGCGCCTACCAGGACGAGCGCCGCGTCTACGCCCGCGAAGGCGAACCCTGCAGTCTTTGCGGCGCGCCGATCCGCCGCCTCGTCATCGGACAGCGCTCGGCGCACTATTGTGCTCACTGTCAGCGGTAGCGCGCCGCGAACGCGCGTCCGCGAAGCCCGCGCGCCGACATTTCTCCGGACATAACCGGTTATGTCCCCCCGATTGTCGCCCTCCGCGACCGCATCGCCAGCCCGCGCGCCGACATTTCTCCGGACATAACCGGTTATGTCCCCCCGATTGTCGCCCCTCGCCCTCGCCGCCGCGCGCGCCGAAATGTGTTCGCCAAAGCCCCGCGCACCGCGGGCTATAGTGCGCCCCCATGACGCAGGACGAAGCGAAGCAGGCCGCCGCGGACGCCGCGCTCGAGTTGTTGCCGGAAGAGGGCGTGATCGGGCTCGGCTCGGGCTCGACGGCGAAGCTCTTCATCGACGGCGTGGGCCGCCTCGTGAAAGACGGCCGCAAGCTGCGCGGCGTGCCGACCAGCGACGGCAGCCGTGCACAGGCGCTTTCCCTCGGCATCGAGCTCTGCGACGACGAGGGCCCGTGGGACATCGCCCTCTGCGTCGACGGCGCCGACGAGGTGAGCGCGTCGCTCGACCTCATCAAGGGCGGCGGCGGTGCGCACACGCGAGAGAAGATCGTCAACTTCGCATCGCACAAGAACATCATCATCGTCGACGACACGAAGCTCAGCGAGAAGCTCGGCCGTCGCTGGCCGGTCCCCGTGGAGGTGCTGGCCTTCGCGCACAAGGCGACGGTCCGCGTGCTCCGGCAGTTCGGCGAAACGGGCCTGCGCCTCGAGGACGGCAAGCCGTGGATGACCGACGCAGGCAACTACATCTACGACGTGCGCGCCGGCGAGATCGACAACCCGGCCGCGCTCGACGCGGAGCTCCACCGCGTGCCCGGCGTGGTCGAAACGGGCCTTTTCATCCAGCGCGCCGACCTGGTGCTCGTCGCCGGCGCCCGCGGCATCCGCCGACTCGAGCACTCCGCCTAGTACCGCGTTTCCATCGAAGCGATGGGTGCTTCGCACGCGCGGCTGCGCCGCGCCACGCGGGACTAGCACCGTTTGTTTGGGGCGCAGCAGCGCCCCCTCGGCTTCGCCGAGCCCTCCCCCTCGACCGCTCCGCGGTCGTCTAGCCCCTCGATTCAAGAGCATCGAGGGGCTAGCACTACTGCCGGACAGTTGCCGGTCACCCAACCGTCAAGCCCGGTTTCTGGCGCGGATTCGCAAGAACCGGCGCGGAGCGTACTGCTCTTACGTGAGCACCGGAAGCGCAGCGAAACACAGCCAGAAACCGGGGTCGGCGGGCGTCGCCCATGAAAAGACTTCGGCAGTAGTACCAGGGCTGCTCCCCAGCGCGCCGCGTCGCGGCCACGAGCCGCCGTGCTCCCTCCGGTCCGCGCGGCGGCGGTCCCTCTCGCCCGTGCTCGGCCGGCCGTCGCATCACGCCGGTCGTCGACAAGCCGGCCTGCGCGCGGCCGAGGGTCCCTCCGCCGACACGCGGCCGCACGCGGGCTGCGGTGGCGGGCGGGGTGGGCCTGCTGGGGTACCTGGGTGGGTGCCCCCCTCCAGCAGGCGCGGAAAAGGGTGACACGCGAGGCATCCTGCCCCGGGGCGGCGGAAAGCGGGGGCGCGACGGGGGCTTGCGCGACCGACCGGGCGGCGGCAGAGCGGCGAGCCCGGCAGGGGATTTGCAATGCTTGAACGGGTACGGAGGCGACCATGCGAATTGACCGGGGACGACCTGTCCAGGCGTGCATTTGGAGCTACACTGCAGGTGTGACCGCACGGCGACTCTTCTCCGCCGCGGTCGGGGTTTCTGCACTGGTGGTAGCTACGGCTGTCACTCCGGATGCATCGGCCCAGACCGCTTCACAACAACGAACCGAGGCTGCCCGCCAGGTCAGCAGGGCCGCGCACGCGGCGGCCGACGCGGCGGACCAGGTTGCGGCGGGCGATCTGCCGGACCCGGACCCGGACCAGCAGAGCGCGCCGAGTCCGCTCGCGCGCGCGCGCCAGGGTGTCGTGGTGCTCGAACGCCGCGGCAAGCCGCTGGGCGTCGGCACGGTGCTCGCGGGTGACGGCCGCATCCTCACGGCGCTGAGCCCGCTGACGCACGGCAACAATGTCGATGCGCGCTACGCGGACGGCAGCGTGTCGCGCGTCAGGGTGGGCCACGCGGACCGCTCGTGGGATCTAGCGCTGCTCGTCCCGCAGAACGGCCGCTGGAAGAAGGGGCTGAAGGCGTCGAAGGAGTCGCCCACCCAGGCGGGACTGTCGCTCCGGTCGTTCAGCCTCGTTGGCAAGAAGAGCCTGGCGCTCGCCCGCACCATCGTGAAGGGCAAGAGCACCCTGCTCGGCGCAGACAGCGAGCTTCTGCCCGATGCGCTCCAGCTTGCCACGCACTTCAAGAAGGCCGATCTCGGCTCGCCCATCATCGACAACAAGGGGCGTGTGGTGGCGCTCATCGCGCGCGCCTGCGCACCGGTGCGCAACGCGCCGTGCGCACGCGTGCCGTACGGCGTTCCGGTCAGCGCGCTCAAGGCCTTCCTGCGCACGGTTCCGAAGAACGCCGTGCCGCCCGCGCCGTGGCTGGGCATCCAGGGCGTGACGGACGACGCCGGTCCCGTCCACGGCGTGCGCGTGGTCGGGGTGCACCCCCAGAGCCCCGCGGCGGCCGCCGGACTGCACGCCAACGGGGACGCGAGCCTGGCCGACGAGGTCGTGGCGGTCGACGGCAAGCCCGTCGCCACGCCCGAGGCGCTGGCCCACCGCATCAACCAGAAGGCCGTGGGCGACAGCGTGGAACTGCTTGTCTTCGGTCATGGCAAGTTCCGCCGGGTGACCGTGACGCTGAGAGCGGCTCCCGACGCCGGCGTCAAGAGGCACTTGGCACCCCGGCACAAGGCCCACCGCCGGACGCCCCGCCAGCACCCCGCCACCGGCTACTGAGGCGCATCCGGTGGCCAATATCAGGCCGATCCGTCTCTGATCCGTCTCTGTAGATGATTTCGTTGACAGTGGCCTCCGCTGTTAGGAGGATACTCGCGGATCTTCTGGTGATTTTGGCGACGGCACTTCTGTGACAGGGCCCCTCCGTATCGAGGTTGCAGGGCAAACCGATGTAGGCCGGAAACGCAACCACAATGAAGACAACTTCGCGATTCTCGCGGAGTATGGGCTCTACGTGGTGGCGGACGGCATGGGCGGTCATGCGTCTGGCGAGGTCGCGTCGAAAATGGCGGTCGACACGCTGCAGGAGTTTTTCGCCGCGACGGCGGACGACCCCGAGCGCACCTGGCCCTACAAGATGGACCGCAACAAGGGCTACGAGGAAAACCGGCTGGTCACCGGCATCAAGCTCTGCAACCTGCGCATCTACGAACAGGCGCAGCGCAACGCCAAGCAGCGCGGCATGGGCACCACGCTCGTAGCGCTGTTCGCGGTGGAGGACGGCATCTACGTCGCGCACGTCGGCGACAGCCGCGTCTACCGCATACACGAGGCCGCCATCGAGCAGCTGACCGAAGACCACTCGCTGCTCAACGACTACAAGAAGATGAAGCGCCTCACCGAGGAAGAGATCGCCAACTTCCCACACAAGAACGTGATCGTGCGGGCCCTCGGCATGAAGGACACCGTCAAGGTGGACACGCGCTTCGAAGCACCGCGAGCCGGCGACACCGTGCTTCTGTGCTCGGACGGCTTGAGCGGCCCCGTCACCGACCCCGATATCCTCAAGATCGTGCTCGACTCGCCCGATCTTCCCACCGCCTCCAACCGCCTCATCGAAGCCGCCAACGAAAACGGCGGCCCCGACAACATCACCTGCGTCGTCGCTCGCTGGATCGAGTAGCCCGCGCGCCGCGCGTGGCGGCGTGCCGGCGCTCAGTGCCGCTGCGACGGCAGGATGTGCACAGGGGCGGGAGCCATCTTGACGTGGACGGGCTCTCCCTGGGTGGGGCTGAGGACGGCGTAGACGATAAAGACGATGGCCAGCATCAAAAGGCTCGTCAGAAGGAACATGGAGATGGGCGGGTGGCGCTCGGTGCTCCAGCCGTCGGCATAGAACTTCCCGCCACTGCGCTCACGCAAGCGGCGCTGTACGCCGCGGAGCACGTCGGGGGGCGGGTGCTCCTCGTCCTCGCGCTGCTGCATCGCTCCGCGCAGCATGTCGCGGATTTCCGAGTCGGCTCCCTCGTCGAAGTCGGCCTGCTCAGTCTCCGGGTCCGGGGTCGGCTCGGTCGGTTCTTCGTCGGGCTTGTCGGGCTCGCTCATCGGATCTTCTCCCCCAGTGCGCTTTCGACCTTCTGTTTGAGCATGCGGCGCGCTCGGTGGATGCGGCTCTTCACGGTGCCGTCGGCCAGCCCCGTGATCTCGGCGATCTCGTCGTAGCTCAGGTCCTCCACGTCCCTCAGGATGAGCACCTCGCGGAAGTCGGGCTCCAGCTCGGCAATGCAGGCGTGCACGACCTGCCCGAGCTGGAAGGCTTCCGCCATGTGATCAGGTCGTGCGACGTCGCCGAAGGTCACTCCCTTGGCTTGGCTGAGCGGCGCGCGTTCTGCCACCGGCTCCAGCTCGTCCTGCGCCTCGGTGTGGCGCCGTGCCAGGTACTTCACGCGGTTTTTGCAGAGGTTCACCGCAATCCGGTAGATCCACGTCCCCAGCTTGGCGTCGCCGCGGAACTGGCCGATCGCCTTGAACACCTGGACGAAGACCTCCTGCGCCATGTCCTCGGCCTCGTCGCGCCGGCCGAGCATGCGGAACACGAGGCGGAACACGCGCTGCTCGTAGATCTCGACGAGCTCGTTGAATGCGCGCTCGTCGTGCGCGCGCAGGCGTTCGATGAAACGCCGCTCGCTGCTTTCGTCCACCTCAGGCACGTCCCACCAGGTCCGGCCGACACGGTAGACCGGAAGCGGCGTGGCGTCGCCACCCGTGCGCCCGGCATCGGCCGAAATACCGCTGCCGCGCCGCTCTGCACGCTGCTCGGCCACTCAACCAGCGACACCGGCGGTCCCGGCGGGTTCCCGATCGCCGTCTGGGGGAACCTCGGCCGACGTGCGGTGTCTCAACAGGATCGGCGCGGCCACGGGTGTCGCGCGTCGCCCCCACCTCCGCTCGGTAGTCGGGCCGGGCGACGACTGGAAAGCGACGCGTGATCGATCACTTGGGTTGGTCCGGCGCGGTATCCTCGCGAGAGGCATAGATTCGCATCGAGGGGTCGAACCTGGGGGTGGCTGGGGCGGGGGCGGAGGCGGCGGCCGGTGCTGTGGCCGTGTCGGTGACCGCGCCGGTGGCAGTGAGGGGGACGGCATGGTGGGACGCAGCCACGGCGCGGGGCAGGCTCGCGGGACGGGTGATGGATGCAGCGCGTCAACGCTCCTCTGCCGCCCGGCGGCGGGCGGGTCGCTCCGATCCCGGCACGCGCCGCGAAACGTCTGGGCGCCGGAAGGCATGGACCACCTGCGCACCGTGCTCCGCGTCGAGACGGAGACGCTGGACGCGGATGGCAATCGAACGAACATCGAGAACCGCTACTTCGTCGCGAGCTTGCCGCGCTCCCGCCTGACCGACGGCTAGTGGCTCCTGCTCGGCTGCCCCGGACCCCGGTCACCGCCGCCGCCGGCCCAGTCACCGACCCCCGCCACGGTCGCCTGGAGCCGGAGAACGGAACGCGCGCCGCCGAACACCGATCTCCACTGGCGTCGCCCCGGGGCGGCTTGGATCAGCAGCCGATCTGCGCGATGCTCGACGCCGCATGAGCGCGAGCCTCGGGGAGCTGTTGGGCCAGCCGATACCGGAGGTCGCCCGCGTGGTGATCGAGCATCGCAAGGTCGAGGAATTCAGACCCCTGGGCCTGCTCGAAGTGTCGGTGGGGTTCGCGTGTTTCGTCTGCCTGCTGCCCGTGGTGATCCTGGTCGGCACAGCCAGCGGCAGCGACAGCACCGGCGGGGGCGACATCGAGCTGCCCAGCATCCGGGGCAGGCTCTACAACAGCTATCACGAGCTCGTCGTGCGATTGCTCGACGCCTGGGGCCGTCCGCTCGGCGAGGCGAAGTTCCGGCCGCGCTCCGAAGCCGACGGGCACGCTGCGACAGCGAGCGTGCTCGATGCGGCCGCGCGGCAGAACCTGGTGGTGGTCGAGACGCTTTCGGGCAGCGCCAGCGAGACCGCCGAGGTCTGGTACGGCGGTAGACCGCTGATGACACGGCCGGAAGCGGTGAACGAGGCGGAAGCGATGGCCTTCCTGCAGCGTTCCGGGCTCGAGGTAGCGCGGGCTCCGGGCGAGCTCACCGTCGTCGAGACGGCCGCTCCGTTGTCGTTGGTGCAGCGCGTGCTGTTCGGTCTGCTCGCCGTGGTGATGCTGCCGTTCGCGCTTATCCTGCTCTTTTCGGAAAACGGTCGCCGCGGGCTCAGGCACACCATCAAGAACATCTTCGGCGGACCGCCCGAGCAGCGGGTGATCACGGCGAGAGCGGAATCGCTCGAGTGTTTCCGCCGGCGCGGCAGCGAGCAGTGGGACCGCGAGCTCATCGACGGCCGTGATCTGGTGGGGATCACCTTTTCGCCCACCCTCGGCTACGACCGCCGGGTGACGCGGCACACGGCATCACTGCGCTTGGTGGGTTGCCGCTGCTCGCGCATGATCGTGTGGCCGGGCGTGGAGGCGTATGGCCGGGCCCTTCGCGACGCACTGGTCGCCGCGACGCTGCGCCTGAGGCAGGAAAGGCCCGAGTTCGGTCTGCTGGGCGACGGCCCCCATCCCACGAAGTGCCCGTACTGCCGGGCGCTATACGTGATGCAGCCGGGCGCGACCTGCCCGAGCTGCGGCGCCTACGCAAGCACCACGCCCTGAACGCGCCGCGGAGCGAGCGGTTCCGGCGCATGGATTCGAACCATGATTCAGGGATTCAAAGTCCCTTGTCCTGCCTTTAGACGACGCCGGAAGAAGGCCCGCGGGCCCCAGGGGCGCACAGGGTAGTGCACCCGGCCGCTTCGCGGAAGGGTCCGCCGGGGCCGCGCCGGCGCTAGTCCCGCGTTTCCATCGAAGCGATGGGGGCTTCGCACGCGCGGCTGCGCCGCGCAACGCGGGACTAGCACCGTTGGTTGGGGGCGCAGCAGCGCCCCCTCGGCTTCGCCGAGCCTCCCCCTCGACCGCTCCGCGCTCGTCTAGCCCCTCGA
>Ga0114931_10005229_pt1 | contig 16034 bp, 15 predicted proteins | sample 2SBtaG_FD_89579 | JGI IMG/M metagenome (GOLD analysis project Ga0114931, IMG submission 89579) | Deep subsurface microbial communities from Kolumbo volcano to uncover new lineages of life (NeLLi) - 2SBTROV14_V59a metaG | ecosystem: Environmental > Aquatic > Marine > Volcanic | place: Kolumbo...
ACAACCAGGTCTGAGTATGACATCGTCAAGGCAAATGGGTATTACCTCTGGTAGGAGCGATTGGTAGGAGTGATTGGTAGGGGCGATCAACCTCGCGTCAGGGTGATTTCGGTGAGTTCCGGCCGGCAGTTGAAGCGCAAGGGTACGCCGCTCTGTCCTATACCGCGGTTGGTGTAGAGCCAGCTCTGGCCTACTCGGTAGAGGCCGAGGTCGTACTTGCGGCCCAGGTAGGGAAGAACGAGGGCGCCGATGCCGGGGAGGCGTACCTGGCCGCCGTGGCTATGCCCGGAGAGTTGCAGGTAGACACGAGGGTCGGCGGCAATGTCGTCGATGAGGTCGGGTTCATGAGCCAGCAGAATGACGGGAGTGTCGTCCGGAGCGGTCGTTAGCGCCTGCTGCAGGTTGGGCCGACCGCCCCAGGCCGAATCGAGCCCGGCGAGATAGAACCGTGTGCCCGAGATATCGATGGTGAAACCGCTGTTGCGCAGCACCACCAGGCCCGCTGCTTCGAGGCCTCTGACGATGCGACCCGCACCTGCCCACAGGTCATGGTTGCCGAGGCTGCCAACGACCCCGTAACGAGCCTCGAGCCTCGCCAGGATAGGGGCCAGTTCGGAGATCGCCTCCGCCCGTGACGTTACGAAGTCACCGGTCAGAGCGACCAGGTCGGGCTCGAGCCGGTTGCTGGTCTCGACCACCCGTTCTATGAAGGCCAGGCTGGTGAAGGGCTCGGCATGGAAATCACTCAACTGCACTATGCGCAATCCGTCTAGAACCGCTGGAAGCCCGTCGAGCGGTAGGCGCACCCGTTCGTGGGCCAACCAACGAGTCTCCACCAGGCTGCTGTAGCCGCTGCCGGTCAGCAGGGCGGCGACACCGCCGACGGTCAGACCGGCAAGCAGTTTGATCACCTCCCTACGCGAGTTTTCGGGCAGTCGCATGTCGCCAGCCTACGCCGCCGGGATCCGGCTATAGGTTCGTGATTTGACAGAGTACGTTGTTCGACGTTGAAAGCAGTCGGCGCCTCCGCGATGAGTCGGTGGCGGGCATCTTGCGGCGGGCAGCGGGATCGGTTCGCCACGGGGATGCTCCTGGGTGGGCTCTACTCGAGCATCAAGTGCCAGATCGGTGCCATGTCCCTTGGCGGTCTTGGCGAAAGAACCCTGCAGGACAAGCTCGACCTGTCGGGGTGGCGCTATGAGCGTGTGCCGTGCCAACAGGGCCAGACGGCAGGCACCGGCAGTGTGGCTGCTAGACGGCCCGACCATGATGGGTCCGATGACGTCCAGAAGGCTCATCTGCCTATCAGCTTAACGAGGACTGCTGCCCTGCGTCGCGCGCTGTTGGTCGGCATTTGCAACCGGCAGACCATCGGGAATGGAGGTAAAGCGGCCCGTGGGCCGCTTGTCATCGAAATTCTTCTCTGGCGGTAAGCCGCTGGTCAGTTCTTGACGCGCTCCTTTAGGCTCTTGCCGGGCTTGAAAGCGGGATACTTGCTGGCAGGAATCTTGATCTTTTCGGTTGTTCCGGGCTTCACGCCTGTGCGGGCCTTGCGCTTGCGGACTTCGAAGGTGCCGAAGCCGGTCAGTTGCACCTTGAAGTTGTTGTCAAGGTGAGAGCTGATCTTGTCGAGCATGGTGTCCATGACCTCTTTGACGTCCTTCTTCTTCATCCCGGTTTCATCGGCGACGAGGTCCACCAGATCCGCTTTGGAGACAGTTTTCTGCTTCGCCATGGTGCTTCCTCCCTCAGGATGTCTTTAATTTCCCCCGAACTTTAGCACGGCGAGTGGTAGAAGGCAAGTCTGTCACGGCATTTTCAGGTTTATCCCGGGGAGTTTCCTGGCGAGAGAGCTTACTTTCACGCTCTAGCCTGCTAGTCAAAGAACTTCGGGACTGGTGGTTTATCGTCGTCTAGGACAGCATTAGTGCCTTAATACTCTTCATCAACTCGTCGGTGGTGCTACGGATATCGTTGCGCGTGCGACCGCAAGGTGTGAAGGGATCTCCGAAACGCACCCGGAAGTTCCGACCCTCCCTCCAGATGGCTGCCGGTAGGAGCGGCACCCCGGCCCGCTGCGCCAGGAAGGCGGCACCATCCAGCGCTTCGGCATCCCCGGCGCTGCGGGTACCCTGAACGAAGATGCCTATCGCCGACCCCCGCTCGAGGCGCCGCAGGGCGCTCTTGATAGCCGTTCTGTCACTCCGCTCTCTATCGACGGGGAAGGCATGCAGACCGCGGAGGAGGAGCCGGAGCCAGGGACGTTCGAACAGCTCCTTCTTGGCCATGAAGTTAACCTCGCGCGGCGTGGAAGCCCCGAGGAGTGGGGGATCCCAGGCAGTTATGTGATTGCTGGCGACTACCACGCCCCCCTTTCTGGGGACCTTGTGGGCGTCTATGATCCTCAGCCCCAAGGCGCTTTTGCCATAGGCCAGTATCATGATGCGGGCAAGGCGGTAGAGCCATGGACCCTGTAGCAGCCGTTCGAATAGCGTCATCATTACTATTCTAGCCGCGAGACGTTTTCTTCACGCCGCTCGGGTGACCCGGGAGAAGGATCGGCACTGACCTCGGCGGCCAGCAGCGCCCCTACCAGGAAGAGGAGCAGCGCTAGATAGAGCCAGAGGAGGATGATTAGCAGACCGGTGATTACCCCATAGATGAGGTTGAAGCGCTCGATGTCGAATCCAAGCAGCAGCACCCTGCGCATTACCAGGATACTCGCGCTGCTGAACAGGGCGCCGGACAGTGCTCCTGTCCAGCTGCTACGCTGTCGCGGTAGGAAACGGAAACAGAGCGTAAATGCTACGGTGGCACTGACAAGACGTAACCCCGCATTCCAGAAGCCGCGCTCCCAGGTAAAGCGGATTGCCGGTGGGTGGATGTTGAACTCGTGAAACTGCCTGGTGAGGTCGTTTATCAATTTGGTTATCGAGGAAAACACCGCGCCACTTATGATCTCGATGCCGATGGTGAGGGCTACTGCCAGTACCAGCAGGACGGCGACCAGGCGTTTGCGCCAGAAACCCCTCGCCTTTGGGACTTCGAAGATGACTTCGAGCGCCAGCTGCAGCGAGGCGAAGAAGTTGCTGCTTGCCCAAATGAGTACCAGCACCGACAGCAAGCTGCGCAGTAAGGCGCCAGCTCTAAGCTGTTCGAGGATGACTTCGAAACTGCGGTTGACCAGCTCGGTGCTGTTGTTCTGCAAAGGTAGGATCTGGGCAACGAGATCGGTCAGGGCCGTACGGTACTGTCCGGCCAGCTCGGGCCGAGTTCGCAACACTACCCCCAGCCAGCCCCCGAGCAGCAGGAGTAGAGGCCCGATGGAAAAGGCCGCATAATAGGCTAGGGCCGCGGCCAGCAGTGGTAGTCGAGAGAGCTGGAAGCGTCGGTAAAGGCGGCTGGCAAACCTCCATACCGCTACCTTCCGAAGGCCTTCCGGCGGGGGCATGATGTTCAGGACTCGCTGGCCCTATGACGATCTAGGTATATGACGGCCAGGATACCCGCCAGGGCGACGAGCGCGTGCAATGCAACCCAGATAGCGGCATTGGGTTCCCAGGGAAGCTTTACCTGGAAGAGGGAGCGTTTCGAGGCCATGAGTACAAAGATTTGCGGGATGATCAGCAAGAGTGGAGAGATGATCAACGCCGGGTAACGCCAGGAGAACTCGAGCCCCAACATGGCCAACAGGTTGGAGCTGAGGATGATGGGCAGCATCACCAACCAGTCGACGTTTCCGGTTATCAGTCCCAACGGTGGCGCCAGCAGTGCCGTGAGGTAGGCGAACGGCATGCCTCCCATGCCGAAAGCGAGATAGCTGAACAACACGATGCCGAGGCTGCGATACGCGATGGCTAGTGGAGCCACGGCCACTACCACCGCAGCCAGGAACAAGAAGGCACCGATGATCATCCCTTGAAGGGCGGGGGTAGTGCGGATCACGACAGCATCCTAACCGACTGGCGCGAACTCGCTTCGAGAATACCTCCCGGGGTCTTTGGGCTTCGGGCCTCGCTGCGCCCGCAGAAACCGTTTTCGAGGGGTGGCGGGCAAGAGTTCCCAGGCTGACTGCGGGGCAAGGGCTTCAGGCGACATCGCGCACCTCTTCGAGGCGTTCGGCTATCTCCGCCACCGATCGCAGGAATCTGCCGGTGGCCGAGGTAGGGTGGGAGGCGACCCGTTCGGGAGTACCGGTGGTTACGATGGCGCCGCCACGCGCCCCGCCGTCCGGACCGAGGTCGATTATCCAATCCGCCGTCTTGATCACGTCGATGTTGTGCTCTATGACCACCAGGGTATTACCTCCGTCCACCAGCCGGTGCAAGACGTCGAGCAGCTTGCTGGTATCTTCGAAATGCAATCCCGTGGTGGGCTCGTCAAGGATGTAGAGGGTCTTGCCGGTCGAGCGTTTGCCGAGTTCCGCCGCGAGCTTGACCCTCTGCGCTTCACCACCCGAGAGCGTGGGGCTGGACTGGCCGATCTTTATATACCCAAGCCCGACATCTTTCATGAGCTGCAGTTTGCGGGCTATGTTGGGAATGTTCCCGAAGAACGACAGCCCCTCTTCCACGGTCATTCCCAGAACGTCGGCTATGGATCTGCCGCGTATTCTTACCTCGAGGGTTTCCCGGTTGTAGCGCGCTCCCTTACAGACCTCGCAGGGTACGTAGACATCTGGCAGGAAGTACATTTCCACCTTGACGGTACCGTCGCCCTTGCAGGCCTCACAACGCCCTCCTTTTACGTTGAAGCTGAAGCGACCTGGCTTGTACCCGCGCTTTCGCGCCTCGGGAGCACGGGCGAAGAGGTCGCGAATATCGGTGAAAATACCGGTGTAGGTTGCCGGGTTGCTGCGAGGGGTGCGGCCTATGGGGCTCTGATCTATCTCTATTACCTTGTCGACGTGCTCGCTGCCGATGATGCGGGTGTGCGCTCCCGGGATGGCCTTGGCTCGGTAGAGTTTCCGAGCGAGGCTGGCATGCAAGATGTTGTGGACCAGCGTGGATTTACCCGATCCCGAGACTCCGGTTATGCAGGTAAGGGTTCCAAGGGGGATCTCCACGTCTATACTTTTGAGGTTGTGCTCGCGCGCGCCGAAAATCACCAGCTTGCGGCCGTTGCCATCACGCCTTTTGGCGGGCATCGCGATCTTCTTGTCACCCCGCAGGTAGGCTGCCGTCAGCGAGGTTTCATGCTTGACCAACTCGTCTGGCGATGCTGCTGCCACCACCTCGCCACCGTGAACCCCGGCACCCGGTCCCAGATCCACGATGAAGTCGGCCGCCCTCATGGTGGCCTCGTCGTGTTCAACTACGATGAGGGTGTTGCCCAGGTCGCGAAGGCTGGTCAGGGTCCTTAGTAGTCGGTGGTTGTCACGCGGGTGCAACCCGATTGAGGGTTCGTCCAATACGTAGAGAACCCCGGTGAGCCCCGACCCCACCTGGGTGGCGAGGCGGATCCTTTGGGCTTCCCCACCGGACAGGGTGTTGGCACTGCGGTTGAGCGATAGGTAGTCCAACCCCACGTCTTCCAGGAATCCCAGACGGGCGCTGATTTCGCGAAGAATCGGCCGGGAAATCTTGCCGGCTGCCCCCGGCAGCTTGAGTTCGTGACAGAGTTCACGCGCTTCCAGGACGGTCATCGCCGAGACCTGGGCGATATTCTTGTCGGTTACGGTGACGGCAAGCACCTCCGGCTTGTAGCGTGTTCCCTGGCAGTGGGGACAGGAAACCAGCGACATGTACTCCTCGATCTTCTCGCGAGCATAATCCGAGGCCGCTTCCTGGAGGTGCCGCTCGAGGTTGGCGATTACCCCTTCGAACTCCGCCTTTAAGCGCATGGTTTCACGTCCGCCCCGGCGATAGACGACGTCTATGGGTTCCTCGCTGCCGTGCAGGATGACCTGCTTGACCGCTTCCGGCAGCTGGCGCCAGGGGGTGGCGAGGTCGAACGAGAAGTGGGCGGCGAGGGCTTTCAAGCGGTCCCAGTAGAAGACCTTGCCGCCGCTGGTTCGCCCGCCGCTCCAGGGGGCGATGGCGCCCTCGCTGATCGACAGGTCCTCATCGGGGACGATCAGCACCGGATCGAACTGTTGCAGGTAACCGAGACCGCTACAGTGGGGGCAGGCACCGTAGGGTGAGTTGAAGGAGAACACGCGAGGCTCGAGCTCCTCGAGGAAGGTGCCGTGCTCGGGGCAGGCAAAGCGTTCACTGAAGAGTTCTTCCACGGCATCGTCGGGCAGCCACACCCTTACCGTTCCTTCGCCCTTCTGCAGGGCCAGCTCGAGCGATTCGGCGATGCGGGTACGGTCCTCCTCTTTGATCATCACCCGGTCGGCCACTAGGTCGATATCGTGCTTTTCATATCGTTCCAGGCCGGCGTCTATGGCTTCATCTAGTGGCCATATCTCTCCATCGATACGTACGCGAGCAAAGCCTTCTTTACGGAGGTCATGGAAGAGCTTGCGGTACTCGCCCTTTCGCCCCCGCACCACTGGGGCAAGCAGCATGGCCTTGCGGCCGAGAAATCGTTCCAGTAGCTGGTCCACGATTTCGCTGGCAGATTGGCGCTCGATAGGTCGCTGGCAGATAGGGCAGTGGGAATGCCCGCTCGGGCGAAGAGCAGCCGGAGGTAGTCGTGGATTTCGGTAACGGTTCCTACCGTGGAGCGGGGGTTGTGACTGGTGGTTTTCTGGTCGATGCTGATGGCGGGGCTCAGCCCCTCGATGGCGTCGACATCGGGTTTGTCCATGATGCCGAGGAACTGACGGGCATAGGCCGATAGGCTCTCTACGTAACGGCGCTGACCTTCGGCATAGATGGTGTCGAAGGCCAGCGTCGATTTTCCTGACCCCGAGACCCCGGTGAAGACGATGAAAGAGTTGCGGGGCAGTTCGAGATCGATGTCCCTGAGATTGTGTTCACGAGCTCCGCGAATGACGAGATCCTGCAAAGGATGGTGCCTCCTTAACGGTCCCTGGGTGAGGGGATCGAGCCGCAGGGGGAGAGAAGGCGACATGGGGCGACAGGGTGCCCTGCCAGGGGCCGCCTCATCCTAAACACGCAAGTATACCAGAGCTTCCCGTGCTTGTGCGATAGGCTTGGGAATCCCGGGGTGTGGAAAAGCCTTCCAGACAGGTGCTATTGAGTTGGGAGTCGACCAGTATGGTCGACTCCTTGGAAGCTAGCGATTAACCTCCCACCTAAATTTGAGGAAGAATGCCTAAAATTTAGGGCGAGCAGAGCGAATAACTGCGGCTGGCCGCGGTCCCGAGCAAAACATGACTTGGACGTGCTTAAGGCACAAGCTCGAGCAGCAAAGAACTCTCAGGTCGAAACGCCGTTGGAGTCTTCTACGTTCTCCTCGCGATAGATCGCCATCTGCACCCGTAGCGCCAGGGCGATCAGGACGGCCAGGATGAGGAGGATGGGAACGCGCCAGAGGAGGAAGAGAGCGATGAGGGCGGTAGCGGTCAGCGGGAGGCGGAGCACGGTGCGACCGCTGGCGTTGCGCAGCAGTAACTGGCGGCGGTTTCCCTCTCTGAGGAGACGACTACAGGTCTTGAAGCAGGCTTCGAGAAAGCGGGGTCCTCTTGAAGTCCCCTTCTTGTCGTTGTTGGGAGGCTTTTGCTCGCTGCTTCCTGTTTGGGGTCGGGGGGCGGGCATCTGTTCCATCATTTCGTATTACTCTCCTTAAACTATCCTTACGAAACTATCCTTGCGATTGCCGGTGGACGGGTGATTCGGGGGTTTCGTCCGCTGTTGCCGACTCGGTCGTGTCGCCGTGACGTTCGACCGCGATGGTGAGGTTGGCTACCAGGGCGGCGATGGCTCCGATAGCGGCCCAGACGGGCAGCAGAACCGTTCCGATGACACCGATGGTGAGGGGGATCTCGATGAGGGTTTTACCCTCGTCATTCTTGATGGTGATGCGACGGACGTTGCCTTCGCGGAGCAGCTCCTTGACCTTGGACACCACCGCCTCCCCGCTGACGCGGAACTCCTCGGTGAAGGTCTTCTCCTGCTTATCGCCCGGCGTGGCTTCTTGGGCCTCAGCTTCGCTCATTATCGCTCCTTAAAGCGTTGGCAGGCATAGCTGGCCTGCTAGCGATAGTAGTCTAGGGATAGAAGGTGTGAGTTGTCTTCACCCTAACGGGTGAGGCGGCGGGTGATGCCGCTCTCTCATCCCCACAAGGTTATCGAAGTGAAAAGGGGGGTTGTGATCTTCCCTGCAGTCGCTGTGCGCGCCTTGTCGCCGCGAACATCAGAGCAGCCCTAGCTTCTGCGCCACGGCGACGGCCTGAGTACGGCTAGTGACATTCAACTTGCCGTAGGTGTTGCGGGTATGGGTCTTGACGGTGTTTAGCGAAATATCGAGCCGTCTGGCGATCTGCTTGTTCGATAGGCCCGCCGCCACCAGCTTGAGAACCTCCAACTCGCGTTCGGACAGCGTCTCGAGCCATCCGTAATCCACCGCGGGATCCTGGGTGTCTTCGAGGGTCTCGAGCAGCTGACTGCGCTGCTCGAGCGAAAGGCCTTCGCTGGCGGCTTGCTCGAGTAGCGCCGCTAGCTCCTGACCTTGCTCTTCTATTTTTAGGGAGGTCAGGAGATGACGGCGGATGACATCGACATCCGGATGCTGTCCTGCGAGGCGTGCAGCTCTCCGGTAATCGTGGGCTTCCAGAGCATGCCGGAGGGCATTGACCCTGTCCCCCTGCCGTTCGAACCAATCGCTGGCCCGCGCGTGCAGGGTCGGGCACAGGTCGGGTCTCGCGTCCTCCAGGCGGTGACGCAGTAGGTCCTGGAAGAGGGCGTGATAGCGGTACCAGTGCCTTTGGTTGTCGAGCGGTACCAGGAAGAGGTTGTGTATTTCTAGATGCTCCAGAACGCTCGCGGCATCCTGGCGGGTGCTCACGGCGTTGGCGAGTTCGGCGCTGAAGCGCTCCAGCACCGAGGTCATCAGCAGAAAGTCCTGGATATCGGCATCGAGACGCATAAGCACCTCCTCGGTAAGGTAGTCGAGGATGAAGCGGTCGGTGCCGGTGAAGCGCTCGATGAAGTCACCAACGTCCTTCCGGCCTTGCAGGGAGAGGGCCGCCAAGTGTAGGCCGGCCGGCCAGCCTTCGGTACGTCGCGTCAGTTCCTCGCTGTCGCGAAGGCTCAGCTCGAGTCCCAAGACTTCCAGGGCGGCTCGTACCTCGTCCGGGGTGAAGCGAAGATTCGGGGTGCGGATCTCGGTGAGATCTCCACGGGCGCGCAGGCGTGCCAGAGGTAGCGGCGGCTCGCTGCGGGTACTGAGCATCAGGTGGAAACGGTCGGGAGCATTCTCGATGAGAAAACGCACGGCCTGGTGAACGGCGGGGCTGCTTATGAGGTGGTAGTCTTCTAGAATCAGGACGATGTCCTCCTGGTTGTGGCAGAAGTCGTTAAGGATGGTGGTGAGGACCTCCTCGGTATCCTCGTTCACGAAGTCACCGAGGGCCGAGAGGGTGTCATCTACCTGCTGAAGGGCGGTCGTGAGGTGTCTCAGGAAACGCCTTATGGTGTTGTCAGCCTCATCCAGAGAAAGCCAGGCGACGGTGGGCTGTGCTCGAGCCAGCCAGGTGGTAAGCAGGGTGGTCTTGCCATAACCAGCGGGGGCCGAGAGGAGAGTGAGCTTGAGTTTGCTGGCGGCGTCCAAGTTTTCCAGGAGTTTCACCCTGGCCAGGTACTGGCTGCGGTTGGGTGGTGGGCGTAACTTGGTGATCAAGAGGGATTTGGGCACCAACTCACCTCGTGATCCGCAGTGATTCGAGGATAAAGGCGATCTTCTCTGGATAGCTGCTGGCGGAGCAGAGGGTGCCCTTGTTTGGTAAACCGCGGTTTGGTAAACCACTGTTCATCAGCCACCTCCGACCATCGATCAGTTCTCCACCACCGGCTGTGATTACATCGTTATCATCGAGTGTACCGTCACCAGGGTACACCGCCCCAATCATGCGTTACGAGCGTTGGCGATAAGATTCGACTTCGAGGGTGTTGGCTTCGGGGGGTGTTGGCGTTAGACTATGTTCTGCGTCGGCCTGGTTGAAAAGGTCGGTTTTCGAGGAGGGACTGGTGTTGGGCGACCGCACACTCACACTTTACGGAATAATCTTTGCCTTCATAGCTACGGGCGCTATCCTCTTCTTCTGGACTATGGGCGCCATCTTGCTGCTGACCGGCAATGGCGGGCAGATAAACTTCATCGCCCTGACGGGAGGGCTCCGGACCCTGTTCCTGTCGTATCCGGCGGTGGCGCTGGTATTCAGTGCCCTCGGCCTACTCCTCTATCTGGGTGGGCGGAACACTGTGGCCGTTGCCATGGCGGGCTTTCCGGCTGCCGCGTCCCTGCTCTTCTACCTCTGGCTGGTGGCTCTGCGCTAAACACCTCCCACCTGAATTCGAGGAAGAATGCCTCAAATTTGCAGCGGATCGCCTATTGATAGAGAGCCGTTGGAGTTGATCTGGTGGTACTCGTTCCGCTCGGGCGAGCAGAGCGAATAACCGCGGCCGCCGCGGTCCCAGGCAAAACATGACTTGGACGTGCTTAGTGTATAACTACACTAGTGTATAAAAGGGTGATTCAAGCTCGTTGGAGTGCTCCGATCGCGATCTGCCGGCGTCGCCCCCTTTGGCCCGCTGGATCGAACTCGAGCGAAGAACCGCTCCTTGGAGGTTGGATGGGCTTCTCCTCGTGGTAGAGTGGGAGGATGCGGAAGACCGGCATTGGGAGGTGCCATGAAGCTTACTTTCCTTGGGCACTCGGCGATTCAGCTTGTCACGGAGGATGCGGAGATCCTGATCGATCCCTTCCTGACTGGAAATCCGATGGCGCCTATCGGCCCCGAAGACGTCGATCCGACTCACATCATCCTGACTCATGCGCACGGCGACCACGTGGGCGATACCGAGTCCATCGCTAAACGCAGCGGTGCGACGGTGATCTCGAGCTTCGAGATTGTCACCTACCTGTCGGCCAAAGGGCTCGATGGCTTCGCTATGAATCCGGGGGGACCGCATGACTTTGCCTTTGGTACGGTGTCCTTTACGCCGGCCTGGCACTCGAACTCTTTCCCTGATGGTACCTATGGGGGAATGCCTATGGGGGTGGTGGTAGAAGCAGGCGATAAGCGAATCTACCATGCGGGGGATACCGCTCTTTTCAGCGATATGAGCCTGATCGGGCGCAAAGGACTCGATATGGCGTTCTTGCCCATAGGCAGCAACTTCACCATGGGTCCCCAGGATGCGCTCGAGGCGGTTCGCTTGCTCCGCCCCGCTCGCGTTGTTCCCATCCACTACAACACCTTCGATGTGATCCAGCAAGATCCTCAGGCCTTCCGGCGCGAAGTGGAGTCCCAGACGACGAGCAAATGCTTGGTGTTGGCGCCTGGGGAGGCACTGGAACTCTAGTGGAGATACCAACCTTCGAGGTTGGTTCCGGATGGTACGCATGACTGCTGACGACCCCGGTTTTGTCCCCCAGGGGTATCAGACCTTAAAGAAGCTAGGTTCTGGACAGACATCCCACGTCTATCTTGCCAGGAACGATGTTCATGGTGAGGTGGCGCTCAAGTTGCCCCGCGAGGAACTCCGTTCCCAACCCATGCTGCAGCGGATGTTCGAGAACGAAGTACAGATCACCCTGAGCCTCGAACATGAAAATATCGTGCGGGCTTTCGAGGGCTATCCAACCGGTGCCCAGGCGTTCCTGGCCCTCGAGTATTGTGCTGGTGGGACCCTGGATCAGTTGCTTTTGGAGCGGGGTTCACTGCCGTTGGAACAGGCCGTGCGCCTGATAGCCAATGTCGCTCGGGGGCTCGAGCACAGCCATGGTCAGCAGGTTTTGCACCGGGACGTCAAGCCCGCCAACGTCTTTCTCACCACCGAGGGCCTGGCGAAGCTGGGGGATTTCGGCACCGGCATGTTCCTTGCGGAGACAAACAATGATAGGGTCGGTACGGCTTTCTATATGGCGCCGGAAATCTTCGAAGGAGAGCCGGCGACCGTAGAAAGCGATGTGTATAGTCTCGGCATCCTCGCCTATGAAGTGCTGACGGGCGTGAGGCCCTTCCAGGGGGATAGTTACGAGCGGGTGATGATGCTGCACCTCTCGGGCCTACCCAAGAATATGAGGTACTACCGCGAGGATCTGCCGCGAGGATTGGCGAAGGTGGTGTCGCTGGCCATGTCCCGGGATGCCGGGCGTCGCTACCAGTCGGTGCGGACCTTTCTCGATGATTTCCAGAAGGTATCCGACCGGATGTCGCGTGAGATCGTTCCTGGACGGGCGGGGCGTAAGCTCAGGGTGGAAGCCGAGAGAACTCCCGAGACGGTGGCGGAAGCGCGGGAGGGTAAGGATGTGGCGGGTGAACGTCAGGGTTTCTTCGGGTGGTTTCGCCGCAAGAAATCCTGAATGCTAGGGCTTCCGGTTTCCTGAGGAAGTTATCCGGTTTGGTGGAATGGTTGAAGCTTGGCGGCTGAGTCCCGGACCCAGGATGTAATCTTGAGTGGAGAGCTCGACATTGCCGGGAGCGCCGAGTATAATCGAAATTCGGAACGAGTCCTAGAAAGGACGTTTTGACAAGATCAGCCATTAGAGGTGTGTTCATGAGCAGAAACAGCCTGGAAATTCGCGACCTCCACGCGCGTATTGTCGATGGTGACGAGATTTTACGTGGCGTGAACCTACGGGTTCCCAGTGGAGAGATTCACGCTCTTATGGGGCCCAATGGGTCGGGTAAGAGTACCCTTGCCAAGATCATTGCCGGTGATCCCAACTACCAGATCACCGCCGGGGACATCCTGGTCGACGGGCAGAGTATCCTAGAGATGGAGCCCGACGAGCGTGCTCGTGAAGGTATCTACCTGGCATTCCAGTACCCTGTTGAGGTACCCGGCGTGTCGATCGCCAACTTCCTGCGGCTGGCATTGAACGCACGCCGCGATGAGGGGGACGAGATCGGAGTGATGGAGTTCTACCAGAAGCTCCAGGGCGCCGTGAAGGCGCTCGATTGGGACGAAGCCATCATCGAACGAAACCTTCACGAGGGCTTCTCCGGTGGGGAGAAGAAGCGCAGCGAAATCCTGCAGCTGCTGGTGCTCGAGCCCAGGTATGCCATCCTCGACGAAACCGATTCGGGATTGGATATAGATGCTCTGAAGACCGTTTCCCAGGGCGTCAATGCCGCTCGTGGTCCTGAATTCGGCTGTTTGCTGATCACCCACTACCAGCGCCTGCTCAACTACATCATTCCCGACCGGGTGCACGTCATGGTGGAAGGCAGGATTCTCAAGGAAGGTCCCAAGGAACTGGCGGTCGATCTCGATAACAAGGGGTATGACTGGATCAAGGAGCAGGTCGGCGTCTAGCAGTGTCCGTCGCTCCTTCGTGGGAGATGAACGCTCGAGCGAGGCGCTCGGTGCATACGTGAGTAGGCAGCGCCGCGCCGCCGGCTCAAAGACGATGAGACCGACCGATGAGATCGACCGTGGAACTTGCGCCTCTCGCCGCCTGGAAAGGAACGCCTGATGTCAGATATGCCGAGTGATCATCCGGATGCCGCCAAACTTGCGGAGATGAGTCATGAGCAGCAGCACGACTTCCGCTTGCCGGAGCAGTACTTTTTCAGATCCGAGAAAGGCCTGAATAGGCGCGTTATCGAAAAGATAAGCTACTACAAGAACGAACCTGCTTGGATGCTCGAGTTTCGCCTCAAGGCGCTCGAGATCGCCGAACGCAAGGGACGCCCCAAGTGGGGACCGGACCTCTCCAGCCTCGATTTCGATAACATCTACTTCTATATCCGTCCGCAGGACAAGAAGGGCGGCAACAGTTGGGATGACGTCCCCGAGGAGGTGCGTGAAACCTACCGCCGGCTCGGTATTCCCGAGGCCGAGCAGAAGGCCCTGGCCGGCGTCGGGGCTCAGTACGAAAGCGAGATGGTCTATCACAACCTCAAGGAGGAGTGGGAGAAAAAGGGCGTCATCTTCCTGGATAGCGATACCGGACTACAGAAGTACCCGGAACTGTTCCGGGAATACTTCGCCACCGTAATTCCTCCCGAGGACAACTACTTCGCGGCCGTCAACAGCGCGGTGTGGTCCGGCGGTTCCTTCGTCTATGTACCCGAAGGGGTCGAGATAGAGGTGCCGCTGCAAGCCTATTTCCTCATCAACGCCAAGAGTATGGGTCAGTTCGAGCGCACCCTGATCATCGGGGCTCCCGGCTCGAAATTCCACTACATAGAGGGTTGTACGGCACCGACTTACAACAGCGACTCCTTCCACAGCGGCGTCATCGAGATCATCTGTATGAATGACAGCGATGTGCGCTACTCCACCATCCAGAACTGGTCGCACAACGTCTACAACCTGGTGACGCAGCGCGCACTGGTTCACCAGGGTGCGTCGATGGGTTGGTTGGACGGTAACCTGGGCTCCAAGGTAACCATGAAGTATCCGAGTTGCTACCTGGTCGGGGAGGCTGCGCACGGCGAGGTCCTCTCGATCGCCTTCGCCAGCGAGAACCAGCATCAGGACGCCGGGGCGAAGATGATCCATGCTGCTCCCCATACCAGCAGCAGCATCGTGTCCAAGTCGATATCCAAGAGTGGCGGGCGTAGCAGCTACCGCGGCCTGGTGCAGATTCACGAGGGAGCGACTGGTGCTCGTTCCAACGTCGAGTGTGACGCCCTGCTGCTCGACGAGAGCGCCAAGACCGATACCTACCCGTATATCGAGATAAACGAGAAGAGCGCTCACGTCGGTCACGAGGCCACCGTGTCGAAGCTGAATGATGAGCAGATCTTCTACCTGCGCTCGCGGGGATTGCCCGAGGATGAGGCCATGGCCCTCATCGTGCGCGGTTTTCTCGAGCCCGTTGCCAAGGAGCTGCCGCTGGAGTACGCGGTCGAGCTCAATCGTCTCATCGAACTCGAGATGGAGGGGAGTGTAGGCTAGTGGAAGGAGCGGCGCCCGGACCCGGGACACCGCTTGCCCGCGACTAGCTGAAGCAACGACCGTGACCACTCTGACTGAGAATCCCATTGTTTCCCTGGAAGCCGTCGAGGCGCTCGGCGCACGTCATCACGAACCCGCCTGGCTTGTCGAGGAGCGCCGAGCTGCTCTGCGCAGCTACCAGCAATTCCGATTTCCAAGCAATCGCGACGAGGTCTGGCGCTACAGCCGACTTCCGCACTTCGAACTTGCTGGGCTCGAGCTGGCGCGCCCCCCGCGAAACCCGGAGATCGGCGAGCGTATAAGGATGCGCATCGCTGATTCCGATGCCGAAGGAGTACTGGTTCACAAGGGAAGCGAGCTGGTGTACCGCGACTCCGCTATTCGCGAGCAGGGTGTGCTCTTCACCGATCTGCGCAGCGCCCTGCACGAACATGAAGAGTTGCTTAGGCGTTTTCTGTATCGCACGGTCAACGCCACCCAGACCAAATACACGGCTCTTAACTCCGCGCTCTGGGAGAACGGTACGGTGGTCTATGTTCCCCGCGATGTCGAGGTGGAGCTTCCCCTGGGAACCTTCACCACCGCTGACCGGGGAGGGCTGATGAACGGCCGCGCCCTCATCATCGTGGATGAGGGCGCCAAGCTCACCTATCTCGACGAGTACACCAGCGACACCTTCGAGGAGAGGCTCTTTTGCAACAACGCCACCGAGATCATTCTCTGTGAGGGCGCCAAACTTCGTTATGTGAGCCTCCAGAACTGGGGCCGCAACGTCACTCACTTGAACAAACTGAGCGCTCACCTCGCTCGGGACAGCCGCCTCGAGTCGTTGACCGTGTCGTTGGGTGCCAATGCCGCGCGAGCCGAGGTCGAGTGCCGACTCGAAGGCGCCGGAGCCGACAGCGAGATGCTGGGGCTCTACTTCGCCGACCGCGCTCAGCACTACAATCAGTACACCCTGCAACACCACGCCAGCGATCATGCCAGGAGTGACCTGCTCTTCAAGGGAGCCTTGCGCGATGCCAGCACCGCCGTCTACTCGGGGATCAT
>Ga0114931_10005230_pt1 | contig 16033 bp, 13 predicted proteins | sample 2SBtaG_FD_89579 | JGI IMG/M metagenome (GOLD analysis project Ga0114931, IMG submission 89579) | Deep subsurface microbial communities from Kolumbo volcano to uncover new lineages of life (NeLLi) - 2SBTROV14_V59a metaG | ecosystem: Environmental > Aquatic > Marine > Volcanic | place: Kolumbo...
GGGCTTCAACCTGGCGGCGGAATCGCGCAATTCGCTTCTCCATGATGGGTCCTCCTTGTGAGGACCAACCATGAACCAGATTCATCAGCGTGGCGAGACGGGCCAGGGCGAGCACGTACTCGTTGTCGGCCCTCATCCGGCAGAACAGCTCGGACAGATCTTTGTTCTCCAACGATTTGCCGTCGTCCTTCCCTTTCTGGCTGTTCTTGCTGAGCGCACTGCATCATCTATTCCCACCCGATCACGTCGAGACCTTCGCGCGCTCCGATTTGAAACGCCTTCAGGAACAAGACGGGCTCGGCTCGATCTTGGCCGGCACCGATGCCTACGGCCCTACGGATCCACGGAGCGACCTGATCGCGACGCTCAACGGCGTCAAGACGGAAGCGCTCTCCTCGCAGCAGATCCGGTACCTTTATCAAACGATCCGCGAGAAAGCGTCCCGGCCGTTCAGAACCGAGCTCGGAGATCTGTAGATCGGGACGCGCACTGCCAATCAGGTGGCGATTGAATGGAATCCGCGTCGCTGACACATCACGAAGCATCGGCCGGCAGCAAGAGGAAGGGTTTGCCGAGCCGGGACTGCATGGCGCGGAAGTCGCGGAGATCGACGGTGAGAATGCGGTGGGTACCGAGGCGTTCGGCGACAGCGACCACCGAGGCGTCGGCGAGCCCGATATCGAGGTCGCGGTATTGGAGAAGGAGCTCGCGGCAGCGGAGCAGGTCGGTACTCTCGATCGGTTCGAGGACGAACGCACCCCGAAGCACATTGTCGAGGGCAACGATTTCGGCCTTGACGCCGATCTTGGTTCGCAACAGGTAGTCGAGCTCGGTCAGGATCGTCGACGGTACGACCAGGGGCCGGTCGATCTGATCGACGACGGCGCGGACAGCGTCATGATGCCGATCCCCGGAATCGAGCAGGGCATAGAGACCACCGGTGTCGGCGATGATGCTCATTCAAACTGTCGACGGGCACCCTCGGCGAGCAGCTCCTCGGCCTTCTCCGAGATGTCACTCCGACCACTGCGAAACGCGCCAATCCCTTGAATCGCGGGTCGTTTGACCTTCCTCGCGAACCGGCGGATCGCCTCTCGGATGAGCTCGGCCTGACTGCGCGATTGACTCCGTGACATCTCACGCAGGGCGACCACGGTGTCGTGATCGAGGTAGACCGTCGTCTTGTGCATGGTGGCCATAGACGTAGGGTACCATAGGTGGCACTACCGCACCAACGGCTTGTACTTGATGCGGTGGGGCTGGTCGGCGTCGGTGCCCAGGCGGCGTTTGCGGTCGGCTTCGTAGGTCTGGTAGTTGCCCTCGAACCAGAGCACCTCGGAGTCGCCCTCGAAGGCCAGGATATGGGTGGCGATACGGTCTAGGAACCAGCGATCGTGGCTGATCACCAGGGCGCAGCCCGCGAAGGCGAGCAGCGCTTGCTCGAGCGCGGAGAGGGTGTCGACGTCGAGGTCGTTGGTCGGCTCGTCGAGCAGCAGCAGGTTGCCGCCGACTTTGAGGGTGCGGGCGAGGTGGAGGCGGTTGCGCTCGCCGCCGGAGAGGTCGGCGACGCGCTTTTGCTGGTCTGGTCCGGTGAAGTTGAACCATGATGCGTAGGCGCGGGCCGGCACTTCGCGGCGGCCGAGCGTCACGATCTCGTGGTCGTCGGCGATCGCCTCGAACACCCGCTTGTCGCCCTCCAGGCTGTCGCGGCTCTGGTCGACGTAGGCGATCTGGACGGTGTCGCCCAGGCGCAGGGTGCCGGCGTCCGGCTGCTCTTCGCCGGTGATCATGCGAAAGAGTGTGGTCTTGCCGGCGCCGTTGGGTCCGATGATGCCGACGGTGCCGGCGGGTGGCAGCTTGAACTCGAGGCGATCGATCAGCAGGCGGTCGCCGAATCCCTTTCGTAGGCCGGTGGCCTCGACCACCAGGTCGCCGAGATGCGGCCCGGGCGGAATGTAGATCTCCTGCCCGGGGCCTCTCTTGAGTGCTGCTTGGTCGGCCGCCAAGAGCTGTTCGTAGGCGGTGAGGCGCGCCTTGCCCTTTGCTTGCCGCGCCTTGGGGGACATGCGCACCCATTCGAGCTCCTGCCGGAGTCGGCGGCGCCGCGCCGACGCCTCCTTGCCTTCCTGGATCAGTCGCGCTTCCTTCTGCTCCAACCAGGACGAGTAGTTGCCCTTAAACGGGATGCCCTTGCCGTAGTCGAGCTCGAGAATCCACCCCGCAACGTTGTCGAGAAAGTAGCGGTCATGGGTGATCGCGATGACGGTGCCCGGGTAGTCGTCGAGAAAGCGCTCGAGCCAGGCGACCGACTCGGCGTCGAGGTGGTTGGTCGGCTCATCGAGCAGCAGCAGATCCGGTCGTTCGAGCAGCAGGCGGCAAAGCGCAACGCGGCGGCGCTCGCCACCCGAGAGCGTGGCCACGCTGGCGTCGCCGGGCGGCAAGCGCAGGGCGTCCATGGCGATCTCGAGCGTGCGGTCGAGCTCCCAGCCCGAGACGCTGTCGATCTGATCTTGAACCCGGGCCTGCTCGGCGAGCAGCTTGTCCATCGCGTCGGGGGTCATCTCCTCGGCAAAGCGTTCATTGATCTGGTCGAAGCGCTCGAGCAAGCCACGGATCGCCGCCACACCGTCCTCGACGTTGCCGCGCACAGTCTTGTCCGCATCAAGCTGCGGCTCCTGCGGCAGGTAACCGACCTTGATGCCACCGGCCGCCCAGGCCTCGCCATCGTATTCGCCGATCTCGCCAGCCATGATTTTGAGCAGCGTCGACTTGCCCGCACCGTTTTGGCCCAGGACGCCGATCTTGGCGCCAGGCAGGAACGACAGCCAGATGTCGTCGAGTACGGGCTTACCAGGTATATAAGCCTTTCGCAGGGCCTTCATCACATACACGTACTCAGCCATGTTGAATACTCCTTATTCGGGAGGGATGCTGGGAGACGCCAACACCGCGCGCGGGCGCGTGACCGGGCTTGCGATTGTAGCCGATGCCGGCGGCTGCCAGCGTCTCGCGCCCGCTGTTGGCGGGAATCCCGGGCCGCGCATATAGACCTTCGCGCCAAGACCCGATACCGTAGCAGGCGGGGATTACGATCGTCCGTGTCCGGTAGAAACCGTGTCCGGGAGTTGGCTGAACCTCTGGCACGCGGCGCGCACGGACTCCTCGGACCACGGCGTGGGGTCTTTCAGCAGCGAGCCGTGACCCAGCGCCAGACCAGGAGGTGGAAGCATGCGCCATGCACGCTTCGTGTTCGCCATCGCCCTCACGGCGCTGGCCACTCTGCCACTCGTTGCCCAGGACGCCGCGCGTCCCGGCGCCATCGAGATTCACAACGCTACAGCGGTGCGTCAAGGCACCGCACCCACACTCGACGTCTTGCTCAAGCGCTTGCCCGAGACCCCGGCCCTCAGCGGCTTGGTCTACGAGGTGCCCAACATCACCATCGTGCCAGAGATTGCCGGCCGACCACCGTTCGTAACCCTGCGCGACCCGCTTGCAGCACCGCCCAATGCCTCGCGCGCACCCGGGGCGTTGCTTTCCTTCGACGGGTATAGCAACGCGGACAACCAGACGGTGAACGGCTTCCAGGTCTCACCGCCAGACGTGGAAGGCGACGTGGGGCTTACGTTCTACGTTCAGTACAACAACCTCGGCTTCAGCATTTTCCGCAAAAGCGATGGCGTGCGCATCGCCGGCCCAACCGTGGGCAATGTCTTCTGGCAAGGCTTCGGCGGTTTCTGCCAGAACAACAACGCGGGCGACCCGATCGTGCTCTTCGATCACCTGGCGCAGCAGTGGGTGTTTAGCCAATTCACCAGCCCGAACAATGCCGACGGCCACCAATGCTTCGCCATTTCGCAGGGCTCGGATCCGCGCGGTCCGTACTTTCTCTATGATTTTTTGGTGAGTCCTGGGCAGTTCAACGACTACCCGAAGATCAGCGTCTGGTCGGACGGCGCAGGGCAAAGCGCCTACCACATGACCACCAACGAGTTTCAGGCCAACTTCGTGGGTGTCAACGCCACTGCCTTCGAGCGTGACGCGATGCTCACGGGCGCTCCCGCGCAATCGGTGCGGGCCAGTCTGCCCGGAACTCTGGTGCCGCTACCGATCGGTATTCAGCCCGCACACCTTGAAGGACCGGCGCCACCGGCCGGCACCTGCGACCACTATGTGCAGGCGATCGATGACGAGGCCCTGGGACCGGGCGGCACGCCCGACGGCTACCAGTTCTGGCGTTTCTGTGTGAACTGGGCCAACCCGGCGAGCTCGACCTTCACCACCGGACCACTGGTTCAAACCAGCGAGTTCGACGCGGAGCTGTGTGCTTTCAACCGCAACTGCATTCCGCAAGCGGGCACCACCACCGGGCTTGATCCGATCGGTCAGTTCACCATGTATCGCTTCCAGAATCGCTTCTTCCCGGGCGTGGGACTGCGCGGCGTGGTCAACCACACAGTGGATGTCGGCGCCAATCGGGCAGGTGTGCGCTGGGCGCAGTTCACATTGCCGGCGAGCCTCTCGGCGATCACCCTCGACGACACCGGAACCTTCGCGCCGGTCGATGATCGAAGCCGCTTCATGGGCTCGATCGCCATGGACTCGGCGGGCAATATCGGCCTTTCCTACAGCCGTTCCGGCGCCACTGACTTCCCGGGAGTGTTTTTCACCGGCCGCGAGACCGCCGATCCAGCCGGCACGCTCCAGGCCGAGTCGACCTGCGTCGCTGGAACCGGTGCCCAAACCGGCTCAAACCGCTGGGGCGACTACTCGACGATCAGTGTGGATCCGGTGGATGAATGCACCTTCTGGCTGACCCACGAGTACATCCAGACCACGGGCGCGGTCAGTTGGCAGACACGAATCTGCTCGTTCCGCTTCCCCTCCTGCGGCGCGCCCAGCGGTGACGTGGCCTTTGCCAGCGGCACAGCGATCGGCGACCAGGCGACCGCCAACGGTTTCCGCACGGTGGCCTACGGTGCGGGTGTTACCTTCACCAACCCGATCGTGGTCATGGGTCCGCCTTCGTTCAACGGCAGTCAACCGACCTCGGTGCGGGTGCGCAATGTCGGCGCTTCGAGCTTTGAGTACCAGATCGAAGAGTGGGATTACCTCGACCAGACCCACATCAGCGAGAACATCGGTTTCCTCGCCGTCGAGGCCGGGCGTGGCACGCTCGGGGGCCTGGCGATCGAAGCTGGCGCGGTGACCGCCAACCACAACTGGGTGAGCGTTTCCTTCAGCAGTCCCTTCCCGACGGCGCCGGTGGTGGTCGCCCAAGCCACCACACGCAACGGCGGCCAGGCCATCACCCGGCGCATCCGCAGCGTCACCACCACCGGCTTCCAGGTGCGGGTGCAAGAAGAGGAAGGCAACGATGGCAGTCACGCCAACGAGACCGTGCATTGGATCGCCATCGAGCCGGGCAGTGGCACGGCCACCGGCGGCATTCCAATCCGCGTCGCCAGCACCGCGAATGCCGTGACCCAGGCCTTCTTCTCGATCGCCTTCGGCGCCACGGTGGTGAACCCGGTGCTGATCGCCGACATGCAGACCTTCGACGGTGCCGACACCGCGGCGCTGCGTCACCGGAACCTGAGCACCACCGGCGTGGAGGTGAAGGTGGAGGAAGAGCAGTCGCTCAATACCGAGACCAATCACACGACAGAGGTCGTGGGTTTCATCGCCATCGGCGACAACTGATCACTGCTCGCTGAGCGAGCCGTTTGATTCGGCCCGGGTCTGCTCGTGCGGTCCCGGGCCTCTTGCGTCTTGGCATGCACGCATACCCGGTAGCCGTTACCGATGCCGAGCGACGACCAGTTCGGCGAGCGGCGAATGGCGCAAGGTCTCGCCCAGACGCTCGGCTCGCTCACGCACCGTCTTGGTGCAGCGTTGCGCGTAGGCGAAACGCATCACAGCCCGTGACTCGAGCGTTGCGACAAAGGATGGCCGGAAGCGCTCCGCGTGGTTGCCGGCGGCAAATAGGATCATCTGCACGCAGTTGTCGCGGACCAGGTCGAGAAGCACCGTGCGCGTGCGGCTCGCTCGGTGTCGCGGGCGTTCGAGGACGCTGTCGAGGAAGTGGATGAGCTTCATCACGAGCGGATCTTGCGCCCCGGCGTCGCCCGGGTCCGAGAAGATCGTGCGATGGCCGGCACGGCGGTCGTCGTCGAGATCCTGGAGGTCGTCGATGAGCTGGAGAGCCGCGCCGTAGCCGAAGCAGAAATCGGCCGTGGCGCGGTCGAGAGTACCCGCCACCAAGTAGCCGTCGGCGAGCACCGATGCACCGCCCTTGGCAAGGCTGGTTTCGAGAATCCGTCGCTGTGGTACCGCTTCGCGCCCCTGCAGGCGCAGACTTGCCATCTGCCCGCGGTGGATGGCGAGCAGGCTGTGGTAGACGCCGGGGAAGCGCGCGCGGGGGAAAACCTGCTCGATCTTGGCGACCAGCGCGAAGACCGCCTGTTCGTGCTCGCTGCTGGCCGCCAGGCACTCGCCCGCCAGGCGCCGTGCGAGGCGGCTGCAGAAGGCTCGCTTGGCCCCCTCGGAGATCGCCGGATCATCGAGCCAGTTGTCGGTGAATGGGTAAAGCAGGCTGTAGCCGACCATCGCCGGGGTCAGCGACACCGGCTGGCCGAGGATCTGCTGGAGCAGATTCATGATCCAGACGTTGCGCAGCGCCTGGAATCGGTCTTCGGGCGTGAGCTGGGCATCGAAGGCGTGCGCCTGGCGCAAGAAATCCTCGGTGACGGCGAACAACGCCTCCGACCCGATCCGGTCGAGCTGTTCGGCGGGCATCAGTCGGGCATCGCGGGCAAAGTCGCGGATCAGGTGCTCGAGGCGTCGCTCGGTGCGCTGGCGTTGTTTGGGTCGGCGCGCACCGCGGCGCAGGGTGCCCTCCAGTCGCTCGAGGAAGCGATCGGTCTTGGCTTCGGTCGCCTGCTGCGCTGCGAGCGATCGCTGCGGCCCCAAGTCCGGCAGGGTTGCTGGCGCGGCGTGCCAGCGCATCATCGCGTTGCGGCAAAAGTCGTGCAGATCGCGGTCGAAGGCGCCCTGGAGCGAAGAGCCGAGCGCCGCGAAAGGTTGCACAGCAGACGGTGGCCTTAGGATGGGCTGGAGCAGCGGCATGGGTGGCTCTTCTTCGCGCGCCGTCTCTTCGGCAGTCACGCAGGCATCGTGCCCTACGGCATGGTCGAAGCGGGTGTTTCGGCCGCCGAGATCACGCCTACGGCGCATCCCGGGCGATCAGGGATCGATCGACGCTGGCGGGGCGGCGAGGATGTCGTCGACCGTTAGAGGACCCTCGCCGTTGGGAACGACGATGGCGAGCAGCGTACGCACGAGGATGGCGAGGTCGCGACCCGGCGAGCGCTCGCGTTCATAGGCCACAGCGCCGCGCAGCTTGAACGGCAGGAGATGTTGCCGGTAAAAGACCTCCGGATCGCTGCCAGCGCGCGCCAAGAGTGCCTCCTCGTCGCGCAGACGGAGGGTCACTGTGTCCGTCAGGCCCGGGCGCACGGCGAGCGCCGCACGCCAGCGGGGATCCTCGAGATCCACGTAGCGCGGCACCTCGGGTCGTGGTCCAACCAACGCCATGTCGCCGCGCACGACGTTCCAAAGCTGGGGCAGCTCGTCAAGCTTGAAACGACGCAGGAAACGGCCGAGCGGTGTGATCCGGGCGTCGCCACGCCTCGTGATTTCGGCGCCGCTGGTGTTCACCCGCATGGTTCGCAGCTTCAGCAGCACAAAGGGGCAGCCGCCGCGGCCGGACCGGGTCTGCCGGAACAAGGCCGGCCCAGGCGAGCTCAGCCGGACGAGCAGGGCCAAGAGGGCGAAAAGCGGCGAGGTGATCGCCAGGCCAAGAAACGCCAGGCCGGCGTCGACGGCGCGCGGCAATCCGCGGCGAAGCGGAGCACCCATTCAGCTCATCCGGCCAGCTCGACCCTGCGCGCGGGAAAAAGCCGGTGGCGCGCAACAATGTCGCGCACTGCTCCGACGACGGCGCGCCGCTCGTTTGCCCGCATGGTCGGAAAGATCGGTAGGGAGATCAAGCGCTCCCACACCGCCGTGGCCTGGGGAGAATCGGCCGGACGCCAGCCGAAGGACTGTTCGTAGTAGGGGTGAAGATGCAGCGGCCGCCAGTGGACGGAGGTGCCGATACCACGCTCCCGAAGCGCCTCCAGGAATGCATCGCGAGAGAGGGTCAGCCGATCGAGACGAAGCTTGATCGGGAAGAGGTGCCAACTGTGGATCCGGTTCTCCGGATCGCGCGGCAGCTCGATCTCCTCGACGTCGGCAAGGGCTTCGCGGTACCCGCTCGCCACCTCCGCCCGCGCCTGGCGCAGGGCATCGGCGCGTGCCAGTTGGTGGAGACCGATGGCCGCGGCGATGTCCGTCAAGTTGTACTTGTAGCCCGGGGCGAGGATCCGATAGTCCCAAGAGCCCTTCGACGTATAGCGACCCCAGGCATCGGTCGAGAGCCCATGAAGCGCCATGTGTCGCATGCGCTCCGCGAGTGCTGGATCGGCCGTGGTCACCAGGCCGCCCTCTCCGGTGGTGATGGTCTTGTTGGCGTAAAACGAAAAGCAGGTGGCTGCCGAGGGTCCTGCGCCGCAACGACGCCACGGCTCTTCCGGCGCGCCGCGCCAGGCAGCGGGGAAAGCGTGCGCGGCGTCTTCCACCGACCACAGGCCGTGGGTCTGGGCAAAGGCCTCGAGCCGAGCGTAGTCGACCACCGCGCCGCCGACGTGCACCGGCAGCACGCCGACCGCCCGGTAGCGCTTGCCGCCGGCAGCCTTGAGGGTGCCTGCCTCGAGCGCCGCCAGCTTGCGCGCGGCGTCGTCCCAGTCGAGGTTGAGGCTGATCGGATCGCAATCGATCAGCACCGGCAAGGCACCCTGGTAGCGCACCACCTCGGCGGTGGCCGCGAAGGTCATGGTTGGGACCAAGACGGCGTCGTCCGCGCCCAGACCGAGGGCTTCGAGCGCCAGGTGCATGGCCGCGGTGCACGAATTGACCGCCAGGGCGTGGCGTGCCTCGACCGCTTCGGCAAAGGCCGCTTCGAAGCGCGCCACGCGTGGACCGGTGGTCAACCAGCCCGAGCGCAAGGTGTCGACGACCTCGGCGATCTCGGCCTCGCCGAGTTGTGGTCGGAAAAAAGGTACCTGCATCGTCGAGGGTCTCCACCTGCGACACTACCAGTCTCGCCCGCCCGGTTGGCCGAGACGTCCGCATTGCCATATGCTCTGCGGCCATGAACCGGACCACGCTGCCCGCTCTTCACACCCGCTTTGGCCATCTGATCTCGCTCGCCACCGTCGCTGTCGGACTGCCGCTTTTCGATCTGCTCGAGCGCCAACCCCAGTTCTGGGTGGCGCATCGCGTGACCGGCTGGCAGGTGCTCGGCATCACCTGCCTCTTGATCCTGCTCGTTCCCCTGCCGTTCATGGTGATCGAGGCGGCGCTCTCCCGCGCACCAGCGCGCGCCTGCTTGTGGGTCCATCACGGCGCGATGGCCATCTTCGCGTCGCTCTTCGCCCTGCTCCTCTTGCACCGGCTGCCGCCGCTTGCCGGCACGTTGACCTCGACCCTGGCACTAGCGGCCGGTGCCACGGCCACCTGGGCCTATCAGCGCAACGTGACGCTCCAGCGCTTCGTGGCACTCATGGGTGGCGCTGCGATCGCCCTCCTCGTGCTGCTGGGCGCGCGCGGCGCCATCGAGGATCTGCGCGCCGCCGCCACCGCCGACTTCGACCGCCTGCCGGCACTCGACACCCACACGCCGGTCATCGTGGTCTTGTTCGACGGTCTCGCCCTGGCACCGCTGCTCGACGCGCGCGGCGAGCTCGACCGCGAGCGCTTTCCGGGCTTTGCGACGTTTGCGGATCACGCCATCTGGTTCCGGCACACGGCGACCGCCGCGGGGGAGACGCAGTACGCGATCCCTGCCATCTTGACCGGCCGTTTGCCTCGCAAAGACGCTGTGATGGACCTCGCCAGTCACCCGAACAACCTTTTCACCCTGTTCGCACGCTCGCATCGGATCTGGGCTTTCGAGCCGATCTCCGAGCTGTGTCCACGCTTTCTCGATCGTGAGGAGGAGACGAAAACGGCGGGTGAGCGTTGGGCCGCGCTGCGCTCGGACCTGGCGGTGGTGTATGCCCACCTGGTCCTGCCACGGGCCTGGGCCGACCGCCTGCCGCCGGTCGACAATGCGTGGGAGGGTTTCGCCAGTGCCGGTAGCTCGCCTCGTTCCGAAGGGTTTTTCACGCGCGCCATTCGTCAAACGCGCAGCGACCGCCGTCTTGACCTCGAGCGTTTTCTCGCCTCGTTGCGCCAGGCGCGCGGGCCGACGCTCCATGTGCTCCACACCTTGCTGCCGCACCGCCCCTGGAACCTCTTACCCACGGGTCACCGCTACCGGGTGCCAAAGCACACCCCGGAGCTCGAGCGTGGCCGGGTGCGCGACGACCCGTACGCGGTTCACCATGCGCGCCGGCGCGCCACGCTGCAGATCGCCTTTCTCGACCGCTTCGTCAGCCGTCTGGTCGAGACCCTGCGCGCCGCTGACCGTTTTGAGGAATCCTTGATCGTGCTGGCGGCCGACCATGGTGGCGCGATCGAAGCAGGACGCAACCCGCGCGAACTTGGCCCCGGCACGACGCCGCAGCTCGTACCCATCCCGCTGTTGATCAAACCGCCCCGCGACGCGGGCCCGATGCGCGTCGATCGTGCGACCTCTTCGCTCGACATCGTACCCATCGTGCTCGATCTGCTCGATATCGATCCGCCGTGGCCTCTCGATGGCCGTTCGACGCTGGCAGCAGCGGGCCGGACCAGCCTGCCCTTCCTCGACATCGACGAGCGCTGGCACGAGCTGCCCGTGAGCCTGTTCGACGGCCTCGTGCCCGCCGCCGCGCGCCTGGCTGCTACGCGCGGCGATCCCGCGGAGCCTTTCTCCCTTTTTCGCTCGGGTCCCTATGGCGATCTCGTTGGCAGCCCGCTTGAAGAGCTCGAGCAGGCTGGTGCCAGCGCGTGGCGTGGCGCCCTCGAACGACCGGCGGCCTTCGCGCATGTCGACCTCGCAGGCCCCTCGCTGCCCGCCCTTCTCCAAGGACACCTGCGGCCGACTGGGGACGCCCCAAACGGTGCCTTCGCCATTGCGCTCAACGGAATCATCGCCGCCACCGCGCCGTTTCCCACCGAAGCTGCGCCCGGCAGCACGTGGCGCCCCTTCTATGCCCTGCTGGCGCCGCAACTCTTCGTCGGCGGCACCAACCGCGTGGAGCTGTTCGAGATCCGGCGTCCACGAAAGCACACGCGGTTGCGTCCGATCGCGCTCTTGGCCCCGGAAGGCTGAACGCCGGGGCTCCGGTAGGCTGACGGCGCGGGAAAGCTGTCTGCCCATGGAGGAGATCACCCAGCTCCTCGCCGCCTGGGACGAGGCAGACCTGCGCGCGTGAGACGAGCCGCTGGCGGCGGTTGATCCCAACCTGCGGGCATGTGAAGTGCAAACCGGTCGCCGCGGCTGGTTCGGCGGACAACGTGCTTCAGCACAACCTCATGCGGTCATGCCACGGTCTGAAACTCCGGTGGTGCCATGATCTGACGCTTCCGGAGGGGTTCAGAACCTTCCTTCCCGCAAAGCTTCCTCAGCCGCAATATCGACTCCGCCGCCGGTACCAGGTAGATACGCCTCGGGCTCTCGGCAACCTCCGATGTCCAACCGGGCGAACGTTGTCCCGAACGATTCGCCAGCGACTCGACGACCCCAGCGGCAACCGCCGGTTGCGCGGCAGTCATTCCACTCGGGCGAGCCACTTTGGTCCGCCGGACAGGCGCACGTGTGGCGTCGGCGACCCACTTCCGCGCTCGGCGAACATCGAAGCTCCTCAGGGCCTCGATCAGCGTCCGGATCTGCATGGTCGCTCTCCCAAAGGTCCTCGAAAGCGGACCGACTCTTGCACTCGCGCCCAGGGACCACGAACCGCTCGGATACGAATCTCCTCACGCGCCTGAGGTGAGACCTTGCGCCCATCCATGGATCGATACGAACACACGTTGGGTCGTCAACGCACCTCTTGGTCATTTGATAGATCCTGCTCTGCACATCATTCGAAGCCCTGCAGTTCGATCCTTGGTTCTAGACACCACCACCGGTGGCGAAGACTGCCGATGCTGGTTGCTCGACGCCCTGCCGCTGGAAGATGCGCATCATGAGGGCAGCCAGTCGCCCACGTGCTCTTTGTTCGGAGCGGCCGAGCGGTCCTCTTCGAATCGCTGAAAGCACAGATGGATGCGGCGGTGGATACCTGCGGGGCGTATGGTGGAACGGACAGGCCCATCGACGGCAGGTTTCGGTGACCGAAGTCCGGTAGGCTCGGGCCGCGCCTTGGTCGGCAGCTCCGCCGTTCCGCGTGCGCGCTCGAAGCATGCCCTCCAAGCCATCCGGCAATCCCCCGGCCGCGCACGTCCGCCTCAACCGGCGGCGCTACGTTATGGTGCTGATGTTTTTTCTGCGCGCGGCGGCTCACGCCGTGGTGCACGATGTGCTGCTTCGCTCGCCGCTGGTGCGCATCCTGCGCAGCGATCCGATCCCGCGCTGGTGCCAGATCGCACGCCGCTACCGCGTGCTCGCGATCGAGCTCGGTGGGGTGCTGATCAAGCTCGGACAGTTTCTCTCCACCCGGGTCGATGTGCTGCCGGTCGAGGTGACCGAGGCCCTCGCCGGACTTCAGGATGAGGTACCAGCCGCCGACAGCGATGTTGTGATCGCCCAGATCGAGGAGGATCTCGGCCGCTCGATCGAGAGCATCTTCCCCCATTTCGACCGCCAGCCCTTGGGGGCCGCCTCGCTCGCCCAGGCCCATGCTGCATGGCTCCCGGACGGCCGCTCGGTGGTGGTCAAGGTGCTGCGACCCGGCATCGAGGTGTTGGTCGAGACCGATCTACGGGCGATCTCGACGGCCATCCGCTGGCTGAAGGTGTGGCCCTTCATCCGCCGCCGGATCGACCTCGACGCGCTGGCGGACGAGTTTGTCTCGACCACCCGCGCGGAGCTCGATCTCGCGCTGGAAGCGCAGCATGCCCAGCGCATGGCCGCGAGCTTCGCCGACCACCCGCAGATCCGCATCCCGGCCGTTTACCCCGAGCACAGCGCGCGCCGAACGCTCACCGAGGAGAATGTCTCGGGTATCAAGATCGCAGATGGCGCGGCGCTCGAGCGGGCAGGTATCGATCGCGCGGCTCTGGCGCGGGTGCTCTATCGCGCCTACATGCAGCAATTCTTCGTTCACCATTTCGTGCACGCAGACCCGCATCCGGGCAACCTCTTCGTGCGCTTGCTGGAGCTCGCACCGCCCGGGTCTGAGATCGGAGAGGGAGTGCCCTTCGAGGTGGCGTTGGTCGATTTCGGCATGGTCACCGAGATTCCCGAGCGCCTGCGCGCGGCGCTGCGCCGCTACGTGATCGCCTTCAGCGTCCGTGATGCCGCGGGCGTGGTCGCCGCCTACCGCGATCTGGGGATCCTGCTCGCGGGTGCCGACACCGACCAGCTCACCGAGGTTGTGGAGAGCGTTTTCGAGCGCTTCTGGGGCGTCGAGATGGCGGACCTCTCGGGGCGCGTGCAGGCCGAAGCGTCGAGCCTGCTGCGCGAGTTCCGGCATCTGCTGATCGCAACCCCGGTGCAGTTTCAAGTCGACCTGCTGTTCGCCAACCGCGCGCTCGAGCTGCTGCTCGGCCTGGTGACCCGCCTCGATCCGCGTTTTGATCCATGGCGCGAGACCGTGCCCTTTGCCCGCGACCTGGCCAGCGAAGGCGCCAGCACCTGGCAGCAGCGGGTGCGCGACGAGGCCGCACGCCTGGCCCGTCTGCCCGGCGAGGCTGCTGCGGTGCTGACCCGGGCACGACGCGGCCGGCTGGTGGTCAAGAGCGCGCTCGCCCCCGATGCCCAGCGCGCGGTGCAAAGGGTCGAACGCGCGGTCGACCGCTTGTCGCTCAGTGTGTTGGCGGCCGCTTGCCTGGTTGCAGGCGCGGTGCTCGACCCGCGCCAAAGCTGGGTCGCGGCGCTGAGCGTCGCCATCGGCGCCGCGGTGGGTCTGTGGGCCTTGCTCCGCGGCTGGCGGCGATGAGCCACGAACGCATATCATCCCAGGATGATCAGACCCGCGCGCATCGTGCCGCCGGTGTACTTCGCCCTCGCGCTGCTCGCCATGGCAGCGCTGCACCGCTGGCTGCCGCTGGTGCGATGGATCGTCTGGCCATGGCGCTGGCTGGGCGTACTGCTGGTGCTCGGCGGACTCTCCATGGTGCTCGCGTGCGCCGGCGCCTTGCGGCGCGCGCAGACCACCATCCTCCCCTTCGAGCGGCCGTCCACGCTGGTCACCCGCGGGCTGTTTCGCATCTGCCGCAACCCCATCTACCTGGGCATGGCCACGGCTCTCACCGGCACCGCCGTGCTGCTCGGCAGCCTCAGTCCGTGGTCCACGCTGCCGGTGTTCGTGGTGATCATCGACCGACGTTTCATCCGCCATGAAGAGGCCATGCTCCACGCTCGCTTCGGCCAAGCCTACGAAGGCTACTGCCAGCATGTCCGTCGCTGGCTGTAGGGGGTCCGTCCGGGGTCTTCTCGGTACAATCGCCGCCATCTGCTACAGACCGAACCGGAGCCTCGACTGTGACCGACCATCAGCACCCTGACAACCAGCATCTCGATCCCCAGCATCTCGACACGCTGGTGATTCATGCCGGCCAGAGCAAGCCGCGCTTGGCCGGTGCGGTGGTGACGCCGATCGTGCAATCGGCGACCTTCGACTTCAGCGGCGCGCACGATGGTGAGGCGCTGCGCTACATCCGCTACCACAACACGCCAAACCACGAGGTGCTGCACGCGCGCCTGGCGGCGCTGGAAAACGCGGAGGCAGCGCTGGTGGTGGCGAGCGGCATGGCAGCGATCGCAGCGGGATTGTTGAGCGTGCTCTCGGCGGGTGATCACGTGCTGGTGCAAGACAGCCTGTACGGCGGCACGGCAGCGCTGGTCGACCAGGATCTGGCACGGCTGGGGATCGATGTCGAGCGTTTCGACGGCCGGCGCGCCGAGCAGCTCGAGGCCCGCCTCCGGCCCACAACGCGCGCCATCTACACCGAGGCTCTGAGCAATCCCCTGGTGCTCGTCGCCGACCACCAGGCGATCATCGCCTTCGCCCGCCAGCACGGCTTGGTGTCGATGATCGACGCCACCTTCGCCACCCCGATCAACTTTCAGCCCTTGGATCTCGGCTACGACCTGGCATTGCACAGCGCCACCAAGTACCTGAACGGCCATAGCGACATCGTGGCTGGCGTGGTCGCCGGGCAGCGCGAGCGGGTGGCCGCCGCAGGCACCGTCATGCGCCACCTGGGCGGCGCGCTCGATCCCCACGCCTGCTTCCTGCTCGAGCGGGGCCTCAAGACCCTGGCTCTGCGCATGGCCCGCCACAATGCCAATGCCCTGGCCATCGCACGCTTTCTCGCCCGCCACCCGGCGGTTCGGGCGGTGCACCATCCCGGTCTCGAGGATCACCCCGACCACGCGCGTGCAACGCGATTGTTTCGCGGCTATGGCGGTGTGCTGGCCTTCGACGTGGGTTCGGATGAAGCGGCTGCCCGGCTGCTCGATCGCCTCCGGGTGATGGTCGTGGCACCCAGCCTGGGCGGCGTCGAGACCCTGGTTTCGCGACCCAAGCTGACCTCACACGCCGGCCTCGACCCGCAGCAACGACGCCAACTCGGCATCACCGATGGCCTGGTTCGCATCGCTGCCGGTGTCGAAGCGCCTGAAGATCTGATCCGTGATCTCGAGCAGGCGCTCGCTTCTTGAAACCGCGTGCTCGAGAGCCGCTTCCCCATGGGCAGCAGGAAGCCTACCGAGGGCATTCATGCTCACAGATCCGTGGCGACACTGCCGGACAGCAACCCGGACGATGCTGCGCAACGACACGGCGCAACACGGCGCAACCACACCGTCCGACAGCACCGTCCGACAGCACCGTCCGAC
>Ga0114931_10005231_pt1 | contig 16032 bp, 13 predicted proteins | sample 2SBtaG_FD_89579 | JGI IMG/M metagenome (GOLD analysis project Ga0114931, IMG submission 89579) | Deep subsurface microbial communities from Kolumbo volcano to uncover new lineages of life (NeLLi) - 2SBTROV14_V59a metaG | ecosystem: Environmental > Aquatic > Marine > Volcanic | place: Kolumbo...
ACCCCCGCTCTCTGCCAAGACCTTCGTGATCGCAGCCGTCAGCGTCGTCTTGCCATGATCAACGTGGCCTATCGTCCCAATGTTGCAATGCGGCTTCGTCCGCTCAAACTTCTCTTTCGCCATTTTAAATGCCGTTCCTGATTTTATTTAGTTTCAAGACTGAAATCGAAAACTTCTCTGTTATGCCATCACTCTTCCGGGGTACCTAACCAACGGCCTGGATTGGAGCGGGCGAAGGGAATCGAACCCTCGTCGTCAGCTTGGAAGGCTGTCGCTCTACCATTGAGCTACGCCCGCTTGGTCTCAATCCTCCTTGGATCACTCTCCCCACCGCTGATCCGAATGATCCTTCGAAGGCGTGGTGGAGGGGGTTGGATTCGAACCAACGTAGGCATAGCCAACGGGTTTACAGCCCGTCCCTTTTAACCGCTCAGGCACCCCTCCAAATGGTTTTGTAAATTTCACCTGATTTCAGGTTTTACAGACTATTCAGACCGCCAGGGAGGGCCCGCAATATCTGGACCTTCGTGTGCTGTCAACTCGTAAAAGCGGGGGCTCCTTTATCTTGATATTACATCAGCACAAAAACCTCCGCAGCCACCCTTTTTGACCAGCCTCTTTTGTGTCAGGGCGCCCCGAAGGCAAATTTGTGTGAAAACGCGAGGCAGACTATAAGCCGAAGGCGCGTTCCAGCGCAAGCGGTAAAAAGCGGAGAATCAAGACCTTATGGCGCACCAGCACAGCCTTCATTCCAAATCCCCCCGCCTCTGGATTTATGGCGTGCATGCTGTCCAAGCAGCACTGGCCAATCCGGCGCGGGTCCATCATAAAACGCTGCTCACGGCCAACGCCCTCAAGGCCATCGGAACGCCAACGACGTCTTATGACATCGTCAAACCGTTACATCTGACCCAGGAGCTGCCCTCCGGCGCGGTGCACCAGGGCGCGGCTTTGCTGACCGACCCCCTCCCTGTGCCTGAGATAGAAGACGTCCTCACGGGCGCCGTGGCTGAGCTGGTGCTGGTCGCCGACCAGATCACGGACCCGCACAATATCGGCGCAATCCTGCGTTCCTGTGCCGCCTTTGGCGCGCGCGCCCTGATCCTGCACGCCCGGCGTACCCCTCCCCTTGGCGGCGCATTGGCCAAAGCCGCCTCAGGGGCTTTGGAACACGTGCCGGTGATTTTGGCGACCAATCTGGCGCGCGCCATGGATGAACTGGGCGAGTTGGGGTTCAGCCGCTTCGGGCTTGCCGAACAGGGGGAAGGCCTGCTCAGCGATCTGGCAGACACGGCAGGCCCCATCGCGCTCGTTCTCGGGGCGGAGGGCACGGGCCTGCGCCGACTCACCCGCGAAAAATGCGACGCCCTGGTGCGCCTGCCCACCAGCGCCGCCCAGCCCAGCCTCAACGTCTCCAACGCCGCCGCCATAGCGCTCTATGAGTTGGCGCGGACGCACAACAGGCCGGAATAACCTGACGGGCCTGCAAAGGCAGAGCGTCAGAACTTATCCACGGGCTCACCAATCATATCGAGGGCATGTGTACCCCATTTGGAGACTCATTTGAGGCCTCTCTGGCTTAAAGTGCCTTTAATCCAGAGCAAAACCCTGGATCGCCTGGTCTGTGCAGGGCATCGCCGTGTGTGTTGAGGGACTTGGTTAGCGCATTTGATGCAGTGATGCGCACAATGTCAGAACGGTCTTCTTTTATAGACTATAAAGTTTCTTTATAATATATTATAAAGAATGAAGTTACTTTTGGACGGCGCCTTTTCAAACCCCCGCATCGCGTGATGCGAGCCTGAATTATAAAAACCTAAGCAATTGATTTATTTGATATTATTTCCCTAACAACGCTTTGTCTTTATAGTCTATAAAAAAGAAGGAGCGACCATGCGAATCCCAGAAACGCCGCCAGACCACAGACCAATTATGATGGAATTGATGAAGAAGGAGGACAGTGTAAAACTTCTCTTTGAATCCCCGCTCACTGATGAAAAAGGCAGGTATCTCCATTGGGAGGAATTGAAACGCCGCAAGCCCCCCGAAGGGCTGACGCCGGAAGGGCATTGGGCGGCCATGAAGTTCGCCCGCATGGGCAAAAGCCAAACGACGCCTTTTCTGGACAAGGATGGCGATAAATTCTCATTCTGTGAAACCGACGCCATCCGGCGCCTCGCCCACTTTATCGACAGCGAAGCGCGCGGATCCATCGCCCTCCCCTCTGGACAGATTCAGCGCGGTGCCGGCGACCGCTATCTTGTGCGCTCGCTCATTGAGGAACCCTTCAGCAGTTCCGTTCTGGAAGGGGCCGCCACCACGCGCGAAATCGCAAAAAAACTCATCAGCGATAACGAAACGCCGCGCACCAAAGACGAACGCATGGTGCTGAATAATTTTTTCGCCATGCAACTCATCAAGGAAAATTGTGACGCCCCTCTCACGCCCGACTTCGTCTTGAAATTGCATAAGACCATCACGCAAGGCACACTATCCGATCCGTCAAAGGCTGGCGCCTTTCGGTCTGACGCGGACGACATTGCCATCACTGACGATAAGCAGATTTTGTTCACCCCTCCCCCGGCGCTCGATTTGCCGGAACGTCTTAAAAAATTATGCGATTTTGCAAACGAGCCAATCGACGCCAAGCACTTCATTCATCCAATACTGAGGGCCATCATTCTCCATTTCATGTTGGGATACGACCATCCCTTTGTCGACGGCAATGGGCGCACGGCCAGAGCGCTGTTCTATTGGTATGTGCTGCGCTCGAACTATTGGCTTCTCGAATACGTATCCATATCGCGCGTCATCAAAAAGGCCCCCACACAATATGGCATGGCCTATTTACACAGCGAAACGGACGGGGCGGATTTAACCTATTTCATCCTTCACCAGCTCGGCATTGTCAAAACGGCCATAAAGGAATTACAAACTTATCTGGCGAAAAAAGCAGAAGAGCTCGACCAGCTAGAGGCCCTCATATCCAAAAAACGAGAGGGCCGCGTACTGAATCACCGCCAAATTCAAATTCTGAATGAGGCCATCAAAAATCCCAAATCAACTTTTACCATCGCGGAACATCAGAAGTTTCACCGCGTCAGTTACTTAACCGCGCGCGCCGACTTGGAACGCCTTTTTGATGAGCGGCTGTTGAAAAAGAAGAAGAAGGCGCAGACGTCGATTTATTCTCTGTCGCAAAAATACCGGGAAATTCTATGGGCCGCCCGGTGAACAAACGCTCGCGCGCTGGTCTGGCGGGCGGCATCGCTCAATCAAACTGGTGCGCCCTAGGGGAGTCGAACCCCTCTTTCCAGGTTGAAAACCTGGCGTCCTAACCGATAGACGAAGGGCGCTTTCAGATCGAAGAGCCCGCTTATACGTGGGGCACGGGGGGCTTTCAAGGCCTGAAATGCGCTTTGCCGTACACCTCAATCTCAGGCCAGCACGGGCGCTGCATCCTCAATAATGAATTGCACCGCGCCGCCGCCGCGCCAATAGTCCCGGCGTACTTTCCCGGCAATATGGAGCCTGCTGCCCCGTGCTTCCAGCAATGCCGCCCCGAGACCGGTTTCCATACAACGGAACGCGATGGCGGAGAGCGGCGCGCCATTCTCCCCCGCCAAGCGGCAGCGCACATGGGCCTCGCCCACCACATCCGCATACGCAATCCGCACAGCCGCCAGCGCAAACACCGGCTCAGGGTAGCCCGCGCCGAAAGGTCCAGCCTGCTCCACAAGCGCCATCAGATCCGCTGATGCCGCACCCGGCGCAATGGCGCCGTCGATTTTAAGCGCCCGCACCGCCGGAACGTCGGCTATAGCCCCGGCTAGGCGCCGGGTCAAAAAATCCCGTAATTCCTCAATACGCCCCGCTTCCACCGTCAAACCCGCCGCCATGGCATGGCCGCCCCCGGCCATGAGCAAACCGGCCTGATGCGCCGCCACCACGGCCGCGCCCAGATCCACACCGGGCACGGAGCGGCCCGATCCCTTGCCAATGCCTTCACCGTCAATGGCAATCACAATGGCCGGCCTCCCGGTGCGCTCCTTCAGGCGTCCCGCCACAATGCCGATGACCCCCTGATGCCACCCCTCATCCGCGACCAGAACAAGAGGCGGCGGCGCGCCACCCGCCATCTGAAGTCCCAATTTGGCCAGCGCTTCCTCCTGAACCCCCTCTTCGATAATTTTGCGATCCTGATTGAACTGATCCAGCGCCACTGCGATCTCATGCGCCTCCTGTGCATCCTCCGTGGTGAGCAGCCGCGCGCCGAGATCGGCGCGCCCCACCCGGCCACCGGCGTTGACGCGCGGGCCCAGCAGAAAACCCAGCTCATACGTGCCCGGCGCCGTATCGATTTTCGCCACCTCCATGAGCGCCGTAAGGCCGGTATTGCAGCGTTGGCGCATCACTTTGATCCCTTGCGCCACAAAAGCCCGATTGAGGCCGGTGAGCGGCACCACATCGCACACCGTGCCGAGCGCCACCAGATCAAGCAGCGCCAGCAGATCCGGCTCACTGCGCTCTGGCCCCTCAAACCATCCCGCCTCGCGCAAATAGCGGTTCATGGCCACGCCAAGCAGAAAAGCCACGCCCACCGCCGCCAATTGTCCGTGTCCAGAATGATCGTCAAGACGGTTGGGATTGATGAGTGCCGTCGTGGCCGGCAATGCGGGTTCCGCCTGATGGTGATCAACCACAATCACATCAAGTCCCGCTTCAGCGGCCTTGGCGAGGGGCTCATAAGACAGCGTGCCGCAATCAACCGTCACCACCAGAGACACGCCTTGTGCGCCCAGCCCCAGCAAGGCTTTCGCATTAGGGCCATAGCCCTCTGCGATGCGGTCGGGAATGTAAATGCGCACCTGCCCGCCCACTGCCGTCAAGAGACGGCTGAGCAGAGCCGACGAGGTGGCGCCGTCAACATCGTAATCGCCGAAGATCGCGATCTGTTCGCCCGTTTGCACCGCCTGACTCAGACGCGCGGCGGCGGTATCCATATCCTGAAAAATACTGGGATCGGGAAGCGACGCACGTAGGCTTGGGCTCAGTGCATGATCGGCGTCGCTTAAACCAACGCCGCGCGCCGCCAGAATTCGCGCAATAATTTCAGGTATCCCCAATTGCTGCGCCAGCGTCAGGGCGGCGCGATCATCCGTCAGACGGGAGAGCCAAAGGCGGCCGGTGACTGACGTTGAGACATTCAGGAAAGGCGCGCCGCAGTCTGTTGGAGAGGAAGGATCTGCTGCCGCTGTCATGATATTCCCGAGGTTAGATATGTTTGTTCGCCCGCCGGTGAGAGGCGCTGATCCACCGTACCGTGCCGGACAGGGAGCGCATCACCACGGTATGCGTTGTGACCATATCGCCTTCGAAGTGAATGCCGCGTAACATGGAGCCGTCCGTCACCCCGGTGGCCGCGAACATCACATCTCCCCCGGCAAGATCTTCCATAGCGTATTTTTTTGACAGATCCTGAACCCCGATGCGCTCCGCACGCCCGCGTTCATCATCATTGCGGAAAATCAGACGCCCCTGCATCTGACCGCCGATGCAGCGCAAGGCCGACGCCGCCAACACGCCTTCCGGCGCGCCCCCCTGACCGAGATAAATATCGATGCCTGTGTTTTTGTTGGTGCAGGCGATAATCCCGGCAATATCGCCGTCGGGAATCAGATAAATGCGCACGCCCACCGCGCGCGCTTTGGCGATCAATTCGGCATGGCGCGGGCGGTCGAGAATGCAGGCCGTGATTTCATTCACCGGGACGCCCTTGGCCTGAGCCAACGCCTTGATGTTGTCCGCCGGATCTGCATCCAGATCCACCAGGCCCGCTGGATAGCCGCTGCCGATGGCGATCTTGTCCATATAGACATCGGGGGCATTCAACAGACTGCCCCCTTGTGCGATGGCGACCACCGCCAGTGCGTTCGCCATCGCCTTGGCGGTCAGGGTCGTGCCTTCCAGAGGATCGAGCGCAATATCAACTTTGGGCCCGTTTCCCGTACCGACTTTTTCCCCAATGAAAAGCATGGGCGCCTCATCGCGCTCGCCTTCTCCAATCACCACGGTGCCGTCAATATTGAGCGTGTTCAGCGCCGTCCGCATGGCGTCGACCGCCACCTGATCGGCTTGTTTTTCGTCGCCTCGCCCCACCTGGTGCGCCGCCGCCAGTGCCGCCGCTTCCGTCACGCGCGCCAGTTCAAGACTGAGCACCCGATCCAGATTGATAATTTTTTCGGCCATATGTCTCCAGCCCCTTTATATAATCGCCGCATCACGGCGTGATGAGTTCCAAATATGTTTCTCTTAAAGCTGCTCAATGCGAATCATGCGCGGCGGCTTAACAATAACGTCATGAGAGGAAATGCGCGCCAGCGCTTTTACCATCACGGATTCGCGGCACTGATGGGTCAGCAGGATGATCGGAACGCTGTCCGCCCTTTCCGCGCCGCGCTGGATGATGGTGTCGATCGAAACGCCTTCATGCGCCAGATCCTCGGCAATCACCGCCATCACGCCGGGCCGGTCGATGGCGGTCAGGCGGATATAATACGCGCCCTCATGGCGCGCCATGGGCGCCACCGCTTCGCTGCGTAAAAATTCAGACGGCCGCAAAAACGGCGGCAGCACCAAGCCGCGGGCAATGTCTATGATATCGGCGATCACGGCAGAAGCGGTGGGGCTTTCACCGGCGCCCGCGCCTTCCATGACCAAGCGGCCAAGCTGATCGCTCTCGACCACCACCGCGTTGACGACACCGTTGACCGCAGCGATGGCGTCATCGGATTTGACAAGACACGGATGCACCCGCTGTTCAACGCCTTGATCGGTGCGGCAGGCCAGCCCGAGAAGTTTGATAGCGTAGCCCAACTCCCGGGCGACAATGATGTCGTTGGCGGAAATATATTCGATGCCCTCAATATGGACATGCGAAAAATCAACCTGCGCGCCAAAGGCGATGCTCGCCAGGATCGCCAGTTTGTGCGCTGTGTCGATGCCGCCGATATCAAAACTCGGATCGGATTCGGCGTAGCCTAATTCCTGCGCTTGCTTGAGCACCGCGTCGAATGAGCGGCCCGTTTCTTCCATATCGGACAGGATGTAATTGCAGGTCCCGTTCAAAATACCATAAACACGGCTGACGCGATTGGCGCTCAAACCCTCCCGCAGCGCCTTGATAATCGGAATGCCGCCCGCCACCGCCGCTTCAAAGTTCAGCGCCACGCCTTGCGCCTCCGCCAGCGCGCCCAGTTCCGCGCCATGCAGTGCGATCAACGCCTTGTTGGCGGTGACCACATGTTTGCCATGGGCAAGGGCCGTGCGCACGGCGTCGAGGGCGACGCCGTCAGAACCGCCGATCAACTCAATAAAAACCTCGATGGTGGGATCCTTGGCCAACGCTATCGCATCATCAAACCAGGCAGCGCCGGCCAGACCCAGTCCGCGCTCGCGTGCGCGGTCCCGCGCGCAAATACCCACCACGTCAATGGCGCGGGCGCAGCATTGCGCGATCAAATCACCACTCACGCCCAGAATTTTGAGCACGCCTGCACCCACGGTGCCCAGACCTGCGATGCCGATTTTCAGATTTTCCGTCACGATGCCGCCACCCGGCGCACCGAAATGTCATTCAGAATGGTCCCGGCATTATTGATGAATTTGCGCACATTGCGCGCCGCCTGCCGGATGCGCTGTTCGTTTTCTACAAGCGCGATACGGACATAACCCTCGCCGAACTGGCCAAAGCCAATACCTGGAGAAACGGCAACTTTCGCATGCTGAATCAGCAACTTTGAAAATTCAAGAGACCCGATATGCGCAAACTGACTGGGCAGGGGCGCCCAGGCAAACATCGTGGCGACCGGAGGCGGGATATCCCAGCCCGCCAGTTTCATACTCTCGACAAGACAATCACGTCGTGTTCTGTATACAGATCGAATATCTTCGATGCATTCCTGCGGTCCATTCAAGGCGGCCGTGGCCGCGACCTGAATGGGCGTAAACGCGCCATAATCGAGATAGGACTTTATGCGGGTCAGGGCTGCAATCAGCCGCTCATTGCCCACGGCAAAGCCCATGCGCCAGCCCGGCATGGCGTATGTTTTGCTTAAAGAGCTGAATTCTATCGAGCGCTCCCGGGCGCCGGGGATTTGCAATATGGACGGGGGCGGCGCGCCGTCAAAATAGATTTCCGAATAGGCCAGATCCGACAGGATCATCATGTCATAGCGCTTGGCGAAAGAGAGAACGTCGCGGTAAAAATCCAGATCCACCACGGTGGCCGTCGGATTTGAGGGGTAATTCAGCACCAGAACAGACGGCGCGGGATCGCATTGTTTGGCGGTCACTGAAAGATGCGAGAGAAACGCTTCGGGTTCCAGCGCCGGCACGTGCTGAATGACCGCACCCGCGATGATGAAGCCATAGGCGTGAATGGGATAAGAGGGATTGGGCACCAGCACCACATCGCCCGGCGCGGTCACGGCTTGCGCCAGATTGGCAAAACCTTCCTTTGAGCCCAGCGTCGCGATGACTTGCGTGTCGGGATCAACCGTGACCCCAAAACGCCGGTCGTAATACGCCGCCATGGCGCGGCGCAATCCTGGAATGCCGCGCGAGGTGGAATAACGATTGGCGCGCGGATCGCGGGCGGTCTCAATCAGCTTGTCGGTAATGTGCGCGGGGGTGGGCATATCAGGATTGCCCATGCCGAAATCAATGATGTCGTCCCCCCGGGCGCGCGCCGCCGCCTTCAGGGCGTTGACCTCTTCAAAAACATAAGGAGGCAATCTTTGGATGCGATGGAAATCCGTTTTCATCAATCTCCGGCGTGTCGCCGCCCTTTCCGTTCAGATTCCGGCTTGATCAGCGCCTTGCGCCGCCCCATACTTTTAAGCCAGCGGAGTGTTACCAAACAGCTAAAAATATTCGGGCTCAATTAGAAAAACCTGAATAATTCAATCCCAAAGGGGCGCGCAAGGAGGGCGCTAGGCTCACGGCGCTTCTTTCACCTCCACGTCCCCGGTCAGGTCTGCCTCCTCAAGCAGTTTTTGCGCTTCGCGTTCAACCCGGTCGCGGTCCGCCGCCAGACCTGCGGCGATCTTTTCGCGATCTTTAGCACTTTCAGTCATTTTGGGTTTTTTTGGAATGTCCGATAATTTGGGAAATCCCCCTTTGCCCACTTCTTCGGGTGTGTCTTTACCGATCCAGGCGGTTGGCGCAAAAGAAGTGCAGGCCGTTATCCCTGTGAGGACCAACACTAATCCGGCTCTCAACAGAACGCGGCGGCCGCGGCCCGGTGCCGCCCCTCTTGTGTCCGTCCTGTTCATGTGATTAAAGCCTCGCCACCTTCTGTTTTAAGTCCTTATACCTGATATTCGCAAAAATCACATCTCATCCGAAACACAAGCCGCACCACAGTCTTTCACGATGCCCTCTTCACATCTTGTAAGGGTGCAAGGGACATGCTTAAGTGAGGAAATGTGGTAAATGACCAAAGTCTCTTTAGGAGCAAAGTCAGCACAATCATGACATTAGACAACCATTCTCATTCAGGAGACAAGGATCGCAAACCGTCTCGACCGGCCAAAAAACGGACCCGGGCGAAAACCACAAAAACCAAGACGAAGACAAAGCGCGCGGCCGCAAAACGCAAAAAACCGGCTTCACCACAAGCTCAAAAACCGGCCCAGGCGAAGACAGCGTCCGATCCGGAGTTGTTGGCGAAGAACCTCGCACAAGTCTTTGAAAAAAGCCAGAAAATGATCGCCGCCACCATGCAGAAAACGGCGGAAGACCCGTTACCCTCTGCACAAAATCCCGATCCGCTGAACATCGGTAAAGCCTTTGCAAAACTGACCACGCAACTGGCGACCAATCCGGAAAAGATCATCGAAGCGCAGTCCAAACTGTGGCAGTCTCATCTGGATCTCTGGCAAAACGCCGCCCAGCGCGCCATGGGCGAGGAAGTGGCACCTCTTATTGAGCCGGAAAAAGGAGACAAACGGTTTCGCCATGAAGACTGGACAGAAAATCAGGTTTTTGACGTGATCAAACAATCCTATCTGGTCACATCGAACTGGCTGCAAGACATGGTGAAGAATGTCGAGGGGCTTGATGAACACACACAGGAGAAAGTGCGCTTCTACACGAAACAGATGACCGATGCGTTCTCGCCGTCAAACTTCGTCATGTCCAATCCGGAGGTGCTGCGCGCCACGTTTGAATCCAATGGCGAGAACCTGATTCGCGGTCTGAATAACATCATGGCCGATTTGCAAAAAGGCAAGGGCACGCTTTCCATCACGCAAACTGACATGGAATATTTCCACGTCGGCGTTAATCTGGCCACGGCGCCGGGCAAAGTCGTTTTCCAGAATGAGTTTTTTCAGTTGCTGCAATATGAACCGGCCACAGAGCAGGTCTATGAACGCCCCCTGCTGATCTTTCCGCCCTGGATCAATAAATTTTATATTCTGGATCTGCGCGAAGACAATTCCTTCATCCGCTGGTGCGTGGACAAAGGCTATACGGTGTTTGTCGTCTCCTGGGTCAACCCGGATGAACGCATGGCGGAAAAAGATTTTGAGGATTATATGCACGGCGGCATTTTTGCCGCACTTGATGCCGTTAAAAAAGCCACCGGCTGCCGGGAAGTCAACACGATCGGCTATTGTATCGGCGGCACCCTGCTTGGATCCGCGCTGGCGCTCATGGCGGCAAAACACGATGATCGCATTCAGTCCGCTACATTCTTTGCCGCTCAACTGGATTTTGAGTACGCCGGCGATCTCAAAATCTTTGTCGATGATGAGCAATTGGCCAACATGGAGGAGCAAATGCAGGCAGCGGGGGGTTATCTGGATGGCTCCAGCATGGCTACAACCTTCAACATGTTGCGCTCCAATGACCTCATTTGGTCTTTCGTCGTCAATAATTATCTTTTGGGCAAAGAACCGTTCCGCTTTGATCTTTTGTATTGGAACGCCGACACCACCCGTATGCCCCAGGCGCTTCATCTTTATTACCTGCGCAATTTTTACAAGGAAAACAAACTCGCGACCGGCAAACTGGAAATCGACGGCGTGAAGCTGGATCTTGGCAAGGTCACCATTCCCATTTATCTGCAATCAGGCCGCGACGATCATATCGCGCCCTGCAAATCCGTTTTCAAAGCCAGTCATCTTTTTGGCGGGCCTGTGCGCTTTATGGTCGCCGGATCGGGCCATATCGCCGGTGTTATCAACCCGCCCAGTGCGCATAAGTATAAATACTGGATTAACGAGAAGGGCGCGGAAAGCGTGGAGGACTGGCTTGAAAGCGCTGAGGAACACCCCGGATCGTGGTGGAATGACTGGGATCAGTGGCTGGCGCCCCAATCTGGCCCCAAAGTGCCGGCACGCAAACCCGGCGGCGGCGGTCTTAAGATTCTTGAAGATGCGCCGGGATCCTACGTCAAAATCCGCAGTGATGCCTGACCTGAAAAAGCCTTCAATCACTCTCAATCGGAACGCCAACCAGATCCTTTGAGGTGCGGATAATCAGGGAGGTTTTCACGCTGTCCACATTCGGCGCTGACGTCAAACTCTCGGTGAGAAAGCTTTGGAAAGTGGAGAGGTCCGGCGCCACAATTTTCAGGATGAAATCAATCTCGCCGTTCAACATGTGGCATTCGCGCACCTCCGGCCATGTCTCGACCAGCGCCTCGAACGCCCGCAAATCCGCCTCGGCCTGGCTGAGCAGCCCGACCATGGCAAACACCGTGACCTCAAAACCCAGCGCCCGGGAATCGATCTCGGCATGATAGCCATGGATCAGCCCGGCTTTTTCCAGAGCCCGCACCCGGCGCAGACAGGGCGGCGCCGAAATGCCGACACGCTCAGATAGCTCGACATTGGTGATGCGCCCATCGGCCTGCAACAGGCTGAGAATTTTCAGATCCGTCTGATCGAGTTTTACCCTTTGCATCTCTCTGCCTCAGATGTGAAAGATTGTCATAGACAAAGCCCTATGAAATGGGAAATAAAATTACCTTACCGCGCAATAATATATCTGAAAGAGGGGCATTGTGGACCAGGACAGGCGCAGTCATGACCGCGAAAAACAGTGCTGGGTGCTCAGCGACGGCCGCCCCGGCGTTGAAAATCAGGCCCTCGGCCTGGCCGAAGCGGTGGGCATGCCGATTTCTCTGAAAAGAATTAATCCGCGCGCTCCCTGGCGCTGGCTGCCTGCCGCCACCTGCCCGGTGATGACACAAAAGGGGCGCGCCCTCTCCCATATTTGCCGGCCGGAGGATGAAATATCTCCCCCCTGGCCCGCTCTGCTGATCGGCACGGGCCGGCTGGCCATCCCCTATTCCCTGGCCATCAAACAACTCAGTCACGGCAAAACTTTTACTGTGCAGACACAAGACCCCCGCATTCATTGCAGCCATTTCGATATGGTGGTGCCCCCGGCCCACGATCTGCTGGCCGGTCCCAATGTCGTGCCCATTCTGGGCTCACCCAATCGCACGACACCAACCAAACTGAAAGAGGAAGCGGCGCGTGTGGCGCCGTTGCTCGCCCACCTGCCCCGTCCACTCGTCACGGTTCTTATCGGCGGACGCAGCAGACATTACCAGATGCCTGCCGAGCGCCTGGAAGAAATCATTGAGGATCTCACTGCTCTGTGCCGCACCACGGGCGCCGGGCTGGCGGTGACCGCATCCCGGCGCACCGGCGAGCACAATCTCAAAGCCTTAATCGCCGGTCTGCGCAAAGCCCCGGCCTTTGTCTGGGACGGACAGGGCCACAATCCCTATTACGGCATGTTGGGGCTGGCCGATCATATTCTGGTGACGGCGGATTCAACCAATATGGTGACGGAAGCCGCCGGGACCGGCAAACCGGTTCATATTCTCGCATTGCCGGGCGGTTGCAGCAAATTCCGCCGTTTTCACAAAGACATGGAGGAATACGGTGCGGCGCGTCCGTTCCGCGGCACCCTGGATGACTGGACATACACACCGCTGAATGAAACCGCCCGAGTGGCGCGCCTGATCGGGCGCAGACTGGGTTTGTGAGACCCTGCTCACCGCTTTGCCGGTTGCCCTGCTCTTCTTCACCACTTATGTAAAGCGCTGTTCATCCGATTGGGAGCCCCTTCATGCCTAACACACGCACCTCTAAACTTCTGATTCTGGGCTCTGGCCCAGCGGGATATACGGCGGCGATTTATGCCGCGCGCGCCATGCTTGAGCCCACCTTGGTGCAAGGCATCCAGCCCGGCGGTCAGCTCACCATCACCACGGATGTTGAGAATTACCCGGGCTTTGCCGAAGTTATTCAGGGGCCGTGGTTGATGGAGCAAATGCAGGCGCAGGCCGAACATGTCGGCACCAACCTGATTGGCGACACCATCGTCAAGGTTGATCTCGCTCAGCGCCCCTTCAAACTGACCGGTGATTCGGGCGCGGTCTATCTCACTCAGGCCCTGATCATCACCACGGGCGCACAAGCAAAATGGCTGGGGCTCCCCTCAGAAGAAAAGTTTCAAGGCTTTGGCGTGTCGGCCTGCGCGACGTGCGACGGTTTCTTTTACCGCGACAAGGAAGTCGTTGTGATCGGCGGCGGCAATACGGCTGTTGAAGAAGCTCTCTTCCTCACCAATTTTGCGAAAAAAGTCACGCTCGTTCATCGCCGCGACACATTTCGCGCAGAAAAGATTTTACAACAGCGTTTGCTCGCACATGAAAAAATCGACGTCATATGGGACAGCACCCTGGAAGAGGTTTTGGGAAAACAGGATCCTCCTGGCGTGACCGGCGTGCGTCTGAGGAATGTCAAGACAGATGAAACTCAGGAAATTCCATGTGACGGCGTGTTTATCGCCATTGGCCACGCCCCCGCCACGGAACTCTTTACGGGACAATTGGACATGAACGCGCGGGGCTATATTGAGACCGCGCCGGATTCAACGGCGACAAATATTCCCGGTGTGTTTGCCGCGGGCGACGTCACCGACGAAGTGTTTCGTCAAGCGGTGACCGCCGCCGGTATGGGCTGCATGGCGGCGCTGGAAGCGGAAAAATTTCTGGCGGCGCAGGACACCACGGCAAAAGCGGCGGAATAACACCGATGGGGCGCGTTTGATGAGATGAACCGGCAGTTGGATTGGGATAAAATCCGCATTTTTCACGATGTGGCGGAAGCCGGCAGTTTCACCCGCGCGGGTGAGGCGCTGGGTCTCAGCCAGTCCGCCGTCAGCCGCCAGATCAGCTCGCTTGAGGAAAATCTGAACGCCACGCTCTTTCATCGCCATGCCCGTGGATTGCTCCTCACCGAACAGGGCGAAATACTTTTTCGCACCGCACATGAAGTGGTCGGCAAACTGGCCTTTGCAGTGGCTCTTTTAAAAGAGGGGAAGGATAGCCCCAAAGGCGAATTGACGGTGACGGTGCCGGTCGGCATCGGCTCAAGCTGGCTGGCGCCGCTGATCAAGGATTTTACCAAGATTCATCCCCATATCAGGGTACAACTTATTCTGGAAGACCGGGAACTCGATCTTGGCATGCGTGAAGCCGATGTGGCGCTGCGCCTGCGCGCGCCGGTGCAATCTGATCTCATTCAGCGCAAACTTTTTACGGTTCACCATCACATTTTCGCCTCTCCGGCTTATATTCAAAAACACGGCGCCCCGAAAACCCCGGAGGATCTGGATCAGCACACCATCGTGATTTATGGCGACCGCACCGCCCTGCCTAACGCTGCGCCGGTCAACTGGCTGACTACCCTTGGAAGGAACGGGGCCGCGCCCCGCGATGCGGTTCTGAAAGTCAATAACGTGTATGGAATATTGCGGGCTGTCGAAAGTGGGCTGGGAATCGGCGCGCTGCCCGATTATCTGGTTAAAGCGCATCACGCCCTCGTTCCGGTTCTCACCGATGAACGCAGCCCCACCTATGACACCTATTTTGTTTATCCCGAAGAACTCAGGAATTCCAGCCGCATCACGGCATTCCGTGATTTCTTGCTTCAGGAAATCCGGGACTCAGCCTTCTGAAGACACCGCACCGCGCAGCGCGGCCAACCCATGCGCTAAATGCATGGCTGCATTGACAAATCAGATCTAGCCTCCGGGCGGCAACCTCATTATGTTGCACTGCAATGTCGTTGTCCCTCCCTACAGCGGCACGCGGGCCCAAGAGGCCTGGGACCTGGCTCCCTCCCCCCTTTTTCTGAGAGCCAGGGCATGTTTTGCCACCCCCCATTAGTGGCAAAACCCAAATGAGCGGCCGGGCCCGGCAACGGGTCCGGCTAATCATTTTTATGGGGTTCAGTCAAACCCAGTAAAGCGGGAAGCACCTGCATTTCTCTAAAAATTTTCGCCCCCGCCTGTTCAAGCCCCGCCGCGTCCGTATGAGGGTCGGCGGCATAGCCGAACACGGTCATCCCTGCGGCCCGCGCCCCCCGGGCGCCAAAAACGCTGTCCTCAATCACGGCGCATGTGGCCGGTGCGGCGTTCATATGTGTGGCGGCGTGGAGAAAAATGTCGGGATGCGGCTTGGAGCGCGCGACTTCCGTCGCGCTGAACAGGACATCCTTTACAAGAGGCAACAGCCCGGTGTGGCCCAGCGTGTGGCGCATTTTATCTTTGCCGCCGGAGGACGCCACGCAATAGGCGATCTTCTCGCGCGCCAAATGGCGCAGCACCGATTCGACGCCCGGAATGGCAGCCAGCTCCCTCTGCCAGGCCTGTGTTTCGCGCCTGCGCAATTCGGCCCGCCACCCCTCCGGCAAAGCCCGCCCCAATTCCTCTTCGATCAAGCCGATGCTGCTCTCCAGCGTGCGGCCGACATATTTTTTGCAGCACGCCTCAACGCTTGTCGGCAAGCCCGCCTCCGTCACCATTTCCGCAAGAACGCGGTTGGCCGCAGGCTCGCTGTCGACGAGCACACCGTCGCAATCAAAAATGACAAGGGAAGGCCGCATGAAATTGAATGAAAAACTACATATAAAGACGTTCGTTTTCGAGCCCCTTATACAG
>Ga0114931_10005232_pt1 | contig 16031 bp, 14 predicted proteins | sample 2SBtaG_FD_89579 | JGI IMG/M metagenome (GOLD analysis project Ga0114931, IMG submission 89579) | Deep subsurface microbial communities from Kolumbo volcano to uncover new lineages of life (NeLLi) - 2SBTROV14_V59a metaG | ecosystem: Environmental > Aquatic > Marine > Volcanic | place: Kolumbo...
CGCCCAGGGGCGAGCGGTTGCAGAAGGTGCTTGCCGCGGCGGGCGTGGCGAGCCGTCGTCGCTGCGAGGAATTTATCGTCGCCGGGCGTGTCGAGGTTGACGGGCAAACCGTTACCGAATTGGGGACGCGAGTCGATCCACAAGAACAGAAGATTTGCGTCGATGGCGTTCTGCTTCGACGTTCGCGACACGTGTATTACGCGTTGAACAAACCGATCGGGATTGTTTCGACCAACAGCGATCCCAGCGGTCGGCCCCGCGTGATCGATCTGGTTCCCAACAACGGTCAGCGACTATTCACCGTCGGCCGCTTGGATAAGTCGAGCGAAGGTCTCATCCTGGTGACCAACGATGGCGAACTGGCCCAACGTCTAACGCATCCACAGTATGAGGTGGAAAAGACCTACGACGTCGTGGTCGCCGGGCGGCTATCGCCGGCGAGGGCCAAGGAACTTGAACGGGGCGTGCGACTCTCCGACGGAATTGCCCAGGTGGCGGGGCTACAGATCAAGAACCATGGTCCAAAGAGCACACGGCTGCAAATGGTGTTGCGAGAGGGCCGAAATCGCGAGATCCGCCGCGTGTTGGCCAGTGTGGGTCACAAAGTTCTGCAACTTCGACGCGTTCGCATCGCTGGCCTTTCTCTCGGCGAACTGGCCCCGGGTGAGTTCCGACGACTCAATCCAGCGGAAGTCACGATGCTCCGCCGCTCGATTCGTCGAAGCACGACGGACGGCGGCGGCAACGCGAAACACCACAAGACTTCTAGCCTAACCGGATACCGCTCGGCGGCACGCCGTGGCAAGACGGGCACCGCGCGCAAGAGCACGACAACCGGCGGTGGTCGCAAGCCTAGAAAGGCGACTGGCGGTCGCAAGAAAGCGTCGGCAACGGATACCCGAAAGGGTGCCTCTTCGCAACAGACCAAACACCGTGGCAAGTCGAAGGCGAATCGACGATGAGCACCGGGCACGAAGCCTGCTTTCCCGACCGTGCGGTGTGGATCACCACGACGATCGAGCGCAACGAAAAGATCGCTCGTGACACGTATCGGCTGCGGTTCAACTGCCCTGGGATCGCGCGCCGTATCTTGCCTGGTCAGTTCATCATGCTTCGTCTGGCCGGATGTAATGATCCGCTACTGGGGCGTCCGCTGGCGCTGTACGATGTTGTCAATGACAATGACGGGCGGCCTTGGGGCATCGACGTCGTTTATCTCGTGATGGGGAAACTCACCCGGCGGCTGGCCGTCTCTCGGACGGGGCAAGCACTACAGGTTTGGGGACCACTGGGAAACGGCTTTACGCCTCGATCGACGAAGCACTTGGTCATGGTCGCCGGGGGCATCGGACAAACCCCGTTTCTCGCCCTGGCCGCGGAGCACTTGGGGAGAAACGCTTTCGGCGATCCTCCTCGTCGGTCCGCAAAAGCGAATCGCGTCACGCTTTGCTACGGAGCACGTCGCGAAGATCTTTTCGCCGGCGTTGACGATTTTCGCGAGCTTGGCGTCGATGTCCGTCTGAGCACCGACGACGGTTCCGCTGGCCATCATGGACTTGTGACTGACATCTTGGCGGAGATTCTCGCGAACCGCCAAGAGGATGTTTATATCGCAAGTTGTGGTCCTGAACGTATGCTGGAAGCGGTCGCCGATGCAGCCCGACAGTTCAACGTGCCATGCGAAGTCTCGCTCGAAACCCCCATGGCCTGTGGGATGGGCATCTGCTTTAGTTGCGTTGCCAAGGTCCGCGACGACGCTGGCCAATGGGACTATCGCCGCACCTGTGTCGAAGGTCCCGTGTTCGATGCCCAGTCGATCGTGTTCTAGCCCGGAAGCGGGAACAAGCTCAACCGGCCGGAACACACAGCTACTCGCTCGGCGATTTGAGAAGGCGAATCTGTTTCGATAATCGCGACTTGGTGCGAGCGGCGGCGTTGGGATGAATCGCCATGCGGGCGCCCGCTTGATCGAGCTTCTTCGCGGCGATGCGAAGTTGCGTGGTAGCTTCGTCCGCGTCGCCATTGGCGATGGCCATACGGACTTTTTTGACCTGGTTACGCACAGCCGACCGCACGGCTCGATTGCGGTCGCGGCGCACAAAGTTTTGACGGAGACGTTTCGTGGCGCTTTTCGAATTTGGCATTCGTCGAGTAAGTTCTTTCGGATCGAGTAAGTTCTTTCGGATCTCTGTGAACCGTGTAATTTCTTCAGTGGCATTGGCCCGGGAGGGCAAAATACCAAGTTAGCTATTCTCTCGAAAAGCTCTGATTTTGTCTAGAAGCTCCGAGACATCCCGATAGCTAAAATCGTATCCGGCCAGATCGGTGGCGAATTTTTCGGCCGTATCCACGTCTTTTAGCCCCCAAGCCAGCTTGGCAACTCGGTAGATGGCCAGCTTTTTTTGCTCCATTTCTCGTTCCGAGAGCGATTCGACCGCCTCTTGGTAGTTGCTCAGGGCCAATTTGTACTGTTTGATTTGCTGAAAACACTCGCCCAACGCCAGCAGCACTTCGCCCTTTCGGCGGGGGTCTCCCCGGGCTTCCTGTAATTCCTTGATGGCTTCGTTGTACTTTTGAGCCCGTTTTAGCCTCAGTCCCAGTTCATAACGCAGACCCAGATTCGTGGGGAACCGCAACGAGCGGCTACGGTAGACCTCCATTTCCTTGTTATTGAGCGTCACGCGAAGCTGCGTGTGCTTTCTCTTATTCGCATCGCTGGCGTCCTCCTTTAGCGTTCGCTCGGCGGTGGCCACCTGCTCGCGGAGCACGCGAAGTTCAACATCTTCGAGCCGTTCCTGAATGTCGACTTGTTCGCCAGAGACTTCCAGAGCCCGACGCAACACCTTTTCGGCTTCTTCAAATCGCTCTTTGCCAAGGTGCAATTCGGCCAACTGAAGGTAATTCGACGTGTCGCTGGGTTCCTTGCCGATCGCCTTTTCGAGTTGTTCCTCAGGGGTACGTTGTTGACCCGGTCCGTCGTCGTCGCCGGAGAGGTGTTTGACATCCTTGGCCGATTCGGCTCCTTCGTATCCACCCTGATGAATCGTCTTGTTGACGGTCAGATCGCCGATCGCCTTCTTGGCCTCCTCATCGTCGGGAATCGCTTGTTGGACCCGGGTCCAGCAGATGATGGCCTGGTCGAACTGTTCTTGTCGTGCCAAGACACGACCACAGCGACGATTCAGCTCGGGATCCTTCATGTTCGCGTCCAAAGCCGTCCGTAGATAGAGGAGCTCACATTGGTCGTATTCAAGTTCCTCGCAGGCTTTGGACATCGCCAACAGCGACGAACTGTCCCAGGGATTCAACTCCAAGACACCGAGGCCCGACTTGATGACCCCGGGCCAGTCTTTTTGCATGAGAGCGCGTTTCACGCCAGCCTTGGAACTGGCCCCCTTGACCCCCGCGAAACGACTGCCCTTCTTGTTGTTGTTGTACTTCTTCTGCAAATTACCGACAAAGCTTTGTGCGTAGAGGAGATTCCCCGGGTCGCCAACGACACAGGTCGTGAACAGCTTGGTGGCATAATCAAAGTCACCCTTGGACGCGATGCCACTAGCGTGCTGAAAGCACTTTTGAAGCTGTTGGCGTTTCTTGGCGGAAATGGGCTCCCGCGGTTTTTTTTCTGTTGCCATGCGTGGCCCGTCTTCTGCTCCAAACCCCTCGAAATCGCCCGAGACAACGTTTGCCCCTAGGGACGGTTGCCCCTTATGTTTAACAGTATCACTCTACACGCAGCCCGGGAAGCCTGCAAAACCTTAACCGCTGCCGCAGAAGGTGGTTAGGAACCGAACAATCGCCAAACAATTTGCTACGGCTTCGGGCCGAGTCGACGTCCGCGAGGGAATCGATTCGCCAAGGCTTCAATCTCGACGGTAAGCAGGCTTCCACCACCCCATCAACGAAAAATCCCTTATGACCACGCCATCAGAGGATATCCCCGGGTTCGTTCATTTGGTAGGTGCGGGTCCGGGCGATCCGTCGCTGATCACGATGCGGGGATATTCGTTACTCTGCCGCGCCGATGTCGTGCTTTACGACGCCTTGGTGAACCCCCGAATTCTGAACAACTGCCGTGAGGAGACAGAGCTTATCTCGCTAGGTCGCCATGGACGAGGAGCGATTGTCCCGCAAGACGAGATCAACCGCCTGATGATCCACCACGCAAAGGCGGGGAAAATGGTCGTTCGACTCAAGGCTGGTGATCCCAGCATCTTTGCTCGCATCGGCGAGGAAACCAAAGCCTTGGAAGAGGCCGATGTCGGCTATTCGATCGTGCCAGGGATCACGGCTTCGCTGGCCGCCGGCAGCTACGCCGGTATTCCGCTCACCCATCGAGAGTTGTCCTCTGCCGTGGCACTTGTTACGGGACACGAAGCCCTGGACAAGGCCACGGCGCCCTTGGACTACGGCCAACTGGCCAACTTTCCCGGCACCTTGGTGTTCTACATGGGAGTGACCACCGCCGGAATCTGGTCGCGAGCGTTAATCGACGGGGGCAAGCCACCCCAAACCCCCGTCGCACTGGTCCGCCACTGTTCATGGTCAAACCAAGTCGTGCATCACTGCACACTGGAGAAGGTAGCTGAAGTGCTTGACCAGAAGAAAGCCGCTGGCAAAATTCGGCCACCGGTGATTGCAATTGTTGGCCAAGTCGCGGCACAACCATTCGGACTGTCCCGGTTCCTGAAGAAGCCTCTTGCGAGTGCCCGAGTCATGGTCACGCGGCCGAGTCGCGCTATGGATGAGTTTCGTCTCTATTTAGAGTTCCTGGGCGCGGAAGTCGTGGTGCAACCGACGATCGAGATCGTCCCGGTGGGCGACTTCACCGAAATTGACCGAGTGTTGGGGGAATTGGATCGATTCGATTGGCTGGTTTTTTCCAGCAGCAATGGCGTCGATCACCTGCTCAACCGGCTTCTAGATCAGGGCCAAGACACCCGAGCGCTGGCCCCCGTCCGACTTGCGGTCGTGGGCCCCGGCACCGCGAAAACACTGGCCAAGTATCATCTAAAGGCCGATCTTCAACCAGATGACTATCGTGGCGAGGCGCTTGCTGAAGCACTGGTGGCGGGTGATGGCGACCGCTACCTCTTGGCCAGAGCGAGTCGTGGTCGCGACGTGATGGCCAAGAGGCTTACCGAATCGGGCGGCAAGGTCGAAGAGATCGTGGTCTACGAAAGCCGGGATGTGGAGCAGCCGCGAGAGGAAGTTGCCCAGCGACTAGCGGCGGGTGAAATTGATTGGACCACCGTTACCAGTTCGGCCATTGCCCGATCTTTGGTGGCAATGTTCGGAGAAGAGTTACGAAAGACCCGGTTGGCCAGTATCAGCCCGATCACGTCGGAGACACTTCGGAAACTCGGATATCCTCCGTCCGTCGAGGCGAAAGTGCATACGATGGAAGGTCTTGGCGAGGCAATCGGACGGAAGCACAACGAAGGTGGTTAGAAGGGGGCTGATCACGGTGGAACCCGTCGCGGAGACGTTGGAGAAGGGCCGGGAGGAGGGGGCCGTTAAACCTGTTGGCGAATCGTCATCCAACTCAGGTAGCCGAGACCGATGGCACAGAGCACGAAGCCAATGTCCATGACCAGACTGATTCTGCGGAACGGGATCCCGAGCGCCAAGTCCAGCCAAAAGACCAACAGGACAAGCACCGCCACAACGAATCCCGATATTGTCAACACCTTCGGCATCGAGCCTCCAACGCCTCTGTTCTCTTGTTTCTGTTCCGAAGTTATTCAGTATAGTTCGGTCTAGCACAAGGCGGCAATTTAGGGTCTCCCCTTCGTTCCGGTCAACTTGCACGTTTGAGGAGCTTCCGCGCACAATCGCTAGAAATAGCCTAACCGGCCCCTTGGGGATGCGATTCTCCAGGTTCGGTTCCCCGGTGTCCTACGAGATTTCGTGCCACAATTCCGACATTACCATACGCAATTCCGCGAGCGGAATCGCTGAATTCAGCTCGCATTTCCCGGGAAAACTCGCGCTATGACGGTGGATACTCCAAAACCAGATCCCTGGTGGGAAACGCTGCGGCGCGAGATGCCCGTCGCCAAAAACTGGGCCTATTTCGACCATGCGGCGGTCGCGCCGCTGCCCGAAACCACGCGGAAGGCTATCGTCCGTTGGGCCGAAGAAGCCGCAACTTGCGGCGACACGGTGTGGCCCCAGTGGCGAGGGCAAATCGAACGACTCCGCGCAGGGTTGGCGAAACTCATTGGGGCTGCTGAAGACGAGATTGCCCTGGTGCGCAATACCACTGAAGGGATTGGTCTTGTGGCCGAAGGTTTTTCGTGGCAACCGGGCGATAATGTCGTGACACTTGACGATGAGTTTCCCTCGAACCAGTTTCCTTGGATGAATCTGGCCCGGCTGGGCGTCGAGACACGACGTGTGTCACCACGCGATGGGCGCGTCGATCTCGAGGCGCTTGCCGGGGCCTGTGACGACAAAACCCGAATCGTCACGATTAGATGGGTTGGGTATGCCTCGGGGTGGCGCAACGATGTCGACGCGGTCCGCGCGCTGGCACACCAGCGGGGGGCGCTGTTGTTTCTCGACGCGATCCAAGGGCTGGGTGTCTTTCCGCTGGACGTGGGTCGCACGCCCGTCGATTTTCTGGCCGCCGACGGACATAAGTGGCTATTGGGGCCCGAAGGGGCAGGCGTGTTGTTCGTCCGTCGCGAACACCTCCAGCGGCTGACTCCGCTGGGCGTGGGATGGAATAGTGTTGAAACCTCCGGCGACTTTTCCAAGATTGAGATGAATCTCAAGCCGACGGCCGCGCGATACGAAGGCGGATCGTACAACATGGTCGGCCTCTTGGCTCTCGGAGCGAGTATCGAGTTGTTAGCGCGATTTGGCACCGAAAGAATTTCGCGAAGGATCCTTGAGATTACCGGATGTCTCTGCCAGCGGCTCGAACGGATCGGCGCGGTGGTGCGAAGCGATCGCCACGAACAGCGTGCCTCGGGCATTGTCGCCTTTGATGTGCCAGGACAAGACCATGCCAAACTGCGACTACAAGGCCTGGAACAGGGCATTGTCCTTAGCGTTCGCGGCGAACACCTGCGTGCCAGCCTACACGCCTACAACAACGAAGAAGATGTCCAGCGGCTCGTCGACTTGATTCCGTCGCGGACCAGAGGGTAAGTCGTGCCGGTCGCAGGACCGCCACACCGCGTCGCCTCGCTCCAGACACTCAATGCTTCGCCCCAGCGTTTGCAAAATCCCACCGCCGTGGCGATGATAAACCTCGCCGACACGACGACGTTGACGATGTGGGTAAGCAAGGCGTGGACAACCGGCACTGCAAGGTGCCGTATTCTTTCGACCATATAGAGCGCGAGAAGCGAGCCGCGATGGGAACCAACAGCGATTCTCGATTGGCTGTTTACACCGGATCATTCGACCCCATCACACTGGGGCACTTGAATGTGATTGAGCGAGCCTCCACGCTCGTCGATCGCCTGATCGTGGGCGTCGCCGTGCATGGTGGAAAGAAAACCATGTTCACCATCGAAGAACGTGTCGAACTGGCAAAGCAGACCACCGAACATCTACCCAACGTCGAAGTGCGGCAATTTGTCGGGCTTGCCGTTCGGTTCGTGAAGAAATGTGGATCGAGGGTGATGATCCGTGGCGTGCGTCCGCTGACCGATATCGCCGCTGAGTTCACGATGATGCTGGCCAATCGACGTTTGGATTCTAACATCGAAACCGTGTTTCTTGCTTCCGATGAAGAGTTTTCGCATGTTTCCAGTTCTTTGATCAAACAGATTGCCCCGCTAGCCAGCGACAAAGAGTTGGCCACGTTTATCCCGCCACAAGTCATTAAAGAACTGCGGAATAAAATGGAGCGTGAGGATTAACGGCGGAGGATTAACGGCGAACGTCTCGAAGCCGCACGCCACATCGAGCAACGCGATGGAAATACAACAACACCTGAAGGAGTGTCGTCGTGGCTGCCCCATGCCCCCTACAGTCGTACCAAGCGGAACCGGGTTGGAAAGAACTGATCGCCGGCGATGCCTTCGGCTATCAACCTCTGTTTGTCTCGGGCGACCCGTCGGGTAATCGAATTCGGGTGCGGTATTTCGTACACACCAAAGATCGCCGCCTGATGTGCAAGGCATGGTTCGGTCCCGGATCACAAGGGCCCCCGGGGCATGCTCACGGAGGCAGTATTTCCGCCCTGATGGACGAAGCGATGGGCTTCGCCGCATGGGTCGCGGGCAACATGGTCCTGGCTGCGAAGCTGACCATCAACTTTCGCGACATGGTTCCCGTCGACTCGATTCTGACCTGTGAAGCCTGGGTTGAAGACATCCAGGGGCGAAAGATTACGACTCGCAGCAGGCTATTCAGCCAAGACGGAACAACGTGCAGCGATGGCACGGCGCTGTTCCTGAAGCTCTCGCCAGAGAAGTTCGGCATCGCCCGACCGGGGGAAGATGACGCGTAAGTTGGCGCCAGGCCTCAGCGCGGACACATCATTCGCTTGCCGAGAAACAACCTTGTGCGTCTACAATGCCGAGCCGTTTGGCCAATCGTGGTGTGTTCGCGCTGACACATTCAATCCAAACTGCGTGAATGATGTGCTGTCCACCTGTCTGAATCGGGACACGAACCTTTCACTCCACGAGAAGACTACTATGAGTCCGCCCTACGTCTCTTCGGCCTTATATCGGATCATCGATCAAACAAAGAGTGGACGAGGCGCCATGTGGAGCATCAGCCTGGACGAGTTCAATGCAGGCAATCTGGCAAGCGCACTGGTGGAAGATTATCGCGCAAATGTTGAACTCATCAGGGCACTCGGAAAGACTTATGGTTTCCAGTGCGTCTTCTATTGGCAGCCCGTTCTCTTCACGAAAAAGATGCTCTCACCGAACGAACGCTTCTTTTCTTTATTGTTCAGTGGGTCCATTCCTCTGCCCGGTTTTTGGTTTACATTCGTCGATGAGTGTTTGCCGGAAATATTTGCTGAGGTTCGCAAGGCTCTTCAGCCTCTGAGCGAGTCGTGTCCGAGCTTCCATGACCTTAGTCGCATCTTGGACGACCAGAAAACCAACGCATTCATTGATTTTGTTCACACTACGGAAGAATCGAATTCCTTGATTGCTGAGCGAATTTACCAAGACATCTCCAAGCTAATTCTTTTGGAAAACTAACCTCCTCACGAGGATTTGTAGGTGAATTCCAGCTCGGCAGGGAAGCCAACTTAATGGTAGAGGTGTAATGGATCCCAAGTCTTGGGTCACCTGATAAGCCGAGTCATGTAGGACGCACCGTATTGCTCATCCACAACAAACACGTGCGGCTACAACGCCGAGTCGTCTGGCCAATCGCGGTGTGTTCGCGCTGAGGCTTGACGCATCCTACCCGCCTAATTCCGCTCCGCGGCGTCGCTTCCGGAGTCGCCGTTGAGATGGCGACGAAGATAGCTCGCGCGTTCGACGTTCCGGTCCGCGGTGTCCAACTCTTCACCACGTAGCTTCTGTAGATGGGCGGGCTGGGTGTGGATGAAGAGCTTGTTGATGGTGGGAATCTCCAGATCGGGAATCAGCTCTAAATTGATCCCCATCCGCACCCGAGAAAGCAGGTGCATGGTTTCTTCGGAGCTAATCGTTTGGGCGTTCCGCAGAATTCCGTACGCGCGGCTGACACGATCGTGCAAGGTCTCTTGGCTTTCACGCACCAAGACTTCGCGTGCATGCCGCTCATATTCGATGATTTGCGGCACGACATCACCGACCTGACCAAGCAACTCTTCTTCACTGCGACCCAGCGTCAGTTGGTTGCTGATTTGATAGAAGTCCCCCATCGCCTGGGAACCTTCGCCATAGAGCCCACGAACGGCCAAATTTATTTTTTGGAGCGAGCGGAACACTTTTTCGATTTGCTTGGTGATCGCCAACGCTGGCAGGTGCAACATCACGCTGACCCGCATGCCGGTGCCAACGTTCGTGGGGCAAGCCGTGAGATATCCCAGCTTGTCGCTGAAGGCGTAGGTGACCTGTTCTTCAATCCGGTCGTCAATCCGATCGATCTGTTTCCAGGTGCCTTGTAGATCCAATCCGCTGTGCATGACTTGAATGCGGAGGTGATCTTCTTCGTTGATCATCAGGCTGACTTGTTCGGCGCTATCGATCGCCACCGCTCGTACGCCGTTCGCGTCGGCATGCTCTCGGCTAATCAACTGGCGTTCGACGAGAAACTGGCGATCGAGTTCCTCAAGTTGATCGACATCGGTGTAAGTCAGATCGCCTGCCGTGTGGCGATCAACGACGCGCTCGCGAAGCGTGCGCTCAATCTCCAGACGATCGTTGTCGTCAAGCCGACTGATAAACGGAAAGTTGGCCAGATTCCTGGCAAGACGAATGCGGGTGCTAATGACGATATCCGACTCGGGACCAGAACCCTTGAGCCATTCGCCGCTTTTCACTACTAGATCTTCAAATGCCATGAGTATTCCCGCAACCGGCAAAGCACGACACAGCGCGTACCTTCGTCAATCCATGTTAGCACGTTACGCGACCCGTGCGAATGGTTCACGACGGTCAAGCGGAACGTTTGTGCTGTCTACGCTGAAAAGAATCGCGACTTTCCGAGGAGTCTCGCCAGCACGTTAATCGCTTCACCGTCTTCCGCGGGTTTCGCCTGTTAGCGTCCCGCGTTCTCCTCAATCGACCGGATTTCGTCTCGCATCTCCGATGCACGTTCGTAGTTCTCTTCGCTGATCGCTTCACGCATCTCTCGCCGCAGTCGGATCAGCTTGGTTTGCTGATCGGAGTCGGTGGTCGAGCACTTGGGGCGTTTGCCCTTGTGCTGGAGTTCGCCGTGTATGTTCAGAATCAATGGATCGAGTTGTTTCTCGAAGCAGATGTAATCATGAGGACACCCAAGTCGACCTTGCTTGCGAAACTCGTAAAATGTGATTCCGCAAATCGGACATGCCTGTTGGTCGAGACGTGATAGCTCTTCAGCCGTCTGTCCGACACCGGCCAATTTTTCAGCCAGCATATCCGTCAAACTAGCGGCAGTGTCGTCCGGTTCCTCTGGCTGCTTCAAGTAGGAGTGCGCGTGCTCCTCACAGAGATGCAGTTCCTGCGGCACTCCACCAGCCAGTTCGGTGATGTGAAACTTCGCCGGTCGATCACACTTTTGGCACTTCATGGTTGAGGTTCCAAAAACACACCAGAAACGGCTACCCACGGCCAAAGCAGCCAATGTTTCGCCAGAAAAATGAGGCCTCTAAGACCAATCTTAACCGTCCGCGAGAAGCGGGCAACCGTGTGGCGATTCTAACAGCGACCCCCGTAGTGTCAAGGTGAACCAAGAGCCACGCGCTCGTCATAAAGTCTCACAAGAAAAGGGAATACGAACGATGTTCACGGTTGCGAAGGTGCCATGAATCCGCCGCGGCGACGGCCATTCCTTGCAGCATCGCGGAACCAAAAAACCCTCCACGCGCGAACGACTTCCACAAACCGCCAACCGCCTTTGTCTTGCGGTATCGCGAAGCGAGATCAATGCCTACGATTGGTAATCGCAATCGGATGACCAATTCGACCGTTTCCTTGGGAATCGAACCTCTCGCCCCCGGACTCTGTCGTGGTTCATACCCTGTCGTGATTCATGCCTTCGTTAATCCATCGCACGGATCGACCCACTCACGCATAATCCGCCGCTGACAAACCGCCGCTGACAAACCGCCGCTGACAAACCGCCGACAGGGCAATGCAACATTCACCCGATTTTTCGACCTTCATCCAAAGGGCTGGCCAAGCGAAGTTCGTGCCGGTGTTTCGTCGGATGCTCAATGACACGCTGACGCCCGTGAGTGCGTTCGCCAAAATCGATTCGGGATCCAGCGGGTGCTTGTTCGAGAGCGTTATCGGCGGCGAAAAAGTCGGGCGTTACAGCTTCTTGACCGCCGAACCGTTCATGGAGGTCGAGGCTTACCGCAATCGCGTCGTCGTGCGGTCCGCCAGCGACACGGAGGAATTCGAGAGCGACGATCCCCTGAAAGAGCTACAGCGAAGGGTGGAGGAATATCAGGCCGTTCGATTCGACGAGCTGCCACCTTTTTGCAGCGGCGCGATTGGCTATGCCGCCTACGACAGCGTCCGCTACGTCGAAAACCTGCCGAACGCCCCGGAGGACGACCGCGAACTGCCCGATTTTGCATTCGCCTTCTACGACCGCATGGTCGTCTTCGACCACGTGAACAAGACCCTGGTCGTCGTGGTGATGGCCCGTCTGGATAAAGAGGGCGTTGACACGCGAGCCGCTTACGACCGAGCATGTCGAAGGGTCGACGAGTTGGTGGCCCAACTACACGCCCCGACGACGACTCTCTGTCCCGCGGATATCGATACCCACGGCACGCCGAAGATCGACTACCGCTCGGATTTCTCGAAAGAGGCGTTCGAGTCGGCCGTCGAAAAGTGTGTCGAATACATTCGCGCCGGCGACGTCTTTCAAGTGGTCATCAGTCAGCGGCTTGAGATGGAGCTTACGGTCGACCCGCTGGAAATCTATCGCACGTTGCGCGTCGTGAACCCCAGCCCGTTCATGTTCTATTTGCGTGGCCCAAAGGTCACCTTGGTCGGCAGTTCCCCCGAAGTCATGGTTCGTGTGGTCGACGGCGTGGTCACCGTGCGTCCGCTAGCCGGCACGCGTCCACGCGGGGCAACCGAAGCCGAAGACCGGCAGTTGGCCAAGGAACTGTTGGCCGACCCGAAAGAGAGAGCCGAGCATGTGATGCTGGTCGACCTGGGGCGGAACGACGTCGGGCGCGTCGTCCAATATGGAAGCATCGAGGTAACCGATGTCATGTGCGTCGAACGCTACAGCCACGTGATGCACATCTCGTCGAATGTGCAAGGAACCTTGACGCCGGGGACCACCGCCTTCGACGCACTTCGGGCATGTCTGCCCGCCGGCACGGTTTCTGCCGCGCCGAAGGTGCGTGCCATGGAAATCATCGACGAACTGGAACCACATCGACGCGGTCCCTATGCCGGCGCCGTTGGCTACATCGATTTTTGCGGTAACATGGACACCTGCATCGCGCTGCGAACCATTGTCGTACAAGACGGCAAAGCCTACGTACAGGCAGGCGCCGGAATCGTTGCCGACAGCGTTCCCGCCAACGAATATCAGGAGACCCTCAACAAAGCCCGAGGGCTGCTCAAAGCGATCGAAATTACCGAGCAGCGTGCCGCGGAGCCCGGGAGTTAGAATTCTCTTCATGCGAATCGACGCCATTGATCTTTACCATGTTGCGATGCCGCTGATTGCGCCGTGGCGCACGGCGTACGGTGAGGATTCCGTCGTGGAGAGCGTGTTGGTTCATCTGCACAGCGGCGAGGAGTCTGCCTGGGGTGAATCGTGCCCGTTGGCGGCCCCTTGTTACAGCCCTGAATGGGCCGGCGGCGTGTTTCATTGCCTTCGTCGGTGGCTGGCACCGTCGCTTGTTGGTCAATGGGTCGAAAGCGGTGACGACCTTCAAGCACGCCTGGGCCATTTCAAAGGCAATTCGTTCGCCAAGGCAGCGCTCGATACAGCTTGGTGGGTGTTGCATGCCCAGGAATCAGGCAAGCCGCTCCATCGAGCGCTCGGCGCCACGCGCGATCGCGTACCGGTGGGGGCCGACTTCGGCGTGTTGGATTCGATCGGCGAACTGCTTGCGGCGGTTGAAAAGGCATTCACCAACGGCTATCCGCGCGTGAAACTCAAGTTCCGGCCCGGTTGGGATCTTGAAATGCTTCGCGCCGTGCGTCAGGAATTTCTCACCGAAACCATTCACATCGATTGCAATGCCGCGTTCACTGTCGATGACCTGGACATGTTCTACCGCCTGGACGATTTCAATCTGGCCATGATCGAGCAGCCGTTGGGGTTTGATGATCTCATCGATCATGCACGTCTTCAGACAGAGATTCGCACGCCCATCTGTCTCGACGAGAGCATCAATTCGCTCCAACGCGCGGTGGTTGCCTTGGACTTGGGCAGTTGTAAGTATGTGAATATCAAACCAGGACGTGTTGGGGGGCTGACGGTCGCTCGGGCGATTCACGATGCGTGCCAAGAGGCCAACATTCCGTGTTGGGTGGGCGGTATGCTGGAGAGTGCCCTGGGGGCCCGACTTTGTGTGGCGCTGGCCATGCTAGATAACTTCACCTACCCTGCCGATATCTTCCCGTCGAGTCGATTTTTCCACGCGGACCTTGGCCGCCCGGCACTCGACATCGGCATGGACGAAAACACCGGGCCCTATGTCGAAGCCCCGGATGTACCCGGCACGGGTGCCCAACCCGATCCCGAATTACTCGCCCGGTACACCGTGCAACACGTTCGCGTCGACACACCGCTCCCGGCATCCTGAAAAACCGACCAACCCCTTTCGTTCGGAGAACAATTCCATGATTTACGTTGTCGCCACGATCGAATTAGCCCCCGGCAAACGCGAGGAGTTTCTCGCTGCCTTCAAGCAGCTCATGCCGAAAGTGTTGGCGGAGGAAGGATGCTTGGAATACGCCCCGGCAATCGACGAGAAGACATCCATCCCGGTTCAGCCGGAGGCGCGCGAGGATGTAGTCGTGGTGATGGAGAAGTGGGAAAGCGTCGCGGCGCTCGAAACACACCTGATGGCACCGCACATGAACGAATATCGCTCGCAAGTCAAATCGATGGTCAACGAGACGCGGATTCAGGTTCTTCGTCCGGCATAGGATATGAATTTGCTCGGGAACAAGATCGGCACCTGGTTCCGCCGATATTGGTTCTGGCCCCCCTCTCTTCTGTTTGCCGTGCCGGCATGTCGTTATGGTAAACTTCTGTGTTGTGGTTTATTCAGCCACGACAACACAATAACTCTACGTACCATTCGAGAACCTCTCACTTAGGTCGGGGCACCGGACGATCGATAGCGGCGAATTGTCCCGCGGGCCACCGAGAGGTAAGCTGGCAGTAGGTTCATCCTCCGCTCATCTCAGAAGAATCTTATGCGAGAAGTTTGGCAGCAAGTATGCAAATCGATCGACACGGGGCGGCCTTTCGTGTTGTGCCGCCTGGTCGAAACACGGGGCTCAACGCCGCAGAAGCCGGGTGCGGTGATGTTGGTCCATGCCGACGGATCGCAAGGTGGAACCCTGGGCGGGGGATGTGTCGAAGCCGAAGTGAAACGCCGTGCTTTGGAAATTGCCGAAGGGGGCACGGCCGAAATCGCGACCTTCCAACTCGATAGCGACTATGGCTGGGACGACGGGCTGATTTGTGGCGGGCGTATTAAGATCGCACTGGAACCGCTGGGCGCGACCGGCGACTCCAGCTATTTCCGGAAAGTCGCCCAACAATCCGACAAGGGTACCGGCGCGATCGAAGTGGTTGTTTTCGACAGCAAACGTTCGGGCCTGGCTGCGCCAAGCAACTATTTGTTCGACGGCAACGGAAAACTGATTGCCCATTGCCGTGGTGAGTTGCAAGATGGCGAACCTCCGCGGGCGATCACGTCACACCTACCCGATCTCTCGCGGCGCCCTCGTCCGCTGGCATCCCACGGAGTGGCCTATTTGCCGCTGTTGCCGGGCTGCCGGCTCATTATCGTCGGCGGCGGACACATCGGGCAGGCCGTGGCTCAGTTGGCCGACGACGTCGATTTCAATGTTTGGGTTGTCGACGACCGTGCGGATATGGTCTCGGCCCAACGCTTCCCGAAAGCGGAACGGCGAATCGTCGGCGATGTGTCGAAGGTGCTGCCGGAAATCGAAGTCACCGCTTCGACCTATTGCTTGATTGTCACACGGGGTCACAACCATGACGAAGAGGCGCTGTACCATCTTGCTCAACGCGGTGCCCGCTATGTCGGCATGATCGGCAGCAAGCGCAAGATCAAAATGATTTTCGACGACTTGCTGAACGAAGGCATTCCGGAGGAAGCCTTGCGAGAGGTTTTTGCGCCGGTCGGTCTGGACATTGGTTCGCAGACCGTCAGCGAGATTGCCATCAGCATCGTC
>Ga0114931_10005233_pt1 | contig 16031 bp, 16 predicted proteins | sample 2SBtaG_FD_89579 | JGI IMG/M metagenome (GOLD analysis project Ga0114931, IMG submission 89579) | Deep subsurface microbial communities from Kolumbo volcano to uncover new lineages of life (NeLLi) - 2SBTROV14_V59a metaG | ecosystem: Environmental > Aquatic > Marine > Volcanic | place: Kolumbo...
ATTTTGGACATATATATTTGTAGTTTTTTTAAAAGACTGCTCATAGTGAGGAGAGTTTACCCCCATTCCTTGTTATTTCAACCCTTTACACCGTTTTCACCCACACTTTTTTTCCATTAAGCCTAAAATCTCCTTTTTCTTTTAGTGGTATCGCAACATTTTTATCATTTTTCAAAAGCCATTCTACATCTGACAAATCAACAGCACCGTCTTTGTTATTATCTTTCACTTCGTTAATTTCAATTTTCATCGGCTCTTTTTTGTTAGCCGTTTTTAATCCTTCTATGTCAAATAAAGAAATTTGCCCACCAACAAAAGGAGAGCCAGCATAGCTTGTTGCAATAAGTTTTTTTAATCCAAGTGCATTAAAATTAGAAGCAAAATATTTGAAAAAATTACTTTCAAACGGATCATCTGCATTACAATAAACAACCTTGCCTTTAAATTGATTTTTATAATGCTTCAATTCTTTTTCAATATCAGAAAGCTGAGTATAAAACTCATCGTTTTTTGTTCTATTTGCATTACGCAAGCCTTTGTTTGATGCTTTTGTTGCCATATTTTGCCTTATTTGAAGTAAAACTATTTGTAACTATACTATACTGATTTGTTTAACTTTTTCTATCTTTAAATTAAATAATCATTTTTTGCGGAGGAACGGAGCAAAAAATACCTTATATCCCCCTCATAAAAATAAAAAAATAAAAATTCCATTCCTTTTTAAATTCTTCAACAAAATTCCTTATTAGAGAAAAAATATTGAAAAATATGTCGCACAATGTGTGCTTCGGTATATGCGTAGTTTACAATAACATCAAAGGTTTTGAAAGTAAATTGCGTATATACCAAGTTAGATTTATCGCGAGCGTAGCGGAAAAAATTTGGAAAAATCACAAACCGACCGAGCCGTTTTCCTCATAAGCTCTGTTAAACAACCCAATCATAACGTAGTAAAGCGAAAGCACAGGGTAGCTTGAATTATTTTAAGCCGTTATTCTTTTATTGAACGCCATTGCTTAAAAAAACTGCAAAGTCCATTTTCATCCAAAGATATTTGAAATATTCCATTAATGTTTTGGACAATACCAGAAGGAATTAAAGTTCTGTTAACAAAGAAATTGACAATACAGAATTCGTCATTTGATAAAATTATTTTGAAGTCAAATTCAATATTCTTCTGGTTTTTTGGAATAACTTCCCAAAGTTTTCTAATATCTTCAAAACTTGAACATGGCTCATCAAATACAGTTTCATAATATTTACAATTTTTTGAGATAGTCTTCATTACTACTCCAACATCCTGTTTTTTCCAGGCGGTCATAAAATCATTTACCCATTTATTATAGTTCATAGTTTTAGTAATTAATAATTATTACGTAAATGCATCTAGGTTCAAAATAATTTCACTTAATGTGCTGTATCCATAGTTTATTACAAAAAATCTTGTTTTAAGTTGATAAATTGCGGATTGTTGCCGTTAGATGAAGTTGCGCACATCGAGAGCAAGAGTACAAAGTAGCTTTAGTGTATTTTTCTGAAAATCTCTATCTATACTATTGTTGAAGGATTTTATTATCTGAAATTTTAATTTTTTTATTTAACTTTTGATAGTCAGAGATATCATTATAAATTACACTCGCCAATTGTTTTGCAAATTCTACTGGCACAGCATTTCCAATCATTTTATATCCATCAGCTACATTATCGTAAATAAATAAAAAATTATCTGAAAAAGTTTGAATTCTCGCACATTCACGAACCGAAAGTCTTCTGTAAAGTTTTTCTTTCCCAGGTACAAAAATTCTTTTATTTTGCTCAATAAATTTCATTTTTGGGGCTTGTGGATGAATTGGGGCATGACGACCGCCTGCCTGAATAGTAAAACTAGGCTCATTCCAATTCCTAACACGATTTCTAGACATGTATATCGTTGAAAAACCACCATTCATATACTCGTGGTTTGGTGCAGAAAGGTTTTCGTTTCCATTGGTGTAATTTTTTTCTTTAGCGGGCTTTGCCAATCTTAAATCAAAAATCGCATCCTTCAAAACTGGTTTTGGGCTTATTGTTTTTGGTGGTGAAAAAGTCTTATTCAGTTTTTTATGATAACCAACGATAATAACCCTTTTTCTATCCTGAGGAACTCCAAAATCATTTGCATTTAAAAGAAAATATGAAACATTGTAATTTAGAGATTTAAACTCATTTAAAATATTCTGAAATGCATCTTTATGTCTTGGTAGCAAAATACCCGAAACATTTTCTGCAAGAAAAAACAATGGCTCCTTTTCTTTTAAAATCCTAATGTATTCATAAAAAAGCTGACCTCTTTTATCTTTTATTCCTCTCCCCGCTCCTGCTTCGCTCCAACTTTGACAAGGGGGACCTCCAATAATTCCTAAAGAATCAGGAACTTCATTTGCAGGAATATCTACAATACTTCTTTTATCTAATTTGGTTTCAGGAAAATTATGTTCAAATGTTTTCCATATGCTTTTATCGAATTCATTTGCCCAAATAGTTTCAAATCCAACTTGCTGAAAACCAAGATCAAGACCGCCTGCACCTGTAAATAATGATATTATTTTCATACTTAATCCTTACTAATATTTAAAGTGTTTTGGAATAATTTTTTTGGTGATTTCAAGAGATTTATATCAAATTTTAATGAGGCTTCTACTCTTGAACTTGCATTATGGATTCTAAATGACAATGTCCAGTCATTATCCATTGTTACAATTATAGTTGTGTTATTGTTTTCCTTGAACGCAATGTTTGTGATTCTTTTAGGCAATGGAACTTTTGGTGTTTTGTATTTTGGTTCAATTTTATCAAAAGGTAAATTTAGTGTCCCATTTATATTGTATGCTTGAATTTCAACAGAATTTTCACTTTTAATCACCTTATAAAAATCTTTATTTCCTATTAAATAGGAAATTAAATTTGAAGCAATATTATTTTTACTATCAAGATTTTTTAACTCTTCAATAAACGCATTTAAAATCGGGATATATACAGTTGAATGATAATCTCCAATTTCACTCCATTTTTTAGTTGCATTACTTTCTTTTCTTATTGTTTCTAGTTTTTTGAATATTGGAGTTATAACGTCAAAATATTTTTGAGATACTTTTATTCCAAACCATTTTTCTCCAAAATCTATATGAGAAGACAAACGAGAATGTTTTACTGCTCTGTGATTATTTTTTGCAGAAACACCAATTTCCCATTTTTGTAATGCTCTTATAGCTAAAACATCTCTAACATCTCCCTTTTCCCCGAAGTTATCTGACAAAATTTCTAATTGCAAAACATCCTCTTTTCCGAGATCATTTGAAAGTCTTGGTTCAATATCCATAAGAAAATTAACTGCAAAACTTGCGGTAAGCAGATAATCACTTTGTTCTACTTCACTTGTATTCTTAAAACATCCTTTGGCAATGTTGTAAGAAGAATTTTTGATAACTTCAACATTCGTTTTATTTTTTAGTTTTTCTTCAAATTGAGAAAGCAATGCATATTCAAATGCTTTGCCAGTTGTCATCTGTTTTGAATTTTTTGTAACCATATTAACCGTCATTTATAAATTAAAAGTTGTAAGTATTATATAAGTTTTCTCTTTTTTAATAAATTGTTTTCGTAACGGAGTGGAGAAAACACCATATTATTCCCCTTTGAAAGCTTATCATTTCTTATTCTCATTAGAAAAATATTTTTTGAATTGCATATAATGTGCTTCGGTATATGCGTAGTTTACGATAAAACCAGAATTTTGAAAGTAAATTGCGTATATAGCTAGTTAGATTTATCGCGAGCGTAGCAAGCAACAAGTCTAACGAGGCGTAGTCGAAGCACATTAGCCAAAACCCAAAGGGAGCGAGCGTAAGCGAGCAATTTTGGCTAACGTTTGCGTATATCTGATGTTTTGCGGAACGTAGCGGAGTAAAATATGGGTCGAGCGAGGGCACGAGCGAGCCAGATATACTGTGTTAAGCAACTCAAACGAAACGATAGCGGAGTGAGAGCGCAACGTGGCTTTAACGTATTTCTAAGTCTCTTTTTCATTTGTTCTAGTGAAAAATTTTCGTTTTGGGCGAAGGGCAAAGGGGAATTAAAGAGGTGAATACCCAAAGCCCAAAACACCTTATTTTTGTTTCAGTTTTCCAATTTCTGTCTTTGCTCTATTTATCCAATATTCATTACCATTCCATAGTTTTATAAATTGTTGATAGGCTTCAATCGCTTCTTCTTTTCTGCCAAGAGCACTTAAAACGTTTCCAAGTCCGTTGTAAGGATCGGCAAATTTTGAATCAACACTGATGGCTTGTTGATAAGCTTCAATCGCTTCTTCTTTTCTGCCAAGAGCACTTAAAGCGCTTCCTGTATTATTGAGAATATGACATTGTAAGCTAACTTCTGACTTAAATAACCCGATGTATCTACTTGGTATTTTTATTTTTCCCATATTCAGGTTATACCACCACCTATTTATTTCAAATCTTATGCCTTCATCGCTTGGGTTATTTGCAAATGCAACAATATCCGCCACAGTCAAAGGTTGTCTGTTATTATTTATTCCAGTTACATCTTTGTCTTGTATTTCTTTGTAGTTCCACCATGCTCCACCTGGTGTTAATTCTTGCCATCTTACTTTTCCATCACTAGTAATCAAAACCGTGGCTGAATGTTTCGGTAAATCCGCATGTAAATATCTGATTCCCACTTCATCAAACAATCCACCACCCAGAATTGATGAACCAACACAATTAATGAATTGCGTTTCTACCATTTTGGAAGGATGATCAGAACCTGATCCACCATCTGTGGATTTGTAAGGAAAACTACTAACCGCTTTTTGAATTTTTTTTGCAATTTCTAGTTCTTTGGCTGAAATTTTGGTAATATTTCCTGTTCGTCTCACTTCTTCTAATTCCTGTTTGAGTTCGTCAATGCGAAGTGTGTCATAGAGTTTTCTTTGTTCAAGAAGCGGATCAAAACCAATTTTTTTCAATAAATCATTAACTGCCTTTCTCCACCCGACCTCTTTCATATCTGTCACCAACTTTTCCATCCCTCTTCTAAAAATAGCAGTTTTCATTTCTCTTTCTGGTGTTTCTACAGCTTTAGTAATTTGCTTTCTTGTTCTATCTTGTAAATGTTGCATCGGACCAACCCTTGTTTCCCAAGGTTTTTCTCCGTTTGCTTTGTACCCTTCTCTTCCAAGGGCCTTGAAATACACTTGCAGGAGTTTTTTTCTTGTGTCTTCTATTTGGTTTTCACTCGGATTTTCAACAAGTCTTGCGAGCCTCTTCTGATAAACATCCCTTCCCAAAAACCATTTGTCGAGTTTTGTCTTATCTTCTTCTGAAAGAGATAATTTTTCTGGAATATCTACTGTTTTTTGCTCTTTATCTTGTAAAGATAAACCGTATTGATAAAACTCGCGAGCAATATCTTGTGCAATTGGTCTTCCATTATCTTCATCTAAAGCACTAAGATATTCTGACAGATAAAGTCCAGCTTTTTCAAACGTAACTCCCAATTCTTGTATTCGATTTGCTCTTTCCTCTCTTTTTTCAGGATTTCTAGCAAGAGTATCGTAATCTACAATCTTGATAACGTCCATTATTTCCCACAAATGAAGATCTGTTAGAAGAAAAATTGTTTGCTTTCCTGAATCGTTTTTTTCTAAAATCCCCAGAACTCCTTTTTGTTGCCAGTCTTTTCTTGAGATAAACTCTGGAGTAATAGAGTCGTTAATTCTACACCATTCAGCAAAAAAATTTTGAGCAGGCGTATCTGCAAAGGGACTCTTTTCAACGGTTTGAGGTATAAAATTTGTTTCAAAAGAATTTTCCATAATTATGTTTTGTTTATACTATAAAATCAATAAATTATACATTTTTTTTACTCAAAAAAAGCACAAAAATCGCTTTCGGAACGACAGTGAAAAAAATACCACTATCCCCCTCATTATAAATTAAAAAACAAATTTATTTCCCTTTTTAAAAACCTGCCAAAATTCCTTATTAAAAAAATATTTCTTGAATTTTACTTAATGTGCTTCGGTATATGCGTAGTTTACGATAAAACCTTAGGTTTTGAAAGTAAATTGCGTATATAGCTAGTTAGATTTATCGCGAGCGTAGCAAGCAACAAGTCTAACGAGGCGTAGCCGAAGCACATTAGCCAAACCCCAAAGGGAACGAGCAAAGCGAGCGATTTTGGCTAACGTTTCAGAATATGCGATGTTTTGCGGAACGGAGTGAAGCAAAATATGGGGAGAGCGAAGTGCAACGAGTGAACCGCATATACTGTGTTATGTGATCCGAGCGATAGCGAGAGTGCAACAGGGTGCGACTGAAAGGAGCAAGTCATTTTTTTATCCTTATTATTTTTTTGCAGAGAGATTTTTTCATTATTGTTCGAAAATTTAATTTTTTTCGTTTCTATTTTTCCAAGAGGGGCTGGAGGTGAATTGGAAAAATAGAAACACCTTATTCTTCTCCAGTGTCGGACAATTCCTCAAACTTAGCTTTCATTGTAGGATTTCCTCGTGTTAATTTCTTTACAGTCAAATCTTCAGCTTTATTATTAGCAATACGAAGATTGTTTTCAGAAGATAACAAATTGTCTTTTGTTTTTTGTAGCTGAGCAATAGATTTATCAATACTATCAATAGCTGTTTTAAATTTTTTAGAAGCGAGTTGATAATTACGACCGAATGAATCGCGAAAATCATTGAGCTGGTTTTCAAAATTTGTTACATCAATATTTTGTTCCTTTACAAGAGCAAGTTCTGATTTATATTTCATAGAGTTTAAAGCCGCATTGCGAAGCAATGTAATAATCGGAATAAAAAATTGTGGCCTAATTACATACATTTTTGGAAACTTGTGGAAGACATCAACAATACCAGAATTATAAAGCTCATTTTCTGCCTCTAATAAAGAAACAAGTACTGCATATTCACACTTTTTACTTGTACGATCTTTATCAAGTTTTTGAAAAAAATCTTCATTTCTTTTTTTAGTAGCAGTTTCATCTCCCTCATTTTTCATTTCGAACATTATGGAAATAATTTCATTTCCCGCTTCATCAGTTTCACGATAAATATAATCACCTTTATTTCCACTACTAACATCATTATCCTTCTCAAAATAAGCGTTTTGGAATGCAGTTGCGCGAAGTTTATTGAATTCAGTTTCGCAATGTTGTTCTAGTGTCTCCCCAATCATTTTTGTAGAGAGTTTTAGTTTCATATCCTTACGAAAAGTAATTTCTTCATCTTTTGCTTTAATTATTCCATCTTTAATTTTGAGTTCAGCAGAAAATTTTTCTTGCAAAGATTTTTCTAATAATTGTTTCTCAGTTTCTTTGCTTTTTAATTTATTGGTCAAATCATCACGTTCTTTTTCAATTTTCTTGGTAGCTTCTGTAACACTAAGCTTTTTCTCCACTTCTGCTTTATCAAGTTTTGACTTCATTTCAATAATTTCAGTTTCCTTTTTTGCTAGTTGTTCAGTGAGATTACGATCTTTTTCGGCTCTTAACTCAGTTAATTCTTTATCCTTATTTGATAATTTTTCTTGAAATGTCTTCTCAAGATTCGATTCGGCAATCTTAACTGCATTTGCCTTTTCTTTCTCTGCTAATTCAAGTCTCTCATGTATTTCTTTTTCAAATTGGCTATCGCGAACTTGTTTGAGTATGTTAGCAAATCCAGCCTCATCGACTTTAAAAACTTTATTACAATGTGGGCATTTTATATCTTGCATATTTTATTTAAAAATTAAAAAGTTAAATTTACTTCACCTCAAACAAATCTCTAAACTCCTCATAACTTCCAATTTTAGCAAAATTAATCTCAAATTCAAAATTAGAAATTTTATCAATTCTTACTGAATCAATTCCTAAAATTTGAAGTCTTTCATAGGTCAAAAGTTCTCCTTCTTTCAATCCTAAAACATCTCTCAAAATCCACTTTCCGAGTTCTCTATTTGAGTAAGACATCAGTGCTTTGCTGTTGTCCTGACAAACTTTTGATTTCATTATTTTTCCATTTGGAAGTTTTAGAGAAAATGGAGTATCTCTATCTGGAAAAAATCCTTGAAAGTTCTTGTGAATTTCTGCAGGAATTGGAATATAAACTTCGTTTGGGTGTCTTTCTCTCCCTCTCGCATTCCATTGATTTAAACCACTTCTTTCAAAAACCGTTTGGTCTCTTCCATATAAAGGGAGATAAACAGTTTGTTTAATTCTTTTTTCTGTTTCAAGCAATAAATCTTTTTGCGAGAGAAGTTTATTAAGTTCAAATAACCGATCTTCTAAAATATCTACATCAAATTCATAGATAATCGGATTTGTGATAAATCTTTTTGTAAGAGTGCTTTTTGAGAGTAGAAATGAGTATTCATTTTTTCCGTCTTCAAAAACAATAGAATTTTTATTTTTCTTGGTGATACGGATACGAGAAATGTCCACTTTATCCATAGGCTCTTCAAAAATCTTAAATTTTCCAGAATCTCTTACAACACAATGGTAAATCGAGTTTTCTAATCCATGTGTATTTTCTGTAAATTCTATTCTTGCATTTCTTAATTCTGCAACTTTCCTAACAAGTTGTTCTTTCTCAAGATCCGCATAAAGAGGTCTATCGCTATTAAACTCCGCAACTTTTTGAAAACTTGTACTATTTCCAACAAGAAAAGTTTTTAGACCGATTCCCAAAATATCTTTTTTTGCATCTGCTGAAACATCACTCCTTGATAAATCTTCTGCTTCAAAAGCACGACAAAAAACTTTTTCTGCTACACGATAATACAAATACGGAATTTCTGAGTCAGAAAAAAGATTTGAAAGACAACCTGCTATTTTCAAAAAATCTTGATATTCTTGCCTTTGCTGTTTTGTTTGAGTTTCAAAAAACATGTTTACTTTGTTAGGACTAAATTCATATTTTTAGCAATTCTTTCGATTACAGGAACAGAAACAGAATTACCAAATTGTTTATATAAATGAGAAATTGCAATATTTGGAAGTTTATAAGACTTTGGAAAACCTTGAAAATTTGCACATTCTCTTGGGGTTAATTTTCTAATTCCTTTTCCATTTAAAACTAAAGGAACATTGTGTCCACCCATTCCCATATTTGCAGTAAGAGTTGGGCAAACCCCATTTTTATTTTCTCTTACATATTTTCTTCTCCACTGATATACAGTATCTCTTTTTGTAATATCATCTTTCAATTTCTCGTAAAGTGGTTTGTCATTATAATAATATTTGTCATCAACTTCGTTTTTCTCTAAACAATCATGAATTGTTTTTGTAAGAGGAATTTTTTTAGGAAATGTAAAATTATCAAAATGTTTTTGATCTAAGAACCCAACAAGATAAATCCTTTCTCTATTTTGTGGTAAATTTCCGTATTCCATGGAGTTTAAGACTTTATCGGTCACTTTGTATCCTAGTTTTTCTAGTTCTTCATAAATTACCTTAATTGTATTTCCTTTGTCATGATTTTTAAGATTTTTTACATTTTCGAGTAAAAAAGCCTTTGGCTTTTTATCTTTTAAAATTCTGATAATATCAAAAAATAAATTTCCTCTCCCTCTTTCATCTTCAAATCCCTGTCTATAGCCTGCCACAGAAAATGGCTGACACGGAAAACCTCCACATAAAATATCGTGTTCTGGGATTTTATTTGTTGGGATTTCTTGAATATCTCCAAGCACCATTTGTTTTTCGACCTCGAAAAGTTCTGAAAAATTAAGATCAAAAGTTATTTTTGCATTTGCATCAAAATCATTGGAAAAAACACATTGAAAACCAGCGTTTTCAAATCCTATCTTTATTCCACCAATTCCTGCAAATAAATCTATAAATTTCATAACTTTTTTGTTTGAATAATTAAATATTCTTCTCTCTTATAATATACTAGATTTTTCAAATAAAGCATTTTCGTAGCGGAGCGGAGAAAATACCTATTACCCCCCTCATCTATTTTTGAAAAAAATTAAATTTTCATCCTTATTTTAAAAATCTCTCTGCAAATCATTAAAATGTTAAAAAAAATGATTACACTTAATGTGCTTCGGTATATGTGTAGTTTACGATAAAACCAGAATTTTGAAAGTAAATTGCGTATATACCGAGTTAGATTTATCGCGAGCGTAGCGAGCAACAAATCTAACAAGGCGTAGCCGAAGCACATTAGCCAAAACCCAAAGGGAGCGAGCAAAGCGAGCGATTTTGGCTAACGTTAGGGATATACGAAGTTGCGAGCTCGCGTCATTTTACATAATGTCTCACAACAGCAAGACAATCGTCGCAACTTGTCCATAAAAAAACTTCTTTCTTCAATTTTGGATGTTTACGGATGAGCTTCACAAGAGAAGATGCCACCGCTCTCCAAACAAATTTTTCTTGGTCTTTTGCTAAAACTTTCAATAGTTTCAAGGATTCTTCGGAATATGACTGACCGAACCAAACCCCCAAGCACATAGCCACATTCCAGCGGACATTTTTGTTTTTTACTTTCATCCATTTTCGAAGTTGCTTGAATGTGGTGTCGGGATCTTTGTATCCCACATGCGACAACGCAAAAGGACCGCAATTTTTTCGAACATAAGCATCATCGTCATGCATGAGCGGATCAAGTAAATCCAAAGCATGTGGGATGTGTTCCTTTTTGATACGCAACAAGCCCACTTCAACAGCACGGCGAATGTTGGGGTTTGGTTCGGCTACCCACTTTTTCCAAATAGGCAGATATTCCAAGAAAAATTTGTCATTTATTGCTTTAATATCTTTGGTGGCATCTTCTCGTACACCCCAATTAGGCGAATCCGCCAGTTTTCTGATTTTAGCAAGAAGTTTTTTGTCTATCATGTTGTTGTATTAGCGAGCTCGCAATTTGGGTGAGGGGCGAGCCGAGCCCCGAACCGTATATCCCTTGTTATGTGACCCGAGCGTAACGCAGTGAAGCGAGAGCGCAACGGGGCGCGACCAACGGGAGCGAGTCAATTTTCAAAAATTAACCCTCCTTTTGGTAAAATTCTATGACATTTCCTTCCGTATCTTTAATTTGAAAGATTTGGTATTTCTCAATCTTTTCCAGTGGCATAACAATTGCACAATCTTTGCTTTTTACAAGTTCCAGCATTTTGTTTATATCCTCAACTTGGATATTTGGCACAACATTATTGCCACTGGAAACTTCCTCGCCATCAACCGCAGGATTAAAAAGAAGGAAGGAAATGTTACCGAGATCAAATGAACTCATGCGTTCATCTTTTGATGATACTTTGACATCAAAAATATCTTCATAGAATTTTACCGCCCTGTCCATATCTTTGACGGCTACATACATTGCTTTGATTTGTGGCTTCATAGTCATAAGTTAATTATAAAAGTTAATATTGATCTTTACAACCCAAAAAATACAAACCTCCTAGTTTTGCGAGGAGTATATATGCTGGAAAATTATTGTTATCATTAATGAAACGGGTACTGCAAGTAATGCTCCTAAAACTCCAAATATTTGCCCTCCTGCTAAAATTGCAAGCATAGTAACAATTGGCCTAAATCCAATTACTTTTTCCATTACTTTTGGAACCAAAATGCTATTTTCCGATTGCTGTACTATTATAAATAGAATTAGTATTGATATACCAATTAAAGGAGAACTTGAAAATCCAATAAAAACCCCAACTATTGATGCGAAAATTGGTCCTATTATAGGAATTACTTCAAACAGTCCTGCAATTAAAGCAATAGATTCTAGGTAGGGAACATTTCCAATAAAATATTGTATTATATTTAAACCTATATAGGTTAATAACCCTACTGCAAACATTAGTATTGCCTCTCCTCGTATCCAGTTTCCTAGTTTTACCTCAATTTCTTTAATTATTACTCCAACTAATTTTCTTTGCTTAGGAGGAAAAAGGTTTATTAAAAGTCCTCTGAAATTTTCGAAATCAAGTAGTATATAAACTGTAAAAAACAGTATTGTCATTATATTTCCAAAAACAGCTAATGCTCCACCGCTAATATTACTTACTGCACCAAAAATGAAATTAATACTGCCTTTTGTTGAATTAACATCAACGTTTTGTAAATCTGTTTTTATGTTTTGAACATAGCTATTAAATTCAGGAACTTTAGAATAGCTTTCTAATATGCTTGGTAGATTGTTCCATAACTGTTTTGTCTGGTTAACCATAGGAGTAATTGCCACTATGCTCATAACAATAAGTAATACCAAAACTGATATTACGGTGCTTACTACTGCAAAAACCTTTGGAATTTTTCTTTTAAGTTGCCATTGTACAAGTGGCTCTAGTGCCAAGGCTAAAATTATTGAAACAAATAAAGAGATAACTATAAACTTAATCCGTAAAATAAACCAAATTAACCCAAGTAAAAATATACCCACAATTAAGGTGTTTGTGGTTATAACAAAAGATCTATCACCAAAATTTATAACGGATTGTTTTTTTTGATTTTCTAATACTGTTTTATCCATTTAGAAATAATCTTACATTACTTGTAGCATTTTGGTCAAAGGTATTATCTTTTATATCATACCAATTTATATTTTTTGACTTTTTAAAGTAAGTTTGTTGACGCCTTATGTAGTTATGTAACTCAAATTTAAGTTTTTCTTGCAAATCTTCTTTTAATATTATGTCACCATTTAGATAAGAAACAGTTGTTTTATATATTATTCCTTGCATTGGCTGAGTATGTATATATCCTCTTTCAACTAAGTCTTTTACCTCTGCTATTAAGCCAGATTTTAAAACCTGTTTTACCCAGTTATCAGCTTGCAAAAATAAGTTTTCTCTTATACTACTTAGGCCAATCTTATAAAACTTGAAATTAACAAGTCCAATACTTTCATCATTTTTTCCAGATTGTGCTATCTCTATTGCCCTTATAAGTCTGATGGGGTTTTGAATATCAATTTGATTGAATTTGTTTTGATCTATTTTTAGTAAAGTTTGTTGAAGTTTTGGTAAACTTAAACTGCTTAGTTGTTTTCGTAAGTTTATATTTGGAGCAACAGGAAATACATTTTTTTCTGATGTTAATATATCAATATAAAATCCAGTTCCACCTACAATTATTGGAATTTGGTTTTTTTCAATAATATCCGCTACATATTGTTTTGCTTTTATTACATAATCTGAAACGCTAAATTGTTGGTTTGGAAAGACAAGATCATACATATATACATTAACGTTATCAATTTGCCATTTATCTGTTTTTTTTTGAATTTTATAATCTTTTGTAACTGGAATTTTACCTGTGCCAATGTCCATATATTTATAAACTTGTCTTGAATCAGCTGAAATAATTGCGCCATTTATTTTTTTTGCAAGCTTAATAGCAAAAGAGGTTTTTCCACTGCTTGTTGGACCTAGTATAATAATTGCTTTTTGCATTTTTAAAAAGTTACCATTTAATATTGGGTTTGTTTTGTTCGAAAACTTTGGTTAAATACGCATGTCGCCATTTTTTATCTTTTCTTAACACATCATCTTTAAAAAACTTTTCAGCAACTGTTCCTTTTCTAGGAGAATACATAGCTATATAGGCAACACTAAATTTTGCCCATTCAACTAATTTAACTGTATCTAAAAACTGTTGTTTTGTTTCGCCAGGAAAACCAACTATTATGTCAGTACCAATTGCAAGATTTGGTTTGGCCTTTTTTATTAATGTAATTAAATTTTTAAATTCTTCTACCGTGTGTCGTCTGTTCATTCTTTTTAATACTTTGTTATTTCCACTTTGAATAGCTATGTGTAAATAATTATCCATTTTAGGCAAAGTTAGGGCATTTATTAAACCTACAGTAAAATCAAATGGGTTAGAGGAGATAAAACTAATTTTTTCAATACCTGCAATATTATTAACAGTTCTAACCAAATCTTCAAACGGCAAATTAAAATCTGAGCCAGACCTTATTTTAAATTTTATATCTTTGCTAAGCCCCCAAGAATTTACGTTTTGTCCAACTAAGGTAATATGTTTATAACCAGCTTTTACCAAATGATTAATTTCTTGTAGTATATCTTTTTTTGATCTTGAAACTTCTGCCCCTCTTGCATATGGAACAACGCAAAAAGTACAAAAGTTATCACAACCTGTTGCAATATTTACAAACGCTGTTTTATTTTTTCCGCGAATAGCAAGTTCATGTTCTTTTAAATTTATACCTAAATCGATTTTTTCCACTACCTTATTTTGTAATAATACATTAGGTAGTTCTCTTATCTCAGTTGGTGAGATGAAAACATTTACCCATGGAACACGATTTTGTAATTCGGAAAATGCAAACCTTACCCTTTCTCCTTTTGCTGAACCTACCAAACAACCTGACATAATAACAAATGGGTTTTTTCCTTCTTTTTTTAATTTTATTATCTCTTTGCCAAAACCATAAGCTTTATCTTCTGATTTTTGCCTAACAGAACAGGTGTTAATAACCACCACATCGGCATTATTAAGATTAGTAGCAGGCATTATACCTAAAGATTCGAAAATTCCAGCAATAGACTGACTATCTCGTTCGTTGGCCTGACAACCTAATGTTTCAATATGATATTTTTTTGTTTCAGTACTTGTTCTCATAAATAATTTATATTACACAATTTTATTTTGGGTTTGTTTTGGATTGATTCTATTTTATCAACAATTGTGCTATAATTAAAAGAAATCCACCCGACAACTTAAGTAATTTGTCTTTTTATTTTATGGCGCGAACAAAAAAAAATAACTCTGATGATACAACTCCTAGACAGTCAAAAGAGGAGTTACAAAAAGCAACTGAGTATTTTGCAAATAATACACTACATGAGTATGCAGGTAAATATGTGGCTTTAGTTGGAGAAGTAATAGTTGCTTCTGGCAAAAACCCTCGAGATGTTTATAAAAGAGCTGTAAAAAAAGAGGAGAAAATCCCTTTAATAGCAAGAGTTAGCCGACCTGACGAACATGTTTGGTAATCTTTTTCAACAATTTTTTAATAAACCCTATTCAAAAGTTTTTAAATACAAACAAGAGATAAACACTTGGGGAAGAAAGTTTTATAGACCTATTGTTACAGTTTATATTAAACATGATGACTTATCTTGGCATCCTTATTCTATGTATATTGATTCTGGAGCAGATATTACAACAATAAATAAAAGCTTTGGAAATTTGATTGGTCTTAGATTAAAACCAAAAGAGATAAAGTACGAATTAAATGGAGTTGGTGGTCAAGAGAAATTTGTGTATCGAGATGTTACTATAAAATTAGTAAAACAAATTTTAAACATTAAAATAGCTTGGGTACAAAATGACAGTGTTCCACTTTTAATAGGTAGGGAAAGCGTGTTTGATAAATTTAAGATTTGTTTTAATGAAAAAGACAAACAAATAGTTATTACTGAAAATTAACTATACAATTGTCTGGTTATCGGTAAGTAATTCTTCTTTTTTCTTATTTTTGAAATGCTCAATAGCTGTTGATATAGATTCTTTTTCAGATAGCATTAATTTTTTAATACTCATTACTGTTCCAGTTGAAACATCTGCAATATTAGCAACTGCCCTATAATCTAAACCAGAAGATAATAAAATAGCAACATGCCATCTTCTATGCATCATTCTAATCTCTGATGGTGTAAATATACCTTCTAGAAAACTTACAAGCTCTGGTTTTGATAAATTAGCAATATAATAATAAAGATCATCAATTATTTTTTCATATGAATCGTTAACTATCTCTGTTTTAGGTTTTGCCATAAATATAGTATACCAAATAAAATAAAGCACCCCCTAGTAGGGGGTGCTTCAAGCACTAAGAGTAACTAAAAAACTATTTTACAGCTTCTTTTAAACCCTTACCTGCTCTAAATGCAGGAGTTTTTGTTGCAGGTATACTTATTACCTGTCCTGTTCTTGGATTTCTTCCTGTTCTTGCAGCTCTCTTTCTAACTTCAAATGTTCCAAATCCTGTAAGAGTAACCTTTTCG
>Ga0114931_10005234_pt1 | contig 16027 bp, 13 predicted proteins | sample 2SBtaG_FD_89579 | JGI IMG/M metagenome (GOLD analysis project Ga0114931, IMG submission 89579) | Deep subsurface microbial communities from Kolumbo volcano to uncover new lineages of life (NeLLi) - 2SBTROV14_V59a metaG | ecosystem: Environmental > Aquatic > Marine > Volcanic | place: Kolumbo...
AGGCGATCGGCCAATTGGCCCATGAGCCGGATATCGCCCTTTTGGATATGGAAATGCCGCGTATGAACGGTTTGGAGTTAACTCGACATATTCGCCACCGCTCGTCAAATCGCGGCATGCCGGTGGTGATGATTACCTCCAGGACACAGGAAAAACACCGTCGCTCGGCGGAACAAGCCGGCGTAGACGAGTATGTGACGAAACCGTATTCTAATGAAAAACTTATTGAGATTATAAAGAAATTATTATCCCGTGAACAATTACACCAGTCAAAAAAGCATCGGTTATGATGCCAAACTATCCCTGCTGAGCATCGGCGAGCGGCGCATTGCTGTTCCACAGAAAGAAGTCGTCAATGTTTTGTTGTTGCAGGATGCGGTGCCGGCCAAACCGCCGGCAGTCGGACAGTTTGAATACCACGAAACGATCTTTCCGGTCTATGCCTTTACCGCGCAATTTGAATTATTAGCGAGTACCACCAGCAGTCAGCATTATGCTATTTTGATAGTCGGCGACAGTGGTGTGCGGTTTTCATTGTGCTGCGACAATGTTGAAAGCCTGTCTGTGACAACCGATATGGATTGGGACAGGGTACCCGATTGCATGCGCTTGACAGCCAGCCCGCTGGAAAGTTTTCTTTATTATGACAATCAACTGATTATTATGACCGACGCCCAGTCACTGTGGCGTTGGATCGAACATGCAGGTAAGCAACATGGCGCGTAGTAAAGCCTGGATGTTGACATCCCACGGCGGTTTTAGCTTTGCGGTCGGCGAACTTGCCATGGTTGAGTACAGTATTGAGGCGGAAATATTTCCGGTTCCGTTGACACCCAAGCATTGCCCGGCTGTCGCTTATTGGCGAAGGCGGTTTGTACCGATTATCAACTACGGAAAACTATTCGATCCTCAAGTCAATGATGATATCAGGCAAATCGGTGTGCTGGCCTATCAAACACAGCCGCATACGCCTTTGCAGCATGTCGCGATAGCCCTGGATCATTCACCGCGCAGCATTATCGTGGACGACGAACAGGCCTGTGAGTTACCCATGGTATTTGCCTATCGCTATCCTGATTTAGCCATTTCCAGTTTTGCATTTGACGATAAAACCATTCCTATTCTGGATATTGGATACCTTTGTTCGGCGGCATTCGTCACCCGGCAATCCTCGAAAAAAACGCAAGGCAGGTCGGGGCCGGGTCACTGATTGCGAAGGATGGATGCCAGCCGGTGTCCCAGGTATTCAGCCGTGGCAATATCTCTGCCGTCAGCTTGATCATCGTGTGATTGTGATACGACACCCATTTGACAGCCGAGTCGATTGACACCATGGTCGTTATAGCCGTTGGCGGTGTCAAGGCTTACCCAAAGCATGCCGTGTTGGCAGGCAAATGTTACAAGGTACTGCAGAGTCATCGATTGATCGCCGTTAACTGAATTGCCACAGGTGATGCCGTCCGCAAATTTTCCGGACCATGCTTGTTGGGTCCATAGGTCGCTTGTGGCATCGACAAATGCCTTAAACTGCGCCGCCACACCCCCCATATAGGTGGGTGAGGCAAAGAGTATGGCATCGCAGTCGGATAATCTGTTCAGCAATGACTCGTTTACAAATCGACCATTGACAATCTCGTCACCCTGGATTCGATGTTTCACCAGTTTGACACCCGCCGATTCCATTGCCGACCCGCATGCATTCACCAGCTTGCCGATGATATCCGAACCGGTAAAATAAACCGCTCCAATCGTATTCAAAGTCCAATCCTTTTTGCTTTTGAATTCATTGCACAATTTTAGTCATTTTTACTACTATGGCAATGCCATTTTCGATTCATTCGCTACGCCACCCCTGACATCACGAGCCGGCTATGTCATGAAATTTCGTCGTGAAGGTCAGTTCGAACCCGCTTGGCCGTGCCCACGCACTGGTGGGCGACGAAGGCAGGCGTGGTACAAGGAATGTACCGTTGACGACGCGAAGGATGCCTATATGACGGTAGGTTGAGATGCGCGAAAGGGGCCTGCTGCCATACGCGTTCCCCACGGGTCGCGGCGGATCATTGGTGAACAGCCGGGTTTAACGGTGTGCACGGACAGGAGGGCGGCGCCGGCCCACTGTGCGGTGTGTTTAGGAACCCGGAGAAAGTCCGTGCAGATCTTGTGCGGGCTGTTCCACGCTACGCCTGACAAACATCACTTGTGAGACATGGGATTCCAATTGTTCGGCTATCTGGTCAGCGTTCATGGCAATTGCGGAAAACCTATGTGCCAATGAGGATCGTAATACCGGCTGCCATCGCGAGTATGGCCATGAGCGTTTCGCTGTAATTAAAATGCAGGCTGATCAAGGTAAGCAGGGCGCCGAGAATAAGCCAGCCTGCCAGCAACACCCGGCCAAGGTTTTTATGGAGCTTAACTTCACGGTCGCCCATTACAATGAGAATACCGGTGGCAAGGCCCAGCATAGCCAGCAGCGTTTTGCTTTCCGGTATCGACAAGTCAAATAAAGCGACGGCACCCGTTAATAGCAGCCAGACGCCCAAAACGATGTTGGACCACTTACGCATGATTTCTCCGTTAGTTGAAATACCCGGTCAAGCCGGTCATCCGCAGGCCATATAGCATGCAATAGGGAAAGCGTATTATACGATAAGGAAGGCCGTGGGTGTGACGGTTCTCAGCTGGCCAACTTATCCATGTTGTGGTGAATATAGGTGGAAAAATCCTCAGCATTGAGGGGTTTGCTGAAATAATAGCCTTGCGCCAAGTGGATACCGAGAAATTTCAAAAACTCCAATTGTTCCTTACTTTCCACGCCTTCTACGACCACGACCAGATCCAGGCTGGCTGCAATGGCCATTATGGCTTCGCACAAGGTTGCATCATCAGGGTCCGTGGTAATGTCCCGTACAAAGGAGCGGTCTATTTTCAGAACATCAAATGGCAGGCGTTTAAGATAGCTGAGTGAGGAATAGCCGGTGCCGAAATCATCCAGGGCCAAGGTGATGCCAAGGTCCTTAAGGCCTTTAATGGCTTTGAGGACAATGGGATCGTCGTCAACCAGTAGACTTTCGGTAATCTCCAGTTCCAGTGCATCGGGCAGTAAACCGGTTTGATCCAAGGCGCTGGATACAATATTGACCAATTTACTGCCACGGAACTGGCGTTGCGAAATGTTGACCGATACGCGCAAAGGCATACCGCATATCTCCTGCCATTGTTTGGCTTGCCTGCAGGCGGTGTGAATGACCCACTCACCAATGGGTACGATCAAGCCCGTGTCCTCGGCCAGTGAAATAAATTGATCGGGACGAACGAGTCCTAATTCCGGACTTTGCCAGCGAATCAGTGCTTCGGCGCCGACCAGTCGATGGGTTCGAACATCGATTTGCGGTTGATACGTGAGAAACAATTCATCCTTGGTCAGGGCGCGGCGTAATAGCGTTTCTGTCTTAACGCGTAATTGGGCTTGGGCGTTGATTTCGGGTGTATAAAATTGAAAATTGTTGCGACCGTTCTCCTTGGCCTTATACATGGCGGCATCGGCATTACGCAGTAGAACCTGGGGTTCTTCACCGTCGTTGGGGTAACCGGTAACGCCAATACTGGCGCTGAGAAAAAATTCCTGACCTTCAAGCGTGAAAGGTTTGTTCAATGCCTGCAGGATTTTGTCGGCGACGATTTCGCTGTCCACGACTTTTCGTATGGAACTGATAATGACCAGGAATTCATCGCCGCTTAAACGGGCCACGGTATCACCTTCGCGGACGCAGGATTTGATTCGATTTCCCACTTCAATGATCAGTTGGTCGCCCACGGTGTGACCCAAAGTGTCGTTTACGGATTTGAACCTGTCCACATCGATAAACAATACACCAACACAACGGCGGGAACGCTGAGCTTGCTTAACGGCCAAATTCAGGCGATCAAAGGCCAGGCTTCGGTTAGGCAAGTCCGTGAGTGTATCGTAGCTGGCTTGCTTGATCAGTTTTTGTTCGGCTTCTTTACGAAGCGTAATATCCCGCACCACTGCCAACATATATTGTTCATCGTTAAACTGCGCTACGTTTAAATAGATTTCTGCGTCAAACTCAGAACCGTCCCGGCGATTGAGTTTCCATTCAAAGGACTGGGTTTCGCCGCTATTGGCCAGTCTTACATATTCTTTGAGCATACGCCGTGAGTCGCGGCCGCCGGGCTGACGCTCCGGAATAAACAGTTTCGGGTCAGCATGTGAAAATTCTTCGATGGGGCAGCAAAAGATAGTGGCCGAACTGGGATTGCAGTCGATCAGTTTGTTGTTCTTGATGAGAAAAATGGCATCATTGGAAGTGTCAAACAGGGTGCGGTAGCGAATTTCGCTTTCACTAAGGGCGTTTTCGGCTTTTTTCCGTTCCGTGATTTCAATGCCGAGGCAGTGCAGAACTTTTTCTTTTTTAAACGGGGAAAATTTCCATAAGAAAGTTCGTTCACCCAATGACCATTCCAGGCCGGACAGTCCCGTATTGTCATTGGAGCAACGCTCGACGACACTATAAATGGTGGACGGTAACAGGTGGATAGGGTTGTCACCCATGTGGGTTTGACATGTTCACCGCTATGGGCCAGACCAAAGTCAAGCAGTTTGATTTTGTCCAACTCCCGGTCGACCAGGAAAATATTTTTCAGCGTGATGTCGCGATGATAAACCGGCGGTTGATGTTGATGCAGGCATTGCAGGGCGTCCAGTACCGCATGATACAAAGTCATTGCTTCGGTGTGGGTCAACAGCCGCTGAAAACCCTGGGCGGCGGGTTCTAGAAATGCAAACAGGTCGCAACCCTGTAACCGTTCCATCACCAGGTAGTAGGTACCGTTGGCCTCGACGGGTTCCCTGGCTGGTTTGACGATGGAAGGAATATCGCGAAAATTCCATAGTAAATCGCTTTCCTGGTAAAAACGATCACGCCAGAAATTAAAGTTTTCCTGTTTGTCCGTTATCGGGGATACATGGCGGCCGTCCCGGCTGCGATGGGCCAGTTGAACGGCCTCGGGAAAAAATTCCTTGACCGCAACCAGGCCACGGCGATCCAGGTATCCGCTGTAAACAATGCCGAAACCGCCTTCGCCCAACACGCTGCCCAAGGTGACGCTTTCCCCGAGCCGGGTGAATGGCTCCAGGTATTTATTGTTGTCCACATAGGTATCCCAGTTAAATCCGCATTGGGAACATTGCGGCGCCGGGTGGGTTTGCGCAAAACAATTGGGACAGTGGGATTGTTGGTCGAATCGGCTCATCGCTTAATTCACTATGCGTCCGCCGGTTCGTTTGATTGCGCCAACCATGCCAATACCATGGCAATATAAAAGCCGGGCAGGGCAAAAAACAATAAATGACTGTTGGCGGCGGAAATCCATGACATGGGCTGGCCCATGACCGGTAGTAAACTTAGTACATTCGCCCATGAGATAAGCCAGTGTACCGCAAACATCCACAGGATGCCGAACAATACGATGGCGAACACCTGAAAAGCTTCCCGTTCACTGTAATCACCCGGCTGTATGCAATAACCGAATTGATGACTAAGGCGGCGCAACTGGGATAAAAAATACAACTGGCTTAAAAATAATAGTAAGGCGCTAATGCCGCCGAATTTAAATAGGATAAAGGTGGCAATAAAATCGTTATGCACAGCCGGTACTTTTTCCACGTTTTCGTTATAGCCGAAAAACGATCCGGTGCCGCCAAACCATTGGCCCAGATGGACGAAATCCAATGCGGTCAGCAATTGGGCGCCGGTATGCGGAAATGCGGCGGGGTTGGTCCATACCCGAAAGCGATCATGCTGGGGAAGCCATTGCATCCAGTCCGGGGAATACCGGTAAATCCAAACGCCCGCGCCGACAAACAGCACGATAGGTAACGCAATCAATCCACGTAGTAAGAACGTGGCGCCCGGATTGCGCTGCTGCGGGTGGGCGGCCAGCCGCCAGGCCATGGCCATGACAAACGATACAATGATTAGAAACGGCGAGAAATCCCGCACCTGATACATGATCATCGATGCAAACAGCAATAAGGAGAATCCGGCCAGCACGGCGGCGAAAATATAGCTGAACGGATTTTCCCGATAGGCGCGCGAGGCGGTACGACGCAGTTCCAGGATATGCACGCCGGTATAGGCCGCCACCAGTATCAAAACAAACTTGGCTAATTCCACCGGTTGTACGCCCCAGACACCTTTCTCACTGCCGAACAGCGATTGCAACAGCAGCAGGAAAATAAGTAAAAGCGGTATACCGTGGCGTGACCAGGTCCACAGTGTGGAACGTCCGGTCGCCAGGTTGACCAGCAACAGATTCCATGCCCGTACCGGTACGGCGTTTAACAACACCACCAACCAGCCGAATACGGTAAGTACCATGATATGTTTATGGGCGTACGCCAACCATTTGCCGTTTAGTGAGCCGACACTTAGCTGTACCAGCGTGATGCTGCCGAACAGTGCAAACAGCAGGGCACAAAACCATAATGCCGCCGCTGTTCCTTTTAAGCGGCCGCTGATCAGCAGGATCATGGTCGCCCAGCACCAGGATGCCCACAGCAACAGCAGCAGCCACAGCATGTCGGGCAGCGGCGAAACTTTATACGACAGCACGGTCAATCCCAAGCCGAATACACCGGGAAATACCACGGCCAGTTCATAGGGAGCCTTGCGGAAAAATTGTCCACGCCGTTGAATAAACAATAACGGTGCGCTGAGCAAGCCGGCGATGGCCAGCAAGCTTATATAAATTATTGCGTGTTGCTGCAACCAGAGCGGCAGCGATAAACCGTGACCCAGCCAGCTGACATGTTTGACCTCGATTCGGTTGTGCGCGCTTTGCGACAGGCATTGTTTGCCGTCTTCGCTCAAGCGGCAACCGGCATGCTCCAATTCGTTGCCAAACCAGTAATGCTCACCTTTCATCGGGGTCAGTGTGATGACATCCTTGTTGATGGCGACGGTATAGTACGTTCGTCCGATAATGAGTTGGGCGACTTTTTTATCGGCGCTTTGCAAGGGTAGAAAAATTTCACTAAAGGTTTTCGGCGGCAGGTCCCCGCGACTGAAATAGACCCGGCTGTCGGCGCTGCCCGGTGCCAGCCAAAAACCGTTTTGCCGCCAGTAAACCCAGGCCGATCGTAACGGTGCATCCGCCAGGGCAAAGCGATCCGTGCAAGGATACAAACCGCCCACACTAAACAAGCGTAGCGGTTTACTGCTCCATTGACGCCACCACCAGGCGCCGGTGGATTAGCAGGATGGTTCGGTTACCACCGCACCATTGATCATGCTTTGACCCCGTTGCCATTGCCAGCGATTGCCTTTACCGTCCTGCAATGCAATGCTGCGTGAGCGGGTATCCAGCGCGTTGACGGTCAACGGCTGATCGTTGATGATCAGTTGGTCGCCTTGCTGCAGTTGCCAGCGTTTTAAAAAACGATACTCGCCTTGGGACCACAGTATCTCCACCCGTTTGGTCGAGGCGTGATTGGCGATCAACCAGCCCTTTTTCCCGTCATGGCGCAGCCAAACGTGGGAAACTTCCGCGGACCCGGCGCCGGGTTTTTGCAGTAACTGGCGGCGGCCGATGAGGGTTTCATTGCCGGCCGGCAGTTCGATATGCAGGGCCTGCAGACTGATCAGGTCCGTGGGTGCATGACGAATCAGGCTGATGCCCAGCATGGCGGCGCCGATCAGGGCCAAAAACGCATAAAAAGCCGCCATGCCACCCTGCAAGGAATGCCCGTGATGATGCAGATGCGTGCTCATGGTCCGTCCGTCCGGCATGCTTGCGGTGGCTGTGATTTACCATCTTCGCGGCTGGCGTTTAAGCGTTTGAAAAAATCCGCCACGATGGGCGCGCACACCGAACCTCCGGTGCCACGTCGTCCCACGACATGGGTGATCATACAGGCGAATGCCAGCCGTCGGGATTCATGATCCGGTTTGGCTTCGCGCCAACCCACGAACCAGACGGTTTTGGTTCGATTGATGGTGACATCCGCGGTTCCGGTTTTACCGTATAACAACGGCGTGTCATCATGACGACTACCGAAAGCGGTAGCAGCTGTACCCGAAACCGGGACGGCTTTAAGGCCACTTTTTATGATGCCAAGTACGTCCGGGTTGACGTTGAGGGCTTGGTTGTTGTCCTGAGTGTCTTGCAGGCCGGCAATGGACTTTACCAACCGGGCGTGTAGTTTTCGCTCCGCGGCGATGGAAGCCATGATCAAGGCAACATGTAACGGCGTGACCTGAATACCTGCCTGACCGATGGCACTTTGCGCCACCGGCCATTCCAGGGGGTTGCGTAGAATAAAACGGGGATTGGTGATATCGGCGATACTGGGTGCGGCGTGGAATACCCGCTGCTGAAACTGCGCCGGCGGCCAGTTCACGGAATCGAAATGGGAAACGTCCAGCAGGGCTGGTCCCTGTTCGGAGCCTATGCCGAAACGGCGCATGGTGTTCAACAGGGATAACGGATATTTCTGCAAGGCCTTGTCAATCAACCGCCACTGCTGTTCGGGTGATTTGGCGCTGGCGGCAAACCAGTTGTTTTCCATGCGCCACTGTTCGATGGCCTTGAGATTGGCACCGTCCATCTCAAGCGCCAGTTTGACAAACAACGTGTTGATGGATTTTCGAATAGCCAATTTCAGGCCCATATTCGGATCCTTGGCATCTGTGTAACTGCCCAATGGCTCGCTGCGAAAATTACGAATAGGCCTGTTGCGTTCCAAGGGCTTATAACCCCCATCGGCAAGTTTCGGTTCAGGGTATAAGCCCTGTTTGTGTACGGTATGCCAGCGCTCGGCGCTGATGCCTTGCACGATCTGCATCAGATAGCTGCGATTGGACTGTTGCAACGCGGTTGCTGCGGCTAGCGCGACCAATGGCTTAAAAATGGAGCCTGGCGTGTTTTCCCGGGTAACGGCCTGCCAGGCCTGTACTTCCAGCGGCGAGATATGTCCGTATTTTTCGTAAATTTTATGATACGCACGACTGTCCCAATTGCTTAGTTTCGACAAAGGTGGCAGCTTTGGCCAACCGGCAGCAGCCAGGATATTGCCGGAATCGGCGTCCAATACCACCAATGCCGCGCGGCGCAAGCGCTGAAATTTATTACCCAGGGGCAAACGGGACGGTTTACCGTCCGCGGGCGCCAGGCCTTGCTGTAAACTGTCATGGGCGTGCTGTTGAACCATCGGATCGATAGTCAGTTCAATGATGCTATTGCCCGCCGGCAATACACTTTGGGCAAACAAACCGTTTAAGGAAAATGCAAATCCCCGATCGATCCCCACCACCGGTACCAGCCCCAATTGCTCCGCACAAGCATTGGCCTGACCGGTTTCATCGGTTAGACGGTAAGCCGGTTTGCCGGTAACCAGCGAATACTGTTGACCGAAACGCCGGGGTGGTCTTTGCGTGCGTTTCCAAACCACTTGATTGTCTTCAATGCGTATGCGTAAACCGTCTTCAGACGAGGTGTGGTTGATGGCGGGTTGTAGCAACAACTGAATTTTTAGTTCGGCGGGATAGGCACCGGCGGTGAGCTGAATGGTCATTAAGCCCCCTAAAGCCTTGGGCTGGGTGCAGTGATCGGCAGGCGGCGGGCAGGCGTATTCAATATCCCGCCCGGTAACCGGGTGTTGTTTACCGCCGCTGGACCAGCTTGCATGTTGCAATTGACCCACAAACTGTACAGCCAGGCGCTCGGCCCGGCTTAAGCGAATTTGACCTGAAAACATGACCGGTTGATTGGCCGCTGTCGCCACCATCCACTCGCCGAAACCCCCGCGCAGCAAGCCATTATGTACAAAGCCGAAGGACTCGGATACCCGGTTGCCGACCGGCAATAAATAGTTTTGCCGGTTGCCGTCGGCCAGACGCTTGTATTGATAGGGCTGCCAGATGGCGGAGATCGGATGATCGGTTCGATAGCGCATGGCAGCCACCTGCCGGGTCTCATTCCAGCGGCGAACTTCCTGCTGAATCAAACGACCGGGCGGGCTGTAGTGCAGACGCTGCAGCAAAGCTTCCTGTTGCCGCTGGCCGTCGGGTACTCGAAAATCCGCCGGTGTCAGTCGCAACATAAAATGCTCGTCAACTTGTATGAATTGGGCCTGCATGGCCTGTTGGAATAAACATTCGTCCTCGAGTACGCATGCCGTGTCTGTGGCGCGGCTCTGCCCGCGAATGTCGTGCAGGAACAAGTCATTGAGCCGGTAGATAAAAAGCGCAACCAGTACCACCGTGGCCAGTGTTAGGAAAAATGTGCTTACCCGGAGGGATTTACCAATCGCATTCATTCAATCAATAACTGTCAAATCGCAATATGTAATTACCGACAATGATGCGATCACCGTTGTTGAGGACAAAATGCTCTTTGGCATTGCGCCGCAAGCAGCGACAATCTTTTGTGTCGGCGTTCATATAGCAAAGCATTTGGCCGCCGCCGGGACCGGCATGTAAGGTATCGTCGATCAGTTCCACCCAGGCATGGCGGCGGGATAACCCCAGGTTGGTAAACGTGACATTCTGGCCGGTATATTTCTTTTCCATGATCAGGCTGCGCGGGTGGGAGATCTGATCCAGGCAAATATCCGCCTGTTCCTGGCTTTCAGGATTATGCCGGCCGATGATATAACGCCGATGCTCGATATGGAATTGAAACGGATGGGCAAATTGCAAAAAAGCATACCACTGCTCGAATGGGGACGCGATCAGTTCCACGCTGCCGGCACGGCAAGTGATGCTTTGGGGCAGTTTGCTGATCGGGTTGAAGCTATCCTGTCCGGCCGGACGCAGCAACAGTTGCCGCTGAGTTTTGACGGCGCTGAACAAACTTGCCTGGCGCAAATAGTCTTCATCGATAGCGGGATTGTTGACCGGATCACCGTCGTCATCCAGCCATAATCGCCAGGTTTCCACCCCTTGTATGCGATACGGTCCGTCAATCCGGGGCAGGGCGACACCTTCGGCAACCAGATTGAATTGCCCCGCTTCATCACTCACCATCTGATCCGCCAGCAGGGTGACCCCGAATGTCGCATAACCGGCATTGGTGGGCGCGCCCTGTTTGATTTTTACCGCTTTATGACGAAGGGTTTCACTACCGGGTTTGCGTGGGGGTTCGGGGGCGACGTCGGCAACGGGTTGTACCGGCAGCAACGGTTGAATATGCACGGCGTGCATTTGCAAAGGTTTTTTAGCAAATGACAAGTGGGCCGGCGGACTGAAAAGCAGGAGGTGATTTTCCTCTTTAAGCGTGAAGTCGTAGGTTTGTTTGCCGGATTTATAAAAACATTTCCAATACTGTCCGGCGTAGTGGCGTATAAGTAGAAAATCCTCAGTATGCCGAAAATAGAGCGGCGAGTCCGAGTCGGGATTAGTCAAACTATCCACCGAGATCAGCAACGAATCCTGGGCCTGGTAAATACCGATTTCCCGGTCCAGGTGCTGCCCGCCGGGCGACAAAAAGGTCCAGCGCCAGCGGCGTTTGGTGGAACCGCTCTGTTGTTTGACCGATAGATCCAGCCTGAATTTGGCGATCATTTCATCGTTTTCATCGGGTACAAATACCGCTTCGCCAAATTGAAACTGCACTTCGTCCTCCGCCAGTTTGGCCGAGGGCATGACCACATAGCGGGGAAGGCGCTCACGAAAAAGGGTTTTGGCAAAGTCTTCGCGGTGATTTTTAGTCAGGTTATGGGCCAGCATGCGTATATGCTGGCCACCCATGGTTAGATCATGCAGCCACAAGGATTCGGAAATCCATACCACCACATCGGTAAATATGGCATTTTCCAAAATAATTTTACCGGTTTGCTCCTGGGCTTGCTCGAAGGCGGGGTGTTCGTACAGACAGGTCTGCAGGCGTTTCCATCCGTGTTTGCCGCCGTGGCTGTTGACAATATTCTTTTGTCCGGCAAACCGGTCATTCCACAGGGCATCCGCATCAAAGGGGTTGCTGACCTTGCACAGCGTCAGCGTGTACAAATGGGGGTGTGCCGGGCCCAGCCAGGGTTTTTTTCGGCTACTGGGTATGAAAATTTGCGAAAATCCCACCAATTTTCCTTAAATGTCAAAAGGTTGTTACAAGCCAGTCGCAGGAGGTCTTTAATAACATCCTATGTGTAGTATAAATCAGCCAAGCTGAACCTTGGCTAAACCATAACGACTAACAACTTGGGCGATTTATTGTACACCAAGGGCGATTAGCGCACCCAATGCGTTCACGTGCGAAGCCATATCGTATAAAATGACCGCCTATCCCCTTTTCTTCCACAAATGACGGTGTTGACGGTGTCCATGATAAGAATATTTCTACTAGTTGCGGTTGTGCTTGTTCAGGTTTCCTGTGGTTCGTTTGGAGGGTCCAATACACCCGTTGCCTCGACAAAAACAACATCCGTTCACCAAGCCGAGATCGTCATTGCCAAGCGCCACGCCGAGTCCATGCTCAAATCATGGCAGTCCGGCGATCGTGCCGCCGCCGCGGAGCAGTACAAGGTGATCAAGGGTCTGTTGGACGCCAAGGACAAGGATATGGCGGCTCGCCTGCACGGCTTGCTTCCCGGACAGACCAGCACCGAACTGGGCCAAATGGCAAAAATATTGGCGGTTTTCGAAGCCAAGCCGCTGGAATCCGAAGATGAGGTGGAAGGCAAATATTCCCTGGAGGAACTGGAAAATCACAGTGCCGATAAACCGGTATCCCTGAGCCATGAAGACGTTATACGCCATGAACTGAAGAAAATCCTCATTGAATTTGGCGAGAGTGATTCCTTTGAAGTCCCGGATGAGTTCTATAACCGTGTCAAAACCTGGATTACCGTATTTACCGACCCACACAAAAGCCGTAAGTGGTATGAACGCGCTCTCAAGCGTATGGACAAATACTATCCCATGATTTCCGGTGTATTCGCTAAACGAAAATTGCCGGAAGCGTTGTATTTTATGGCTTTTGTGGAAAGCGGTTTCAATCCCTACGCCCGCTCCCGGGTGGGTGCGGTGGGATTGTGGCAGTTTATGCCGGCAACAGGCCGTCGCTACGGACTCAAAGTGGGTCGCCGGGTGGATCATCGTAAAGATCCGGTAAAAGCTACCCGGGCCGCCCGGGAATATATTTTGGACTTAATCCTGGAATTCGGCGACGGCCATAGCGTACTGCTGGCCATGGCTGCCTACAATGCCGGGGAAAACCGTATTCGCAGCCGTTTACGCCGTCTAGACGATTACCGGCAACGCAGTTTCTGGGCATTAGCCGACAAAAACCTGCTGCCCAGGGAAACCCGCAACTACGTGCCCAAGATCCTGGCGTCCGCGGTGATTGCGCGCAATAAAGCCCTGTTTGGATTCGACGCGGGTATTCCTGCGGTGCAGTACGCATCATTGACCTTGAATCAATCGGTGTCGGTGCCCTTGCTGGCGGAATTGTCCGGTTTGAGTCAAGCCAACTTCCTGGAAATCAATCCCGATCTGGATTCCGATCAGTTGGTAACACCGGATGATGCTCCGGTAGTGGTCAATGTTCCCAAAACGCGTTTATCCGCGATCAAAGCCCATCAGGTTATTCGGCGGGCCCAATTGGCCAAAATTGAAGAACCCCGGGAGGAAACACCCTCGCCGGTAAAAGTACGTTCGCCGCGACCGGAAGCAAAATATTATATTGTCTATAACACCAAGCGGGGCAACAATCTAAACGAAATAGCGGCCTGGTTTAATACCGATGTCAGGACCATCAAGGAAAACAATCCCTTTCTAAAAACGCGCCCGCTCAAAGTCAAAGATCAATTGTATTTGTATGAAATTCCGCGCAACTTAAAAACCCACTATTACCGGGTTGAAAGCGGTGATCATCTGTATGAAATCGCGTCCTTGTATTCGGTGTCGCCGGCGTTGATCAGCGAGTGGAACGGTTTACGTATGCGCTCGCCGCGCGAGGGCGATTTACTGACCGTATATACCGGTGGCACGATCAAATCATGGCAAGCAAAAAAACTCAAAAAACCAAAGCGGAAAAAACCCGTTCGCAAAAAATCACGCAAATCCAGTTTTGTCTACACGGTAAAATACCGAAACAGCCTGCATACTATTGCTTTAGCGTTTAAAATCAGCAAGACTAAACTTCGCCGCGCCAATAAGTTGCGAGGCAGCCGAATTAATATCGGCCAGAAACTCAGAATTCCGCGAAAAGGTGTAAAACGCCTTACTTATCGGGTACGTTCCGGCGACACCCTGCAGAAAATCGCCCGCAAATACACAACCTCTATTCGTTCCATACAAACCTTTAACGGTTTGCGCAGTTCGCGTATTGTCGTGGGGGAGCGGTTGTTGATTTATAAGTTGTAGCGTGAAGAATAGCGCCGTTAACAGGGATATTGAGGTAGACGGGATCGCTGAGACGATAGCGGCTTTTGATCAAATACGAATGAGAGAAAAATAGTCGTCGTGTTGCTGGCATCGTAGATATTAACGTACTGCCAACGGCCAAAAACATGCAGCAAAAACGATTCTACAATTATGGCTTGACATCATCGATACAGCCGCGTTATTTTGTGCTGAATAACTTGCAACAAAAATAGGTGTCAACAGAAATAGGTGTCAACAAAAATAATTCGACACAAACTCTGTAGTGTCGGGCTTGAGCACGTATTATCAATAATTAGATATTAGATGCAGGTGTTCATTGCCTTTAAGCCCTATCAATCCTTTAAGCTGTTCCGCAAGCTCTTGCAGACCATCGACATCAGCATGAATCTCTAGTTGTTCAGCATCCTTATCCCATTCAAAAGTCAACATTGTGAACTCCTTATTCAATATTCAATAAGCCTGTTACCGCCTGTTACCCAAAGGCAATTTTTTCTTAGGCAAAGACGAACTGGACGGACGATGTACATCAACGTGGGGAAGTTCCGTACCTTTCTTGTATTTTCCACCTTTATCTATGTAATTATGTAATATATGTAATACTTTCTTCCGAAGCGCATCATCTATCTGTGCAGGGGTTTTTCCTTTGAAGGGATTTCCCCCTAGTACAACACCCGGCAAATAAACAATAAATTGCTGAACATTACGCCCTCCATTTGGCATGTTTGTGCTGAACAAGTACGGCAACCGAAAAGACTGTAAGATCCGTATCGACTTTAGTAGAATGCATATTGCTAAAAGCGCGGATTCAAAGGAGGGCGCGTGATAAAAAAAGTTTTATTGCTGTTTTGCATGGCGGTTGTTGTGGCGTGTAGTGAAAGTGACGATGGGTCTCCACCCGATAAATCACCCGACACGGTATCACTGGCCGGTATATCAGCCGTGGCCTATACCTATGGTGTTGACAGCGGAAACCGGGTGATTGAAGGAGACATTGATCTGGCTGATCCCACTATACACGCCGTAGACTTAAACGGGGTGCCGGTTTGGCTGGTGGCCGCCGCATTCAATGAAAATGTATTTTGGGTGGTAGTCTTAGCCGATGGCGCCGTACAGGGTTTTCAGCAAAATCCACAGGGTTTGTCAGAGCTTGCCGTGACCCCGGGGAAATTACCCCAGGCTGTACCGCCGGTGCTGGTCATTGATGACCAGGGCAAGCCGACCCTTGCCAATATTTTTAGCGATGATGCCTCCTATCTAGGCAGTGGGATGGTGGATACGACCACGGGTGCCCGGCTCTATATCAGCAAGCAAGGTGATGTGGTGCGCTACAAGGGTGGCGTGGTTAAAGACCGGTTGAGCATCAATGCCATGCCTAACAGCCGCATAGTGAACAGTGGCCAGGGCGTGGTGGCGGTGTTTGCCAGCATCGGGACGGACGTCTACGCCCATGATGTGTTGGGTGACGGTCATAGTACCGCCCTTACTATTGTTATTGTGGATACCGAACAGACATTAGCCGTGCATCAAACTATTGAATTAGCAGGCGATGAGGTATTCGAAGGTAATAATCTGTTTTGGGCCGATATCGATCAGGATGGTAGCAAAGAAATCATCAG
>Ga0114931_10005235_pt1 | contig 16027 bp, 8 predicted proteins | sample 2SBtaG_FD_89579 | JGI IMG/M metagenome (GOLD analysis project Ga0114931, IMG submission 89579) | Deep subsurface microbial communities from Kolumbo volcano to uncover new lineages of life (NeLLi) - 2SBTROV14_V59a metaG | ecosystem: Environmental > Aquatic > Marine > Volcanic | place: Kolumbo...
GCGGTTCATCACACGGCGGTTCATCACACGGCTTGCAGCACAGCATCCCGGTGATCGATTCTCGCCGACGAACGGCGATACTCACGCGTGAACGCTGCATCGCTGCATCGCTGCGCCCGTAACCTATACGTACAACTACCTAATTCTCACCTCGTTGATCGATCTCGACAATCGATCAACGGAATGCCTTTGACACGCCCGAGCCAGTGTCCGAACACACTCTACGCCACGGTCCGCGGCTGGCACAACCATCGGCCAGCATCCGGCTTCAGCAATCGTGTAGACTTCGTTCGAGCCAAGCGGGTCTTGTCGACCCGCAGTGACGATCTGCCGTGCCGCTGCGGTCACGAAGGGGAATCTGCAAGCAAGCCCACCGTGGCACGGCATCACTTGAGCGAGAGGCTCCGGCTCGGTGCCGGCGGCGCGTTGGCGTCCGAGAAGGAGTTCAGGGGGAAGGTACCATGTCGAGAGAGGGCTCCCGAGAGGGTGTTCGCTATTGGTTCGGAGACTTTGAACTGGCCACGAAACCCTACCGTTTGGCCCGCCGCGGCGCGCGGGTGGAGATCGCACCGCAGCCAGCCAAGCTACTCGAGCTTCTCCTCGCTTCCGCGGGCGAGGTGGTCACCCGCGAAGCGATCCGCGCCACCTTGTGGGGTGAAGGCACCTTCGTCGACCACGTGCGGGGGATCAACTTCGTCGTCCACCAGATCCGAGCTGCGCTCGCGGACGACGCTTCGCAACCGCAGTATGTCGAGACGGTTCCGCGCCAAGGCTACCGTCTGATCGCGACGGTCTCGGTCGCCGGTCCAGCCAAGGCTGCTGTCACCCACGCGCATCGGCTGGTCTTGCGACCACGGCGGGCTCTGCTGCTGGTGGCAGTGCTGGCAATGCTGGTGGTGTTCGCCATCGCTACGCTCGCCTGGCGGCTCCGCACGCAAGGCGCACAGCAGCAGACCAGGCCGAGGGTGGCGGTCCTGACCGCATCGCAAGACGGTCTGGATTCGATCCAGCCCATTTCCTTCATTGCGGAGGAGTTGATCGCCCACCTGGGCGAGGTCTTCGGGCCGGGTCTCGACGTTGTGGCACCGCCGCCGGGCGTTCAAGCGACCAAGGAGAGCGTCATGGCGGACGCTCGTTATGTGTTGAGTCTGGCCGCTGTCGACGGGCCGGACTCGCCTTCCTTGCTGGTCCGGCTGGCGAGCTGCCACGACCACACGACGCTGTGGAGCGCCAGTGCGCCGATGAGTCGACGGGCGTTGCCGGATCTTCTCGGTCGTGTGGTCGAGGGTGTCGGGGACAGTCTCGGGATCTCACCGCGCTCCGCGAGCTCCTTGCTCCAGTCCCGATCCCCCAAGGCTCTCGAGGCCTACCTCGAGGGTAAGTACCACCTCGAGCGATATGAGGAGATGCGCCAGCGGACCTGGCCGCATGAGGACCTGCTGCGAAGCGCGAGAGAGGAGCTCGAGCGGGCGTTGTCCTCAGCGCCCGCGTTCGAGCGCGCCCGCGTGGCGCTCGCCCGGGTTGCACTGCGCCAACGACGGATCAACGCAGCGCGCGCGACAGCCCAGGCCGTGCTCGACAAGCATCCAAGTTCGATCCAGGCCCTGCTGGTCATGGCGGAGATCGCGCTTTACTTCGATCGTGACTTCGACCGAGGGCTCAGCATCACCGCGGCGGCGCTCGCCCTGGATCCAGAGCGCCCCGCGGCTCTGATGCTGCGCGCGAAGCTCCTCTCGGCCACCGGCCAGCACACGAAAGCCCTGAAGACTGCCCAACGATCTGTCAACGCGGACCTCTCCAACCCGGAGCGCTTCCTTGGCCTAGCACGCGTGGCGATGAACGCCGGTGACTACGCAACAGCGATCGAGGCCACTGGGCATGCGCTGGCCTTCGAGCCGGGCCACTGTGCGGCATGGCGCATTCGCATCGAGTCGCTGCTCTTGGCCGGCGACCAGGCTGGAGCGCTGCCGGAGATCAACCGCTTTCTCGCAACTTGGGTGCCGGACCCCGGACCCGCAACCAGCATTCGCCACTACTGGGAGCTGGAGCTGCACCACCGGCATTGGACCGAGGACACAGTGGCCGACCTACTCCCAAAGGCCCTCACCCACATCGCGCTCGGTGATCTCGAGCAAGGGTTGGGTCAACTGCTCGAGGCGTGCGAAAAGGGCGCCGGCGGAGACCTCGCATTCTTGGCGGTCGACCCACGCTTCGCCCCCGTTCGCGGCCTGCTGGAGTACCCGCGGCTTGATGCCTGCATCCGGGCTGGCGCCCTCCGCGGCTGATTCAGCCGACTGCGACCTGTCTGCCGCATCCCGCCGGCGCCATCGGCGTCGCGGGTGAGCCTCACCACACCACAGTGCCTCCCCTGGCTGCTTGGCGGCAACCGCACCCGGCACGCTCGGTCAAACGGCCACACTCCACGATCCGGGCAATCTCCGGTCGCGGTCCGCCCCGATCTCGCATCGCAACGTTGGCCATCGCAACGTTGGTCATCGCAACGTTGGCCATCGCAACGCCGAACTCTCCAACAAATGCTGTTGTGACAATGAGCCGCGCGCCAGCACTTTGGGCGGGGTTTGCCCCGGTTTACGATGTTGGCAACCATCGTTTTCGTTCTTATCGACTGGTTTACGCCACGTCCTAGCATGGGCTATGTGCCATCTCCATTGACCTTCCTCCGCTCGAGGCGCAAGGTCACAAGCACAAACTGACGCGACTCGCCCCAGGGCTGCCAAGCGGCAACTCCTGGACCCCAAAATGCTGACCTTCGAAGAGGAGGAGACCCATGGCGACGAGACGAGACGTCTTGAAGCTCGGCGTGGCCGGAGGCTCTGCGCTCGGCGGCGCAATGTTCTTTGGCACCCAACGCGCCAAAGCCCAACTGTGCCCGCCGGATGGCACGCCGCCTGTGCTCGAGGTGGCACCAAGCCCACCTGCAACGCCCTTCCGCGCCCCGTTGTTCGTGATGCCGGTGAACCAGCCGGTGCCCAGATCGAGCTTCAATCCACCGCCCGATCCGCACCGGCATCAACGCTTCAGCGAGTTTCCGCCCCAGAAGTTCTACCGGATGGTGGAGAGTGAGTTCCGGTGGGTCTACCACCCCGATCCTCCCTACGACGCCGGCTCCTACTCCTGGGGCTTTAACGGCATCACCCCAGGCCCCACCTACCACAACCGGTACGGGCAACCGCTCTTTACCCGCCGCATCAACAACCTGCCGCCGGTCGGCGTGAGCAAGGTGACCTGGGCGCTTCCTTCGACGACGATCCATGCACACAACATGCATACGGCGTCGGAGAGCGACGGCATCCCGATGGACTACATCGACCCGGGCGAGTTCTGGGACCACCACTACGCCATGTTCCCGGCCGGCAACGATCCGCTCGAGAAGCTCCACACCCTGTGGTACCACGACCACCGGCAAGATTTCACCGCGCCCAACGTCTACGCAGGGCTCAGTGGCTTCTTCCTCAACTTCGATCAGCAGGATTCGGGCGACGAGCACGATCCAAGCCCCTATGCCTGGAACCTGCCGAGTGGTCGCTACGACGTTCCGCTGATGCTGCATGACGTCCAATTCGGTGCGGATGGCCAGATCATCTTCGACAACTTCCTCACCGACGGCTGGCTGGGCGACCAAATGACGGTCAACCGGCGGATCTCGCCCTTTTTCGAAGTCGAGGCCCGCAAGTACCGCTTCCGCCTTCTCAACGGCGGGCCATCTCGCTTCTACGAGCTCTTCTTGAGCACGGGCCAGAAGTTCACCGTCCTCACCAACGACGGCAACTTCTACGAATCGCCGCTCGAGCAAGACAGTCTCCAGATCTCGGTGGCACAGCGCCAGGACGTGATCATCGACTTCTCGCGCTACAGTCCCGGCGACCAGATCATTCTCTACAACCGGCTCGAGCAAACCAACGGCCGTGGCCCGACAGGCCGCTTGCTCGATCCCGGGTACCCGATGATGCGCTTCGATGTCGTGCCTCGCACGAGGCCCGATCGCAGCAAGGTTCCCGACTTCTTCCGGCCGCAACCCAAGATCGACTTCGGTGAGGTTCGGCGCCATCGCACGTGGGTTTTCGACTACGACGGCGGCATGTGGACGGTCAATGGAAAGATCTTCGATCCCAACCGCATCGATGCTGGAATCGAGCAAGGCACGGCCGAGATTTGGACCATCCGCAATGCTGGCAGCACGTGGTCTCACCCCATCCATACCCACTTCGAGGAGTTCCAGATCTTCGAGAAGAACGGTCGCAAAATCCGTCCCGGCTCAAGGCTCGACGTCAAGAAAGACGTCATCTCGCTCGGACCCGGCGATGAGGTCAAGTTCTTTGGCCGCTGGCGCGACTTCCTGGGCCGCCACGTGATGCATTGCCATAACGTCGTGCACGAAGACCACGCGATGATGATCCGATGGGACATCGTTCCGCCTGGCCAGGGATTCTAAGAAAGGAGGAGCGTTGATCATGTCAAGCAAACAGAAAGAGGAACGGAGCGCTGAAGGCACAAGCCAAGGCGCACGCCGTGAGCTCCTCAAGGGGCTGGCGGTTGGCGCCATGGCGCTGCCCCTAGCCGGCGTCGCCAAGGCGGCAACCGGAACCCTTGGCCAGAGCCCCGCGCATTGCGCGCCGCCCCCACAACCGGGTGGTCGCGTCCTACCCAACGTCGTCGTGGAAACCCACGAGGGCCAAAAGGCACTGTTTTACAACGAACTGCTTCGTGGCAGGATCGTCGGCGTCCATTTCATGTCGATCGCCGCCGACGCGACCTACCCTGTGATCGGCAATCTGGCCAAAACGCAGGCACTGCTCGGCGATCGGCTCGGAAAGGATGTCTTCTTCTTCTCGATCTCCACCGATCCGGAGAACGACACCCCCGAGCGTCTCAAGGAGTTTGCGCTGGAACATGGCATCAACAGCCGCGGCTGGTTGCTTCTGCGCCCGCGGCCTGAAGATGTCCCCAAGATTCACGCCAGCCTTTTCAGGCCGCGTCCGGGGGCGCACATCGCGGAGGACTGCTCACCAGGACTGGTTCGCTACGGCAATGTCGAAGCCGGCCTGTGGGGATCCTTCCCGGCACGCGACGTTCCTGAAAACATTGTCCGTCGCTTTTCCTGGGTCAAGACCCGCGAACCCTTCAACGGGACACCGAAGAGAAGAGGTCCGGCCGTCCTGCCGCCACATCTTCGGGCCTCCTAGAGCCGCCAAAGGAGTTTGCTATGTGGACTACCGTTCGAAAAATCAGCAAGGTGGCTCTGCTTCTGCTGGCAGCAACCGCCATCTCTCAGCTCGCCCTGGCTCAGCATCCGGGCGTACAGCCCCGGCCTGGCCCCTCGAGCCAGACCACCATCGGCGATACAACCTTCGTCGTGACGCCGACGGGACACTTTTCACCCTCGGATCCGATCCGAAATCCGCCGGGCACGAACTTCCTGACGACTCTCGAGAGCAACATGTTCGACGGCGCTGGCGTCGAAATGCCCAACACCCTACCTTCGACCGCCGCCAACCCCTACAACCTGCACGATGGACCGGTGGTGGTCTCGGCGATCGACCCCACGTCGCCGACCAACGATCTGCTGGCCTCCATCAAGAAGGTGCGTCGACAGGCACGCCAGGGCCACGTCGATCGGGCGACGATTCGATTTGCACTCGACATCATCGAAGGCAACCCGATCGCGGGCAAGATCTACAGCGGCTTCCCGCTGCTGCACTACATCGGACTGCTTAAGGTGAAGCAGGTGGTTCCGACCGTGGTCAATGGGCAGACGGTCGGCGGTAACGTCACGGTTCACCAGATCTGGTATGACAGCCATATCGAATCGGACACCTCTTTCATCGATCCGAGCCTGGTCCGCGAAGTGCCATGGACGATCACCTACGTAATCGACACGCTCGACCGCGGGCATGACGACTTCTCGCCGTTTGTGATGTACACCGACGACCCGGCTCTGACCGCACCAGGACCACCCGCACCACATGTTGCAATGGATCAAACCTTCTTCCCCATGGAAGATGGGATTCGGAGCATCTTCAAGATCAAGATGGCACCGGGGAAATACTACAACCTCACCTACACCTGGGGATGGAGGGTACATCCACCGAGGGTTCAAGTGAGTGAGAACGCCACCAAGAAGATCGCCGGCAAGAGCCTGGTCGAGTGGGAGCAGGGTGTTTTCGGTGTCGATCCAAGAGCGGATCGTCAGGCACAGTTGACCGCTATCCGCCAAATTGGAAACCTGTCACCTGCCAAACGGATGTGGCGGAAGTTCCGGCAGGCACGACGCGCTGAGCCCGAAGAGGTGGTCCGGCTGATGAGACAGGCGCAGAAGGCCTTCGAAGACTGGTCGGATCGCACCAAGCTGCCGGCCGGTGTCACGGTTGATCCTGCCGCGGACGTGACACTCTTTTACGTCAACAACACGATCTACGGGACACTCAGAGACGGCGGTGAGGAGTTCATCGATGCGTGGCGCGTCCGGCCTTTCAATCTCAAGGTCACACTCTACAACGGAGACAACTACGATCACGCCTACGTGAACGTCGATTTCGGTGGTTCCCGCGGCTGGGAAAACCAGTTTTCGTCGACCGTACCGCTCGGTGGGTCCGGCTGTTGGTTTACCTTCGGACGGGTCCACTGGTGGATCAACGCAGGTGCTCCACCGGTCGGTCTCATCGTTGTACCGGCCGCCTCCGGTGGCGCTCTTGGCATGCACAAGGTGGATCTCACGGTGAACTTCGAGCCCTCTCGGCGCTTGCGGTTCTACCAGTTCGATCCTCTCCACCACGATGTCGCCGTGTGGTCGATTCACTGACTGTTGAACCATGTCAGACCTTGAATCAAAACAGGGAATGACTCGCAGGTGGGCCAAGGTGGGGGCGGTGTTCGCCCTCGCCTCGGCCCCCGTTCTGACCCTGGCTGACGCGCCGCGGGTCAGCGCTGGCGAAGTCCATGAGACGACCGGTCACGAGCAGCATGCACGTCGCACACATGCTGCGAACAGGGGTCGACAGAACCCGACTGGCGAGTACCTGAGGACCATCGAGACCTACTCGCTTCCCGACATGATGCTGATTGGCGTCGACGGTCAAGAGGTCGCACTCGAATCGGTGCTTGGCGGACAGGGACCCTTGATGCTCGAGTTCTTTTTCACCTCGTGCCCGGCGATCTGTCCGGTCTTGAGCGCGCTTTTTTCTCGGGCGCAAGCAGCGTTGGGCGAGGATCTCGGGAACACCCGATTGATCTCGATCTCGATCGATCCGGAGCACGATACGCCGGAGCGCCTGCGCGCGTACGCCAAGGCTTTTCATGCCGGCAAGCAGTGGAGCTTTTTCACCGGCGAGCTCGCCGACATCCAGCGCCTGCAACGTGCCTTCTCATCCTGGAACGGCAATAAGATGAGCCATGAACCGCTCATTTTTCTGCGCCAACCAGATGGAAAGGCGTGGATCCGCCTGGACGGCCTCATGTCGGAGCAGGCGTTGGTGGCTGAGGTCCAACGTCTTTACGGCAGTAGCGAGAAGGTGCATGGCGAACTGGTTTCCGAAACTCGGGATACGGAGCGCGGCCGGCAGCGGGACCCACGGTAATTCGGCGTACAGCCAACTGGTCGAACCGTAGGTCCGTGAGACCAGGATCCGTGACGCCGAGCCGGGAGGCGCGCGCAAGACACCCTTCGATGATGACAAGAGGAGGAACGAAAATGGCAGGACCAGGATCGAAGTGTTCGATGTTCCAGATCGCAATCTCTCCAGCTTTGGTCCTGCTACCATTGTTGGCGCTCGCGTTGCCAACTGAGGCGACCCAAGGTTCTTCGCGCGAGCAACGGGGCCAGGTCGAGGCCGGCCGGCGTCTCTACATGGAAGGTCTACGCCCTTCGGGGCAACCCCTGCGCGCTACGCTCCAGGGTGACATTCAGATGGAGGGTGTGCAGTTTCGCTGCAGGAGCTGCCACCAAGGGAGTGGTTTCGGTTCCAACGAGGCCGCGGGCGTGGTCTTCCCGATCACGGCCGCAGCCTTGTACCAGCCGCGGCGTTGGCGGCGGGGCGACAACATTCGCAAGCTTTACCAGGAGGTTCAGCCGCGAGCCTACGCCGGCCGGCTGCGCGACCCGCGCGCACGCAGTGCCTACACCGACGAGACGCTGGCGCGCGCGCTGCGTGAAGGCTTGGATGCGGATGGTCACAGCATGGACCCGATGATGCCGCGCTACGAGCTTGATGATGACGAAATGGCTGCCTTGATTGCCTATATCAAAACCATCGAGCCGAGCGGTGCACCGGGGGTCGACCAGGAGGAGCTTCATCTCGCAACAGTGATCACCGCCGATACTCCGCCAGCGCAGGCCAAGGCGGTGGTGGACGTGCTCGAAGCCTATGTCGAGCGCAAAAACCGCTACGTCGAAAACGAGTTCGCCCGACCCGGTCACTCGCCGTACTACAAGAATGACTTCTACTCTGCCTACCGGCGCTGGGTTCTCCACGTGTGGAGGCTTTCTGGCCCGATGGTTGACTGGCGCAAGCGACTCGATGCCTACTACCGCGAGCAGCCGGTGTTCGCCGTGGTCGGTGGCGCGAGCCCGGGAAGCTGGGCGTCGGTACATGATTTTTGTGAGGCACAGCGCGTGCCTTGCCTGTTCCCATTGACCGACCTGCCGGTGGTCTCTCAGGAGGGCGACTGGACCGTATATTTCTCCCGCGGCATTACGCTCGAAGCCGAAAGCCTCGGCCACTTCCTCCGCCAGACGCGACACGGTGCGGTGCTCCAGGTGAGCGACACGGGCCCCAAGGCGGCGGTCGCGGTCCATGCGCTCGCAGCCTCGCTCCAGGATGCACCCGGTCTGAGCCTCGAGCGGGCGACCTTTCCTTCCAGCCCTGCTGACCCTGCGGATGCGCACGGCGCTGCCGGCGTGAGCGGTCGCTGGCAGCGATTGCTCGCCGAGCATCGGCCCCGAACGCTGGTGCTGTGGCTCGAGCATGTGGCCCTCGAGCCCCTAGCTGAAGCCATTGCCAAGAGCGGTCGTGCCGTGGATGTGGTGCTTTCTTCCGGTGTCTTTGGCGATGCTCTACCCACCCACATCCCGGCCTCGATGGCGGGACATGTGCTGGCGACCTATCCCTACGCGTTGCCGGGAGACCGTGATTTCGACACCCTGCGCATCCGCGCCTGGCTGAACTCCCGCGGTGTCGCGCGTCAGCAGGAGCGGTCCCAGTTGGCAACGTACTTCGCCGCATCCATTGTCGACCATGCGTTGGTACACATCGTGGACAACTTCTCGCGTCCGTTCTTCCTTGAAGAGGTCGAGCACGAGGCCGAGCAGGGATTGACGCAGTCTGTGTATCCCCATCTCAGCCTGGGGCCTGGCCAGCGCTTTGCCTCCAAGGGCTGCTACTTGGTTCGGCTCGTCGACGGCCAGCCGATCGAGCCGGTCAGCGACTGGATCGTTCCCTAGCCCCCAAACTCGCGCAAAGGCTCTGAAATGAAGGCCATGACGGGTCAAGTCAGCTCCCCTGAGCCGTCTTCCGCCTCATTCGCGCCCAAGGGGTGTTTGGGATCGGGACGCAAGGGCCCTGCTGCTGGCCATCGTCGGTGAGATGTGCGTTCCGGTGGGCGCTTGCTGCCTGCTTGGGCGCACTTTCCCTCTCTGTCAAGGTCGTTGTCGCCTGACCAGCGACCCTGACCCATGTCCGCGCAGGCCTCCACCTGGCCCGACGGGGGAGGGCGAGGACGTACGTCCAAGATCATCTCGATCTGCGGTCTCCCTTGCCACCAAACTCTCTGGGAATCGAGGTCAGGCGACAACTACCGTGACATCAGGGGGAGGACGCCACCGTTGTCTCGGCCGTACGAGCTGTCCATGCAGGGCTGTTGACGCTCATCAAGAAGCGCCGGATTCCGGCCTAGCTGCCGATCCCCCAGCGTTCGCCGGCCGGTGCCGGTGTCAACCCCATGACGGCCCAAGATCATGTAGGGTTAAGGGTGCGCTTTTGCACATGGCGGCGAGGGCCGCGCCGGAGTCGACCGACGGAGCCTTGGGGAGACGGATCGATGACCACGATTCTCGACAGACGCGCATCGGTGATCCTGCAAGCGATGGTGGTGCTCGCACTTGCGGCCCAGCCGCCAGCGGCCGTTGCCGTACCCAACGCGGCGATGCTCGCGCAGCGTCTGCGCAGCGCGGTGAAGCAGCATGCTCTCGACGCTGCGCCAGCGCGAGCGCTGCTGCACGAACCTCGGCGGGCGCAGCCCATCTCGTTGCCAGCGCCTCTAGCCACCGCAAGCAACAGCGACGCCATCTACTTTCTGGGCTTGGAGCCACCCTGGTTGGAGCTTTCGGATTCCCCGGGCGTGGACTTCCTGCTGCAGGTGCCACACGGCGACCAGCAGGAGGTGACGGTGGTGGCAGCGATCGGTGCCAGTCTGCTCTGGGTTACAGGCGATCAGCCGCCGGTGCTGCTGCCAGACACCGGGCTCACACCGCCCTACCGGCTGCTGGCAGCCGACGTCTTGCCGGCGCCGGGCGTCGAGCTACTGGTCGCTGGCGGCAGTGGCATGGTGGCGGGGGCGTGGCCTCCGACCGGATGGACACCGCTCGCAGCCACGGCCCCCGGACACATCGACGGGCTGGTCGCCTTGCCCGGACAGGAAGATGATCCGGAGCTGGTGCTGATCGCCGCCATCGGTGGCACACTGTGGCTTACGACGCCCGGCGCGACAAGCTGGCAACCAGCCGCGCTGCCGTATCCCGGCCAACCGCCCAACATCACCGCGCTCGCCGCACCCCTAAAGCCCTACTCCATCCTCTTGGCCTGGGACGGCTCGACGCTCAGCACCCTCGAGATCGCGAACGATGCCGGGGGAGGTCAAAACATTCGCTGGCGGCCGTTCCCTGTGCAGCCCACTTTCCCCACCACCGCCCTTTCCGCGTACCCAGGCTTCGACTTCGATGCCCTGCTGTTTGCCACCGGCAGTGACGGCGTCTATCAGCTCGACCTCGAGAAGGCTGCTGTCGGCTCAGGGTGGAAGGGCCCGTTCAACACCGGAGACGAAACCTCGGCGATCACCTGGTGGCACGCAGATGGAAGGCCTTGGCTGGTGGTGACGTCGCACGCTGACGGGTTTCGGCGGATGCCGCTCGACGCAGGTCCTGGCGCAGCATTCGAGAGCTTCTCAGCGCCCGCACTCGGCAGGGTCCGGGGACTGGCCACCCTCGATGGCGAGCTGGTGGCGCTGGACTGCTGTGCCCTCCGCGCTCTGCGCCCCGGTGGCTGGCAGCGCCTGCCCGCGGCGCAGCAACCCAGACTCGAAGCGACCACCCTCGGCGAGCTCGACGGACGGCTGGTGGTGAGCGATGGCCGCCTTGTCGAACGCCTGGACCCAGGCGGCTGGAGCGTCCTGCCGCCCTTGCCGGGTGGTGGTATCCAGGATCTCGCTGGTTTCTCCATCATCGGCTCACCGCGCGATGATCTGATCGCTGTGGCTGGCGCAAGTCTGCGCGCCCTCGATCTCGACCTCAGCCCGCCAGCGTGGCAAACCGTGGACGGACTGCGTTTCAGCCCACGTCTGATCGCGGCTGGCGAATCGCTGGGCGAGGAAGGTGGCGGCTTGATCTTGCTCGTGGACCGCGCCGCGGAGCAAGCACGAGCGGGCGGTATTCGCTTCGAGCGCACGGAGCCACCGGGGCTTGCCAACTACCGCTACGACGGCGAGGGCCACAGCCCGGGTGCGGTGCTTGCCGACTTCGACGGCGACGGGGCACCGGACCTCTACCTACCGCAAAGCGACGGACCGAACGAGCTGTGGCGCAACATCGATGGCGTTTTCGAGCCGCTGCCGGCGGCGGCCGGGGCGGATGATGCGCGCCATTCGACCGGGGCAGTGGCTGCGGACTATGACGGCGACGGTGATCTCGACCTTTACGTTGTCAACTTCCTCCAGAACCCGATCCATCCGACCCAGGCGCAGATCGGCCAGGCCGACATGGGGCGCAATACGCTCTACGCAAATCGCCTGGCGGAGACCGGTTCCCTGGCTTTCGAAGACGTCACCATGACCACCGTCGCTGCCGCTACCCCAGGCCAGCCGCAGCTTGGGGTCGGATTCGCCGTGGACCCCGCTTCGGGGGATGAGCTCCTGGCGCGTTCCTTGACCGCCACCTGGGGCGACTACGACCGCGACGGTGACCTCGACCTCTTTGTGGGCAACCATGCGGGGAACTACGATGCGATCCCCGGCCAGCGCCATGTGCTTTACCGCAATGTCGGCAATGGCACCTTTGAGGACGTCACCCTGCGCGCCGGCGTGGCGGGTGGCGACATCGAGCCGGGCATTCATCGCTACGGTGCAAGCCAGGCCTCGGTGTTCGCCGACCTCGACAATAATGGCCGACTCGATCTCTACGTGAGCGACAAGATGGGGACACCGATGGGTGGCAGCGACCCACCGGACCACCTCTACCGCAACCGCGGCAACGGCACCTTTGAGGACTGGCACGATCCGTTCGACCCCCTGTTCGGGCTGATCACGGGCGGCGCCATGGGCATTGCCACGGGCGACCACGACAACGATGGCGACCTGGATCTCTACCTCACCGACGCGACATTGCCCGAGCGCCTGCGCCGCAACACGGGCGAAAACGACTTTTACCGCAACCGTATCGCTGAGGATGGCAGCCTGCGCTGGGAACGCTTGCCCCAACAAGCGCCCGGTGCCTTTTCGTGGGGGACGAACTTCTTCGACGCCGACCTCGACGGTGATCTCGATCTGTGGGTGACGACCTCCGCGGGCTACCTCGATTTTCTCTACCGCAACGAGCTGCGAGAAAGCGGTATGCCGGCTTATACCGATGTTGCCGCCGGTGCCGGCACCGCGCGCGCCGGTGAGAACCGCGCGGTGCTCACCGGCGACCTCGACGACGATGGTCGGCTCGACGCGGTGGTGGTATCACGCGACGAGGGTGTCGCTGTATTCCACAACGTGACACCCTTCGAGGGCCGTCATTGGCTCAAGGTACGCATCGCCGAGCAGGCTGTGGGCGCGCGGATCACGGTCGCAGCGGACCTCGACCACAGCGGCGCGATCGGGCCGCGGGAGACCCAGATCCGCGAGATCGCCGCGGGCGGCAACACCTGCGCCTCGACGTCTGAGCCGATCGGGCACTTCGGCCTCGGCCAGGCCACTTCCGCGCGCGTCGATGTCCGTCTCGCGGACGGCCGCATGTTCCATCTCGCAGAAGTGCCAGCCGACCAACAGCTCGAGGTCGGTGGCGAGCCGCCGGGTGTTTGTACCCCGGACGACACCACACTCTGCTTGAACGACGATCGCTTTCGCGTCCAGGTCCAATGGCGGAAGTTCGACGATGGCATCGGCAGCGGGCACGTCGTCCCATTCTCATCACCCGACTCCGGCCTTTTTTACTTCTTCCGGCCCGACAATTGGGAGCTGATGGTCAAAGTGCTCGACGCCTGCTCGAATGCCAGCCACCGCTTTTGGGTCTTCGCGGCCGCCACCACCAACGTCGAGTACACCCTCACGGTCACCGATACCGCCACCGGGCGCGTGAAGCAATACTTCAAGCCACTCGGTGTCAGCGCACCCGCGATCACCGACACCCAGGCCTTCGCCACGTGTCCATAGAAAGCCACGTGTCCATAGAAACAGAAGCGCAATCCTTGCATGGGATGAGCAGCAGGCGCCACTTCTAGTGTATTCCCCGCCTCGCAAAGCGAGGGAATATCGTGAATCGACTTCACTCTCGTGTGCTGCATCGAATCCGGCACCGCGGCCTCGATACTGGCCGTGTTGTGACCGGCCGCTGCGCAGCGAAGTGTGAGAGTATCCGCCCTATGCGGATCATCGAAACAACAAAGAACAGCCCGGGCCGATGAGGAAAGCGATGGTGAAATCGAAGCGCACCCATCACGTCGTTTCGGCGGCGGTCATGCTGTCGTTGACGCTGGGAACAGGCACAACCGCGGCCCAGACCGTGATTCCAACCCAATCCGATGTTCTGACCGATGCCTTCGAACGCCCGACGCTCGAGGACTGGGTCATTGCAACGGGCAGCGTGCTCGGCCTCGACCCGGGTCAAGGACCCGCTGGCACCACCGCGTTGCGGGTTACCGTCTCGCAAGCCGAGAGTCACCTCGTACGCGGCGGACGCCGCGACCTGGCACGAGCCGACGAAGCGTATCTGACCTTCCAATTTGACCCCAACAATCTACGCTACAGCGACCCCGTTCCGACGGGTTTTCTTCCGGGCCGATCGATCCAAATCGCCGCGATCAAGGGACCAGGTTTCAAGAACATGGTTGCCATCCGCTTTCGTGACACAGGCAGCGCCTACGAAGGTTTCATCGAATGGCGCGATGCCAGCGACAACGGACAGTTCGACTTCGAGACAGGATCTTTCCCCATCGCCGACGCCTGGCAGGAGATCACCATCGGCTTCCGCAATGACGACTGGGTTGCGTGCTGGATCAACGGCTCGCTGGTCCGCTCGGTGAGCGGCATCACCCATCTCGAGCCCTATGGCTCGGTGATCGAGGTTGGCAAGACGCTCTCGAACAGCCTGATCAATCCGTCTGGCGTCATCCGCTTCGACGACGTACGCTTCGCCGTGCCACGACTCGGCAATCTTTGGGTTGACGCCGTGGGCGGCTCGGACTTGAATGATGGCCTGACACCGGGAACCGCCCTCGCTTCCATCTCACGCGCTTCGGATTTCGCAGCCGCTGGCAGCACCGTTCACATCATGCCCGGAATCTACCGCGAGAGTGTGCTTCCGGCCCAAGGCGGACAAGACGTCGATCCGGTGATCTTTCGAGCGGAGAACGGGCCGGGCACGGTGATCATTCGAGGCACGGCGCGCAGCGCGGATCTTTCCTGGACGCAGCTCACCTCAGACACAATCGGACTGCCGGCGGGCGTGGCCCCGGGCAATATCTGGTGGACAGATCTCTCGAGCTGGGCGCTTGCGAGCGCGCCGCGCTTCGTGATGACGACGAATGCAAGCGGCCAACTGCTCGCGCGTCTGCCACTCGCACGCGAACCCGATTGGTCGGTGCTCACAGCGTGGAAGCCGAGCGAATTCTGGTGGTCAGCAACTGGCGGCAGCGCCGTCGCTCCATGTACACCGGCACCGGAGAATTCGGACTGCGACCTCGCTTCGCGCTCCGAGCTGCAGCTCACAGACGCCGCGAACGACGCCACACCGGCCGGCGTCGAGCCCGGCAACCTGACCACCCTGGGCAACCTGACCGGCGCCGCCTTGGTCGCGCTCGACACCGGCCGCGGACACTTCCACTACCGGCGCACCATCGTCTCCCACAATGTCGGCGCCGGACGGATCACCGTCGACGAGCCGTGCCGTCGCTCGTCCCCCACCGATCCTGGCCTCGGCTGGGGTACCAAGTACTACGTCGAAGGCCACCCAGGTTTGATCGATCAGGCGGGAGAGTGGTGGTACGACACCGCCAGTAAGCGACTCTACTTGTGGCCGCCCGCGCCGGGGAATCCGTCCTTGCAGCAGCTCGAGATCGGTCGCTACCCTGTGGGCTTCGAGCTCAAGGACCGCTCCTACGTGACGCTCGAGAATCTCGATATCGAAGCTTTCAACGAAAGCTCGGTCGAGGCCGACAACTTCACCTGGCACCGCTCGGCAGGCGTCACCGTCCGCGGCTGCCTGCTGCGCTACGCCAACCGTGGCCTGATGTTTCGCCAGCAGTCGGTCGCGGGCCAGCACGACAACAAGAACATTGAGAGGCTCCTGATCGAGAACAACGACTTCACCAGGATCGACACCAACGCGCTTCTCGTAACCTCGATCTGGGAGAACGGCAGCGCAGCGGATTCCTGGAGCCGGTCGAGCGTTTTCGACACGACCATCCGTGGCAACCATGTGCATGACCTGGGATTCAACGCCGAGGCGCTCGCGGACTCGACCGGATCCGTGGTCATCCGCCACCCGGACCGTTTGACCATCGAAAACAACCTGATCACTGACACCGGCCCCGAAGGCATA
>Ga0114931_10005236_pt1 | contig 16025 bp, 8 predicted proteins | sample 2SBtaG_FD_89579 | JGI IMG/M metagenome (GOLD analysis project Ga0114931, IMG submission 89579) | Deep subsurface microbial communities from Kolumbo volcano to uncover new lineages of life (NeLLi) - 2SBTROV14_V59a metaG | ecosystem: Environmental > Aquatic > Marine > Volcanic | place: Kolumbo...
GCCAATCGCAAAAATTCGTCATCAACAGGACGGTCAAATACACTATGAGCAAGCACCCTTGCACCAGCACGAATGGCATCTTTAGCTTCCCACAAACCCATGGCATGCACTATAAGCGGAAGGCCCACGCTGTCCGCTTCCGCCCCTGCCAGGTGCACCAGTTTGCTGAAATGTGTGGTATCGGCATGCGACCAGGTGCGCGGCACAATGTACCATATTTTGATCGCAGCTGAACCAAGTGCGGCGTGTGAGCGCACAGCCGCACGCACCATGCTGTCCGATGCCATGTACACAAACTGCTTCTGATCCGGCAGGTTGAGCCAGAAATCCACCGTCGACAACAAGGCCCCGGCCGCCCTGACGTGAGGCGCATAAGGGTCCTGCTCGCCTTGCGCTTGCAAAGCACGTGTCCATGGATAACCGCCAACATCAAAAGTAGCTGTAACTCCTGAACAGAGATACGCCTTGAAGAAGCGTTCGGGATGGTTGCGCAGAGAAGCGACGACTTTGGGATAGGAATAGAGCTTTAATGCATCGCCTGATTTTGGGCCGAGAGCGTCCGGACGTCCGTCGAACCAGCCGGTCTGGCTGTAATGGACGTGGGCATCGACGAGTCCCGGGATGACCCATTTGCCCTTTGCATCTATCACCCGTGATCCGGCCGGGATCCTCACCTTCCCCGCCTTTCCAATAGTTGTGATCCGTCCGTTTCTTATAACCACAATTCCGTTTTTTAAGGGCCCGGCCCCTGTACCATCAATAATCGTTCCAACCCGGACGACCAATAATTGTGTTGCAAACACATACTTTTTACCAGCACCTTGTATAGATAATGATGGTTTAAACGTTGGTATGTTTTGATAATAGATTTGTCCAAAGGTAGTTTGGGGAAACGATATGATGAGAATCAGCATGAGCATCCCTGTAAACAAGTTGAAGAGCAAAGTGTACCGCTTCATTCTGTTAAGCTTGTCGTCCTGAACTTGTTGGGGCAGTTGGTTGGAGGGTTCTCCGTTCATTGTTGATCTCCTTTTATAGACCTGGGTTTACTGACCTCTACTTCCCGGTACCTTCTTTAATCCTCTTTTGAAGTGCATCCCGCTTCTTCTTATAAATTTTGAGTCTCGGATCCTCATTCGCCATGGCCAGTTTGACGGACTCATTTCGGTCCTTCAGCGCATCCTTGAGCTGCCCGGTGGCCTGCAGTGCATCGGCCATGCTGTCGTAGACATTGGGGGAATTGGGATAGATTTTGATGTTCTCGTTAAAAATATCAATAGCACGTTGTGAATGGCCCGACTGCAATTGTTCATATCCCATCTGGTTGACAAGCGCCTCGGGTGGTTTGATCGTGTAGCCGTAGATTTTTGAAGCCCGTGTGAAATGCGCTTCGAACTTCTTGATACGGTCAGTACTATTATCTGGCCACCAGAAAACTTTGGGGATTCTCCAATCCAAAAAAATTGTCTCCAAGCCACCATATATAGCCAGGTGTGTCTGTGATTCGTGTGTTTGATCCGGCATCACCTTATACCACCAGTGGAAGCCCTTGGGATGTGTCAACTCCAAGGGCCCATCGAAGTCCATAACCACATCTGTCATTGGTCTGTTTCGGTCGCCAACGGTCAGATAAAAGAATCGTCCATTGAGCGGCAACTTGTTCAGTTCAGCTTTCGCTTTTTTCACCAGTTCCTCATCATTCCACCAGAGACTGGGGCTTATAGCGATGTAAGCATTAAAACTCTTAGGTTGTGCCAGTAGCGCATATACCGTTAAGTAACCGGCAAGAGAATGCCCCGCCAGGATGCGAAAAGGTGCTGTTCTATAATGATTTTCTACGAAAGAAGTGACTTCACCCGAAAGAAAGTGCATGAATTTTCCTGCACCACCAGTGACGTGCGGTACTGGCATTGCGGCGGCTCCGGCCGGATTGAATGGGTCGGTGAAACGAAAGGTATCTCTGATGGCAGCAGTCGTCATATCATGCAACCTGTTTTTATTAGCCACACCCACAACAATCATGGGCGGAATGCGCCAGTTACGGGCCAGGAAATCAACAATTCCCACAACGTGCTCGAACTCTTTAGGACCATCTAAGAGATACATGACCGGATATTGTCGGGTTGAGTACCTATAGCCGAGCGGCAGATGAATCAGCAGCTGGCGGTCTTCATTCAGAATTTTTGAGTGGATAGTCCAGGTGGTGCCGATGGTGACTGGCTTTCCCTTTTGCGGCGTTTGGGCATCTACATCAACGGGAGTCGCATGAATCCCTTTAACAAACCGCGGCTGCTTTACCAGGACCAGATGGCCATCACTGCGCTTAAATACGGGTACCAACCTTGAGTTATAGGTTTGGCAAAAACTGGATTGATAAACCAAACCCATAAAAAACAGCAGCGCCGTTAGCGAATAAACGGCAGTTAGCGTAAAACTATGCATTCTTCTTTTTAGAATGCATTCCAACAGACCATGTATATGTTCATTTTTCATCTTCGCCTCCACGATAGTTATCCTGTTTTGTAGTGCTCTGATAGCTCAGACGAGCTCGAGTGGCTGAATGAACAGCATGCCTCATCCATGCGGCAACTCCTCTATTGTTGCCGTCAGCGTTTTTCCTTCAAACCGAAAGCAAAGAATCTTCCCATCTATAATTTTAACCACTGTTTTTGCTCCAGAGAGCGACTTATTAGAGCCTGAATTGATATTCACCAATCGCCAGGCTTTCGGCTTGTCGGTCCTTGCATCTATATAGTGCACAGCAACCCATCCACTTTTGCCGACCGGTTCGACTCCGGTCACACCCGACTCGCCACTGTGAAATGACTTTATTTCTTTAAAATCTGATACATTGAGCATAGTGAGTCGATCATCAATACCACCCACAATGAGCCTGGAACCGTCCGGTGTGAAAGAGAGTCCAAATGGTTCCAGCTTCAATCCGTTGTAATGGCTAATAAGTTTCCATGATTTTGTGTCGTACAGGCGCACGACCGTATCCCCTCCACCTGTAGCCAGGCGTGTTCCGTCACGACTTATGGCGACGGCTGTCACTGGCCCGAATTCCGTTTTAAGTGTTACCACCGGACGCATCACAGATATGTCCCATAGTGTTTTATTGACTTGCAAAAGTCCCTTATCCAGAAACGTCATTGTTTCCACATGCTTTTTAACATCCAGCATTTTCTTTGCCTTAGTGGCTGTCGAATAAAGGATTACCTTATTATCCCTGGTAGCAATGGCAAGCCATTTACCGCTGGGAGAAATAGCACCACCGACAGCATTGTGACCGTCAACGTTGCGTAATTCACGGCCCGATGGAAGCGCCAGGGCACGTATGCTCAACTGTTTATTTACAACGACAAGTACATTCCCATGATCTGATATCATTTTATAGATGGGAGTAAAAGGCAGTTTCAGCTCGTAGGAGGGTGTGCCGGGCGGGACGATAGGCATTAATACAAGCAACAGAAATTCTAAAATCCAGGCAATCATAGCTTCTCCAGCACGAGATCAAAGGTTACGTTTGCAGTCACGGAATCGGGTTCACCAGTGATAGTTACCGGGCGGACCAATTGCCTGCTTTCAATGACGGGATCACGGTGGAAGTTTTTGTCGGGATCTCCTTCAAAGACCGGATCTGTTGCGAAATAGAGTTGTGTTACCAAGGGTTTATGCCCTTCAGCACGCACCAGGTAGTGCACATGTTGACAAACACGCGCGGGATAATGTCCTGGCATTACCGACTGCAGATCATATTCACCTTTGGGATCCGCAATCAGTGTTGTTCGATAGCGGTTTCCAATCGAATCATAGATACCGGCCGCATTGGTCTGCCATATTTCGAGTGTGGCATCCGGCAGTTCAAAACCTTTCTCGCTGTAAACCTTACCAGAAAGTTTGAGGGGTAGTCCCGGATCACCTGGTGCACGTAATATATCCTGGTGCGGAGTATCACGTTTATAGAATGGTCCCAGCTCATCGTGTGGTGTTATCGGACGGTTTGGATCCACAAAGGCCCGTGATACGGTTGCCAGCGAAAGCGGCGAAGCAATGACCAGTGCACCCAGTTCGGCGGCACGCATCAAAAAGCGTCGCCTTTTGATTGAGAAAGGCCTCTTATCATCCTGTGGATCAAATGTTTTTTCTTTATTTGTGCGTTTTGCGTTCTCTTCTTTATTCACTTTGTGTTTCATTTTCAGCCTCCGTTAAACCTGATAAGGCCAAAATCATCAATGCGGATCCACATCTTTGAAATGGCCCTGTTATTGATTGGTTTTACAAACCCGATTAATCTTTTCCCGAAAAAGGCGGCCATCACCCTGTGTGATGACCGCTTAATCCAACTGATTGCTGATTTCATCAGCTTTCATTGCTTGTTCACGTCACTCCGAGATCATTTCCCACCATTCCCAAACACATCATCTTCCTGAAACGCGATATACTTTGTGACATGGCAGATAACAGAGATACTGCTCCCTGATTCTCCTTGCCTTATCTTTTCCTCCGGTAAGCTTTACAAACTGCTTGTGCCATTTTACATCACCGGGACTCTCATTCATTCCAAAGCTGATGATCCGTCTTTATTTGATCAAATAGCGGTAATAATATCCCATGGACCGCTTTTAGAACCTGTATTCGGACAAAGCCTGCCTAATTACACACAAAACATCTTTAATTTCTGATTGAAATGGGAATAGTTATAGTAAAAAATCGGCAAATATTAGGGTCTTATTTATTTCTAAATACAAGGTTGGAAGTCACATATTCCGTACCTATCGGCATAGCAGGGAGGAAGGTGGCCTTGTTTTTTTACCCATATTTAGTCCTTACGGGACATTTCTTAGAGTTTTATGTTTGGTTTAATTTAGCGTGAGTTCGACATAAGATAAACCTGTAAAGATACTGATTTCACATATACAGACGTATATCCGGACCGGCGTAAACCGTTAAAACGGTTCATGTGTTAACGGATTCTCTCTAACACCCGGATTAATCCGGGTGCTATGAGTCAACGAATCTAAAACGAATCGTTTTAACGATTTCTTCCAATGCTTATATCGAACTCACGTTAATTTACGATGAAACAAACCTGTAACCAGAAACTGGTAAAGGCTTATTCCAATATTATCCGGTCGGAAAAACCTCCAAGGTTTTGAAAACCCTGGAGGTTTCCTGCATCTCACTTCAACAAAATCATCTTTTTCGTCTGGACACGTCCCCCTTCTTCCAACCGGTAAAGGTACACGCCGCTTGATAACATGTTTGCGTTAAATTCGACCAGGTGCTCTCCGGCAGATTGAACCTTGTTTACCAACTCCCGCACTTTCTGACCCAATACATTATAAATTGTCAGCCTCACAATCCCGGTCTTCGCTATACTATATTTGATTTCTGTTGTTGGGTTGAACGGATTGGGATAATTTTGCTGCAGTGAAAACTTATCCGGCAAGTTGTCTGGTTCGTGCGTTATGCCGGTCAGTACATTCGCACTTTCAAAAACGCCCGAGCCCCTGGTTCCTGCGAGAAGATGATTAGAAGGGGTGATCATTAGAGAATAAATATAGCCTGAGGCAAGCCCTCCCGACATAGGATGCCACGTTGAGCCAGAATCACTTGAGCTGAAGACGCCATTATACGTTCCCGCATATATTTTACCGTTGCCAACTGCTAAAGACAAAATCCCCGTATTCGTCAATCCATCTTTGCTGTTTGTCCACGTAGCTCCATTGTCAGTTGAACGATAAACTCCGCCTCCATCACCTGCGCCGCCAATATAAATATCTCCGTCCGGGTCGAATGCAATTGAAAAATTATAGGTAGCAGGAATGCCGTTGACGTTCAACCATGTATCACCGTTATCGGTCGAGCGAAAGACACCGTTATCCGCAAGTACGAAAACCTCGCCGTCGGGACTAACCCCAATTTTGTAAATGTGTGTGAAAGAAAGCGTATCGGTAATGTCCGTCCAGTCATCAGTTGATAAGGGTGAACGATAGATTTTACCATTCGCCATCCCACCAAACAGGTAACCGTTCGTGCTGGCAGCGACCGTGATGAATGCATAATTACCTGTAAAGGGATGTGTAAAAGGGTCCCAGTTAACATAGTTACTGGTGATATATGTCCCTCCAAAGGTAGCTGAAGATAATAATACGCCTGATTGCGTAGCGGTCAAATCAAGGATTGACAGATTGTATTGATCATCTTTGATTGTGACCGGATTCCAGCTTATGCCGTCATCGGTCGATTTATAAATACCTTTCCCATCCACAACGGCATATAAATCTCCCGACGGAATTTTTACCATTTTTTTAATGGTCGTCAAGTAGAGTCCGTTATTTAATGTTTCCCAGTTCGCTCCACCATCAGTCGATCGTACCACGCCGTCATAATAAGTTCCGACAACAATATTATCCGATTGATCAACAGTGACACATTGAAGCTCCCTTGAGACTGTGCCTGTATTTAACTGCGTCCAGTTTGTTCCGTTATTGGTCGATTTATACAAGTCGGTAAAAGTGGCGACATAGATATCACCCGAGGAATTTTCCGCCACATCCAATAGGTAAGTATTATCGATATCACCGTTGATTTTGGACCAGTGGTCTCCACTGTCCGTGGATTCATACAACCCGCCCTGGTATGTGGAAATGAAAATATTCCCGCTATTATCGGAAGAAATAGAGGACGGGCCGTCCGAAATTGTATAACCATTGCTGGAAGCTGTCCATGTCACGCCATTGTCTGTAGATTTGAAAATGCCGTTACTGTAATCCATGGCTATCAATGTTCCATCTGAAGTATATTCGATAAGACTTATGTTTAAAGTATCTATATCGGTTCCCGGACGTGTCCAGTTACTTCCATTATCTGTTGATGTTAATACCTGAGAGTTGGTCCCGGCAGCAAAAATGGTCCCATCAGAACTTATACTCAGATCATTACAGTGAGCTCCCGTGTAAACTGCTTCCCAATGATCTCCATTATCGGTCGATCTATATATACCGCTATTCGTCGCAACAAAAACCCGGTTCCCCGTATCACATTTTATTGCTTTTACCTTCAGATCCCCGAGTCCGTTATTCGTCTGTTCCCATGTTGTGCCGTTATCGGTAGATCGGAAGATGCCCCCATAAGCACCACCGGCATATATATCCCCGTTCGAAGCAACAGCAATTTTAACTACTCTTCCTCCTTGTATAGTGCCTGTGGGTTCCCAAAAATTTTGAGAGAATGAATACTTTGAGAAAAAGAAAATGATCAGTAATAAGACGAACGAAAATTTTTTAACCATTATTTATCCTCATATGATTGGGTTTACTTTTTTCGATAAAAATAAATGCGACTATAAGGTCCGCGTCCCTGATGCATGGATTCAATCCTGGCCAATCCTATAACCAACGATGTCAATGTGATCCCCCATCTCAATCAGTCGTGTCTCTAAAAAACGATGATATTACTTGTTTTAGAGGTTGTACTGGAATCCTGAACTCGAAAAGACAAATACGAACCTGGTAATTACAACAATGTGTTATCACACAATACACAACCAATAATTTTATAGTTCTTTCTGCAATACTTATAGTAAAAATTCGGCAAGTTTTGGGTTGAACTGACGGGTAGAACAGAAATTATACCGTCACCTACAATCTACTTTGCTGTAAAGTGATGTCACCAAGATATCGATCATTTATTGATTGCTCAGAAGGGGTCTTGCCGTAGAAATGCTTAAACTCTTTGATGAAATGGGTTTGATCATAATAGCCAAAACGGCTGGCTATCTGCGACCAGTTGCAATTCGACCGGTTTTGTCTGATGTATTGCAGGACTTTATTGAATCGCACGATTCGCTGAAATTGCTTAGGACTCAGGCCAACAATCTTTCTCATATGCCGTTCCAGCCTACTTATCGAATAACCTTCTTCCCGACACACCGCCTTTATCTGAGAACAATGATGGCTTTGTAGCCCTATCTTCCTGACAACACTTGCCATACGGATACTATCTTCCTGTTTCTTCAGCTCATACCGTCTGGATTTATTCAGGGACTTCAAAAAAAATTTTTCTACAACAACCTGTATACCCTCACCCGATGTCGTCTGCATAAATTCGTCCTCAAATAGTCTCACAGATGATCCAAGAAGATCGGTCAAGGATATGCATTCATTCCGGCATTTGCCCTGGTGAACTCCCAGCAGCGGATAGACACCGCACGGCCGGAAAATCACAAAAAAACATTGTAGCCGGTCGTAAATAAAAAGTTTTTTAAACCGCGTAGTCTGCCCAACAAATACCGCAGGTTCATATTTGCTGGCCGGCCTGTCATTCTCTCCAATAAATCTTTTCTGTCTTCCAATGGTAAGAGTCAACGCAGCACACCCGGGTGGAGTCATACTGGTACAAGACCATGTCTCCCGGTCTCCTATCTCAAAGAAGAGATAATGATGAATGTAAGGCCGCAGTGCAGGATGAGGTGTAAATATGATGGGATTCATTATGTAAAACTCTCTGAATAAAAAAGGATTTAAAACACGCCACAGGAATTCACGGTCTCATTTGCTCTTTCCATCGTTTTGAGTTGTAACCTAATCAGTTCGTGATCAATAATCGATTATACAAATTCTGTTGCATTTCATGAATCTTCATTCATATACCCTGAATGGTGATTTTCCAGATTCTTCCTCGCCCGAAAAACTCAAGCTCAACTGAAGCTTTTTTGATGTAGAAGACTCGATCTTACCCGGCGTAGTTCCATAAAACAATGTAAAATCTTTGATTAAGTGCGTTTGATCGAAATAGCCGAACTGGCGTGCAATCCCGGCCCAAGGATAAGGAGATTGCCGTTGGTTTATATAATTTAGCACATTGTTGAATCGAAAGATTCGTTGCAACAATTTCGGACCGATACCTACCATTTGCTGCATATGTCGTTCCAGCCTACTTATGGAATAGCCGTGTTGATGGCACACTTCCGTAATAACATTTCTATGATGGCTATTCAGTTCTATTTGTTTTATGGCGTGTGCGAGCCGTAAGGCTGAATCGTTTTTCTTTTTCTGAGATAACCACTTTAGAAAAAAAGTCTCAATTACCTGACGCAGACCAATTATTGTAGTTTGTTCTTTCAGTTTCTCTTTAAGTATCCTGGCAGCAGTACCTAACAACAAGTCGCTAATATTCACCATTGAGTTTCTCAGTTCTTTCTGAGGCGTGTCAAGTAGGTAGTAGGCGCCGACAGGACTGAAAAAGACGTAGAATAATCTCATTCTTCCAAATGCATGTATTTGGGAATACTTCGTCAGTTGCCCACAAAGCAGTAGTGGTTCATGCCGACCAAACTCTTTGTAAATGCACTGCTCTTTTTCCATTGCAAATGCCATCACAGGAAGAGCCGTTGGTGAGGTATCTGCACGTGTCCATAACCCTTCTGTACCTGTTTCATAATACAGATAGTTCTGTATATAAGGCTGCAGGGCAGGATGAGGAATTAGAATTTGCGTATTCATAGCCTCGAACTAACGATAAATAATGTTCAGACTTGTAACCTGGTATTTGAAAATAGCAATTCGTTCCGAGCAATTTTCAAAAGTGTGTCATCAGTCAAGTAACCTTATAGCTAACTCTACTATTAGGATAATCAATGAGAAGAAACTTTAATGTTAAAAAATCTAAAACTTACGAATCATCTCCTGTCGGTAAAACATGATAAACGGATGAACGCCATCAGGAATCATCATTTTTTTTCAGGTAAATGGTTCCTGATGTGATGTGGATTGTGTCCTCTTGTGTAATCTTCGGTGCCTTTTACAGGCAGTTTTGAAAATTGTTAACTCCCCGGAGCTACCTGGTACTGTTCCAGTTTTCCATCCGGCATCTGGTAGGTCCATACGCGCAGAGTCTGCTTTGGCAGGACTACACGGAACACACGTTCAAGCATGCCGCCACGGTTTCGTTCTGCAACCTGGACAAATGTCTTTGGTGCTCCAAGCGGACCCAAACTGGATTTGAAATCCTTCAGCGCCTGCTTGCTGAAATAAGCGTTGGCATCTGAGGTAAACAGTGAACGATCAATCTTCCCATGCTGGAGTCCGGCAAAAATGTTACGCGCTTGAGCTGTCCGTTCTGATGTGTGTGCATCCTGCGTGCTGAAGAGAATGCGAGAAATGCCTCTTGCTATGGCTCCGGCAGCAGGTGCGGCATCCTGGTTTGTGAGTACTGCCACAGCAACACTGTCATCGGGAAATACCATATTTTCAGCCGTAAATCCCGAAACTTCTCCGCTGTGTGATATCAGGCGATGACCGTTCATCATGCCAACTTCAACACCTAATCCGTATCCGGTTGCCACGCCGCTTTTCAGGAGGACGTCTGTTTCAAGCTTTTTGTAGGAATCCTTACTCAACAAGCTTTGATCAATCATCGAGATATCCCACTTTGCAAGGTCGTGCGAAGTCATAGCCAATTCACCTGCACCGGCCATCCAACCGGGACCTTCTTCGGGAGCCGGACGTAACGGACCAAGTCCGTACCTCATATATCCTCCCGGATCACTGGATGTCATATTACCCTTATCGAAGTCAATTGCACTCGATAATCCTAACGGATCCAATATATTCTGATGCAAAAACTTGAAGAAGGACTCACCGGTGATCTTTTCGACAATCTGTGCAGCAATCACAAAGTTTGTATTACTGTATTGCCACTGTGTTCCCGGGTCAAAATCCAGCGGGCGTTTTGCCCAGCGGTTCAAAATCTCCTGCGGAGGCATCGGTTTGAGCATCATCGGGGGAACATAATCCTGCGGCCAGAAGTCCTGGTATCCGGAAGTGTGCGAGAGTATTTCCCTGATTGTCACCTCATTAGCGCGGGTCAGGTCCGGCAGCCATTTTGAAACGGGATCGTCCAGTGAAAGTTTGCCTTGTTCTTCAAGCAACAAGATGGTAGCGGCCGTAAACTGTTTGCTAATAGAACCGATGGCATAACGCATGTCGGGGCGCGCGGCAACACGCGGATTCAACCTGGCGGCTCCATATGCCTGCACATATGCGATTTTCCCATTCCGGACAACTGCAACCGACGCACTTGGCACGCCTGTACTTCGCAAAACCCGTGTTGCTACAGTGTCAACTTTCGCTGTAAGAGAGGTATCCTTTCCCGAAATAACAGATCTGTTACCAGACCATGTTCTATAAGCCCCAAAGTTCGGATGCGAAATAGCCATCGATGGAATTGATATACATGCGACGATGATCACACCGAAAATCAACCTAAAAGTTTCTTTTGCTCTAAAGATTTTGTTATTGATGGATTTGAGGGAAAGGCAGATACTAAAAAAAATCATCACTGTTCTCTTTATAAGATTTAATCGTTAGCAAACAGAAGTCCGGGACAGTCAGAAATAGCATATTATCGTAATTGACTGTAATCCACACACACGAAATTTAATGTAAGGTAATACAAGGAAAAAAGTTATCTCTTTCCTGTACGTTGGACAAACTCCCTTGAGTATCTCGATGGACAAACCTGCTGTAGAGATCAGTGATGCGCCTCGTAAGATGAACCAATACTATTCTTTGAGGACAATCGACAGCTTAGTTTTTGATTAAATCAAAATGCGGATTAATGTTCAATACCATTTGCGCCATTTTGTTCGGCTTCCCGTTTTAACCGGGATAAAGCTGAGGACAACCGGCTGATCTCCCGTTCCAGCTTTTCCATAAGTTCAGGTGCTCTCTCGAGTTCGCCTGATTCACCTATCTCTTGTAGTTCTTTGGTTATTCTGAAGGATGGCTGAGACTGAAGAGTCGCAACAACACCTTTGAGTGCGTGGGCTCTCTGGTGAAGTTTATCGGCATCTGCAGATTGTATAGCGTCGCGAATAGTATCTAAATAATCAGGGACCTGTGAGAGAAATATATCGAGCATTTCACCAAGCATGATCAAGTCTCCGCTAACCAGTTCCATGAGTGCCGATTGATCGAAAGGAGGTTCATTATCCACACTCATTTCTCCACTGGTATCAGACACCAACACTCCAGCTCCCTCCTCAACATAGACAAGTTCGGGCATCAGTTTGATTATAGACTCATATAGATCCCGGGTTCGTATAGGCTTAGACAGGTAGTCATCCATTCCTGCCTCCATGCATTTCTCCTTGTCTCCCTTTATAGCCCTGGCAGTCAGCGCAATGATCGGAATATGACTATTATTGTCCTCTTCAAGCGCCCTGATCCGTTTCGTTGCTTCAAAACCGTTCATCCCGGGCATTTGCACGTCCATCAAAATGATATCGAAATCACCTCTGCGATATCTTGTAACTACATCTCTGCCGTCCTCAACAACTTCTATCTCATGTCCGTGTTTCTCAAGTGTACGAACAGCAAAAGTCTGGTTTACCTTGTTGTCTTCGGCAAGTAAAATTTTAAGAGTACGGGATAGCCTGACATCGTCATTTCTCGTTTTCGCATCATTCCTGTAATCAACAAAATCGACCGGTTTGCCTAAAACCATCATTATCTTTTCAAACAGGTCTGATTGAATGATGGGTTTTACTAAATGAGATGCTATTTCAAGTTTATGCAGACGTTTGGAAAAATTGTGCTGTGTGACCGAAGAAAGTAACAAGATTGCAACCTTATCCGAATTCCAGCGATTGCGAATCTGTTCTGTAACTTCAAGACCATCCATACGGGACATATGATAATCAAGAAGTACCAGGGGAAAAGCGGGCTCACTGTCGCTTTTTTCTTCCATCAAAAGTACCGCATCGGCTCCATTATTTACCAGCGTTGGATTCATTCCCCAGTTTCTCAACATCCGATCGAGTATATGACGGTTCGTTGCGTTATCATCAACTACCAGAACATTCAATCCCTTATGTGAACGTGGTATTTCCAGTCTGGGTTGCTTCACTCCATCAGAATCCAAATCAAAAGTTGCCGTAAAATGAAAGGTGCTGCCCGAACCCGGTATACTTTCGACCCATATATCGCCATCCATCAGGTGGACAAGACGTGACGATATCACTAATCCGAGTCCGGTTCCTCCATATTTTCGGGTTGTCGACATATCTGCCTGCTCGAACGCACTGAAAATTCGCTGTTGCTGTTCTGCTGATATTCCAATGCCTGTATCTCTTACCGCAAAATGTAGTCTCGCCTCATTTGCATTTGCATCTTGCGCGCTGGTCTCGGCATCTTCAACTTTGACTACAACCTCTCCTTCATCCGTAAATTTGAGGGCGTTACCAACCAGGTTTATCAGTATCTGGTTGAGTCGAACCGGATCACCAATAATTGCTTCAGGAATTTTCTCATCTATGTCGATTGCCACCTCGAGGCCCTTATTAAATGCCCTGACTGCCAGTGTCTTCATAGTTGAACCAACCAACTCCCTCAGGTTAAAGGGAACACGCTCCAGATCCAGCTTGCCGGCTTCAATTTTTGAAAAATCCAGAACATCGTTAATCGTAGATAAGAGAGTGTGAGCTGAGGTCTCGGCCATCCCCAGATATTCTTTTTGTTCCGGTGTCAGCCTGGTATCGAGAGCCAGCTCAATCATACCCATAATCCCATTCATTGGGGTTCTGATCTCATGGCTCATATTGGCCAGGAACTCACTTTTCGCTCGATTTGCCGCTTCTGCCTGTTTTTTAAGTTTCTCTTCGTTATCCAGTTTTTCCCTAATTACGATTGTCTGCTCTTTTACCTTATGTCTCAGCAGCAGGACCCACGCGAGTGCAAGAAGCATCATCGCGACGAGAATAGCTAAGACACTAAGCGTATGCTTCCAGTTCCACCATGGGGTATCTTCTAACAAGACGATATCTGCCGGGCGGCGCAAAAACAACTGGAACGAATGGGGAGTGATATCACCATTTATCAATTCCGTTTTTACTGAATAAATGCCCTTAAGTTCCAATTTGCTGCCGTTTCGAATGGAAGCTATTTTGGTGGGGAGACTTTCCGCATTAAGATATGCATTGAAAATCAAATCACCAAAACGCATGGTAAATACCTGCCGGCCAGCGATAGCTACTTTGTTCAATAATGTTGCCTTTATCTTTACAAGACCGGCATCCATATTGCCGTTTAATGGATTATTTTTATCCAAAATCATAGGATTCGGCGGAATACCATGGCCCGATCTCCGATATCTCCCATCTTCGATTATCGGGTTGTAACTTCCGGCAGCTTCGAAGCCGACAACGTCTACACTGTCACCTACTTGAAGACTTTCTTTCTGATCGGAAATAACATGGGCGGCGCCGGTCTCATCCTGGATGTACAAGTTGCCATCCGGATCCTGCCAGTTCAGAATACCCTTTACATGGACCAGATGATTATGCCGTTGGTTTATGGGAAAATGCAGTAGCGAACTAATAGATTGTAGTTGTAGCTTAAAGGGATCTTCGATTCCATGTTGTATAACATGTATTCGATCCCAGCCAGGTACAAATATTTTGGCACCAACAAACTGACCGCGACTGTTTGTTACGGTACCACATACGCCTGCAACCCGTACTTTGGAACCGATCAGATTTTCTAACTTTTTGCCCTCTGAAAGATTTGGAGGTATTTGTGCTTCCACATCCTGAGGTCCGGTATTGATAGTTAAAAATACTTCTTTGTTCGAATCCTCTTTGATGGCTTTCAGAATACCGGTTAGTTCTATCCACTGCGCATCCTCTCTGCCAGACAGAATATCCGATAAAGGTAAATCGGGATCAGAAGGCAAACGTCCATCTCCAAGTATTTGTATTTCTGCATTGATGATATTGGGAGCAAATCCACCGGGATCGGTCTTCCCCTTTACGAGCACCTTCTGACCAATTTTAAAGTGACCGGGTTCAATCGTATAGGATTTAATAAAAGTACCCCCGGTCTTATCCTGAACAAACAACAAACCCCAAACCGGATCTACATAGGTAATGACAGATGCAAGCTGAACAGGATATCCTTTTTTTGTTTCACTGTATGTGAGATTTCTGATCTTCGACACGGTCTTCAGAACAGGAAGATTTGTACCTGAATGCGGCTCGGCCAGAGACCCGATCTTGGTTACATACGCATCTTCAACATAGAGTTCAGCATTCGTATGATTCAAAAATCCAACCGCCTCGATACTGTCGCCAGGAGACACAGCGACAATCTCCTGTCCGTGTATCTGTATTGCCCCGGTGGCATCTTTTATCACCAGAGATTTTCCGACATTCTCGTACTTGGCCGAACCTCTCAACTTTACACGGTTGCCCATATCAAAAGATGACAGCGATAACACGCTACTTACCGGAAGTTCTGATGCAGCCAATCCTTGTCTTTCGGTATGTATTTGATCCATCCCGGGAACAAAAACCTGAACACCTTTCGGTGCGCCATAGGCATCAAAAAGAAGAGCACATACTCCCCGGACCGTAATCTTTGAACCAACAATTGATGCCGGATTAACACCATTGTGATTCAACACCCGAACGACCAGCCGATCCGCGTTATCCGACATTTCAAGAACGAGAAACTGTTGTTCGATTTTTGCATTTCGAACAACACCGCTAAACTTAACCCAATGATTTACATCCGTCTGGTTCAGGTGGCCGATTGATTGTTCCTCGGGCTTTGGCAACGATGACACCCCCAGATTTCGAACCTGTAAACTATCGACACCAGTCGACCATGTTCCCGGAAAACCACGAATATCAACATAATCGCCAGTGCTTATATTTCCATAAACGTTAGAAGCACTAATATAGAAGGCGTCCGTTTTATCCTGGATAAAAAGAAGGTTCCATGGGGTATAGCTGAATGTGACAACCCCTTTTATGTGGACCGGACGGGTATGCAGCGAGTCAACCGGAACTGCAGCCGCGAGTTGTTTAAAATTTGTTAGTGTATCGGGTAGTATTTCAGAATTGCTGTTACGTCCCTTGTCGCATCCCGAAACAAGAAATAAGAATAGCAGTGCTCCTGAAACACAGGACCACAATCCCCAACCCCGGCTGGGGACATCAGGGTCATGCCAATAATGCC
>Ga0114931_10005237_pt1 | contig 16023 bp, 9 predicted proteins | sample 2SBtaG_FD_89579 | JGI IMG/M metagenome (GOLD analysis project Ga0114931, IMG submission 89579) | Deep subsurface microbial communities from Kolumbo volcano to uncover new lineages of life (NeLLi) - 2SBTROV14_V59a metaG | ecosystem: Environmental > Aquatic > Marine > Volcanic | place: Kolumbo...
GCTTCCGGCGTTTCTCCGAAGAAATGCTCACCGATCATTCTCCCGAGAAGAAAAAAGATTGCGATTGGCAAACCATCGACACCAAAAAATCGTTCGGTGAGTTTCTGAAAAAACTGAAAGCTCAAAAACGATTCTGTGTCGATTTGGAAACGACCGGACTCAACCCAAGGCAAGCCGATATCGTCGGCTGGGCAATCAGTTGGGAATCTCACACCGGGTTTTATATTCCCGTAGACGGTCCCAGAGGTCAGAAAACGGTTTCGGCGAAAGAAGTTCTCTCCGCTCTCAAACCGATCCTCGAAGACCCCCAACGAGAAATCTGCAACCAAAACATCAAGTACGACATGCAGGTCTTGAAACGGGTAGAAGTCGAAATCGCCAACGTCGGAATGGACCCGATGGTAGGCGATTATCTCCTGGATGCCGGAGAACGAGGACACGGCCTCGATAAACTCGCTGAAAAATATCTGCAACACAAGATGATTCCAATTAGCGAATTAATTGGGAAAGGCAATCAACAGAAAAAAATGTTCGAGGTCGATATCGAAAAGGCCGCCGAATATGCCGTCGAAGATGCAGACATCACCTGGCAACTCTGCGAATGCCTCACCGGGAAACTTAAAAAGGAAAATCTCTGGGAATTGTACTGGGATTTGGAACGGAAACTGATTCCGGTACTTGCAGAAATGGAATTCACAGGAATTTGTGTCAACGTCGAGGAGTTAAAGTCGCAAAGCAAAGAATTGGCCGGGCGTCTGACGGTCTTGATGGAAGAAATCTATGAGCTTGCCGGCAAAGAATTCAACATCGATTCACCGAAACAATTGAGTCGGATTCTCTATGAAGAACTGGATCTTCCGGTATTGAAAAAGACCAAAACGGGAGCCAGTACCGCGCAGGATGTGCTGGAAAAACTCGCTCCCATGCATCCGTTACCCGCGAAGATTATGGAGCATCGTCATTATTCGAAATTGAAAAGTACATATCTCGACGCGCTTCCCTTGTTGATCGACTCTCATACAAAAAGAATTCACACAACGTTCCATCAAACGGTCGCGGCCACGGGACGGTTGAGTTCCATCGAACCGAACCTGCAAAACATTCCCATTCGTACCGAAGAAGGTCGCCGAATTCGCAAAGCGTTCGTTGCCGCAGAGGAAAATTGGCTGCTACTTTGTGCGGATTATTCTCAGGTGGAACTTCGAATTCTAGCCCACTTCAGCGGCGACGTTGCACTCAAACACGCCTTTCAGGAAGGCGCGGATATTCACACATCCGTCGCGGCGGAAGTTTTTAACATCGATCCTGACGATGTGGACTCCGATCAGCGACGAGTCGCCAAGGCGGTGAACTTCGGTGTGATCTACGGGCAAAGCCCCTTCGGACTGGCAGAGACACTTAAAATTCCACAGGACCAGGCGGCGGCGTTCATCGAGCAGTATTTCCACAAGTACGACGGTGTCGATCGTTATTTGCAAAGTTTATTGAAGGAGTGTGACAGAACCGGTTTCGCGCGAACCATTCTCGGTAGACGACGCGCCATTTCGGGAATTCGTTCGACGATTGGGAGACAAAGAAACCTCGCCGAGCGAACGGCCATCAACACCGTCGTGCAAGGTTCGGCAGCCGACTTGATTAAAAAAGCAATGATTAAAATTCATCATCGCCTTGCCGAAGAACTTCCCCAATCGAAGATGCTGTTGCAGATTCATGATGAGCTGGTTTTCGAGTTACCGGCAAATTTCCAAAACGAACTGATCGCAATCGTCAAACCAGAAATGGAAAATGCTTTGAAACTTGACGTCCCGTTAGTCGTCGACATGAAAATCGGTTACAACTGGTTAGAGACGAAACCTGTCGAACCGAACGTGTAATCGGGAAAACCAGATCCCCGGAATCTTAAAGATTCCGGGGGTCTCCAACCACTCGTCCATCGAACAACTCAGGAATGAAAGATCATGACAGAAAATACGATCCGCATCGGTCTCGTCGGCGCGGGAGCGAACACAAAGAAGAGACACATCCCCGGTTTTCGCGCTATTGAAGGCGTCGAGATTCTGGGTGTCGTCAATCGCAGCAAAGAATCGACCGAAAAAGTCGCTGAAGAATTCGACATCGCCTGGACGTTCCCCGATTGGAATAAACTGGTCCAGAGCGAAGACATCGACGCAGTGATGATTGGCACCTGGCCCTACATGCACTGTGAAGTCACCTGTGCTGCACTGAATGCTGGAAAACATGTTTTGTGTGAAGCGCGGATGGCGATGAATGCCGAAGAAGCGCATAAAATGCTGAAAACCGCTCACGACACTCCCGATCTGGTGAAACAAGTCGTCCCCAGTCCCTACGGCTTGAAGTACGATCGTTATGTGAAAAAAATCATTGCCGAGGGGTTCCTGGGGGAACTGCGTGAACTCGTGGTCATCGGTGCGAACGATTTGTGGAGCGATACCGAGAAACCGTTACATTGGAGACAGGATGCGGAATTCAGCGGGAACAACATTCTCGCGATGGGGATTCTGCACGAATCCGCGTTGCGATGGAGTCCCGATCCCGTCCGGGTTTTTGCACAAAAAACACTGCATGAAAAACATTACAAAGCATCAAGTCGATCAACTCAAACCGAACCGTCCGTTCCGGACTCCGTTCAGGTGATGACACTTTTGGATAGCGGCGCACGGGGGCTTTATCACATGAGTGGCATCGACCACTTCGGGCCGGGGAATCAGATTCATCTCTATGGAAGCGAAGGATCGATCAAACTTGAAATCGGAACGGATGAAAAATTGTGGATCGGCAGTAAGAACGACAAGGAACTGCATGAACCGGAGATTTCAGCCGAAGAACTTGGTGGATGGCGCGTCGAAGAAGAATTCATCAATGCGATTCGAGGTAAAGAGAAAGTACAGTTCACCGACTTCGCCACCGGTGTGAAGTACATGGAGTTTACCGATGCGGTTCACTTAAGCACCGATTTGGACGTCCCGATCGATTTGCCGCTGGCGGAATACACACCGAACCGTTGAACTTGATGACCTCTAAACTTGGGTCTCCTAGGCATTTTACGGAGATATTGCGGATTGCTCCGATTGTTCTCATGAGGAGTTTTACACAAGCCGATATGCGACATAGGGGGATTGCCATCTCAGACGTCGAACACGGATTATAGAATCCTGTCGCCTGGGAAACTCGCTTAACCTCTTTCCCCACAACAACTTATCGCATGCCTTTCTCTGAAGTAATCTTCCGGATCTGCTTTCGATCAATCTATTGTGTTTTCGCGAGTTCTGCTTTCCTCGCCTTGATTTTCTCAGTGACGACTGAGACAAAACCATCAAGCTATCGCCCCCCTAAAGCGGGTGTCGCCTATAAAGTCGATGTACACCATGAGCAAGCCCGCTTCGATCTGGTTCTTGAGGAAAACTCAGAGTATGACCTCATCGTAAGTTGTCTGGGAACGTTCGACCGAGAGTGTCGTATTGTCTGTTCCGCACAACAAATTGATGTTCCGATACTCGACTCGTATTCTGCGATTATTCCGCTTGATATCAAACAACGTTCGCCGCTCGGCGAGAGTCTCATTCTTCCCGGTTTCACCAGACATAAAGAGCCTACCAGCCAAGCGGTCTATTTCACCAAGCACCCTGAAGGGACTTCGGAAAAAAAATTTTATTTGCATGTGACCGAGGGTGATCTCTCGGATCCCAAACAATACGCCTGTGTGAAAGCAGTCCGAGTTGGGGAAGGAAAAGAGGTTCGCGTTTATCTGGATGCCCAGGAAGACAGCAACAGCATCGCCAACAATCTCGTCGAAGAAATCGTTCGTATCATCGACGATGAGATTGTACCCGACTCGAAGTCCTTGTACGGTCAATGTCGAGATAGCGATGCCGATGGAAAGTTTACGATTCTTCTTTCACCCTGGTTGGATCGTTTAAGTGGTGGAAAAATATCGATCGGCGGATTCGTACGCAGCAGCGATTTTATGGATTGGTCGTATCCACCGTTTGGAAATCGTTGCGACATGATGTATTTGAATTCCAAACTCACACCCGGGAAACATCTGAAAGCATTGTTGGCGCACGAGTACGCGCATGCCGTCGCGTTTGGAATTCGATCGCAAAACGAAACTCGAAGCGAACCATTGCCTGCGGAAGAAGATTGGCTGAGCGAAGCGATCGCTCATCTTTCGGAAAACTATCACGATGCCGGTTGGAGCAACATCGATTATCGCATCGAGACGTTCTTGAAAAATACCAGCGCGTATCCGTTGGTGGTTTCCGATTATTATGGTTCAGGCATGTGGCGCAATCACGGTTGCCGCGGTGCGACGTATTTGTTTCTTCGTTGGTGTGTCGACCGATTCGGTTGGTCGTTCCTACCTCGCTTGATGAACTCGACTTCATGCGGAATCGATAATGTCACACTTTGCAGCGGAATGAAGTTCGAGGAATTATACCGTCGCTGGAGTCTGTCTTTGTTAAAAACAGCGGGCGAGTTTCATGGTTCGATCGATCTCGATTCGAGAATTGGTAGATACGAACTCAATGGTCCGAAGATCGACAATTGGAACATCACTCAACAGTCATCCCGGCAAATTCTTCTCAAACAAACGACAACCACATACCTGAAAATCACAACGCCCAATCATGCAGGTTGTTTTCGCATTTCTCTGGTAGCGAAACCAGGAGCGAATTTGCAAGTGACCATCTTGAAACGAAGAAGTAACGCGAATCGCGTCTCCAGCACAAAGCCAGCGCAGAAGGCAAACAAAAAAAACCTCCGGTAAGTACCGGAGGTTATTTATTCATTCTCAGAAGGTGTCTTCCCTGAAACCAATCCGAGGGATGGAATGTCCATCCATTGAAGGATTTCAGGCGACCTGTTTTTTACGACCGATGAGAGTTCTGATTCTCTCGGCAAGTAAAGCAGCGTCAAACGGTTTTCTGAAAGTTTCGTTGAACAAAGTACGGTCGAAACCGCTTGCGTTATCTTCGTCGCTTAACAACCCGACTAAAACGGTATCGGAATACTCGTTATTCTTTTTCAGGTTTTGAGCGATCAACAACGCATCGTTTCGACCCATTGCAAAGTCGACGACAACACAGTCAGGGTGCAGAGATTCGGCTTGAATACCAGCCTCGAAACCGCTGATTGCAGATTCGATTTTGAATTCGTCTTTTTCCATCATCTCTAACAACCCGGAGCGTACATGGCTCTCGGCACCGACGAGCAAAATTTTGCCCAGGGCTTCGTCTTCGAGTTCACCCAGGGGCATGCCGTGTTCTTTTAGAAAACGAATCAAATGCTCTCGGGGGATACGGCGATCCTGTGAACCAGGAATGCGATATCCTCTCAGACGACCGGAATCGAACCATTTACTGACAGTGCGGGGTGCAACTTTACAGATCTTAGCTACTTGTCCAGTAGTGAAGATCGTCCTCATCGCGGGCTCTCCAATCAGTATCATTGTGCCAACGTAGAAGGGTTTGTCGGTCCCTTCAGATCTCCACCCCTACACGACGGTCGGCACTTCCTGGCCATAAGGTCCGTGACAAACATAACCATCGCGTTGAACGTGGGTCGGGGTTACTCAGGGTTCTCACATCTTGAGATTGAGCAACACATTACGGGTCATGTTGCTTCAAACTCGACGAAAGATCGATCCGTGGTAGACTTTCATCACACGCCTTCATTCGGGGATCGGTCGAAAATCGGCAAGTGTGAGATGAAATCAGAGAGGCAGGACCGGATGTCGCCATCCGTCTTGATTGGCACTCAAAAAGACCAAATTATCCTTCCCCCCCTTTAACAGTCGGATGCAGAAAATTCGCTCGTCTCGTTGAAAACGAAAAGAAACGTTTTCAGGCGCGAGTCGCACCCAACCGTCTGACCTATATTTTCGTCGTGATCGTCCCTTCGACTTTAAGTTCATTGGAGTCATCGAAAGAATAGCAACCGACCCACAACCGTTTTCATTCGCGACCCAAGACGATTTCAAAGCTGTCGGATTTGGACGGCAATTTACATTTTTCGATCTAATCCGTTTCATATCAACTTGTTATGCATCGGCGAGACACACAGGCAGATATTGCCATTCACTATAACTGCTACAATCGACAGTCATTGTCCGCGAACGACTTCTTCGAAGCTCTCCACAAATTCGCACGAGCTTTTTCTCGTTTCCACAGCGCGCAAACGGTTTTTCATGCGGAGCGACTGTTTTTTCGAACCGCAATGGAGGCGATGACCTGGTGAAAGAACTTAATCTGTCACCGAATCGGTTCCTGAAAAGACTTTCCGTTATGCGGCCTGCTCTGTTGAGGTCGATTGGTTGTCAGCGTGAAATTCGCCATTCTCACCGACGTTCTCGAATTTCACCGTGAGTCGCTTCGAGATTCCTGCTTCTTCCATCGTGACGCCGTAAAGTAGATCGGCGATGATCATTGTCGGTTTCTTGTGCGTGATAATGACGAACTGAGTGGAATTCTTGAATTCGTTCAGCAACCCAAGCATTCTTTCGACGTTGGCTTCGTCCAACGCAGCGTCGACTTCGTCGAGAATGCAGTAGGGACTGGGGCGGTGTCTAAAGATCGCAAGCAACATAGCAAAAGCGGTGAGCGTTTTCTCGCCTCCACTCATCAGCGAGATGCTTTTAAGTTCTTTACCCGGCGGCTTCGCCATAATGTCGATCCCGCACTCCAGTACGTCTTCTTTATCTTCCAGGACAATATCCCCCATACCACCGCCAAACGCACGACGGAATAAATCCTGAAAGTTAATTCGAATCGCTTCGAACGTTTCGACAAACATTTTCTTACATTGTTTGTCGATTTTATCGACGAGTTCGTTCAAATGATTTTTTGCTTCAACGAGATCGTCCATGGTCGTTTTGAGGTGGGAATAACGACTCTGCAATTCGTCGAGATGATCGAGGCTGTCGGTATTGACGTTTCCCAAAGACTTGATTCGTTTACGAAGCTTCTTCAGTTGTCTTTCCAGCATTTCACGAATTTTTGTCTTCTCGTCCTCCGGAATTCCATCGAGAATCACCTTGGCATCGGAAGAAGGATCGAGGGAATCGATTTCCCGATTCGCATCGTGGTCGATTTCTTCATACTGCTGAGCGAGCAGATGCGATCTTACTGCGGATTCACCGGCACTTACGAACTCGGTAAGCGTTTCCTGAAATTCCTCTTCGATTCTCTCGCAAAGAAGTCTTTGCTGCTGTTGCACATTCCGAAGCCGCATATCGATTGTCATCTTCGCTTCTTCAATCGTTCGGCGTTGTTTTTGAAGCTCAGCATCGGCTGAACGAAGATGTCGGCGAGATACGACCCATTCCTGTTTCTCTTCATTTTTTCGTTTCCAAAGCAATTCCGACTCTTGTTCGGACAAATAATACTCCGCCAGCCGAGATTCGGTCAGAAGAACCTTCCTATGACTTTTCTGAAATTGTTCATTCACCTGATGGAGTCTTCGTGTCGCCTCTTCACTTTGTTGTAGCCTTAAATTCTGTTCGGCTTCCAGTTTCTCGAATGACGAAAGAGAATTTTTCCGTTGTTCTTCGAGTTGCACCAGATTAATTCGTTCCTGCTGAATACTAGCTTCGAACTTCTTCAGCGAGATTCGAAAAATATCGATCTCTTTTTCTTTCGCTAAGATTTGTTCTTGAAGATTATCGAGACGGCTGTGTTCAGCTTTCCGTGTTTGTTCGAAAGTCTCGAGATGATCCTTGAATTTTTCGACTGCATGTTCGAGATTTGCGCGTTTTCGTTTTTTTTCTTCGCACAGCAATTCCTTTTCTTCCTGCTCGATTTGAACGCGCTTGAGTTTCTCGCGAACAACGGCGCGTTGTTCCAGCATTTCCTGTGCAGAGAGTTCCACTTCTTCGATATGGCGCTCGATTTCCACCAGTTCGGAATCCATAGAGTTCAATAAACCCGATTCCTGAGAGATTTTCTGTTCGAGCGATGTGAGTTCCGATTTGATCTGCCTTAGTTCGCTTTTTCGCGAGATCAAGGAATCTTCCGAGTGGATCGAACCGACAACGGCAACACCCTTCGATGTCAGCAATTCGCCCTGCATCGTGACGAATCGGGATCTTTCCCCACTCATCTTTGCAAGTCGGGAAGCATCTTCAAGCGTTTCGACAACCCAGGTCTTACCCAGCAAAGATTCGATGAGTGCGGAATGTCGATTTTCCGAATCGAACAGTTTATCGGCCCGAGCGATGACCCCCTTTTCCTTTTCTATCGAAAATTGCGAAGTCTCGGACGAAGCGACTTCTTTTTGCGTGTGCCTGAAATCTTGCTCAATCCGACCTGACCAGGTTCCCCCATGATTCGAATCGATGAATGTCACACGCCCCTGGATGTTAGGGGCTTCGGCTTGAAGATGATCGAGCAGGGAATGCAGATTTTGAGTGACAATCCACTGAGAGCGTTCGCCCAACGCAGCCTCGATGACGGCAGCGTAAGAGAATTCGACATTCAGTAAATCGGCGACCGTACCCAAAATGTCGTTCCACGGAGCAATGTGAGAGGTGCGGGAACGGTTGATAATTTCTTTCGCACCGATTCCAATTCCCTCCTGTTTTTGTTCGAGATCGTCCAGAATGGTTTTTCGGGCGAGCGCAGCACTCCGTTGTTCTCGAATGGAAAACAGGCTTTGAACCTGGTTCGACTGTTTCTCCAAGATCGCTTTTCGCTGAGAGACTGCCGTCTCGAGTTTCGAGATGATCGTTCGATTTCGATTTTCGATTTCTTGAAGTTCGCGTTCGATTTGTTGTCGGCTTTGGCGAATCACCTGATGTTGACGTTCGACTTCGGAGATTTCCTGCGACGTTTCTTCCTGGGAAACGAGTGCGGCCCGGTATTCGGTTTCGAATTTTCTCTCTTCAACTTCTAACTGAGTCAGTTTCCGCTGGATTTGCTCTTGCTCGATCTTGTCTTGTTCGATGTTCTTTTTCAAACCGTCGGTTTTGTGAATGTCGATTTTACGATCGGCGACAATCTTCTCGATTTCTTTTTCTTTCGACTCGAAAATTTCGACGTGACGATTCAGAATTTCGATATTGTGTAAATACTCTTCTCGGCCTTGACGATATCGATTCGACAAAATCGTTTCCTGGTGCGTTAAACTCCTGCGGTCACTGGCAATTTCCAGCAGTCTGGAATTCAACTGAGAAACAACCGTTCGATCGCGTGCAATCGATTCCAGATATCGAGTTCTTTGTTGAACGATGCTACGTTGATTTTTTTCGATCGCTTGAATTTGCGATTCGATCGCGCTGAGTTCTCGATCCTGAACCGATTGTTTTTCCTTGAGGATGGAGAGTTCTTGACCAAGTTTTTGCAGTTGTCCGGAATCCTCTCGAAACTCCAAATCCAGTTCGCGATATTCGTCTGCCGATAACCCAATCCAAAGCGTTCGAAGTTACGTGGAAACTTCTCGAAATTTTGCTGCTTTTTCAGCCTGGGATTTCAGCGAAAGCAACTGCGATTCTACTTCTTCGACGATATCCTGAAGTCGCAACAGGTGCTGTTCGACGCGTTCCATGCGTCGCAGGAACTCTATTTTTCGCGTCTTAAAGAGACCGATTCCAGCGGCCTCTTCAAAAATTCTTCGACGATTATGAGCTGAGGCCTGTAAAATTTGATCGACTCGTCCCTGTTCGATGATGCAATACTCGGCGGTTCCTGCGCTACTGTTCAGAAACAGCCGCTTGATGTCTTTGAGCCGGGTCGGGGAGTGATTGATGACATATTCCGAGTCGCCGTTGCGCCACAACTTTCGCCCGATGTGCACTTCATCGATATCGATCGGAAAAAAGCGGGAAGAGTTGTCGAACAACAGTGAAGCTTCTGAAAAATTCGAAGCTTTCCGACCAGAAGCTCCGTTGAAGATGACATCGGTCATCTCTTTTCCACGAAGACTTTTTGCACTTTGATCGCCGAGAATCCATTTGATTCCGTCGACAACATTACTTTTCCCACTGCCGTTGGGGCCGACAACACCCGTAATCCCTTTGGAAAACTCGAACACCGTTTTGTCGGCAAAACTTTTGAAACCGTGTAATTCCAACGATTTCAGCATGGTTTTTCCTGTACGGTCTTCGAAAAAGTTTCCAGATTGACGATCCGCAGTAATTGAAATCACCTCCGATGCAACGACGTTGCACCGGAGGTTCTTCATGAGCTGGCTATCGTTTAGTGCCTGCCGAAAAAGAGGCGATCTGGCCTCATTTTTTGAAAGAAACTCAACTTCTCTTTTTCTTTCTCCGGTTTCGCAAGGTTCTCGCTATTTCTGATATCCGTGACTGTGGTGACTCCCTGTGAATCTTCCGGTTTTTTCGGATCGTCTTCGGCAACGGACTCGGCGCGATTTTTCGATTCCTTGGCAATACCCGCATCGAACATGTTCGGTGTGAATCTTGTGTTACCTACTCGCGTTTTGCGTTGGGTTATCGAACCTTCGGGGGTGTTGGGACGATAGTAAACCCTGCCTGCTCGCGGAAGCGCGTCGAGTTCGAGACGTGCATTGAGGTTTTTCTGATTATGTGCCTGGACTAACATCTGAGCGATGTCGGGATAGCTGGCCCCCATCTCGCTCACAGCTCGAATAATATCCATGACATTCGTACTAGTGATTTTTTTATAGGGAGCTTCCCCTAAGGAATATCGGCTCACCAGAATTTTATTGGTACCCGCCTGGCCGATCACCTGGATTTTAGGTCCGGCTTTCACGACAACCGGTGTGGTGAACTTCAAGTTTTCTCCGAAAAGGACAATCTCAGCCTTTTTACGATTCGTCAGATGAATCATCGGAGCGGCCTTCGAACTGACTTCGTGAAGGTTGAATTCGTCGTTGACTTTGATACCGGCAATGTAAGGATCTTTTTCATCCAACGTCGAAAGCGCACGAAAGGCACCGTATCGAACCTCAGCACTCTTCTCGTTCATTAATTCTCGCAATACGATGGCCGCTCTGTTATCTTCGATGACCGAGAGAGCCGCGAGGGCATACACCCGAAACGCGGGTTCTTTTTTCACAGCTTCGGAGAGCACGTTCACACCAACTGCCTCTCCGAGATACGCCAATGTCACAGCCGCATGAAACCGAACTTCCAGGCTATTGTTATCGAGTCCGGTTTTCAGAGCAGGAATCGCCTTGAATCCGATTGCTTCGAGTTGAACAGCCGCATCCTCAGCGGTTTCCGGGACGTTCAGTTCCTGTTTCAGTTTTTCGATTCTCACATGCTGCTCGACATTATTTTCTCCGACGGCGATTTTACGAATGACCTGCAGGAATCGCGGAAAGTTGTTGCGGTAACGATCGGTAATTTTCAACTCGATTCTTTGATCGGTTTTTGCAGTCGCCAACGATTCACGGACACCGTAGCGGCTGTATTCGTAAAACCGTTTTCCGATTTCATCCGAGACTTTTGAGGACCAGCGAACGTTGCGGTATTTGTTTCTGAGAAAGAGAGAGAGGTTTCGTTCGATTTTCGACGAGCCTCCTCCGAGAACGAACCCCCGACGAAGTACGCCTGCGAGCTCTTCCTTTTCGTTTCCGCGAGCCGAAATCAGAATAGGGCCGGCTGCTCTGGCGTCGATGCGACCGTCAAGTCTTTTCCCGCCGGGAACGATCGCATGTTCGGAAAGTTGCGTTTCCAACAACCAGCCACCGTCCAGACTTTTCGCCTGGCTGTTTTCAGGAAGTCTGACTTCGATATCAAAATGATCACCTTTACGAATCATCGGCGGCAAATAGGCGCGCACAATGACGACAGCAGTATTGGGAGACTTTAGTAACTCTTTCGCATTGTGCACATCGCGTCTTTTCATTTCTTGTTGAATCGCCGTGCGATATGAGGACGGAGGCGGGTCTTCGCCAGTGCCATCCAGCCCGGTCACAAGGCCGACACCTTCGAGAACCAGCATATTCAAACCAGCGATTGTGGAATAATCGCCGACAAATTTTGTTCTCTCGTTTCGCTCAAAGTCGTCATTCATGGGATTTTGAGAGCGAAACTGAAACTTCTGGAAGTCGAATGACGGAATTTTCCAGGTTGTCACATCCAATGCGGAGATCACACGAGAAGCGGGCGATTGGCAACCCGCAACGAGAAGCGACATCAGAACCATTGCCAGAAACGACTTGCGTATCAACATCCTTGTACTCCCGCGTGATGACAGCCTGGTCGACGAAACTCGAAGAAGTCCGTTTCTTCTCTTCGAATTCGAAAACTGTGTCTTGAGTAAAGTGTCTGGAATCGTGGACAGAAAAGTGAAATTGAGAGAATTCGTGAGGTGAAGTGAGAGGTGAGGGGCGGAAGGATAGGCTGTTTTGAAAAACCAGTCAAGGGCTTTCTGGGGTTGGAATTCGCTCGAAATTGTAATTCTCCGCCATTAAGTGAGTTGTCAAAATTTATGAAATCCTCGGGAATCGGTGTGATATAGGAAACTTCTCTTTGCCCGAATTGGTACAGTTTGCTGTATCCGGACATAAGGCCATTACTTTCGAGGAGGAGCTGGACTATGCACGGTAAAATCGCGACCTCACTTTTCTGTTCGACGTTCGTTTCCGCTTCCACTTTTCAAACTGGCAATGCTTTCGCTCAGGAGAATGTGAAGACGACACAGCCACTTGTGGGGAAATATGTGGAATCGGAGCCTCTTGTCGCAAAGTATCTCGAAAGCGGAGAAATCTCGGCAGGAATCACAGCTCTCACGAAACACCTCACCCAACACCCGCAGGATCAAAACGAACGATTCGGGTTGGGAATCCTCTATTTGATGAAAGGCGTGGAGGAATTCGCACAGTTTCAATACCGACACGGGTTGAGAATCCACAGATCGTATCTCATGTAGAACATCCCTTTCCTGAGATTGCCTGTAAAGCCGAATAAGAATCCAGAGGAAATCAGCTACCAGAAAGCGGGGAACGCACTTCAGAACTTACTGACCAACCTGAAATTGGCAGAAATGACGTTGTCTCAAGTCGATACCGCCGATGTGAAACTGCCGATTCGCTTCGGTAAAATTAGACTCGATATGAACGGAGACGGGAAAGCGACCGACGATGAACTTTTCTGGAGAATTTATAAGACCATCAGTCGAAATAGGATGGACACAGCAACTGCCGAGAAATTTGTCATCGCCTTCGACGGCGGCGATGTTTACTGGCTTAGAGGGTATTGCCATTTCCTCATGGGCATTGGCGATTTTATTCTTGCCCACGACTGGCAGGAAATTTTTGAGCGATGCGCCCATATCGTCTATCCCAAGGTGAATTCTCCATTTAAGTTCTTAGCGCAAGATTTCGGGAAAGGAATCTACGAACAGACCCTCGACTACATTACCGCGATTCATCTCATCAATCTGGAAGTGGTTGCTCCCAAAAGGATGAAGTCAGCACTGGCCCATTTTGAAGCGATGGCCGAACTCAGCCAAAAGTCCTGGGACACGATTCAAAAGGAAAAAGACGACGACCGCGAATGGTTACCCAATCCCCCGACAAAAGGGCGTGCTGGGAATCCGCGTCACGCAGCCGATGATCGACACATGGTTAAAGACGATGAAGGAATTCGACCTGATCTTAAAAGGGAAGAAACTGATTCCTTTCTGGCGAGGAGTGACCAGAAAGTGGGACAACACACTTGGTCGAACCGAATTCACACTTCCTGACGGCTTTAAGAAAAGAGGCGTCAATCTACGTCGAGTCTTCACCAAACCGCGAAAATTCGATCTCGTGCTTTGGGTTCAAGGAACGGCAGCCGTCCCCTATCTCGAAGAAGGGGTACTCGCCGACCAACAAGCGAGGAGTCAACTTGAAAGAGTCTTTCGAGGCAACTTCATCGGTTTCGCGGCCTGGTTCAATTGAGATTGCCGAGAGGATCGATTCTCGTCCTTGAGTCACCTACAACCGAACGGTTACAATGGTTGGTTCGGCGACCTTGCCTGTTTCGACACCCGAGATTCTTCACCCCGAAGGCGACTATGAACCCACCGCGCCTTGCGCTCATTTTTTTGTGTCTCGTAACTTTTCCTTGTCAGCTCATTTCTGCGGGTGACAAAGAGGACTGGCATAAGATGCTACCCCTCAAGCCGCGGGGTTACGTTTGCTATCGCACGAAATCTCCGATCGTCATCGATGGCAAAATGGATGACGAAGAATGGTCTCACGCGGGGTGGAGTGATCGCTTCGTCGATATCGAAGGCCCTTCCCGTCCCCAACCCCGTTTCAAAACCCGTATGAAAATGCTCTGGGACGACAAATACCTTTATGTCGCAGCCTACCTCGAAGAACCGCACGTCTGGGGGACACTCACCAAAAAGAACTCGGTCATTTTTTACGACAACGATTTTGAAGTCTTCATCGATCCCGACGGCGATCATCACAACTACTACGAATTCGAGATCAACCCGCTGAATACCATCTGGGAACTCACACTCGGCAAACCGTATCGCGACGGTGGGCCTGCAAAGTTGGGAACGAATTTGAAGGAATTACAATCGGCAGTGCATATCGACGGCACATTCAACGATCCCAGCGACACCGACAAAGGTTGGTCGGTGGAAATTGCATTCCCCTGGAAAGGTCTGGCGGCCTACCGGGGGAAACAAAACTCGCCACCCAAAAACGGCGACCAATGGCGAATCAATTTCTCCCGTGTCGAATGGGTTCACGATATTATCCACGGGAAATACCGCAAGATTGGCAAACCCGCTCGGGCGGAAGACAACTGGGTCTGGTCGCCGCAAGGGTTGATCAACATGCACTGCCCCGAGCGTTGGGGTTATTTGCAATTCTCGACCGACAAACCGGGAACCACCCATTTTCGTCCCGACCCCACTCTACCGGCACGCGATATGCTCATGGGAATCTACCATCTTCAGAAGGACTTTCACGGAAAAAACCGTCGATGGGCGAAGACCCTGCACGAACTCGGTTTGGACTTTTATCATCATCCTTCCTTGAGCGAACCGCTGAAAATGAAGCTGACCAGGAAGGGATATCGCGCAACGCTTAAAGTTAAAATGCCGGACGGTTCCGAAAGAACGTTAAGTTCCACGCAAGATTCGCGCATTGTGGTCGAATAAGGAAAGGGATCTCAATTTCAGATCCCCGGAATCTTGAAGATTCCGGGGATCTTGAAAACTCGTGACGTTCCGCACACCGATTCCAAGACCGAAACTGAAGATTTCCTTAAAATCTCAAGAGACTCTTGAAAACTCCGTAAATTTCCGGTTACGATTGTGAAAGGGAATCGGCTTCGACAATGACGAGATGACTCACTCTATCAGATTAAAAAATCACACGGGCCAACGAAGAAACTCTATCTCTCGTATTATTACTAACGGGGTCGTAGAATGTTCGTGTGACGCTTTTTCGGTGGATGATTTCGAATCGTTCCACCAACTTCGCAGCTATCGTTCAGCCCAGGAAATCCTTGCACCATTCCGAATCCGGGAAGAGCCGCATGGTCTTTCAGATATTCGATAAAAGCCTTTCGAAATACTTCGTCACTTCCATTGTAATTTTCATGGGAATCGTTCTCCTCAGTGAGAATATCGCCAATGCCGCCCTTGACAAGGGGGACGACGATTACGCGGTCGCTTTGGGGATGTTTCAACGCGACCGCTGGGAACAAGCTGCCGACTCTTTCCAAAAGTTCTTGAAGGATCATCCCAATCATGCCCGGGTTCCCTACGCGCAGTTTTATTTTGGGATTTCGTTAGAACAACAAAAGAAATACCGTGAAGCCAGGAAGATATTGCAGACCTTCGCGAAAAATTATCCTCGGCATAAAAATCGGTTTCGGGCCTCGTATCGCATCGCTTCCTGTAGCTACTTTCTCAACGATTTCCTCGCTGCCCAGAGCGAATTCGAAGGTTTTTTGAAGACATCCCACGACAGCGAATTCGAAGAATGGGCGACTTACTATTTGGCAGACACCTACTACAATCGCAAGAAGTATGGTGAATCGGCACGGACCTATCGAAAAGTCATCAAGAA
>Ga0114931_10005238_pt1 | contig 16023 bp, 18 predicted proteins | sample 2SBtaG_FD_89579 | JGI IMG/M metagenome (GOLD analysis project Ga0114931, IMG submission 89579) | Deep subsurface microbial communities from Kolumbo volcano to uncover new lineages of life (NeLLi) - 2SBTROV14_V59a metaG | ecosystem: Environmental > Aquatic > Marine > Volcanic | place: Kolumbo...
GGTGCTGGCCATTGCCGGCAATGGTTTAAAAGCGTTTCCCGGCATCGGCACCATTGCCGGCGGGCTGGTCCATGCCGTCGCCTACGGTTTGATCTTTGACACGTTGGGCAAATCCCTGGTCAAGGCACTGCAAAACCGCGCGCCAGCCGCGCAAACCCGTTTTCCGGCAAATCCGGCGGTTAACCATTTTCAGGAGATGTTGCATGGCGATTTGGAATCCGCTGCGCGGCGTATCATTGCCGTGGCTATGGCGCAGAAAAACCGAACCGACAACGAGCAAGCATGACGATCACCTGGCCATGGCCCAGGAAAGTTTGCGTGAACTTATCGATGACAGCCGTGTTCCCGCCGAGGTGCGCGAAGCATTGCAGGACGACTACGCCCAAATCGAAGCGATGCTGGCGAAACTGGAACAAGGCCATATTCATATCGCCGTTTTGGGCCGGGTGGGCGTCGGCAAGTCGTCACTGCTCAACGCCTTGTTAGGCAAAAGTCAATTCAGCATCAGTCCCTTGCACGGTGAAACCCGGCATGTATCCATGGCACAGGTGCAAAGCGAAGGCTGGCAACAGGTGGATGCCGGTGGTGTTTTTCTTCTTGATACACCCGGCATCAATGAAGTGGACGGCGAGGCCCGGGAAACCATGGCCCATGATGTGGCGGCGCGCAGTGATCTGGTGCTGTTTGTGCTGGACAGCGATATGTCCAAATCCGAACGCGACGCATTAAGCATCGTTGTCCAACATAACCGGCCGGTACTGGTGGTATTGAATAAAATCGATCGATTTGTCGAGTCGGATATCCAACGGCTGGTGGACTCTATTGCTCGCCATTGCCGCGGTCTGGTGGATGCCAACCATATTATTACCGCTGCCGCTCAGCCGCGTCCGCAAACCGTGATCCATGTGGACGCCCATGGCCATGAAACAGCAAGCCTGCGTGAACGCAGCACCCGGATTGATGCTTTGCAACAGCGATTATGGGAAGTGTTGGAAAGCGAAGGTAAAACACTGGCCGCCCTGAACGCCGGATTGTTTGCCAGCCGCCTCAGCGAACAGGTGGCGGAACGCATTCTGGCAACCCGCCGGTTATTGGCCGAACGCCTGATTCGAACGTATAGCGTGGCCAAGGGCGTCGCCGTGGCGCTAAATCCCATACCGGTGGCTGATTTGTTCGCCGCTGCCGTGATGGATATCACCATGGTTCTGCATATGTCCCGTGTATACGGCTTGCCCTTAACGCGCCGTGAGGCCGGTTCCCTGGTGCAGGTCATCGCCGCCCAGATGCTGGCATTGATGGGCACGGTTTGGGCTGTCAACCTGGCATCCAGCGCATTAAAAGCCGGTACCGGCGGACTGTCCACCATGGTGACCGCCGGCGCGCAAGGGGCCATTGCATACTTTGCCACCTATGTGGTCGGTCAGTCGGCGAAACGCTACCTGGTAAACGGCAAATCCTGGGGCGAAGGCGGTGCCAAAAACGCGGTACGTAATATTCTCAATGACTTGGATCGTGATTCCATCTTGCATGATGCCAAACAGGAAATACTGCAGCGTTTGCGTCGCGGTGCGTAATGCGGGTCATCTTTACTCAGGCGTGGAAACCACGTAACGATAACAACATCAATCACGGTCATCGACCCGTCGCCGTTTCCGCATGCACGCGGTTTACGGATCGCGCTTGAAACGTCAATTTTCACGCATGGCTTCGATACAGGGTGGCGCGGCAATAGTCTCATCAAGATCGAATTGATGCCCGCAATCGAACCAGGCCACTTAAACCCAGGTCGGTTGTTTGGTTGTCTTTATTCACATCCTAACGACGCGACGCGGCAATATGGGGCTGAAACATAGCATAAGTCTTTCCATTGAAAATCAAATATTTGTAACCGGTGTTATGGTTATTGGGATTGCGTATTACAAGATTTTTTGTTTGTGTGCGTGGTAGGTAAGGGCCAGGGCAATGCAGTGCTTTAACGGTTTAACGGCGATTTTTTTCTTAGCGCGAAAGATAATACCGCGATTGCCTTCAAATTCAAACAGCCCGCCATAGAGCCGCCGATACGTATCAATCAGTGTCGTTTGGCAATGACAATACATCGCATAACAACCATCACCTGCACGAATTTGATCAATGCGCACCGTACTGCCGCTTTTAGGATGGACGGTAAGATAACTGGGCTGCCCCCATTTTAGGGTTTCGATGATTTGCCCACAACCTTCGGTGGAACGCGCAACCTCATATATCCATCGGCGAAGCTGCAGTAATTTCCCTTGTAGCGGCTTGGGAAAAGCGTCAAATACCGCCCGAATTTGATCGTTGTCAAAAGGATGACCGATTGGCGTCACGTCATGGGTTTCCACTGCATCTTTCAATTCGCTTTTATTCCAGTGTCGGTGCGGGATGTCGACCACTATCTTTAAATGGCTATCCGATTTTTGCACACCTGACAAATTACTTTCGCACAGCTCAATACATTCAACGGCACACAATGCCAGTTGACCCAGATCGTCCCCAGATCGTCCCCAGATCGTCCTGAGCGATCTGCTCCATCACGCTGACAGTATCACGGGCCATAGCCATTATCATGGCATATGCATCTTCGCGTTGTGGCAGCCCATTACCCAATGCGATTCGGATGTTGATGCCACGTTGATTGGACAGGTTTTCATCCAGTTCGCGCCATGTTCGAAGCAGGTCCAGTCAGGTAGGGTTTTCAATACGCGGCAGCGCCTGAGGCACATTTATGCCTAATAACGAACCAATTATTGTCTGAATCCTTTTAGCATGCGCAAGACTTTCTCGAATGTCAACCGATAATAATGATAACGTAATCACAGGATGCACGTTTTTACCGACAGAATTGCTTAGGATAGCGACGGGTCCTGAAGCGGTAAGCGGCTTTTTCCGGGTAGCTCAAACACTTCCAGATTCCATACCGGTAATATATAAGATTTGCAGCCTTAACCGCGGCCAACAGATGTAAGACTCCGGGAAGCATTGCTGGTTAAAAATTGGCTATACCATCATTTATTCACATCATGATCCTGATCACTATCACCACGCCGGCTTCCGGCATGGATGATGGGAAAAACCCCGGCCATCCCAAACAGCTGATCGCCCCGTCACACAATTGGAATGGATTGGAATGGTAAACCTCCGAAGGCTGTCGCAGTTGCGAACTTCATCTTTGAACAGTCCGCCCGCCGACCGTTGTTGCCATTTTAGGCTTTGATATCAAACGGCCTGTCGGCGATGGTGAAAATACCGGTAACATGATTTCGTGGTATGACATCACCAGATGCTTGACGCGAAAAGCCAGCATTTTCAATGGCAATCCGTGCTGCCGGTCAAAACGATTAAAAAAGCGCCACACTATGGGCTTGCCGCTTGGGTCAGCGAGATTGGCGATCCAATCGCCATCCAAGCCACCGGTGGCTGGATCGGCTGTAAATGCTTTCCCTCGGAAAACGCGTGATTTTATAGCCGACATACCTACCGGTGCATGCCTTTAATCAACACCCCCTACCAAACCGTTTCATAATCCGGTGGTGCATAGTTCCAACGCTTACCGTAAACATGGATGCACTTGGTTAGCTGGCCATCGCTATCAAGCAAAGGCTGATGAGCATGCACCCATCCCAGTATACTTCCTTGCAAATTGTAGGCTTTTATATGCCGTTTTTGCATTTACTGTACAAATTTGGCACTGCGTTAACCAATGGTTCCGGTAGCACCCGACATCTCACCCAAAAGCCTTTTCGCCGATCGCTCCCGGCAGCATGGAAATCCGACGTTCCCGATCCTCACACACATCAACAATCACCACATCCCGTTTGGCTTTTTTTAGTTCCGGTAATTTATCGACGGTTATCTCCGCTACCTGGGGAAATTGCTTTTTGACGTCTTGATACAGCCGCCAGCATTGTTTCGGTCACCGGCCATACAGACTACCGACAGCAGTATGATTCCCATGTAAACAGGTAGTTTTTTAAGTTGCACCGTCTATATTCCCGTAAGTAATAAGTGGATAATCATGGCTATGGACTTACTTTTTGAAGCGTCGCGAATTAGATCTGTTATTCGGCGATATCTATATTATAATATTCGCCCAATGACCAGAACTTGTATGCTTGCGTGTTGAATTCGAGTCCTATAAATTATGTGTCTCCTTCAATTTGCTGGCTCTCGAAAAATCGCTGAAACTGTTATAAACGTCAAATGGTGACAATTGATCATTTTGTTTCATAGTTGAAAGATTCAATGGCAAGTGGCGACAATGCAAATGTCAGGTAGTCCCTAATATGAATAAAGGTGCTGAGCAGTTATTTTCAATTCGCCGCCGTGTCGTAAGGCATGCGCTGTTGGATTTGCTTGATCACGCGATGCTGATGCGAGCGCTGTGGATTTTGCAGGAGGATTTGGAAAACGGCGTTGAATACTCCATTTTTCACTATGTCGATCGCCTGCAACACGTATTAAATCTGGGTGAAATCAAACGGGATATACGCCGACGACTCAGTCGTTGCACGGTGCTCAATGAATCGGATCTGGGGCCGGATCCGTGGCAGGAAATGTTGAGCTTCCGTCAGACGCCACACCCAATGACGCAGACCGCGCCGCGGGGCACGCAAGCGGTATTAAATACCAAACCGTCTTCCGGTTACGGCCATGCTCAAACTCGAACGCATGACCAGGGCACCCGAACCTATGCACCACAGGATACGGAAGCCACCCGAATGATCAACGATAACGATATTCCCGTTCTGCTCAGCCACGACGACATATCGATCAACCAAATGCACAGTCACCTGTCTACCCGTGAAAGCGCTGAAGACTATATTCGTGAAACATCGGACATTCTGGCTGAGCGATTTGATTCCAAACCGCTTCGCGAGCCGGCGGGTATCCATGCCATTGAGGCCGATCCCGAACCCATGAATCTATCGGTCAACATGGAATTAGGCTTGGACGAAGAGCTGCATATCCTGCAACAGACCGCCGTACCGGGAAACGACCACACCACCAGACCACACCCGCAACACAAGCCGGACAGTGGCACTTTTGTCTTTAATTATGTCCTTCGCACCCTGCTTACACGCATACAAAACAAGAGTCGGGGCGGTAAAGGCAATTACAGCGTGACATCCTTGCACAAACACCTGCTGAACGAGGTGTCTGAAATGGGTCTGAATGAAAAAGCCTTTATTCAATTTACTGAATGGTGTCATGGCCGATCCAACGCGGTTCTTATCGGTAGTGATGACCTTCAGCATATGCGAGCCATCCTGCACGCCATGTATATTTGGATGTGCCACGCTTATGGACCCACCGAAGCCGACAGTATTTATGGGGAAATTTTTGCCAAGGCCAATAATTTACCCCAGTCCAACGATTTTCCCGCCGACGATCTCCTGTAAGAACCGAACAACTAAGTCCGGATATTTCATATCATAAATTTTCGTTGATGGCAGTTCTCGATTAAGTGGGGGGCGTCTATATGTTCTACACTCGATCCGGCCATGTCGATCAAGGACACGGAATAATCACCGAAACTTGCCATTCATCAAGATGGCAAAAAGCAGACCGTATGGATTCACGTCGCCCTGCCGGTTTACCGCGATGAGATATAACAAAACCGCCGCAATTACCCATGCCGGCCGGGCGTTTACGACGTCCTTATACAACCGGGATCCGCGCTCCTGCACGAGACGAAATCACGCCAGCAAGTCATTGGATTTCAGTGCACTGGCCGATGCGATGGCAAAAGGATGGGGCGAAAATCTACCGCTTGATGGTAACCGGGTTTGACAGTTTTACCCGACAAGTGGCTTCGACTCCCGTCACGACCATCTTGACATGGTACTGACATCCTTTAACGTTTTACCAAAACTTGATTACTGATCATCCCTACTGAGATATCGGTGACCCGTCACAAAACCCGTATCGTACAGTTAAGTAAACCCTAAGATTTCAAGTGTATACTTGCGCGTATAGGGAGAAAAAGCTATGTCACATAGTGAGTAACGGGTTTTATATTGAAGGAGCTATCACGTGGAAAACACGACATCTGTCCGGGTTTGGGATATTTTAGTAAGACTGTTTCATTGGTCTTTGGTCATCTCGTTTACAATCGCCTATTTTACCAGTGAGCAGGAAAGTCCATGGCATATCTATTCCGGTTATACGGTGGCCGGATTGGTTCTTTTCCGTTTGATATGGGGTTTTATCGGCACACGGTATGCCAGATTCAATCAGTTCATTTATTCGCCGGCTAAAGTGATCGAGTATGCCCAAGGACTTATACGCCGGCATCCACCGTACTATGCCGGCCATAACCCAGCCGGTGGTTGGATGATTGTCGCGCTTTTAATCGGTCTGACGGTGATTACCATCACCGGGCTAAAACTGTACGCTATTGAAGCAGGTCGTGGACCTTTAGCGTCTGGAAACGGTGTGGAATTCAGCTTGGTACAAAACGCCTATGCAGATCGTGATGAGCATGCCGGTAAGGAAAAACACGAAAAACCCGGCGAAGAATTTTGGGAAGAATTTCATGAAATCGCCACTAATCTGACCCTGCTGCTTATATTTCTGCATTTGGCGGGGGTCGTGCTGTCCAGCCGGCTTCATGGGGAGAACCTGGTCAAAGCCATGATCACCGGTAATAAGCGCACCGAGCAGTAGCTTTTTAGTCCCGATGCCGGTTTAGACACTACCCCCGGCGCCGGGTTGATTACTTCCAAGCGATCCTGCGGCCGTTGCGAGAGACGGGGATTGGCGTCGACAGGCAGCCAACAATCCGACAGGATCCGGGATGCTTTTCAAGACCGACAGCCAAAGGATCCGGCGTTACCCGTATACCGGCAGGCAGGTACCGGCAGGTAGTGACGTCTTGAAAAGCATCACCGGAACGGCTTCCGGCACGTTTTGTCGCGCGCTCGATAAGTCACTAAAAATCATCGTTTTTCAGCCGATCCGGGCAAGCGACGGTAAAGCTTGCTATACTGACGGTTTTGACTATAAATGATCATGCCTAGTATAAAATCATCAGGTACCGCAAAACGTCAGTGCTTCCCCGACGATGAAGCCAAGTTTGACTGGTTGCCCCAACTACTGGACGCTTACCACATTATCGACCAGGGTGTCACCGATGCCATCCACCGGGAAGTCGTTCAGGGCAGAACAATCGCCTGCGGAAAAGGCTGTGCAGCCTGTTGCCGGTGTCACAAGGATATTCCCGTATATCCATTGGAACTGGTGGGCATTACCTGGTATACGGTGGAAAAGTTAGCCAATGCCACGCGGGGAAAACTCAAGCAACAGTTACGTGATTTTCAGCAGGGCGATGCGTGCCCTTTTCTGATTGGCAATGACTGCTCCATACACCCGATGCGTCCCATGGCATGCCGGCAGTTTAATGTCTTTGATAAAGTTTGTGACGAAGGTGAGGACGCTTTTCATACCCGTCGAAAAGATGTGCTCAACCCTATTAAAAAATATTCCGACCAGGCATTTGAAAGAACCCTGCCTTTCTACGGTGTAACCAATGCCGCACAAAGAAAACAAGTGATCAAAAACGCGGAGCAACACCGTCTCGCCAAGGAACTTCAGCAATGCTCTTGGAGCAGTTTGGCTGACAAAATGGAAAGCTGGGACAAAAATCACGGCTGAAATTCGAATATGAAATAGAACAACAATGAAATTATTGCAAAACCCATAGCCACAGCATCCGATTTATCGTCGACCAATAAGCATGCATGGCCTGGGCGATTGCATGGCCGCGGAAAACGGACTATCGACTGTGCCTTTTTCACGCCGTCGCTGCCTTTGATCCGTAAGCAGCACAGCCGCGGCACAGCCTTATCGCTTTACGCACAGCGTTAGCGGTGCATGCCCGCAAACACGTCATGTAGTGCCATTACATGGCGGACCTTTCAGCGCGCGGACCCAGCCGGTATAAAAAACTGCGCTTTTCAACAGCCTTCTAGAATTCGGTAATGAGGTTTATTTGAACCGAGTCGACATTATCCCGAACCACATACTCACCGCGAAACTGGGCAAACTTGGTTAAATTAAAGCCGAATCCGGCACCCGCCATCAATCCGTTGTCATCCCCTAAATCGGCGCCCAATCGGGCCATCAGGTGAATTTTTCCATCCATTTTATATTCCGCCAGCCCGTTTACCCACACACCGTTAAACGAAGTGCTTTCGCTTATAGTCTGTGGTGGACGATTGGGATTGTTGCCAAAGCGGTTGAAGGAACGCTCAAAATCACCCGAGGTTAGATAACCCACTTCCGCTGACGTTTTCATTTTCGGATTATGAAAATTATAGTCCAAGCAATAACCACCAAGCACCTGAAATCCGGTTGCATCATCGTAGTTACGATAAGAATTAAAAGCCATGCCAGCACCAGCATAGTACTTATGCTGCATGCAATGGGCGCTCGCCAATGGTGTATAGAAAAAAGAAAACACTAATAGTGTAAACAGTAGTCTCATCGTAATCCCCCATGCTTCTTGTATTGAGAGAAATCGCCGGTTCAAAATCAAACCGGGCGATTGTCTTCCATATAGAATGACACGGTGGGAAACGTAAATGGGTTCCGGTAAACAGCACATAAAAACTGCGAAAACAGATTAATGTGACCCAGTTCACGCTTACATTCGCGGGTATGAGTCACGCCGCTATTTTCTCGAAAGAGTCGGCAAATTCGATAATACCACCGAACCGCCTTGATCTTACCAAAGACTAAATGTTAAGTAGCGCAAGGCAACCGGTGTTTAATGCCGCCGAATAACCCTTTCGCTATGATGACCGCCGTGGTTATGATATCCGCCTCGATGATACCCACCGTGACCGTAGGGATGATAGACAATACATCCAGACAGGAAACTGCTTGCGAAAACGATACCGACAATGAAACCATATTTCCAAGTTTTTATTGCGTTCATGGTAATCTCCTGTAACGGGTGGGCGCGCATAATGACGGTAACCATCTGCCGCCAGATTACCGTTTTTTTGCTGAACGGAAACTGAATAGCCCGAAAGATCGATATTGGAAAACGTAACAAGATGTAACCATCGCTTTACTGCGGCTGACACAGTCGCGAACAGTTAGCCGCCGGATTTACCCGCATGCTTTTCAATACTTGCGATACCCAATACCATTTTCCGTCCCGCCGATGGATTAGCGGAATGCACGCCAATCCTGGGTGGTTTAAAGCCATGCATCATCACGGCCTTTTCGATCCACAAAATGACATCATATCCGGTACCTCTATTGTCGTCACCTAGATCGTGATCCAGACTGATTTCGATAACTTTCCCGGTTTTTAGCAATTCGATGGCTTGATCCGGCCAATAAACACGAACCCATCCTGAAGGGGTTTCTCTTTCATCGTCAAGATATACTTTCATTATGTTTACAATTCAAACGTTGCAAGCTATTCGGCGCAAATAATTCGTTAACACCCGGCATCCTATTGCAAATTTTTATAATAATTTTGCCAGCCGCGTTTCTCCACTTTTCGAATACTTTCCACCAATTCCAGGTCTTTCAGGTAGGCCATCAGCAAATGCAATTCGTTATCGCCCTTATCGCCGGTAAATTCATTTACCCTTACCAGGTTTCCGTAGTTTTTGTGCAATTTAAATGGCGTATCATCAACCATAATTACCTCATCAAGCGCAAAGCCCCATTTCTTTACTTTTTTTAAATTTTTGATATACGCATATTCGCGATACTCCGCATCAAATATCTGGGTACACCGTTGCCTGCTCCACACAAACTCAAGATTTTGCTCCTTATTAAATAGTACTTCGACGACGCTATTCGCAAACGCTTCCCCCGCCGTAGTCCAAACGGCAACACGAAAACGCGCAAAACAGAAGTCAATGAATTCGTGTACATGGGGTCGTTTGTAAACAGCATACAAGCTGGTGACAAAATCCGGGGCATATGAAAGTCGTATCTCAGACGCATGTATCAATGTTTCATCGATATCCAAAATAATAAGTTTTCTTGTCATGATACTTGTTTTTGACTTACAGAGAACTATTTTGTTCGACTCAGGCAGCCTGGATTTCCTTGAAATCAAAAAATCATCGCTGACATGCGTCTTTTCCGGTTTTCCCGCATCTTCCCTATGAAAACAAAACCTTCCTAGCCTAGTCTAGTCTAGTTACCGTGATTCGTGATTCGATATAGGAGAGAATATGACTGATTCGGGCGCCACACCCAAAGACGGATTACCTTCCAGCGGTGTACATTCTGAATGCTGCGCCCGAGAAAAACAGCAAATCTGCTGCGATAGCCGGGAAAAGCACGCCTGCTGTGGAAATGAGCGGGATTCACCGTCCCAGGGCGAATGCGGATGTCAGGCATAGGCTGATGTCACCCCTGCAATGCCGCCAGTTCATGGTAGTACCGGGGTGTCGGTACGCTTTTAGCCGTTGAGTCGGAGTAATTACGATGTGTATAATTGTCGTCCGGCCCCGGGTGAGTGTTATCAGAAATAATCACCGGCGCGAAGTCAACAGCAGAAAGGTTAGAGGCAATGATTTCAACTCCCATTCAACGTACAGGTCACCGCTATCGCGACGCGGTCACGGATCAAACCCTTGATGTGTGGTTTCCGTCTACGCATACCAAGAAATCGCGAGGCTGCCTGGCCGAAAAAGTCGGTTTAATTAAGGGTGACCACGTTGAGGTTAGTATAGAGTCCCTGGAATCGGCCCCGGTCTCCACTGAAGATGCCTATTTACGCCTGCATCTGTTATCGGAATGTAAAGTCAAACCCAACGAACTCAATCTGGACGGTGTATTCGGACTACTGACCAATGTGGCCTGGACCTCCGCGGGCCCGGTACTTCCAGCACATGTCGAGACACTACGTGATTTACTGACCGTCGAACATCACCACCTGACCGTTACATCCATTGATAAATTTCCCCGCATGAGCGATTACGTTACCGATGCAGGTATTCGTATCGCTGATGGTGATCGCGTGCGCCTGGGCGCTCACCTGGCTTCAGGTACCACTGTCATGCAGGCGGGCTTTGTGAATTTTAATGCAGGTACCTTGGGTGAGTCCATGGTCGAGGGCCGAATCTCACAAGGCGTCGTGGTGGGAGACCATTCAGATATAGGTGCGGGCGCTTCGATCATGGGTACACTTTCCGGTGGCGGTAAAGAGAAAAATGCCATCGGTAAACGCAGCTTACTGGGTGCCAATGCAGGCATTGGTATATCGCTTGGTGACGATTGTATCGTAGAGGCAGGGCTGTATCTAACCGCCGGTACCAAGGTAAAAACGCCCGATGGTGAAATCCTGTCGGCCAGGGCGTTATCCGGCCAATCCGGCTTGTTGTTTCGCAGAAACAGCCAGACCGGATGTGTCGAAGTACTGCGTACGGATGCATCCAAGTGGGGTGGGTTGAACCCGGAACTGCATAACAATGATTAGTACTGTATATACATTTTCGGTATGACGGAGGTCACGATAAAACCAACCGTCAAACAGGATTAACGATTTAACTTTTTTCGCCCGGCAGGGGGGAAATTGACCGTCGCCCATGGTGCCATCCCGGCAAGTTCGCGAATCGCCATAGGAATAATTATTGACTCCAGGGTGAAGGCATTCGGTTGTTTGTCAGGATCATAGGCCAACATGCTTTGTGTCGTGTCGATACAATTACCACGGCGGTCAGAAAATCTGATGGCGTCTGCCATGGCTGCTGCCAACGAAGCTGGAGCATGGGCGGCTCGCGCGCAGGGCGAGGCCCGCATGAAAGTATTCAAAAAACGGTAATCATCCCGGCCTATTTTCCAGTCCCAGACGCGTTAGGTCGGTGTCGGTCGGTGTCTAATAAACAGGCAAAGGACTTGAGGCGCTGCCCGTACGCATACCCTGAAACCATTCCATCACGCACTTATACCATTCTGCGGCTGGTAGAGCATGCTATGACTACCTTTATTATTTTCACGCTTGCGGTTATCCTAGTGTCGGGTCTCCTATAAAACGCGTGGAACGTTCGGTAACGAAATCGTCAATGAGTTTTACGCTGCCAAGGCGCGATGGTGAAATCATCGTTAGGCTATTTCAAGCCATTAGCGGGTTACCCGATATTGGGCGGAGTCGATGGGTACCTGACTTCTAAACTTGGAACACGGAAGACTCATTGACTTTCCACACGGATCGCTGGCTCGATAATCGCATTATCGTGGGCTCACGCTTTTCCAACCCCGGTTTATCGACGACCCGTAACACGTGGGATCGGGTTTTCCGCGCGTTGCACGATAGTGCGCGTTACAATAGATTTTCGGGCGTTTCGGACTCACCATTGCCAACAGTTTATGCCGGGTACAACCATGCGAATGTTCAAGGATCTTTTCATCGGTGCCGTGATCGGTGCGGCCAACATTATACCCGGTGTTTCCGGTGGCACCATGGCCTTGGTGTTGGGTGTGTATGAACGGTTGTTAACCATACTCAGCAGCGTTTCCTTTGCCTCAGTCAAGGCCTTGCTTGGCGTGTTGACCTTCACCGGCCCGGCGAGAAAGACCTTTTTGGATGAGTTTAATCGTCTGGAAGGATTTTTCTTAATCAAAATTGTCAGCGGCGCATTATTGTCCATTGCCCTGCTGGCCAGTTTAATGACTTATTTGCTCCACACCTACCATGATCCCACCTACGGCTTTTTTTTCGGTCTGGTGCTTATGTCGGCGATCTATCCGTTTAAGCTGATCAAACACAAAAACGTCGTTGTTTTTATGATGGTTGCAGCGGGCGTAATATCGGTTATGGCATTGGCCAATAGCGTATCCAATGAGGATTTACTTGCCAAAGCGGAATTTAAACAACAGATCAAACAACAACAAGCGAAGATGCACCGAAAAAAGTCGGCGGGCGAACTGCCTTTGCCCGCCGATAGCGGGCGAAAACTTTCCGCCTATATGTATTTTTTAGTGTTGGGTGCCGTCGCCATCACCGCCATGGTCTTACCCGGCGTCAGCGGCTCATTCCTATTATTATTGCTGGGGGGTTATTTCGATATTCTCGCCGCCATCGCCGGCAGGGATTTTCTCGTGTTAGCCGCTTTTGCCCTCGGTTGCCTCATCGGCTTGCTGGCTTCCACCCGACTAATTCACTTTCTTCTGGTACGCTGGCACGATGCGACGATGGGCTATTTGTTCGGTTTGGTCATAGGTTCACTGTGGATGATTTGGCCGTTTAAAACCTCGGCTGTGATCGGTGATGAGACCATTTATTTGGGCAATACTATTCCCGTTGTGCTGGGTTCCGCGCAATGGCTTACGTTATTATGTACCGGCGCCGGGATCGCGCTTATCCTGCTATTTTTGCTGGTCGAAAACAAACAGCAGGTTTAGACCAAACGAAGTATGCGGCGCCATGTAGCCGCCGATGCTGGACTGTTGACACCCTAGACCCTGATAACAGTAGGCGATTCGTGCACGCTTTTTATCCAGATTTTTTACCATGGGGCTGCTGCTTGACATAACCATATTTATTTATGTCTAATACCCTATACCTTGGTTAATAATGGTGCTTTTTAATTCAGGCGTCTAGCTATTTACCCCATGATTTGTGTGTACTGTATAGGTCAGTTTTGCTATGCTAGGATGGCTTTTCAAGGGATTGTGTATGATTTCTGATAAATAGTTTAGGAAATCTATCATACGTATGTAAGCATTGGCTAAAATAGTCGCTACTATTTAGTTTTTATACCAGGATGGTAATAGCACGTTGTAGGGAGCCCGCAGAATGCAGATTGAAAACAGAATACCATTGTCCAATTTAGCCGAACCTTCGCTTTTTTTCTCTCTGGTTGAGTCCTTTCAAACGATTTCTACCGAGAGTAAATTGTCAGCCATGCTGCATGGCGACATACAACAGCGGTTCGGCTTTGAATCATTTGTATGCGGTATTGGGTCCGCACCATCCGGTCGCATCTATCATCTTATCAACGGCGGCTTTTCCGATGCGTATTTAAAATACTACATTTCAGATGACAAACACATTTCCAGTCCGGTATTTAAACGGTGGCGCAAGCAGCATGGTGTGCAACATATCAATGTTGAAAAGACCGCCACGGTATTCGGCGATTTGGCACTATGGTCTCAAAATGCGCGTGATGCGGGCATTAAGAGCATGGTTACCCACGGTTTTAGTGAGCCCATGGGTAATTGCAGTTATTTTGCGTTTGTGAATCCCGTCGAATGGAATGAACAACAATCACGATTTTTGGATCTATTGATGCCAAACATGCACGCGGCTTTAAATCGTGTTTATGCAGGTTTATGCAATAGCACTCGCGACAGGTTAATTACCAAGCGCGAAGGTGAAGTGCTGCAAATGATCGCCGGCGGTAAGTCCAACAGTCAAATTGCCGATCGATTGGGTCTAAGTCCATGGACTATTAAGATTCACATCACCCATATTATGCGAAAGCTCAACGCAAGCAGTCGCAGCCACGCGGCGGCATTGGGTATTCGGATGGGTTTGATTGACATTTGAAATGGGGTATTCCACCAGGGGTCCCTACGTCGAATAATAATATCGCGGCAAGTCAGTGCGTTTCGGGCGCGGCTTGCCGTTTTTTCTATAAACGACTATCGTCCCATTTATCCGCAGCTTGAGCTGGTAAACCATCATCTTTGACGGCCGCTAACCTTCGAGTATTCCACTACTTTTCAGCCGGGGCTATGGTGCGAGCGGAAGTTGATCCCATTTTGGAGCAAGCTTGCCAAATCATATTGGGCAAGTAACATGCTTTGGAACTGGCATTGGCCTGCTTTCTATCCCGTGGGCATTTATTAATCGAGGACCTACCCGGCAACGGTAAAACCACGTTTTCCCATACCATTGCCAAATGCTTGGGCTTGGATTTTAAGCGGCTGCAGTTTACCGCCGATTTACTACCGGCGGATGTCATGGGCGTAAATGTCTATGACAGTGGAAAAAATCATTTTAGCTTTCACCCCGGCCCGATTTTTACCCAATTTCTGCTTGCCGATGAGATTAACCGTTCCAGCCCCAAGACCCAAAGCGCTCTACTTGAAGCCATGGAGGAAGGCCAGGTTACCATCGATGGACACAGCCATTGCCTGCCTAAACCGTTTTTTGTGGTGGCCACCCAAAACCCCTTGCGTCAAATCGGCACCTTTCCCTTGCCGGAATCCCAGTTGGACCGATTTTTAATGCGCATTGAGCTGGGTTATCCGGATCATGTTTCCGAGCGCCGATTGTTACAGGGTCATGATCGGCGCCTGCTGCTGGAAGACATACGGGCACTGGTCGATGGCAACACCTTACTGGCCTGGCAACAGCAAGCCTCTCACGTATATATGGACGCGGTTGTTCTGGATTATATCCAAAACCTTGTCCTGGCCAGCCGGCAACAATCGTTTATTTGTGGTTTGTCTCCCCGTGCGGCCCTGTCCTTGGTCCATGCCGCCAAAGCATGGGCCTGGCTGCATGGCCGCGACCATGTTTTGCCCGACGATATTCAAATGTTGCTACCTCCCGTCGCCAACCACCGCCTGCACTTTAGCGCGGTATCCTCCGAACAGGGTGATCCGGCCAGCCGTATTTTGCATGCCGTCGAAGCACCGTAAATGATGCGCGTGGCTCTGCAGCATCATACCTGGTTGTTTATACTTATCTTGCTGGTCATGCTGGCGGCTTCTTTTAACTACAACAACAACCCCGCACTGTTTATTACTTTTTTGCTTTTTAACACCGTGTTTATCGCCCCCTTGTTTGCGCTACGTAACGGACTTGCGCTACGGGTGCATGGCCATGCCGGTGTTCCGGTATTCGCCGGTGATGACGTTTCCTATACCTTGCATATTCACAACCCCCATGTTTTTCATCACTATTATTTGTGTGTGGCGGCGGCGGATTGCCACAGCCTAAACCTGAGCATTGCCCCGGGACAAACCGCGCAGTTGATGTTAACCGCGGTTGCTCGACAAAGGGGTTGGCACTGCTTA
>Ga0114931_10005239_pt1 | contig 16022 bp, 14 predicted proteins | sample 2SBtaG_FD_89579 | JGI IMG/M metagenome (GOLD analysis project Ga0114931, IMG submission 89579) | Deep subsurface microbial communities from Kolumbo volcano to uncover new lineages of life (NeLLi) - 2SBTROV14_V59a metaG | ecosystem: Environmental > Aquatic > Marine > Volcanic | place: Kolumbo...
ATCGACTACGACCTGGCCGGAGGCGGGCGCGGCGGCGACCACTACAACGCCGAGGGCGGCGTGCCCGACTACCTGGGCGTCAGCAAGTTCTCCGACATCACCGACGTGGTCAATCCCGGCCGGCTCGTCTTCGTCACCGAAGCGCATCGCAACATGCTCTGGGACGACTTCACGTTTCACCACTTCTTCCTCGCGTCGCAGCTTCCGTTCGCAGGGTTTCCGCGGATCGCGTCGGACCAGCGGCACCCCGGCGGCATTACCGGGATGTTCTTCGACGGGCACGCCGTCCCGCTCCCGCTCAAACTCGTCGATCCCAGCTGGCCGAGTTCGCTCGGGCTGCGGCTGTCGCTATTCACGCTTGTGCCGGAGGGATTCGAGTAGCGACGCCTGAGCGACACCGCGAGAAGAAACGCTGTCCGATCAGAGCCGCGCCCGTCGCCGGCTGTCGGAATAATGCCCCGAAACAACTCGGAGCGCTCAATTATGGGTCTATCCCGCATCGGCGCCCCGCGGGGGTCGTGGGTCGAACGTCCGCATGCGTGAGCGCGCTTCGGCGTATTACGCCCGGGGCTTGTGGTTGCGGCCCTGATCGCCGCCTGCTCATTCCCGCGGAATGCCGACGTTAGCGGGATTTTCTTCCGAGCTTCACAGATTCTTCACATTCCCGATCTACAAGAATGCATGAGAATTGGCGGCTGCCCACGCGGAGCGGCATCCGCGGCTGATCGGAACCATCGCAATGGGAGAGTAGGCGTGCGAGCACATGGTCTGTCGTTCAAGACAATCGTTTGGGGTCTCTGCGGGCTGATCGTTGTGGCGACCGTCGCCGACGGGCAGTCGCGCAAACGAATCAAGGGACGCGTCAAGATCGACGGGTCGAGCACCGTCGCGCCGATCACGATGGCCGCCGCCGAACTCTTTCGCGCTCAGCAGCCCCGAATTCAGGTCACGGTTGGGATTTCGGGCAGCGGCGGCGGGTTCAAGAAGTTCCTCGAGCAGCGGCCCGACCTGCGCACCGACATCAGCGACGCATCGCGGCCGATCAAGGCGTCGGAACTTAGCCTGGCGAAGAAAGTCGGAGTGAAGTTCGTCGAGATGCCGATCGGGTACGACGGGATCGCGGTCGTCGTCAACAAAGCCAACACGTTCTGCAAGACGCTCACGGTTGCCGAGTTGCGGCGCATCTGGGAGCCGGGCAGCAAAGTCAAAACCTGGAAGGACGTCCGTCCGGAGTTTCCCGATCTACCAATCAAGCTGTACGGACCCGGCACCGACAGCGGCACGTTCGACTATTTCGTTGAAACCGTGGTCGGCAAAGCCGGGGCCTGTCGCAGCGACTTCACCCCGAGCGAGGACGACAACGTGCTCGTGATGGGTGTTGAAGGCGACCCCGGTGCGTTGGGTTACTTCGGTTTCTCATATTACGAAGCCAACAAGAAGAAGCTCAACCTGCTCGCGATCGACGGCGGCAACGGCAAACCGATTCAGCCCAGCCTGCCCACAATTCGCGACGGTAGCTACGCCCCGCTTTCGCGTCCGCTTTTCGTCTACGTCAACGTCGACGCGTCGAAGCGCCCCGAGGTGATCGCGTTCCTCCGCTTCCTATACAGCAACGCGAAGTCGATCGTCGAACATCCCAAGGTCAACTACGTCGCGCTCAGCGATGATCTATACGCCGCAATCTGGTCGCGGCTCGAGAAAGGCGTGACCGGGAGCATGCTCGCGGATCCGAAAAACAAAGGCAAAGAACTCGCCGACCTCTACCCGCACGTTGAATAACGAGTAACGAGAAGCGCTGTGGGCGGACTGCTCCGAAAAACGAAGGAAGCGGCGATCCATTTCGGACTCTTCGCCTGCGCGCTCGTCTCGGTCTTGACCACCGCCGGCATCATCTGGGTTCTGGCGAGCGAATCGATCGCGTTCTTTCAGGAAGTATCGCTCGTCGACTTCCTCTTCGGCACGCGCTGGGCCCCCCTGCTCGCACCGCGCAGTTTCGGCGTCTTGCCGCTGATCGGGGGAACCTGCCTGGTCGCGGTCGGCGCTTTACTGGTCGCGGTTCCGATCGGGCTGGCGACGGCGATCTTCCTCAGCGAGTACGCGCCGCCTTGGTTTCGTCAGGTCGCCAAACCCGTGCTTGAAGTGCTCGCCGGCGTACCGACCATCGTCTACGGGTTTTTCGCGCTGATGTTCATCACGCCGCGCGTCTTGCAGCCACTACTCCCACAGACCGAGGTCTTCAATGCGGCCAGCGCGGCTATCGTGATCGGGATCATGATTGTGCCGACGATCAGCTCCTTGTGCGACGACGCGTTCCGCGCCGTGCCACGCGCCCTGCGCGAAGGCGCCTACGCGTTGTCGGCGACCAAACTCGAAGTCTCAACCCGCGTCGTGCTGCCGGCCGCGCTCTCCGGAGTGGTGGCGTCGGCGCTGTTGGCGCTGGCACGCGCGATCGGCGAAACGATGGCGGTCACGCTGGCGGCGGGCATGACGCCTAAGCTGACGATCAACCCGCTCCAGAGCATCCAGACCATGACGGCGTACATCGTCCAGGTCAGCCTCGGCGACACCCCCGCCGGCTCGATCGAGTATCAGACGATCTTCGCCGTCGGCATGACGCTCTTCCTCATCACGCTCGCGATCAACCTGATCGCACAGCGTGTGCTGCGGCGCTTTCGCGAGGCCTACGAATGAGCGCCGCACCGTCCATGTTTAGGCCGCGCCTCGGCCGCCGCCGCACCATCGGCCGCGTATTCGCCGCTCTGTGCTTGTTGTTGACGGTCGCGGCGATGTTCATTCTGGCGGCGCTGATTGTGACAGTGTTTCGCGCGGGCTTGCCGTCGCTGTCGCGAAAGTTCCTGGCGAATATGCCGAGTGTGCTGACGCCGGAAGAGGCGGGCATGAACAGCGCCATCTGGGGAACCCTGTGGCTGATCGGCTGCACCGCGCTGTTCTCGGTTCCCGTCGGCGTGGGGGCGGCGGTCTATCTCGAAGAGTACGCGCCCAACAACCGCATCACGCGCTTCATCAAGCTCAACATCGCCAATCTCGCCGGCGTGCCTTCGATCGTGTACGGCATTCTCGGACTGGCCGTTTTCGTTCGCTGGCTGCGGCTCGACCGCAGCGTCATCTCCGGTGCGCTGACACTCAGTCTGCTGATCGTGCCGGTAATCATCATCGCAGCCCGCGAGGCGCTCGCCGCTGTGCCGGGGTCGATCCGACAAGCCGCATACGCGCTCGGCGCGACGCGCTGGCAGACCGTTCGGCACCATGTTCTGCCCGCGGCACTGCCCGGAATGATGACGGGGGTGATCCTTGCGTTGTCGCGCTCCATCGGCGAGACCGCCCCGCTGATCATGATCGGCGCCCTGACTTACGTTGCGTTCACACCCGGCGGATCATTCACCGAAGATTACCCACAGACGCTCGGAGGCGCCTACGAATGGTTTTCCACCGCACTGACCGACCAGTTCACGGCGATGCCGATCCAGATCTACGATTGGGCCTCGCGCCCACAGCCCGAGTTTCACCAACTCGCCGCCGCCGGAATCGCCGTACTGCTGTGCGTGCTGATCATCATGAACGCGACCGCGGTCGCGGTCCGCGCCTTTCGGCAGAGGAAGTCTTCGTGAGTTCGACTATGGAATCCACTCCCGCGATGGCGGCTGATGCATTACCATCCATCACCGTGAAGCACGCGCCGCACAGCGCCCGCGCCGTAACAGCGGTGATCCGGACCGAGCAACTGACCATTCGCTATGGCAGCACGCCGGCTGTGGGCGCGGTCACGCTCGATATCCCCGAACAACAGGTAACCGCGATCATCGGCCCCTCGGGCTGCGGCAAGAGTACGTTGCTGCGCTCGATGAACCGCATGAACGACTTCATCCCGAGCATGTCGGTCGAAGGGCGCCTCACCTATCGCGGCATGGACATCAACGGATCGGCATGCGACCCGGTCGAACTTCGCCGCCGCGTCGGAATGGTCTTCCAGAAACCCAACCCGTTCCCCAAGTCGATCTTCCGCAACGTCGCCTGGGGCGCTGCGATCAACGGCTATCGCGGCAATCTGGCCGAGCATGTCGAGCAATCGCTCCGCCGAGCCGCTCTTTGGGACGAGGCCAAGGACGTGCTGCACAAGAGCGCACTGGCGCTTTCCGGCGGGCAGCAGCAGCGGCTGTGCATCGCGCGTGCGATCGCGTTGCAGCCGGACGTGCTGTTGATGGACGAGCCGTGCTCGGCGCTCGATCCGATCGCGACGGCGCGGATCGAGGATCTGATCGACGATCTCAAGAGCGAATACACCGTCGCGCTCGTCACGCACAACATTCAGCAGGCGGCCCGCGTCTCGGACCGCACCGCGTTCATGTACATGGGCGAGCTGATCGAGGTGGATGATACGAACGTGATTTTCACGAATCCCGGCAATCCGAAGACGCAGGACTACATCACCGGGCGCTTCGGCTAGCAGTATGCCGCAAACGTGTGGCACAGCCGCCCTCGGCTGTGTTTCTGCGGAATCAGGAGCGAGGTTTCGCTCGCGAGATACAATTGCGGCGGGCTGCCCGGAAACACTGACGGCGCGCTGCGGCGCGCGGAGGATCGATGACCGCACATTTCGTAAACCTGTTGGACGAGTTACGACGCCGCTCGCTGCGGATGGCCAGTCAGGTCGAGGACATCGTTCAGGAAGCGTGCGAATCGGTGTTCGAGCCGAACGAACCGCTGTCGCGCCGCATCGTGGTGCGTGACGAAGAAGTCGATCGCGAGGAGGTCGCGGTCGAGACCGAGGTGCTGCGTTTGATGGCGCTGTACCAACCGGTCGGGATCGACCTGCGTCTGTTGTGTACGGTGCTCAAGGTCAACAGCGATCTCGAACGCATCGCGGACTGCGCCGTCAACATCGCCGAACGATCCAAGCACCAGGAAGTTCAGCCACTCGCGGACCAGACCGCGGACCTGAAGCAGATGTGCCCGCTCGCTCGCCGTATTCTGCGAAACGCGATCCAGGCTTACAGCACATAGGACGCGGACGCCGCCCGCAATGTGATGGACGAAGACGAACAGGTGGACAAGCTCTACGGGCGGATCGTGCGCTCCACCGTGGCGCTCGCACCGCTGGAAACCGAAAGCATGGCGGCGCACCTCGACTTGCTGAGCGTAGCCAAGAATCTCGAGCGCATCGCCGACCACGCCACGAACATCGCCGAGGACGTCATCTTTCTTTCCACCGGAGAAATCGTGCGTCATCAACCCGACGCGGGCCGCGGCGGAGGTGACTGAACGCGGCTGATCGAATGCATTCGCGCCGCGGCGGATCGATCTGAGCCTCGGGTGTGTACCTCGATAGAAATGTCGCGCCGCAGAGGCCCGCGCAGCTCGACTACCAACAGCCCCGCCGCGTCACGTTGTGATGCGTCCAGGATCCGCCCGTCGGCGTAGACCCAGCACTCGCGCCCCGCCGATCCGCGCACCCGCAGCCGCGGCTGGAAGCGGACGATCGACCCCGGTGAGAAAGTCACGCGCAAGAGTCCTCCGGCCAATGCGGTCTCGTAAAGTCCTTCCGATTCGTTGTAGCCGTCGTGGTCGAGATCGCCGGGCGCGTCGGTTTCGATCCGCCCGTGCGAGAAAGTCAGCCGGGCCGGGTGCTGGTAGTCACGCGCCAAACTGCGCGCTTCGGGGGCGGCGTCGATGTCTTGCGGCCAGATGCGCAGCAGGTGCGCCGTAACGACTCGGGCGGCCGCGTCCACGTCGCCGGCGAGCACCGCGATACGCGCCGCACCTTCGGACACGAGCTCAACCTGACGCGTGCCGCCGGCGGGGTCGCTCGGGGCCCACAGCAAGTCCGGCCGATGGTCGCCGTGCTGGGTCATCAGCACAAACGTCGTGTCATCCTCTCCCACAGCGCCGCGCGAGTCCGCGACACGTGTGAAACCCGCTCGCCCGTCGAGCGCCAGGGCATACCCGACGCGTGGAAAGCGCCAGCCCGCGGTGCTGGAATCCGACTCCACCCGGACGTACAGCTCCCCACTCGGGTAGATCACGAACTGCCATTCATGCATCGGCTCGGCGTTTGCCTCGGCAGCGGGGAATTGCCAGGTGCCGCGCATTACGACACGTAGCGGACCGGCCTCGAGCAGTTCGGTCTTGCCCGCGGCGCGCGGCCCCCATGCCCGGAACAGATCCGGATCGTCGTAGCGGATCGGATCATTGACGCGCAACGCCCAGTCATCGGGCAAGGGCGTCGGCCACGGTCCCAGTCCGGACGCAACCGTCAGATTGCGGCCCGCACCGCTCGTCCAGCGCACCGCGACGCCCCCGGAGAACGCCAGCTCGAAGCGCTCTTTCGCGCCGACGTGAATCCGTCGCCCCTGACGAAACACATAGAGCGCGCCGGCGGCGGCATCCGCTCCGAACAGCGTTTCCGTATTGTTCACCAGAACAACATCGTCCACAAAAATCCGCACCGCGGAAGCGGATTCCGCAACACTCCATTCAATCGCGCGAACCTCCGCGAGATCAATACTGTCGGCGGGCTCGACGAGATCCTGGCGGATCAGATTCCACCCCGGACGGATGCGCACCCTTCGCGACCACGAGAGCGAATGCTCGCCGTCCCCGCTGCGCAGCGTCAGTCGCAGCGTCGCACCGTCCGGCGGCCCGTAGACGCTGGTGAGCAGCAGTGCATAAGCGCTCCAGTCGCGGACGAGCGCGAGCTCCGCGGAGCGCGACCCATCGAGGACCAATCGATCGCCCGCATGCGCCAACATTGCTTCGAGACTCCCGGCGCCGGTCTCGTCCCGAGCGCGCAGCACGCTGATCGTCGGCTGCGTGATTCCGTCCTCCGTTCCATCGGCGCGCATGATGCGGGCCAGCAGCGACTGCGGCTGTGTGTTGAAGTCCGCGAGGATCAGGAATCGTCCGGAGGCGAGGTCAGCGTACGAAGCGCGCATGCGCGTTATCGTCGATGGGTCACTGGACGTTCGCGGCGGCGATGTCGCGGGCGAAGAATGGCGCGCGGGAAACTCGCACCCGCCGCAGAGAAGCAGGCACGCCAGGATGATTGGCCGACTGTTGCACACGATTTGCGCTCGCTCTAGCGCGCCTGATGGATCGCTTTTCCGAAAACGCTCTCAGCCGCTTCCATAATCGTCTCGGACGTGGACGGGTGCGGGTGAATCGTCAGCGCCAGATCCTCGGCTTCCGCGCCCATCTCCATCGCCAGTACCGCCTCCGCGATCAGATCGCCGGCATGCTCGCCAACGATGCCGACGCCGAGCACGCGCCGCGACTGCGCATCGGCGATAATTTTGGTAAGCCCCTCGGGCCGGTTCATCGCGATCGCCCGGCCCGATGCGCCCCACGGAAACTTGCCAACCTTGATCTCGCGGGCTTGCTCTTTGGCCTGATTCTCCGTCAATCCGCACCAGGCCAGCTCGGGACTCGTGTAGACCACCGCCGGGATCGCAGCCACGTCAAACGCGCTCTGCTGTCCGGCGATCACCTCGGCGGCGACGATGCCCTCGCGCGAGGCCTTGTGCGCCAGCATCGGCTCGCCGGCCGCATCGCCGATCGCGAAGATGCGCTTGTCCGCGGTGCGGCGTTGCGCGTCGACCTCGATGAATCCGCGTTCGTCCAACTTGACCTTCGTGTTTTCGAGGCCGATGTTGTCGGTGATCGGCGACCGCCCTACTGAGACGAGCACGCGCTCGAAAACCTGTTTGGTCTTCTCCGCGCCTTTGGAATACGTCACCTCGACTCCCGTGTTGGTCGCTTTGCCGCCTTCGAGACGCGCCGAGGCATGAATCGCCTCGAATTGCTTGCGCAGCCGATTCACCAGCGGGCGGACCAGATCGGCGTCGGCGTTCGGCAAGAGCGTGTCGAGCATTTCGACGACGGTCACGGTGCTGCCGAGCGAGGCGTAGACCTGCCCAAGCTCGAGCCCGATGTACCCCCCGCCGACGACCAGTAATGTCTTTGGGATCGACGCCAACTCGAGCGCCGCGGTCGAATCGATGCAGCAATCCGCGGGCAGCACCGACTGCGGCAGCCTGTTGGGGCGCGACCCGGTGGCGATAATCGCGTTCTTGAACTTGATATGCGCCACGTCGCCGCCGGTGATGCGCAGCGTACGCGAGTCCTCGAAGCGGGCCTGGCCATGCACGACGCGCACTTCGCGTTTCTTGGCGAGTGCGTTCACTCCGCCGCACAAGCGCTCGACCACACTTTGCTTCCAGCCGCGCAGCTTTTCGACGTCGATGGTCGGCTTTTTGAATGAGATGCCGAAGTCTTTCGCCTCTTTGGCGTGCGTTACGAGATGCGCGGCGTTGAGCAGCGCTTTCGAGGGAATGCATCCTTCACGCAGACAGACCCCGCCGAGCTTGTCATTCTCATCGACGAGCACTGTCTCGAGCCCGAGATCCGCCGCGCGGAATGCGGCCACGTACCCGCCCGGTCCGCCGCCGATGACGACAAGCTGGGCCTCTTCGGTTAGTTCACCGACAACCACTCTTCATCTCCAATCCGTCGCGCCGCGCTGTCGTAGTCGGGCCGGCAGTCAAAGGCTCAGCAGTCGCAAGGGGTTTTCGATCGCATCGATGACTGTCCGCACGAATCTCGCCGCGTCCGCGCCGTCGCAGATACGATGATCGAATGACAGCGAGAACGGCAGCATCAAGCGCGGTGCGATCGTCATATCGTCCAGTACCTTGGGCTGCCACGCGGCGCGGCACACGCCGAGAATGCCGGTCTCGGGGAAGTTTACCATCGGCGTGACGAACTGCCCGCCGAGCGCGCCGACGTTTGAAATCGTAAAGCTCGCGCCGCGCAGGTCGGCGATCTCGAACTTCGCCGTCCGTGCCAGTTCGCCGATCCGCCCCAGTTCCGCCGCGAGATTCGGTAGCGATTTCTTGTCCGCGTCACGCACGACCGGAACCACCAATCCGCGCGGCGTGTCGACCGCAATACCGATATGCACATAGTCCTTGTAGACGACTTCCTGACTCTCCGCGTCGAAGCTGCAATTCAGCATCGGATAGCGCCGCAGCGCCGCGCCGACGACGCGCAGCAGGATCGCCGTCATCGTCAGCTTCGTCTCGTTCTCGCCGAGCCGCGTGTTGTACTGCTTGCGATGCCGCTCGACCTCCGTGACGTCCGCTGTGTCGCTATGCGTCACACGCGGCACGCTCAGCCAGGCGCGCGTCATCTGTTTGGCGATCGTCTTGCGAATCTGCGAGAGCTTCTCGCGACGCACCGGGCCGTATTTGTCCATCTCCGGCAGCGCGCCGGACGGTATCTCGACGCGTACATCGGTGGAAAACCCGCCAGTCGCCGCCGTGCTTCCACCCTCGGCAAACTGCTCCACATCGGCTCGCAGCACGCGACCATTCGGCCCGCTGGGAGTGACCAGGTTGATATTTACACCCAACTCGCGCGCCAGCTTGCGCACCACCGGAGCGGCTGGGATCGGGCCGTTGGTTCGCGGCGACGCGCCCGGCGGAGGCGACGAGATTGTCTCAACCGCAGTCGCGGATGCACCGCTGCCGGATGACGAGCCGCCGCCGACGGACGCCGCCGCAGCGACCCGACCCGGAGATTCCCCGCCGCTGGCAGCGGCGCCTGCCGTAGTTTTCTTCGTTTCAGCCGCAGGGGTGGCGGCCGTTCCGTCGCCGCTCTCGTCGATGACGAGCATTACGTCGCCGACATGAACGAGCTGCCCCGCCTCGACGTTGATGTTTGCGACCGTCCCGCTCTTGGGTGAAGGAATCTCGACCGCGGCCTTGTCGGTCTCGACCTCGAGCATCGGCGCATAGGCCTCGATCCGCTGCCCTTCCTTGACGAGCACGCCGACGACCTGCCCCTCGTGAATGCCCTCGCCCAGATCGGGCAGCTTGAATTCATACATCTGTCGAGCCTCTCCATCTGACACGCGACCCGAAACCGACCGTATCCCGTAGCGACCGGCCCCCGCGCCGGCGGTCGAATGCGAGCATCCCCCGCCTGCGCGAACCGCATTTCTACCACGCCGCCGCGACTCCGTCCATCGGTACGCCCGCTTGAGCTTCGGGCTGGGCGCGTAACACGATCTGCGGATTGAGTTTGCCGCGGAAGAAGTAGCGTCCGCCCCCCGTGGCGGACGTATTCGCGGCGAGCGCCGTCGGCGTTCTACGTCGCCCACGCGGGGACGACGCTACGGAGCGCCCGTGCAGGCCGCGGACTCTGTCACGCGCCTCTTCGGGCTCGGTCGCGGAAGTTTCACGCGTCGTGCCGGTGCGGCGGCTGCTACGCGCGTTCTTCGCGTGGCAAGCGGCCTTCGTCGTGAGCGCGTTCCAGGCGCTCGTACGCGGCCTGATACGCGAGAAAACGGACGTGGTGTTCGGCGCGGGACTCCGCGTCCGCCGCGAGGTCGGGGTGCCAACGTTTTGAAGCCGCGCGGTGCGCTGCGCGGAGCGATTCGCGGCTGGCGGCACTGTTCAATCCGAACAGTCCCAGCGCCTCATCTTCGTCCAGCGCCGCGGCGCTCTTGCGGACGCGCTCGCCGACGAGCTTGCGATCAGCACGCGTCGCGACGCGCCGCAGCCAGCGCCAATCCCACACGTCAGGCAGCATCGCGCCGAGGCTCGCGCCGACCACCGTCATGGCCCGCGTGAACGGACGACCTCTCAGCCGCAGGGCCTTGTCGAGCAGCAGCCCCCCCGCCGCCGCAAGACGGCCACCGGTCCGCGCCGCGGTCTTCCGCCGGGCGGCGTGCCGGTCGCGCAGCAGGGGCGCAAGATCGTCGCGCCAGACTCGGCGTATGAAACGGCGAAAGGCGTGCTCGTCGCGGCGGGTCTTTTTCTTCATACTGCGAACCACTCTTCGCCGGGCGCAGCGTAGCGTGCGACGCGGCGCGGCCATGTCGATATCATCGTACCATGAGTTTCGCAACGTCCAACCTGCGAGGTCGCAACGCGCATGCCCGCGGCTGACCTGATCCCCGCCTGGGCGCTCTTCGCCGCATCGCCGGCGTCGTTGTTATTCGTGCTCGGAGCACTGGTGTGCGACTGGCTTGCGCGGCGATCCGCCTGGCTCGAGAATCCCTCGGCCGCTCCGCGAGCACGCACGCGTCTGCCGGCGGCGACCGCCGTTGCGCTGCTGCTCGGCGTCAGCGTCGCAATCGCGAGCATGTTGCGGCCGATCTCTCCGGCCGCACCTGCGTCCGTATTGCTGTGCGCACTGGGGGTGCTCGCATGCGGACACGTGCGGACTTCGCGCGCGATCGGCTGCGTCGGGCTGACGATGCTCTGCGAAGCGATCGCGATCGCACCGGTCGCGTGGGGTTGGACAGGCTGTGGCGGGGTGGTGATCGGCGCGGGACTGGCCGGTCTGTATTCGCTCTGGCTCGCGCGATTCTGGGCGCAGCAGTTGGACGGCGAACGCGCCTGGACGACGGCGGGTCGGCTGATCCCCAGCGCCAGAATGCTGGCGATCGCTCTGGCTGTGATCGCCGTGCTCGCGGCGGTGCGTTGCGCGAGCGGCTGAGTCGCGGCTTGTCCGTTCGGAGAGCGCGCTTATAATGCCGACCGATTGAGAAATCCGAGACTCAACAATCACCCACACGCGATCCGGCGGCGACGCGACAGGCGGCGCAGGTCAATGATCGGAGGCGACCCATATGTTTGACGAAGCATCCGAAACGCGGGCGACGGACTGGAAGGAGTCGCTGCCGATCGTGAGGCTGTTCCACGCCGGGGCGCGGGCTCGTTCATTCTGGGCGCCGCTCTTGGCGCTGGCGGCGGTGATGATCGTCTATGTCGCCGGTCGGGCGCTCGACGCGATCTGGGTGGGCGTCGGACATGGCGCACTCGTTTCATCGACCGGCGCCGCCGAAACCGAGATCGACGCCTATGCCGCCTATGACGCGCAGAGCTACGCGGCGTGGAAGGAACGAGCGCGGGCGGTGCTCGATTCGTCGGAAGACGGCGTCGATCGCGCCGCGCTGCGTAAAGATGTCGGCGAGTTGCTCGACGCGATCGACGTGCGGCGAACCGCGGCGCTCGCCGCGCTGAAAGCAAAAGAGAATTCGCAAGCGCGGCAGCGCGTGCCGCGTGACGCGGATCGCTTACGTATCGCTCTGGCGGTCGGCGGACCGAGCGCCGCGAACGAGCGTGGCGAAGTGCTGGCGGCGGCACGGCGGTTGTTCGCCGCCGACCCCAAGTTTGACACCGCCGCCCGCGCCGACTTGATCACCCGAACCGCCGACGCGCTCGATCGCCGCGCCAAGCTCGACCGCGAGAACGCAGCCCGCCCGCGCGGGCCGTTCGACGCACTGCTCCGGCATGAATTGCAATGGACGACGGCGGCGATCCACGCCGTCTGCGCCGGTGACATCGGACTCGTTGCGGGCGACGGGAGCGCCCGCCCCGCGCTGCTCGGGTCAGTGCTTACGGGGCTGCGCGGGGTGTTCTGGATCGTCACCCAACGTCCGTGCTACGCACTGCTGCTCGGCCTCATCGCGCTGTGTACGTTCGCCTATTTCGGCGGCGCGATTTGCCGATATCTGGCGGTGCAGGAGGCGCGTGACGAGCAAATCCCGGTGGAAGCAGCGCTGTCTTTCTCACGTGAGAAGTTTCCCAGCCTCGTGGCAGCACCGACCGAGACGCTCGCCGCGTTCCTGGTCGCGTTGGTACTGATGCTGCTCGGCGGCATTCCCTCCGCGATTCCCGTGCTCGGCGAGGTCATCAGCGGGCTGCTGTTTTTCCTGGCGCTGCTGGGCGGGGTGGCAATGGTGTTTCTGCTGCTCGCCGCCGTTCTCGGTTTTCCGCTGATGTGGCCGACGATCGCGGTGGAAGGCTCGGACGCGTTCGATGCGATCCAGCGCTCGGCGGGGTACGTTTTTCAACGTCCGTGGCACGCGGGTTTCTATTCGTTCGTCGCGGTGGTCTACGGGGCGATCTGGATCGTCGTCGTCCGCATGATCCTGATGCTGGTGCTCAAAGCCACGCACGTCACGATCGGCGGCGGCATGAGCTTGTTCGGGCTGTTGTCGAGCGCTCACACCGACACGATCGGCAAACTCGACGCGATGTGGCGCATGCCCGCGTGGCAAGATCTGCCGTTGTTGCCGGCGCTGTCGAGTCCCCCGTTTTACGGCGAGTTCTTCAACGCGCCGCTGAGTGGATCGGAGACGCTGGCGGCGTATCTCGTACTCGTGTGGATATTCATGGTGGTGGGTTTGCTGGCCGCCTTTGCCGTCAGCTTTTACTTCAGTGCGAGCACGCAGATTTATTTTCTGCTGCGGCGCAGTGTCGACGCGGTCGACTTCGATGAGATTTACTATGAAGAGCCGCCTGACGAGTTCGCCGCGGATGAGGAGAGCGCGGATTCCGACACAGCCGATGCAGGCGGCGATGCAGCGGATTCGTCCGACAGCGGAACGCGCCGCCCACAGGGGGCGGACGCTGCGAAGACGGATCGCGCGGAAGATTCAGACACCGCGCCCACGGACGATAAATCAGGCTCGTCCGGGGACGACGATTGACCGTCGAATTGTCGCAGTCATTAAAGCGATAACGTCCGTCTCGTTTCGCCGGATTCTTGCGGGAGCGCCGTCATGCGTTACACACCACCGTCAGCCGCAGCGGCCACGCTGATCGCTTTCGCCGTTTCCTCGGCCGCACTCGCACAGGCGCCGCCCCGTGCCGAACAAACCTCACAACCCGCGACGAGCGCCCCGGCACAAGATGGCGTCGCGATCCTGGCGACCGTGATCGAAGTCTACGGCGACGTAAGACAAGCGCCGCTCGATGCGAACGAATGGAAACCCGTCAAGCTGAACGACCAACTGCCGGCGCGGACGCGTCTGCTGACCGGCATCCGCTCGAGCGCCAAGCTGCGCCTCGGCGATGAAGAGCCGTACACCTGCCTGCTGGTCGAGCAGGTCGGCCTGACCATCCTGAGCGAGCTGTCCAAAACCGCGGAGACCAAGACCGTTCGCGTCGGCGTCGGGCACGGACGAATTCGCGCCGGCGTGGCCGAAGGCGGACTCAAGAGCGAGTTCACCGTCGACAGCCCGGTCGCCACGCTGTCGAAGCGCGGCACGTGGGGTTTTTCGCTCTTCTATGAGCGCCCCAGCGACTACTTCGTCATCGCGCTGACCGAGCGCGGGCAGGTCCGCGCGCTTTCCAAGCTGACCGGAGCGTCGCACGGCATCCAACCCCGCGAGCACATCAACAGCGCCATGCGGCGCTGGCTCGACGAATCGTCGTTCGACCGAACCGTCCCGATCCCAGACATCCTCGGGCAAGGCGACATCGACGTCGCGTTCAACCGCCTCTTGCAAGACGGGCTCGGCGTACTCGGTCCTGGACAGGGCCGCTTCGTACTGATCAACCTATCGAGCTCTCTGGCGCGGGCCAAATTCGCACAGATTGTGAATCGATCACTCGTCCCGGTTCCCGGAATCCAACTCCCGCGCCGCGGCCTCGACACGCGCCGCGTCGAAGGCTTCTTCGGCACCGGCCGCGGTGACGAATTGATCGACGTATTGATCGAAACGACCAATCCGCTTGTGCAAAAAGGGCTGGCCCGCCCCGGCAAATACCGCTTTCGCCGCGCCGCGCTCCAACGCTGGCTGAAAGACGCTCGCCGGCGGTGATGCAGCGTAGCCGTGTGCCATGTGGCATGCGCACAGCTTTGGGTGGGCATGGCACGCAGTTCATTGACAGCAACCAACTCATCGATGATACCCCGCGTAGCGTTCCAACTCCGGTGTGTGTTTGTAATTCACCTCGCGCGCCGGGCGCTTCACAATTAATGTATGAAGATTGCGAAGCGACACGTTCACATGTCCGGGTTCGAGGTCGTCTATGCCGACGGGACGTCGGACCGCGTACTCTGGAAATATGTCTGTGCGCGCGGGACGGGCATCGGATTCTCGCCCGTAGTCCGCGAACTGCACCCACGCTTGCCGCAAGTCGTCAGTTTCATGTGCCCTCGTCCGGAGCGCGTGATCGCCCGACTCCGCGAGCGTGCTGTCGCGCGCGAGATGCGCTGCGGCACGTATCGCGACTATTTCCTCGCGCCGAAACCGCCGCTCTCGATGTCGTTGATGCTCATCGGCTCTTTGATCGCATTCCCATTCCTGGCGGCGCGATACGTTGCGTTAGTTCCACCGACTTTCTTTTCTGAGTCGACACAGAACGAGTTGCCGTTCGAGCAATGGGCGGCAATGAGCGGCGTGGAGTTACTTGTCGCAGGGTTCTGGGTGTTGGTGTGGGCTGGCTATGTGTTGTCGATTCTCCACTATCGCCGTGTTCTGTTCGGTAGCGGAGTTCTCGCTTTCGAGACGGACGATTCGTTCCTCATACTCCACAAGAAAGACGGGCAGTTGCAGAGACTGCCTTGGTCCGATCTGAAGTCCGTCGGCTCCGATGGCAGAATGTATTTCTCCGACAATCGGAACTTCCGCCTGCCGCATGACGCACGTGCCAGATGGATGCCGCTCGTCCGCGCCCTACGCAGGCGATCCGCGGCGGTACGCTCTCCCCGAGAGAAGATCCCCTGGACTGTGTTCGCACTCACACTGCTGGCCGCATTGCCGATTGCAGCGCTCGCCGCACTGCTCCCGGGTTCGGAGTCCACGCCGCTCGCGATGATCGCAAAGGTGCTCGCCGCCGGTGGCGTCTTCGCCGTTTGCATGGCCATCCTATCCTGGACTTCAAGACATCGGGCCGCGGTAGAATTCGGCCGATGAGCTTCTTGTCGCATGCCCGGCGCCACTTGGCGATGCCGGCTGGTGGGATCAGATCGTACGGGTTGGTATACTCGCGTCATGGCGTACATCAACACGATTCACGAATCGAAAGCCGAGGGCAAGCTGGCCGAGTTGTACGCGCGGTTCGCCAATCCGGACGGCTCGGTTGACGCGATCATAAAGCTTCACTCGCATAATCCGGGCGCGCTCGAAGCGCATCTTCGGCTCTACGTCGAGGCGATGCACAAGCCCGGCCCGCTCAGCCGGCTCGAACGCGAGCTGATCGCGGTCG
>Ga0114931_10005240_pt1 | contig 16021 bp, 17 predicted proteins | sample 2SBtaG_FD_89579 | JGI IMG/M metagenome (GOLD analysis project Ga0114931, IMG submission 89579) | Deep subsurface microbial communities from Kolumbo volcano to uncover new lineages of life (NeLLi) - 2SBTROV14_V59a metaG | ecosystem: Environmental > Aquatic > Marine > Volcanic | place: Kolumbo...
ATCATGTTCAGCAATTTTGAATCGGTTGTGAACATCGAATCAGAACTGAAATATTTGAAAGCCATGGCTTCAAATCACCTTCTATGTATTATCATCTTCGAGAACACAGAAGTAAGGCCTCTCATAGAAAAGGTAACCAGTCATCCAAAAGAGGCTTATACGCAGGCAATAGCAGAAAAATATGAGTACGACAAACGCCAAATCCTCAAGGAACTCACCCGGAGAGGGATTTATTGTATCCTCACCCAACCTTCGGACCTCACTGTTAATACAATCAATAAGTACATCGAGTTTAAGGCCCGGGGCGCCATATGATCATTCTGTCATGCTGTCCTCTTCGGGTTTTCCAAACTGTTCAAGATTCTGATCATTTACTTCAGCCGGATCACATAACACATCATCATAGGCCGAGAATATTACCGTATACATAAAGGGCGTAGCGACAAGCAAACCCAGACCACATGTGATGACTGTACCTATTGAAACGATGATCCCCAATAATAAATACATGGCCAAAAATCCCCAGAAATGTTTGGCTATGGTACGGCGAGATGTTTCCATAGCCTCCCAGAAACCAACCTTTTTGTCCACAATTATGGCCATAGTAAATGAATAAGACACTGAAATGTACGTGGCAGCAATGATCAAAGCAGCATAGACCCAGACTATGGTTGATAATTTACCTTCCAGGCTTAAAGAAAACTCTTCTCCAAACTCTTGAGGATCAATATTGCCACTGATAAGGTCGGAAAAAAGGCCGAACGGGAAGACCAGTGTAAACAACAGGATCAAAAAAGGGGCCATAAAAAGAATGACCATCAAGGTGAACAAAACAATCTGAGCAAAGCTATTGAAGCCCTGAAAGAACTGGCTGAATTCATCCTTGCTGTTTAGCAGGTTCCTGCAAAAAACATAAATGCCTGCCAATAATGCATATTCAACGAATATCAGGAAGAAATTTACAAATGGTATAAAGGCTAAAATGACAATGATGACAAAGAAAACAACAGTGAATCCGATAAAACTTCCTGCTCCTTTCTTAAACAGATTCCATCCTTCTCGAAGATATTTGGTCATGTCAAAGACATAGCCTTCTGCCATAATTTTTTCAAAATTTGCATCCATAAGTTAAGTGTGTTTTAGTTGACGATGTATAAATCGCCGATAATCCCCAATGATAAACCAAAGGATTACCGGCAAGTAAAGAAATATTAACGGGTTATACAAAAGTGCTTCTCTAAAATTGAATGAAATCAGCGCAATGGCTGCCCGGTTGAGTCCACATCCGAAACATTCATGGCCTGTCATTGCATACACAGGACAGGAAGGCAACCAGGCGTGTACTCCGAATGCATTCAGGGTGAGCAGTACCAGGTACGCAAATAGGGCAAGATAAAGGACTGAATTCTTTCTCAGATACTTTAAAACCATGGCTATCTGATTCAGGGTTTTTCGTGTAGGCAATTTAATCATTTTAATCTGGCATTTTCAGCTAATAATCAAATAAAAACCACATTGATTGAGTATAAAATAGATACCTTCGGCACACTTATTTTATGATTCATTCACAAATCAGCTAATAACAGCCAGAAAAATATAAATGCCCACAGCAAAGAGGCATAATCCTACAGCGAAATGATTCGCATATTTCCATGTGATCAGAGTGACATGCTTACCTTCATGAAGAGCATTCGTTTTCTGGTTAGGAATGAAATAAGAAACTACATACATGATAAGCATATTGATTACAAATTCAATGCCCCAGATATGCACAAAATGAATTTTCAATTTAAGGATGAATGTACTTAAAATATAGAGCAACATACCTGAGATCAGTGCGGCTTTCGCTCCTGCGGCAGATATTTTTCTGGTGAAGAAACCAGCCAGCATAATCGACGCTATGGGAATAAAAAAGATACCATTCAACTGTTGCATCAATTGATATAATCCTTCCGGAGCATTGGCAATGAAGGGCGCCACAATAATAGCTGTAACGGCTAGAATCACCGATACTGTCTTCCCGGATCTGACCAGTCTAAGGTCAGAAGCCTCCTTGTCTATATGACGTTGAAAAATGTCGATGCTAAAGATGGTTGCTGCACTATTAAGAACACTATTAAATGTGCTTAATACGGCACCCATAACCACTGCTGCAAAGATCCCGGAGAAGCCGGGGGGCAGCACTTTCTTTACAAGCATAGGATACACCAGGTCTTGCTTTTCATAAAGTGAATCACCGAAATAATAAAATCCGATCACTCCGGGAATAACAATGATCAACGGAACCAGGGTTTTCAAGAGGCCTGTGTAGAGAAGACCTTTTTGTGCTTCAGCCAGGCTTTTAGCGCCAAAAGATCGCTGAATAATGGTTTGATTCATACACCAGAAATAGATCTGGTTGATCATCAACCCGGTAAAAAGAACCTCAAACGGAAGGATAGAGTCATGACTTCCTATTGGATTGAATTTCTCCGGACTAAAATGATAGACCCTTGAAACACCAGAGAATAGATTGCCGTCACCTATACTAAAAAAAGCAAGGACCGGGATGGCAATGCCTCCAATGAGCAGCCCGTAGGCATTGACCGTATCCGAGATAGCCACCGCTTTCAATCCACCGAAGATAGCATAAACAGATCCAATGGCACCAATGGCAACCACGGTCAGCCAGAGCCCTTGTTTATATGAAACACCCAGTACATTGGAAATATCAAATATGCTTTCCAGGTTAATGGCTCCGGTATAAAGGACAATGGGCAGGAGGGTCACGGCAAAAGAGATCAGCAGGAGGGAGGCCACAAGGGAGCGGGTAGCCGGATCAAAACGTTGCTCCAGGTATTCGGGAATGGTGGTAAGTCCCATTTTCAGGTATTTGGGAATAAAGTAAAGGGCGCCAAAAACGAGAGCAAAAGCAGAGGTCACTTCCCAGGCCATCACAATCACACCGTTCTTGTATGCCGAGCCATTCATCCCTATCAAATGCTCTGTTGACAGGTTCGTTAGCAGCATAGAGCCGGCTATTACTATCCCCGACAGACTCCTTCCTCCTAAAAAATAGCCGTCCCGCGATTTCAAATTCTCCTTTCGCAGCCTGAACCAGGAGTATCCGGCAACAAAAGCAGTAAAGGCCAAAAATGTGGAAGCCGCTAACATAAACGTGTTTAATCCTGAAAAATAAGTATAATTCGGGTGGATATCATTTAAATATGGTTGAAAGAGAAGTAAAAAGGATTTGTGTTTTGGGTCATTTTACCCTAGACCGCAGTATTCTGGAGGGGGTTATGCAGTACCTCCCGGGAGGAACGGCTTTCTATACTTCGATGGCTTTGAATTCTCTGACGCCTTCATTTAGCCTGATCACCAGTTTTGGCTCCGGCGATACACAATTTTTTGAAAGAGTACTTTCTTCTATCGAAAATGTGGAGGTGTTACCGAATAAGGCTACCCATGAATTTGAAAATTCGTACGATTCCTCAGGAGACCATAGAATCCAGTATGTACATCGTAAGGCCGATCCCTTCAATACCCTTCAGATGAAAGCCCCATCCCGTAATTTATGACATTTGGGTCCATTGCTTAAGAATGATTTCAGTAGAGAGTTAATGTTTCAATTGGCCCGGGAAAACATTATCTCTTTGGATGTACAAGGTTTTCTTCGTCACCTGGATGGTCATCAGGTGGTGCTGAAGACCTGGCCCGAAATGGTGGAAATATTGCCTATAGTTAATATTTTAAAAATGAACGAACAGGAATTTGAATGGCTCATGCATTCCCATACTGAAAGGGAGGGATTGGAAAATCTCCTTCAGATGGGAGTTAGGGAAATTGTTTTAACCAAAGGAAGCCATGGATCCCTGATCATGACACCGGATGACGCAGTGTCTGTTCCTGCCTTTCGTTGTTCTGCAGTGGTGGATCCTACTGGATGTGGTGACACCTATATGGCCGGGTACCTTTACATGCGCTTCATTAAAGGAAAAACAATAGAGGAAGCCGGCCTTTTTGCCTCTGCCATGGCCTCCATGAAATTAGAACACAGGGGGCCATTTTCAGGTTCGGAGGAGGAAGTGCTAAGCCGTATGAAGTCGGGGTAAATTAAATGAATTCGGCCTTCATTTGATGAAAATGGAGCCTCCCATGGGACTCGAACCCACGACCTGTTCATTACGAATGAACCGCTCTACCAGCTGAGCTAAGGAGGCATAAAAAGATGGCTCAAAGATCGACGATCCCCGATTCATTAACAAACGATCGGCAAATGCATCGAAAAACATTTTGCATATTTATATTTTTAAACCAATTGATATGAGCTGGATTGAAGGTATCGGTCACCTGGGGGCCTTGCTGAGTAGTATTACATTCATTCCTCAGGTATATAAAGCCTGGAAATCAAAGAGCGTGGGGGACCTGAGTTTGACCATGATACTCATTGTGTTTTCAAGTACGATCATATGGCTGATTTATGGCATTGAATTGCTCCTGTGGCCGGTCATATTAGCGAATACGATCATATGCCTTTTGAGCGGGATACTGGTTTTTTTTAAACTTACTTTTACAAATTGATTTGTTGTAATTACCATTTTTTTCAAGGGTTATGATTTTAAGAGTCTCTCATTCCTTGTTGCAGTGTATCAGGATCTGCCTTGTTGGTGTTATTCAGGTATGGGCATGTCAGGCAGGACATTCTCAATCCGAAGAACTAATTGATGTGCTCAGCCAGGGTCTTACGGCGTCCGATGAGGTTATGACGATAAACAGCAAAGCAATTACCAATAGATATACATCCGGTGAAGCACTGATGAACGCTTTAAAATCCAGTTCCAGTGCTACCATGGACTCAACAGGACAACGGATAAGAATCCTTCGACATATCATGTTTGAAAATTGCCAATTTGAATCTTCCCTGATGCTTTCCGGGGTAGAAGTACAGGGCCTGGATATTTCGGATTCAAGCCTCCCTGATATCTCCATAGGGCAAAGCAACTTTGGTGTACTCAACCTGAATAATAATCGGATCCACAATGCCGTAGAAATTCAGGCGTCTGGAATAAAAACATTTGGATTTAGAGGAAATACGGTATCCTTTGACGCCTACCTGGAGAACTGTACCTTTTCTGATGGAGATGTATCCATTGAGAACAATGTGATCCAAAAAGGAGAAATTGACCTGGTTTCGATCAGATGTAATGCGGGAGTAACCATAGGCAATAACCAGGTAACCGGGGTATTAATCGAAAATTCAACCTTTGACATTCCTGAGTATGGTGAATTCAATAATTACAAGCTACCGGGAACTCCTCCATCTGACCTTTATCTAATTGAAAACATATTCAATGGAGACTCAACAAGTAGAGTGAGTTTTAATAAAGGCAGTTATTTAAACCTGGATGTACGAAAGAATACCTTTAACACGAATGTATATTTCATTGAAAACCATGTAGATGATCGCTTTTTCCTGGTTGGGAATACATTTAAAACCAATGTTTCTTTTGAGAAGTTTTTATTCTCGGAGATTTGGAATGAACTGTACTGGGATCAACTGGCAGGTTACAAGCTAAGGTACGGGGATTATGGGGCGTTGGATTCCTTGCAGATGGTGGATCAGGAGGGATTTAAAAATCTAATCAATATTTACAAGAAGATGCATGCGATCTTCCTATCAAGAGGAGATCTGCAATCGGCTAACGCTTGTTATAGTGAAATGAAGCAACTCCAGGGGAAAATGCTCAAGCATATCTATATGACCCGGCATGGATTTAACAACTTCTTCAGATGGCAGCTAAATGTACTTTTGAAAATTTATACCAACCACGGAACTGATCCGGCACTGGCCGTGATTATGTCTTTCTACATAATTTTTGTTTTTGCCATTCTATATCTGTTTTTTCCTTCAGAATGGGATGTTGATAGTCGGAATCGCATGCTTGTGAGCTATGAAAAATTATTGGGGTCTCGGGGCAGGAAATTCTTAAATCCCTTATTGGTAGTTGCAGGCTCGATTTCTCTTACCCTGTTAAATTCATTGACTTTAAGCATCAACAGTTTTGTTACCCTGGGCTTTGGCCATATCCCTACCCGAGGATTTGCCAGGTACTTATGTATTATTGAAGGGTTTATTGGCTGGTTTCTGTTGAGTATTTTCACCGTTGCACTCATTAACCAGGTATTGGCTTAGAGTCATTCTTTTAAACCGGAGTAGACTATCATCAAGCTTGTGTTGGCCTTGTCCACAAAGCTTATACTACTACCAGCCTCATACGTGATATCAAAAGTTGCTCGCCGTTTGGTAGCAGTAAAGGTGGTCTTTTTGCCATCAAAGGATCTTTTAACGATTTCATAAGTATCGTTTCCTATAACTATGGCTCTTCCTGTGAATAGAATTTTTGTTGTTTCCTTATGGTCGGTTTTATTTACTTTATCACCAACTTTCTGAATTTCCTGCTTCAATGAAGCTGTTACCGTCCCTTTATATCCTCTTTTGTCTTTACCTGTCTGTGCGATTACCAGTGAGAATAGAAATAAACCTAAGAATACTAAGCTTGATCTTTTCATAATTCTTGTTGTCAAAATTTTTAGTTAAATCTCATGAATCAGACTAGTAAAAGCAACAAGCATGCCGAAGATTTACTTTTGTTAAGCCCTTACACCCTTCTGATTGCTCTTAAATGAACTATTGTAGGCAAACATTATTGGTTTTCTTTAATTTATTCGATATAATCACATAGAAATTAAATTTATGGAGATGAAGATCAGGATTGTCCAAATGGTTATGGTGTTATTGGCATCCCTATTGTTTTCATGTGGTTCAGGCCGTCAGCAAGCCAATGAAGAATCTGAGGAACCCGTGGATACCACGGCTCAGGTTGGGCATATGAGTTATGTTGACCTGAAAGACCCACTGGAAGAAGACCTGGTGACAGAGGGAGAGAAAATATATGCTTCCAAATGTTTCAAATGTCATCATCTCAACAGTACCCGGCTGGTAGGGCCCGGTTGGGCCGGGATAACGAATAGACGGAAGCCTACCTGGATCATGAATATGATTCTGAATGTTAATATTATGGTAGAAACAGATTCCATTGCGCATCAGTTAAGGGACAGTCTGAAAACCCAGATGCCGATGCAAGGGCTTACTGTTTCTCAGGCCAGAGGAGTTCTTGAATTTATGCGTAAAAATGATCTGGATAAACTAGGTGAGAAAGACCAGGGCAGGTCTGAATAGGAATAGCTAAAGTAGTTTATCGAAGAGCTATACCATATTTACCCTTTTCTATGTTGGCGATTGTTTGAACTTACACGACCGCTATGAATACAAATAAAGATAAGTTGGTTCAGGAAGATTCTGCGAACCCGTCGTCACCTGTCTCATTGTTGATTAGGGAATGGTTTCATGAACATTTTATGGTACATAAAACCAGGATTATTTATCATTCCGGTATCAACACGCACTCTTATTCTGGGCATGAACAGTTTCGTGATATTTGTATAATTCATGACGTTACCAATTCTGGATGTTCAGAGGTGAAGCATTGTACTGGTTTTGAACAACATGTTGCTGAGTTGTTCAGGCAATATATGAACACTCGACAGACCAATCTGGGTTTTTTTGAACCTGTCGTGGTAGATGAGGAAAGGTGTTGGTACTATACGATCTTGAAGATTAGCAAAGTCAGCCATGGAAGACCTGCCGAATTATGGGTTGTTTCTGTTTCTATCGATCTGAATGATGACTTCGAAGTACATGGAAAGAGAATCCAGCTTCATCACCATTATAAGCACCACCAGCAAAAATTCATGTCACTGACTAGACGTGAAAAAGAAGTTTTGGCATTGATTGTACAAGGAAATAAAAATCCTGAAGTTGCTGAAAAGTTGTATATCAGCCGTCATACGGTTCAGCAGCATCGTAAAAAAATCATTAAAAAGCTGGGTACAAATTCAGTGCAGGATTTTCAAAATTTTAGCGAAGCCTTTAGTTTGATATAGTAAAAAAGGTATAATAGTAGTCATATTTATCAAGTCTAACTCAGGAATTTATTATACCACTGGTCATAGAAGTACTATGAAGCTATTCTAACAATGGTTATTTTTAAAAGACCAATTAAAATTGTATGGCCAAGTTGAAACTGAAGGTGAACGGGAAGGTCTATGAGCCGGATGTGGAGGGTGACATGCCCTTGTTATGGGTGCTCCGGGATTATCTGGGCCTTACAGGAACTAAATTTGGATGTGGTATTGCCATATGCGGCGCATGTACTGTGCTTATTGACGGTAAGGCCGTTCGCTCTTGCATAATCCCCGTCGTCAATACCACGGGCCAGGAGATCACAACCATAGAAGGGCTCGATCTAGATAATAATCATCCATTACAAAAAGCCTGGGTTGCCGAACAAGTACCTCAGTGTGGATATTGCCAGTCAGGACAGTTGATGGCCGCAGCAGCCCTGTTGAACAGGAATCCGGCTCCATCTGAAAATGAAGTTGAGGCAGAAATGAATGGAATAATGTGTCGCTGTGGAACATATCCGAGGATTAAAAAAGCGATAAAAAGCACCCTTAAGTCCCTGACTAATGAATAAGCCCGTCATATCAAGGAGACATTTTCTGCAGTTGACAGGTGTTTCCGGAACATTTTTAGCTATTGGCTGTGTACCTGATCTTTCAGGAAAACAGAGGCCTGTTAATCTTGGCGAAGACAAATTGTTCCCGATGAATCAATTTATCCTGATCGATTCTTCCAATAAGGTCGTATTGTTTAACCACCGGCCAGAAATGGGACAGGGTACTTTCCAGGCCATTCCGATGATTCTGGCCGAGGAGCTTGAGGTAGATATTGACAAAATAATCATTCGACAATCCGAAGCTGATGCCAGGCTTTATGGCCGCCAAATGGTGGTTGGTAGTCATAGCATTCAAAATGAGTTTGAGAAAATGAGGGTAATGGGAGCTTCGGCTAAAGAAATGCTCGTGGCTGCGGCTTCAAAGCGATGGAAAATACCTGTTTCCGCATGTACTGCCAGGTCCGGCCATATCACCAATACCAACACAGGAGATGTACTGACCTATGGAGACCTGGTAGAGGCGGCCCGAAGTATGCCTGTTCCTGACAGGCCCCGCTTAAAGGAACCTGCAGATTTTACCATAATTGGTCAACCGGTGGCCCGGCAGGACATCCCCCTAAAAACCAACGGAACAGCTAAATATGGTATCGACATCCGGATAGAGGGCCTACTTTATGCTTCTATTGAACGTTCTCCTGTATTTCTGGGCAAAATAAAGCAGGTTGATGATGAAGCCGCACGTAAGATCAAAGGAGTCAAAAATGTACTAAGGACAAAGCGTAAGGTTTATGGTCGTACGAGGGAAGGAGTGGCGGTGGTTGCTGATTCATACTGGGCCGCAGTGAAAGGAAGAAAGGCACTACAAGTATCCTGGGATGAAGGGGCGTATGACATGCATACATCTGAAACCATTATGGATGATTTTAAGAAATCGTCCAAAGAGGACGGAGATGTATTATATAGCAGAGGGGCACCGGAACGATATTTTGATACAGGTTTAAACGAAATATCTGCTGAATATGAGGCTCCTTATCAAAGTCATGTACCTATGGAACCCATGAATGCCACGGTAAGAGTGGATGATCATAGCGCGGAATTTTGGGGATCAACGCAAAACCCCAACGGGATCAGGACCTTTCTTTCCAGGAAATATAATCTACCTGAGAGCAATGTAAAGATCAACTATACTTTTATGGGGGGTGGATTTGGTCGACGCTCTATGACCGATGTGGCAGAAGAAGCCGCTGATCTATCTCAGCGAATGAAGGCCCCGGTAAAGGTTATCTGGACACGTGAGGATGACCTGACACAGGGCCCCTTTAGAAACTGCTCATTGAATGTCTGTCGCGCAGTGCTGAATACGGACGATAGAAAAGTGCTCGCGCTGGAACACAAGGTAGTTGCACAGGAAATTCGCAACCAGACCGGTACTAGTAAAAAAGCGGGACATCAGTTGATGGGTGGAATTACGACACAATATAATATCCCGAATTTTGAAGTAAGGGGTGTACTTCAGAAGCTTTACATTCCTATCTCATACTGGCGGTCGGTATATCATTCTACCAATCCGTTTGCTCATGAGTCTTTTATTGATGAATTGGCCCTTGAGCTTAACAAAGATCCTCTTGATTTCAGATTGGAGTTGATCCGGGATCACCCGCGTTTTCCCTTGCTACTGAAGCAAGTGGCAAAATATACCGATTGGTATAGCCCACGCAAGCCAGACACTGGAAAAGGTGTCGCCATGGTTGAACGATCGGGCGCCCATTTTGCCATGGTTGTGGAAGTCAGCAAACAGGAAGGTAAAATAAAGCCCACCAAAATCACTACGGTCATTGACCTGGGCATTTGTGTTAATCCAGATACAGTCAAGGCCCAGACTGAGGGTTCGATCATTATGGGGTTAACGGCTTGTTATCAGGGTTTGAAAGTGAATAACGGCAGAATACAGCAACAAAATTTCGATACCTACCCTCTTTTGCGTTATAACCAAACCCCTGAGATCGAAACCCACATCATTGACAGCACCAATCCTCCGGATGGGGCGGGTGAATCAGGCTTACCTACGGTAGCACCAGCCTTTGCCAATGCTATTTTTGACCTGACAGGCAAGCGATTGAGGAAACTCCCCTTCGATTTAGACTCAATGGGATGAATTACGAAGTCTCGCTGATTCCCTGCAATATCTCGTCCACGGTAAGAGCAGATTTGTCTGTATTTCGCTCTTGATAAGATATGGGCACCCTAAGGGCCCTGAGCCCACTAATGCCTTGAAGATCTTCTAGGGCTACATCTTCAACCTCTTTACCAAGATAGGCTTTTGTCTGAAGGAATTTTATGTACTGACGATATTCTCTTGCTTCTTGTTCCTGGCTGTATATAATAGCCAAATATCCCGGTTGTGTGATACGATCTTTAGTCCCTTTAATGTGGGCTTTGTCAACCCGTTTTTTTATTATTTCATAACGTGCATTGTATGCCCCCTCCACATCGAATTGCTTTTCATCCATTCTAAAATGCACGGATAAAGGACTGCTATGGACGAGGACCAGTGAGGCAATGTCGAGGGACATGGAATGATCAGGTTTAAGTTGGTTGAAACGCAATTCCATATCACATATGACCAGGAGTTGCCAAATTCGCAGATTTTGAAGATAAATTGGATCAAAAGACCTTTCTCTGGAAATGGATTCACCGATATACATGTTGAACTCCACTCCGTCAGTCTTATAGCGCTCAAAGTAATGAGGAAACATTCTTTGTGCAGCCTCCTGCTGCTTATCCAGGAATGAGGCCAGGGTTTGATTGATCAGGTTAACACTGTCATCATATTTTTTCCGTTCGCGATAAACGGTTTTCAGTTCTGCATCAAGTGACTTCTCATAACGCTCCACCAAAATACCCAGATCTTCATGCTCATTGCGGATATGTCTAAGTACAGGGTCTACTTTTGTTTTAAAGAATTGCAGAATCTAGTGCTCACTACTCGCCGACAATCCTTTGTCCAGCTTATTCCGGTACTCATTCATCCTGTATATCAGCTCTTCATATGCAGGCATTTCTGTTAATTCAAGGGCTTGTGAAAGAACCCGGTTGACCATTTTGACCTGTCTTATCAGATCCATTTTTACAGCCTTGTTCCGGGTTTCAGATGATCCTTTTATATCCAACTGACCGTACAAAGGGTATACATCTTTAAAAATAATATCCCTGAATGCAGGTTGATCATCATTTTCTTTGTTAGATATAAATCTTCGAGCTTCTTCCTCAAATCTCCAATTGACCGAGGGATGAATAGAAGTACATTCCTGTTGAATGATTGCTTCAATAAGGTTTTGTTCTTCCTGCATGAATCGCTTGGTAGCCATTGAGATAACCGGCAGGATGGTATTGAGCAATGAAAGAGATACCGTATTCAGCTCGTAACTGTTCTCCGAAGCCAGCTCAATATATCCCAGAAGCTCATCTTCATAAATGATAGGAGCCAGGATGAAACTACCAACCCCTTTATCCACTAGATCTTTGGACATCCCGCTTTGGGCTCGCTTATGAAATTTGGGTACGTCGGATATGACAAGCGGCTGGTGCTTGTTGACAATCGTATCAAATGTATACGGGCAGAAGTTGTCTTTACAGGACATTTCCTTACTTTCTCTTAGAAGAATACTTGTAATTTTCTTCCCATGAATAGGCACGATTTTGCCATTGTCCAAAGTAAGCATGCCAATGTTAAGCCTGGAAAGCTGAAACAGGTGTCTTAACCCCTGTTGAATATTTTCAAACGAATCCGCAGACTTGATGATCAGATTAGAACGGATAGACGTTAAGGCATGATCGACGGTTACGTCCATTAGGTTGATTACGTTTATACCCCGATGGATCCAGCTATTTGGTGGAAACTTAGTCTTCCACAGCTCCATATTTTCAAAGTTGTCAAGGAGTATGTGGTAATCATCTTCTGAAATGTCAACAGCATTTTCAGTAGGGATAAATTCTGTCAGATCAGCATTTACGGCCATTCTATAGGTTCGTACCAACCCCTGAGACTTGTTTTCTATGTCAACCATCATGGTACCACCTCCGGGAACCGGATAGCCATAGTAACTTCCAAGAATGAAATAACAGCAATAAAGATAATAGGTGTCTGCGCTTATATCAGAAATACTGAATTTTAAATCATCCTTCGAGTTTTTGATGATATTTTGGAATCTTGACGAGGTATAGAACGGAGTGACATGAAATGGCGGTGTTAATCCTTTAATTTCATTGGTGAGGAGGGGAGCCGGGAATAGTTGTTTACTGAGTTTTTCAATAGGTTTTTTATATTTATTCAGTAATGAAAGGTCCTCAAATCCATCTTCCAATTCCGGGTACTTGCTGACCTCCTTTAATAGAGTTTGGGCATAGGTGGCTTCGGCTTCGTTTTTACCTTTTGATTTTATCTTTAGGTCTTCAATCACCTTGAAGAAGCTCAACCTGGCAACAGCCGGAAAATCAATTTCTTCACCATTAAATACCATGAATTATAGTCGGGTTCCACCCAAAGATATTGTATGAATCCGTGATCAGGAAATTTTTCCTGTTCAGCAACAGACGAATCTACAGAAATTTGAAGGGTATCTTTTTTTATACTTGAATAACCCAAATTGCTGCGATGGTTCTTTTTTTATGAAACTATCAGAAAAGTGAATGACAGAGGCGGCAAAAATCATTTTTCGCTTTAAGCATATATCCGAATATTGTATGCAGCCATATATTATCTTAGATTCGCATCTTTTTTGACTCTTTTAACACTGTTAATTTATGAAAGGGAAAAGTACCTTTCAAAACCTCGTTGCAGCCCTTATCGTTAGTTTTGTAGCCCTTAGTCTTGGGGCTTCATTCGGGATATTATCTGGTCGGACAGATGGCGCATTTATAGGGATGCTCTCGGCAGGTATCATTGCCTTTGTGACTGCAATGCTTGGTGGGACGAGAGTACAATGTTCTGGCCCTACGGCCCCAATGACCGCCGTAGTTGCTGTATTGGTGGCATATGCCCACGATCATATCGTGACAGGAGATGTAGGAATAAGTGCCAATCATTTCGTTAACATCGTTCTTATTCTCACAGGTGCGTTATTGATTTTCATGGGAATATTACGACTGGGCCGGTTTATTAAGTTTGTTCCCAATGTAGTTATTTCCGGCTTCATGATTGGTATCTCCTTATTAATCTGGCTTGACCAGATAAAGAAACTGTTTGGACTTGGTGGTAAACAAGCCTTTGAAGGTTCCGTACCTATCAACATCCTAATAGCCATTCTTACTCTTGCAGTTATTCTTTTTGTTCCCCGAATTGCCCAGCGATATTTTCCCAAATACAGCAACTATTTTTCTCCAACATTGATCGGGATCGTCCTCTTAACATTTGTTTCCAATTTCCTAAAACTTGATATTGAGCATGTTAATTTACTATCCTCCATGTCTTCATGGTCGGAATTCTCCCAAATGATCAAGTCACAAATACCTGTTCAGTGGTCATCACAAATTGTTCTGATTGCCCTACCTTTTGCTATTCAGCTGGCATTTTTAGCCTACCTTGATACATTGTTAACCTCTTTAGTAGTGGATAAGCTCTCTGAAGAAAAAACAAGGCAGAATAAAGAATTAATGGCCCAGGGAATGGCCAACGGGCTTGTTTCTCTAGTGGGTGGTATTCCCGGTGCACAGGCCACTATCCGCTCTGTGCTGATTATTAAGGAAAAAGCTACATTGCGCGTCACCGGCATGTTGGTTGGGGTATTTGTATTTGTGGAGATCGTGTTGTTTAAAGACTATATTAGTCTTGTTCCACAAGCCGTTTTTGCTGGAGTATTATTTAAGGTTGGATGGGATGTATTCGATTTTCTTCCTTTCAAACTTTATGCAAACGAGTTAAAAAAATATGGTTTTTCTATTTTCAATGACTTCTTTTCAAGCCATAAAAATGAAAAGATATTTATAACCAATAGGGAGATGTTGCTGATTATGGGCACAGTCCTTGTAACCATCTTCGTTAACCTTAATTTGGCGGTCATTATTTTTACCACATTGTTTTATACTGCTAACAGATTTTTCTGGACGAAAAATCCAATACGGGATTTACAGCCTGAGCTTGAAACTGAAGGGATTGCCAATAAAGAGATTGTAGGAGGAGGGTAGCATACCATCAGAGGGCCCTTTCATGTTCAATCCAATTCACCACTTACAAAATGCCCACTTACATCATCATTTAATTTTTGGAACAGTCTTTGTAGTTGTCCTAACAAACTCAAGATATTATGTATTCTTTCAAAAACTATTTATATCTATCAATCCTGGTATTAGTAGCAGCTGCATGCTCAACGGAAACCATAGGACCTCAGGGCCCTACGGGACCGGCAGGTCCACAGGGAAATCCGGGAGAAAGTGGTATCGTTTTTGAATTTACTGGAGTCACGTTCACCGCTCCTGATTATGAGGTTTTCCTGGATTATCCCACAGGATTTGAAGGATTAGATTCGGACGTGGCCCTGATTTATCTGCTTTGGGACGTTCAAACGGATACTAATGGCAATCCGCTGGATATCTGGAGAGCCTTACCACAGAATGTACTGACTCCTAATGGATTGCTTCAGTATAATTTTGATTTTTCCAAGCAGGACGTTCATTTGTTTTTAGATGGAGATTTTAATCTAAGTCTTTTGGGGGCCATTGATACGGACAATTGGGTGGTTCGGGTAGTGGTCGTGCCTGGCAACTTCTTCGGGGGACGATCAAGTGTAGACCTCACCGACTACTATGCCGTGAAGGAAGCCTATGGTCTACCTGATCTGGAAACTCATACATTGGTTGAATCCAGAAGATAATAACTCAAATTAAAGGTGCAGTTGTAATAGAGAGTTGAGAGTGTCTATTGGTTTGAGTGTATTATTAAAGATCTGTTTAAGAAAATCATTGAATTTTCTTATAAAATCAATGTCATCTCGAACCAAGTGAGTTTGCCCGACTGCGCTGGGAGATCTTCACATACAAATACATTATTCATTTTATCGCCGGATATACATGCTTTCCTTTATATCCCCTCTCCGCAGAATTGCTGCTACAAGGTCAATGAGGAAAATAATATGTAAAAAACCAGTCTTTCAAACATAAACACCAATCAAAGCACATAAATCAACAAGAACAGAAGAATTAGCAGAATGGCAATTATCCGGTACCATCTATTGTGTTGAGGAAACTCGTAACCGCAGATAGGACAGTTTCTTGCTGACTTCTCTATTTCCATGGCACAGGAGGGACATTCTTTCTTCATAGGGGAAAAGTAATGAATATCTTTAACCCGCGTTATTCATGACGCTTTCAAGAATAACGATGTTAAACCCGAAATATGCAATAGAACTATCTATTCCGATCCAAAATAACTGTGAATCAGCCACTTTGTTCGAGCTATGTCTTTA
>Ga0114931_10005241_pt1 | contig 16021 bp, 5 predicted proteins | sample 2SBtaG_FD_89579 | JGI IMG/M metagenome (GOLD analysis project Ga0114931, IMG submission 89579) | Deep subsurface microbial communities from Kolumbo volcano to uncover new lineages of life (NeLLi) - 2SBTROV14_V59a metaG | ecosystem: Environmental > Aquatic > Marine > Volcanic | place: Kolumbo...
GTCGCCTGCCAGATGGTTCCTGCCGTGCTTGACACCACGCAATTCGACATCCGCACCGGTGACTATTTGTTTCGAAGCAACGGGTCGATCTTGAAATTCGCGGGATTCATGAAGGTCTATGTCGAAGTGACCGAAGACAAGGCGGTTGCAGGGGCCGATAAACCCAAGAGCGACAGCGACCGCCTGCTACCGGAGCTTGATAAAGGGGATATATTAAAATTATTGAAAATTTCTCCCGATCAGCATTTCACTCAGCCGCCGCCCCGGTTCACGGAAGCCCTGCTGGTAAAGGAACTTGAGGAGCAGGGCATCGGCAGGCCGAGTACCTATGCGGCGATCATCAGCGTCATCAAGGACCGCGACTATATCCGCTCGGAGGAACGCAGGCTGGCTCCCTCTGAACTGGGGTTTTTGGTTTCGGACGCCCTGGTGGAAAATTTCCCCGATATCATGAATTCAGAATTCACCGCCAATATGGAAGGCCGGCTTGACGCCATAGAAGACGGAAAAATGGAATGGGTGCAGGCGCTACAGGAATTTTACAAGCCCTTCCAGATTGATCTCGAGCAGGCGGAAAAGAAAATGAAAGACCTGAAAAGCCAGGTGGAGGAAACCGACGAGGTTTGTGAAAAATGCGGACAACCCATGGTCATCAAGTGGGGACGTTTCGGCAAGTTCATGGCTTGCACGGGTTATCCCGAATGCAAAAGCACAAAGAACCTCGGTGAGGATGGTTCCACCCCGTCGGCGGCTGAGGAAGTGGAAGGCAATTGCGAGAAGTGCGACTCTCCCTTGATTATGAAAATGGGACGGTTCGGAAAATTCATTGCCTGCTCGAATTACCCGGAATGCAAGTTCACCAAACCGGTGAGTCTGGGTATTTCCTGCCCGGAAGAAGGTTGCGAGGGAGAAATCTCCCCGCGGAGAACTAAAAAGGGCCGAACCTTTTACGGATGCAGTAAATACCCGGATTGTAAATTCACCTCCTGGGAAAAACCCGTTAAAGAAGCCTGCCCCGAATGCAAGCATTCCTATATGGTGGAAAAATTTAAAAAAGAGGAAGGCCTCTCGATCGTTTGTCCTCAGTGCGGATTCAAAAAAGCCCACGTGGCGGCGTAAAGAATTTTAAAATGAAATCCTATTTGACGGTGGTCGGCGGCGGCTTGGCCGGGTCGGAAGCGGCATGGCAGGCGGCGGAGCAGGGTGTGCCGGTCGTTTTATATGAAATGCGCTCCCGGACGCCTACCCCGGTTCATAAAACCGATCAATGCGCGGAACTGGTCTGCAGTAATTCACTGGGCAATAACCTGCCTTACTCCGCTCCGTTTCTTCTCAAGCAGGAACTCAGAAAGCTCAACTCCATTGTGATCAGCGCCGCGGATCGTCATTCGGTGCCCGCGGGCGGCGCCCTTGCCGTCGACCGGGATTTGTTTTCCCGGGAAATCACCGAACGACTGCAGTCGCATCCCAACATCACCTTAAAGCGGGACGAAGTGACGGAGATTCCCGAAGAGGGTCCCGTCATCATCGCCACCGGTCCCTTGACCTCTCCGAAACTTTCCGAGGACATCAAACGCATCATCGGCCAGAAATACCTTTATTTTTATGACGCTCTGTCGCCCATCGTCGACGCCGGCTCGATCGATTACGATAAGGCCTTTTTTGCTTCGCGTTATGGCAAGGGGGAGGACGATTACCTGAATTGTCCGATGAACGAGGAGCAGTACCGGCAGTTGGTTCATGAATTGAATCTGGCGCAAAAAGTGCCCTTCGCCACGTTTGAAAAACCGGTTTATTTTGAAGGCTGTCTGCCCGTCGAAGAGTTGGCTTCCCGGGGTTTAAAGACCCTGTCGTTCGGCCCCCTCAAGCCCGTGGGTTTGCCGCATCCCGAGACGGGGGAAACATTCCACGCGGTTGTGCAGTTGCGCCGGGAAAATAAAGAGGGAACCGCTTTCAACCTGGTTGGGTTTCAAACCAAACTCACGTATCCCGAGCAGAAACGGGTATTACGAATGATACCCGGTCTGGAGAAAGCGGAGTTTTTCAGATACGGCGCGATTCACAGAAACACCTACATCAATGCCCCCGATATGCTGACGAAAGAGCTGGATTTGCAATCCCGGCCCGGCGTTTATTTTGCCGGTCAAATCATCGGCGTGGAAGGGTATGTGGAGTCCTCGACTCTGGGATTGCTGGCGGGGTTGAGCGCAGTCAAGCGGATTTCAGGTGGAAAGTTCATGCCGCCGCCTATCGATACGGCGATGGGGGCTTTGCACCATTACGTCACCACTAAACGACCACAGAACTATCAGCCGATGAATATTAACTTTGGGCTTTTTCTCGTCAAGGAGATGGGAATCCGCAATAAAAAGGTAAGAAACCAGAAAATATTTGAAAATGCCTTGAACAGCCTGGGCCGCTGGATGGGCCCTTTAACGGAAAAAGTGGATTCAGCCGTTTGAAAAACCTTCCTCAGCGGTTGAATCCCACCGGTGGGTTATAGTCCCCGCAGTTTGTACGGCGTTTAACTAAAAATCCTTATTAGGATACCCGGTGGGTCGTTTATTGCCTAAAACCGCCCGGGAAGAAAAGCTTCCTGGATTTTCTTGAAATCGCAATCCCCATTCATGATCTTGTAAATGCCGTCCTGATTCAGGGTGATCATTCCATCCTTGAATGCCTGATTATGGATTTCTTCCATAGGGGCGTTCCCGGCAATGAGCCGGTTCAATTCCGGCGTCCTTTCTAAAACTTCATGGAGGGCAATTTGTCCGGAATATCCCGTGAAGATGCATTGTTTGCACCCAACGGCTTTTTTCAGAGTCAGATTATCGTTGTATTGGAAGCCCAATTCAGAAAAGTTTTTATCCCCGTAAAATTTCTCAAGCATGGCGTATTCTTCCTGGGAAGGATGATAGTCCTCTTTGCAGTGATCGCATAAACTGGGAACGAGTTTTTGCGCCATGACCAACAGGATGGCGTCCGCGAATTGGTTTGCATCGATGTTCATTTCCCTCATCTTTCGAATGGCGTCCATGGTGGACTTGGCTTTCAGGGAAGTGAAAACAAGACGTTGTTGCGCGGCTTGGGTGCAGAGTTTCAAGGTCGTATCGTTGTCGATTTCTCCGATCATGATTATATCCGGATTTCCCAATAGGAAAGTTTCCAGAGCCAGGGCATAATCCAGACCGTTTTCTTTATTCATCTGCAATTGCCTTAAACCATTTTGTACGATGTCCACCGGGTTTTCAGCGGTTACAATTTTTTTATCGGAAGTGTTCAAATGGTTCAGCAGGGCGTGCAGGGAGGTGGTTTTTCCCGTCCCCTCGGAACCCGCAACGAGGATCATTCCTTTTGCCGTATGGATACGGGACATTATTTTGTCAAGATTGGGATCGGAAAAATCCATGTCCGTCATGGACATGAAACTCGGAATCGCTTTCCCTATCTGGGAAACCCGAATCATCGCATCTTCAAGATCGCCGATAGTGGGGAATATGACGACATTGAGTTCATACCGGTTTGGCCCCAGGGACCATACAAATTTCCCATTCTGCGGAAGTTTGTTGACGGAAGGGTTCAGGTGGGCCAGTTCTTTAATGTGGTTTATAATTTCCGTTTGAAAATTTGCAGGGATTTCTTCAAAAACCCGGCAGGCTCCTTCTTTTCGAAGTCTTACCAAAATATTTTTGCCGTCCATCCCAGGTTCAATATGGATGTCGGTGACGCCTTGCCGGATAGCAATAGAGATGATTTCATCAAAAAATTGTCCCGTGGAATCTGAAGGAGTGTTTTGTTCCTCGGATGCGGTGCTTTTGTATTCTTCAGCTATTGTCAGTTCCAATGTATTGTCCCCCGGTAATACGTTCGTTTCGGTGGATTCGGAAACCTCCTCCAGTCTATAAAAGTTATCAATATATTTCAGAATGTCCAGTTTTAATCCCACCCGGAGATGAATATTTTCAGGAAGGAATACTTTCCTGATTTCTTCAATGATATTTTCATTGGAAGGATCATTGATCAATACCACTGTTTCGGATTCCTGGTTTTTCAAGGGAACCCAAAATTGATTCCGCAGGGTATTGCAGTCGATTTTAAAAGTTTCGGGAACTGGCAGGAATAAGGACTCATCGTAACCGGCGCAAGAAATATTATAAAAACTTTCCAGAGATTTTCCGACATCCAGAGAACGCAAATACAGATCGTCAACGAGCAGGGATTCAACATCGGTATGGGTATCGTCGCCTTTTTTAATAACCTGATCCAATTCCTCCGCAGTCAGATAACCGTTGTTGACAAGGTAGCTATATTTTGTAGGTTCTTCTCTGGCATGTATTTTCAGCTTTTGAAATGCCAGGGCCAGGGGTTCGGAAATCGCCAGCGCGAAGATTTCATCCTGTTCGTCAAACCCCCTGTCCTTCACATTATTGATGAGTTGCAACACTCCCACTATTTCATCAGCATGGCGTAAAGGAACGGTCAAAAGAGATTTGATTTTGGCATCGGAATTTAAATATGTTGCGGCGTCGAATTGCAGGTCCTGATGGTGTGTTTTCAGTTCATTCACATCGTTTGCATCTATAATATTGAGCAACCGATCATTGGCAATTACAAATCCGGCTATATTTGAAGAACTGATTGGCAACAGGATTTCCCGATTAAATGAATTCCAATCGGCCTTGGAAACAACCTCATTGATTTTCCGGTCAATGCCATACAAAAGACAGGCTGAAGCATAAAAGAAATCCATTAAAGGCTGTTTTATTTCAGAAAATATTTCATCGGGGTGAGCCACTCCGTTGATAATTCTGGTCAGTTCAGTGAGGTTTGCGTCCCTGTCTGCATTTTGATTCGAGGATTCACTATTCAGGTATTTGCGTTCATTAATTTTTATCAAGGCCATGCCTATGACTAATGAAATTGCTTTGGCCTTGATGAAATCCGCTTCTGGAAAAGGATTTCCATCATTTTTGTTGATCAATTCCATCACTCCCACCAGTTTGTTTCTGTGGGGAAGAGGGATCAGCATCAGGGATCGGGTCTGGACATTCAGGCGTATGCTCAGGGAGTCATCAAACTTTAAATTCTTATGGTACCGTTCAAGTTCTTCTTTGGAGTGAACGTTATGGATGTTCAGGGGTTTTCCGGTGGCGGCCACATAACCGGCAAGGTTGTCCGTGGAAATGTTAACGCTAAATTTATTATTTTCTTGAGTTTGGAATCTCTGGGTAATAAGAACTTTTTTTTCGGGATCGTAGGTGTAGAGAATCGTTGTTTCACAATTGAAAATATTCTTGAGATTTTGGCACAAGGATTCGAAGGAACCATTGATAATGTCAATATTTCTTACCTGGGTGGTGAATGAATCGAAATCCCCTTTGCCATTGGGTTCGCTATTGGCGGATTCTGGATCGTTTATTTTTTTCAATGCCATACAAACGATTTTCCGGTACGCCTCATCAAACCGACGTCTTCAGAATTTATTGGTTGGTGAATTGAATAAATTGCAGTTATCTATATGGTAATACCATAATTTCAAAATTTTTTGGGAAATAAAAATAGGAAAGGGGATATAAAATTCTGCGAATACCGGCAACAAGAAGGTTTTTAAAGGATTAAATAATACAAACGGAAAGGACCTGTTTCAGATCACAATCGCCGTTTATAACTTTTTGAATGCCATCCTGTTTCAGAGTGGTCATTCCTTCCTGCAGGGCTTTTTCGCGGATTTGTTCGACGGTGGCCTGTTTTACAATCAATCTGTTTATGGCTTGAGTTCCTTCCAACAGCTCATGAATTGCGGTTCGTCCCGAATAACCCGTGTTTTCACACGCCTGACACCCGACGGGTTTTTTAAACGTGAGAGCGTCATTGTATTCAATGTTCAGTTCCTGAAAACGTTCTTCGCCATAGTCGTTGACCAGAATATCGAATTCTTCCCTGGAAGGGTGATAATCTTCTTTGCATTTTTTACAAAGAGTTTTTACCAGGCGTTGAGCAATAATAAGCAATAAAGAATCGGCGAAGTTCAACGGATTCATTCCCATATCCAAAAGCCGGGTGATGGTTTCCGGCGCGGAATTGGTGTGTAGGGTGCTGAATACAAGATGTCCCGTCAGCGATGCTTCCAGACCGATGTTGGCGGTTTCCTGGTCGCGCATTTCACCGACCATGATGACATCGGGGTCGCCGCGAAGAAAGGACCGCATTGCGCGGGCAAAATTCAACCCTTTTTTATCCAGCATTTGCACTTGCCGCAGTCCCTTTTGGGTGATTTCGACAGGGTCCTCGGCCGTCCAGATTTTCTTTTTCGGATTATTGATAAAATTGAGGCATGAATGCAAAGTGGTGGTTTTTCCGGAACCGGTCGGGCCCACGACGAGGATCAGCCCGTAAGGTTTTGTAATGGTATTTTTGATTACATCCAGGTTCCTGGCGGTGAAATTCATTTCTTCTAAAGGGGACATTTTGCTTTGAGCAAGAATCCGTAAGACAGCATCCTCATTCCCGCCCACGGTGGGACAGGTGGCCACCCGGAACTCGACCTGCTTGTTTCCATATCGAGCCGCAAACTTTCCATCTTGTGGCAAGCGTTTTTCCGAAATGTCCAAACGAGCCATAATTTTAATTCGAGAAATAATGCCGTGATTGTAAATGGCAGGGATTTCTTCATAGCTGTAACATTCGCCTTCCTTGCGAAAACGGACCAACATGTTTTCTTTCCCAATCCCGGGTTCAATATGTATGTCCGACGCTTCGCGTTCGTACGCATCGATTAAAATTTTATTGACAAGCTGAATGATGGCGCTGTCTGTATCCTTTGGGGTTTGAATTTCTTCAAGCTGATCCCTGTCTTCGGCAACGGATAACTCTTGTTCCGTTTTTTCCTTGAGATTGTCTATCAGATTGGACATTCTCTCAGTTTTCATTCCCTCGAAATGAGCTTCTCCCTGCTCCAGTATGGAATTGAGAAAATCGAGAATGTCTACTTTGAGGCCCACTTTAAATTCAATTTGTTTTCTGGAAAATATATGTTTGATATTTTGCAGTCTATGGGGATTGGTAGGGTCGTTGATCAAGATGACGACCTTTGAATCGTCTGACTGAATAGGCATCCAGAAGTTTTTGGCCAAAAACTTTTTATTGAGCCCTCCAATTATTTTTTGCGGAAGGACGATCGAACTGTTGTAACCGTAATAGGGCAGGGAATAAAAATTCGCAAGAGATAATCCTAAATGTTCGCGTTTGATCTTTCCCTGTTGCAATAATACATATTCAATTTCTAATTGCTTGTCGTTTGCATGGGCCAGGAGTGAGGTCAATGCTTTTTCGGTTATAAGGTTATTCTTGAGAAGATAACTAAATTCCGTTTTCTTTTCGGACGCAGGTTCCTTGAGGTTTATAAATGCCCACGCAATGGTTTTTGCCAGATCACCCGCGTGTCTGACGTCGTTGTCAGTGAAAGGTTTTTCATATTTTTTATTTATTAATTGTATGATTCCCAAAAGCTTTTCATCATGAATCACGGGCACGGTTAACAATTCATGGACCCTATTGTCAAAATACTTATTCCAAACAGGATTGAAGTGTAATTCAGGATGATATCGCCGCACTTCATCAAGGTCATTCACGTTGGCAATATTAACGGGATTTTTATCGAGTGCCACATATCCTGCGATACTTTCAGGTGAAAAAGGAAGATCAAATTCCGGCAGTTGATTTCCCGAATTTAAATACGGATATAACCGGCCCTTTGCGGGATCAAATTCATAAAGAATCCAATTTTCGGCGTTGAATATATTTAAAAGGGAATCCTGGCAGTCGCAAAATGCTGCTTGCAGATCTTTCGCGTTCCGAATTGTATCCAGCAGGTCCTGAAACTTTTCTATCGCAAAAATTTCCATGTTCCCTGCTTTATCTGTTGCCCTGCCAGTTAAATCTTCAACCTCATCAATTTCTATTGCAGTAACGGCATTTTGCGGCGAGCGATCTTCTAAATTTTCTCGAGCGAACGGCGCACTGCTTAAAGAATCAAGGGGGGCTGACAGGTTTTGATCCGGTTCCTTTTTTACCGCCCTGATAACACTCGGGATCTCCTGCAGAACATCCTCCTCAAAGGGATGTTGCGGAGGGTTGTGAGTTTTCAGATCATCCTGCACTTCATCTGAATGATCGTTATCGATTGGCGTGTCCGAACTTGAATGCGGCTTTGGATCTTTCTCGGGTTCATCGTCCTTGTCCGCATTTTGAGTTTCAAGGGAGCTGGGAAATGTTTTTTCTGCAACCGGTTCATCTTGCTCGCCGGCTTCTTGAGTGAACCTGTCCAGCGCCAGTCCTAAAATGGGCGAGAGGGTATTGGCAAGTTGAAATTCATTGAATGAAAAATGGCCGTCGTTTATTTTGTTTATGATTGAAACAATCCCAATCAGCTTATTTTTACAGGCCAATGGAACGACAATAATGGATTGAATATTAATATCCAGAATATCGTCCCAATTCAAATCATGCGATAATTGTGGATGGTATTGCGCCAGTTCCTCTGCATCTGTGACGTCAACAATATTTAATGGATTTCCTGTTCCCGCTACGAACCCCGGAAGATTGGTGAGGGATATATCCAACCTGACCTCTGAAGATTTATTGGATACGGGATTATTTGAATATAATTGATGATTGACCGAATCAATCGCAAAAACGGTAACCGCCTCGCAATTGAAAATCAATTTTAAATCCTCTATTAAAACAGGAAAGTACTCATTCATGTCCTCTGAATATCTGATTTTCTGCTCGATATCCTCGGCCAGTTCATTATATTCTTTCTTCAAGCCCAATGCATTTTCCATTTTAAAATCTCAATTATTTGGCAACCGAAACATAGTCAAAATTACACTGAAGAAACAGTCAACACCTGTTTCAAATCGCAATGCCCTTTAAAAACTTTTTGAATTCCATCTTGTTTCAGAGTGATCATTCCTTCCTGTTTTGCCAACTCCCGAAGTTCATTTACAAGTGCTTTATGCATTATTTTCTTTTTCATTTCCGTAGTGCCTTTAAGGACCTCGTGCAAGGCCATTCGCCCGGAATAGCCTGAATCCATACAGGCGGAACAGCCAACGGGTTTATATAATTTCAGATCCTTTGTGTGCTTGATATTCAGCTTTCTAAAATCCTCTTCACCATATTCCTGCACCAGGATTTCAAATTCATTTTTGTCGGGATGGTATTCCTTCTTGCATTCGTTGCAGAGTGTTTTGACAAGTCTTTGAGCGAGAATTAATAAAATCGCGTCCGCAAAATTAAGAGCGTTCATGCCCATGTCGAGAAGGCGTGTGATTGTTTCCGGCGCCGAGTTTGTGTGCAGGGTGCTAAACACAAGATGACCTGTAAGGGACGCTTCCAAACCAATGGAAGCGGTTTCAGAGTCGCGCATTTCCCCCACCATGATCACATCCGGATCTCCGCGAAGAAAAGAACGCATCGCCCTGGCAAAATTCAGGCCAATTTTGTCCAACATTTGCACTTGCCGCAAACCCTCCTGAGTGATTTCAACGGGATCTTCCGCGGTCCATATTTTCCTTTCAGACGTATTTATATGGCCGAGGCAGGAATGGAGCGTGGTTGTTTTTCCCGATCCGGTGGGGCCAACCACCAATACAAGGCCATAGGGCATGGAAATTTTTTCCTTGATGCAAGTCAGGTTGTCTTCGCTAAAGTGCATTTCATCCAGAGGAATCGGTTTGCTGGAAGCAAGAATTCGAAGAACGGCGTCTTCATTTCCTCCGACGGTAGGACACGTTGCAACACGAAATTCAATTTCTTTTCTTCCATAACGCATTTTTATTTTGCCATCCTGAGGCATTCGCTTTTCAGCAATGTCCATACGAGCCATAATTTTCAGACGTGAAATGATGGCCTGCTTGTAGAGATAAGGAATTTGCTGATAGATTCGGCAAGTGCCATCTTTTCTAAAACGAACTTTTACGTCCTTTTTTGCCACGCCCGGTTCGATATGGATGTCGGAAATTCCCTGGTCGTAGGCATCTGTCATGATTTTGTTGACGAGGCGGACAATGGTGCTGTCTGTTTCACTGATGGCATTGACCGCATCATCATCGGGAGAACTGGTGTCAATGGACGCATCTGTCTGTTCATCGACGAGGGCGTCTAAAAGAGTGGATAATTCCTCCGTGTTGTTTGGTTCCACGTCCTCAATGGGGCTGTCGGATTGGATTCCGGTATTGAGAAAGTCCCTTATGTCCGCTTTTAACCCAACATGAAAACTGATTGTCTTTTTGGGGAGAATCATTCTTATGTTGTTGACTTTGTCCTGATCGGTCGGGTCGTCGATAAGAATGGTGATGTTCGATTTTGAATTTTGAATTGGGACCCAGTTGTTGTTGGCAAGATAGTTTTTGTTCAATCCGGCAAAAACGTGGGGAGGCAAAACAACCGAGTCGGTATAGCCTGAATAAGGAATATCAAAAAATATTTCCAGAGATTTCCCAATATCTTTCCGTTTTAATTTTAGATCTCCAAGCAATACGTCTTCAATATCCAGATTGTTTTTGCGCGCTTTTAATATGACGTGGTTCAGCTCCTCCTGGGAGATAATGCCGTTCTCAATTAGATATCCGAATTTATTTTTCTTTTTGGGCGATGCTTTTTGATTGTTGAAAGCCAGGGCCAGATGATCGGCTATGATGAGGATATTTTTCTGGTCGAATTTAGTGAATCGTTCGCCATATTTTTTATTGATGAGCTGTAACACTCCCATTATCTCGTCATTGTGTACTAAAGGATAGACGAGCATGGACTTTGTTCTGAGCCCGGATTTCTTATCCCAGGAACTGTCGAAAGCAATTTTCGGGTTGTATTTTTTCAGATCTTTCGGGTTGTAAACATCGGCAATATTTATGGGCCTTTTTTCCTGCGCCACCCACCCCGCAATGCTTTTTGTGGAGATGGGAACGCGAATTTCGTTGATACTTTTATCTGATTTGAATTTTGAAAAAATTTCATTTTTTTCAAGGTCTACCGTATAAATGGTGATCACTTCGGCTTCAAAAATATCCAGAATGCTTTCTTTGAGGCCCAGAAGGATGTCATCCAGGTTTTTAGCCGAATGAATAGCATGCGCCGTTCTTTTGACCTTTTCCTCGACCCCTTCAATTTCGAGCTTGACCATTGCATGGCCCAGGGTGGTTGCCAGTTCCTTTGCCTGACGCAGGTCGCTTTCGTTAAATAGGTTCTCTCCCTTTTTGTTTGTTATTTCCAGAACACCCACTAATCTGTTTTCATGAGGCAGTGCAACCACCAGTGCGGACTTGGTTTTAATTTTAGTCAATTTATCCCTGTTGGCATCATGAGTGAGGTTCTGATCATATTGTTTTAATTCTTTGGCGGAATAGACGTTCGAAACATTGACCGTTTTTCCGGTCGCCGCACAATATCCTGCAAGGCTCTTGGGTGAAATTTCCAGATGGATATTTCTTTCCGCTTCATTTTTAAAATTGCGAGTGATCAGCCGCCTTTTTCCTCTGTCAATGGAGTAAATGAAGGCCCCTTCGCTATTGAAAATATGTTTTAGGTCATCCGTCAGAGACAGAAGAACCTCACCGGTACTTTCAGCAGAGAGAATTTTATTGATCAGTGGTTTGGTTTGATCGGCGGCTCTTCTGTTAGGTTTGTCTTCCTGATAAATGGGAGGGGGGGGGTCCGTTATTTCCGCCTCATGTTTCGAGTGGGGGATTGTTTTATTTTCATCAGGTTCCGTTTCGATTTCCGGGGCGGATTCTTTCTTTTCCAGGATAAAGCTTAATTCTTCGTCGATGGGCGACAACTCTGTATTGTTCGAAAAATCATTTTCGTCAGAGAAGCCGCCGGTTCTTGGGTCCCTGGGCTTTGCGGACCGCATGAGTTTAGAGAAAAATGCCATTTTTCAGCAATATAGGAATCTAGAAGTAAATTTATTGGTTGATTTTCTATTTTACAAGTATCCCCTTGGGAATACAAGGTGAATTGGGAGTGGATATCTAAAAATATCATTGATTTTATTATGTTTATGCATATTTTATTATTATGAATTACTTTCATGGTAATTATTAAAAAGGGTCTGAAAATTCAGTGAAAAGAGGGGGGATACGCGGGAATGAAGGGGAAATTCAGGCGGTTTCGCTTAGCAATTACTGCGGGAGAAATGCAAGCAGTGGGTCAGATATCGAGATCTTTGGCGAAGATTGCCTTATCTTTAATGAACTTGAAACGGGGTTCGGAGTCTTTGCCCATGAGTTGCTCAAATATTCTCTGAGTCTCGTTTGGGTCTCCTATTTCCACTCGGATCATGGAACGGGTCTTTTTACTCATGGTGGTTTCCTTCAAATCGGATGGGGGCATTTCACCCAGGCCCTTGAACCGGCCAATTTCATATGTGGACCCGTTCAGTTTTTCTATGATTTCATCTTTTTCCTGTTCATCGAGGGCGTAAAATAATTTTTTCCCGGCGTCGATCCTGTAAAGCGGGGGCTGGGCAATGAAGAGATGGCCTTTTTGGATCAGTTCGGGCATATAGCGGTAGAAAAATGTCAGAAGCAGGGTGCAGATATGAGCGCCGTCCACATCGGCGTCGGTCATGATGATTATTTTTCCATAACGCAGTTTGCTGTAGTCAAACTTGGGTTTGATGCCGGCCCCGATCGCGGAGACGATGTTTTGAATTTCATTATTGGCCAGCGCTTTGACCAGGGTTGCGGTTTCGACGTTAATTATTTTTCCGCGAATCGGTAAAATAGCCTGGGTTTTTCGATCCCTCGCCTGTTTACTCGATCCGCCGGCAGAATCCCCTTCGCATATGAACAGTTCGGCGTCCTCTTTATTTGCCGTTGAGCAGTCGGACAGCTTTCCCGGCAGGTTGAGCCGGTGTGAAACCAGGGTTTTGCGCTGGACGGCTTCTTTGGCCTGACGGGAGGCGATACGGGCCTGAGCCGCAAGGACAATGCGGTTGCCGATCAAATCGCCCAGTGTCTGACTGTTATGAAGCTGGTGTTCAAGGGAATGCTTGACGACGGACTCCACCTGCGAAGTGATGTCGGAATTCAACCGGCCCTTGGTTTGTCCCTGAAACTCAACGTCTCCTTGCAGATAGACATTGATGATGGCAACCAGTCCTTCCTTGACGTCGTCGCCGGTGATATTTGCGACGCCTTTGGGTAGCAGATTTCTGCGCTCGATATAAGTTCGGAGCGCCTTGGTGACGCCGTTGCGGAATCCATTTTCATGCGTGCCCCCATCCACGGTCTTGATGGCATTGGCGTAGGACAAAATATTCGATTCTGTATTTGACGTCCACAGAAACGCGGTTTCCACTTTCATATTCGAATCTTCTTTTTCGATATAAAAAGGATTGTCCATGAGCGCCGGAGAATCGCCGACAATTTTTTGAATGTAGTCTTTAATCCCCTCAGGATATTCGAACGTGTGTTTTTTGCCGTTTTCCTGGACAATGATCTTCAAACCTTTATTCAAAAAGGCCTTGGACTCCGCCTGCTCGAGAATTAATTTTGGATTGAATTCAATTTTTTTGAATATTTTTTTATCCGGCTTGAAATAGACCGTGGTGCCGTAATTGCGGACGGCTTTCCCTTTTTTCAGTTTGGAGGTTGGTTTTCCGCAGGAATAAGATTGTGTCCATTCGAATCCATCCCGGCGGGACGACGCCCGCAGGGTTTCCGACAGGGCGCAGACCACGGCCATGCCCACGCCGTGCAGACCGCCGGAGACTTTGTAATTGTCCTGGCTGAATTTTCCGCCCGAATGCAGGGTGGTGAACAGTATTTCCATGGCGCTTCGTTTGGTTTTGCGAAACAGGTCCACCGGAATGCCGCGTCCGTTATCCCGGACCGTGACCCCCTGATCTTTGTCGAGAGAAATTTCAATGACGTCGCAGTGCCCATTCAGCGCCTCATCCACGCAATTGTCCAGAATTTCCCAGAGCAGGTGATGCAGTCCTGTGGAAGAGGTGGAGCCTATATACATTCCCGGACGCCGCCGAACCGGTTCCAGGCCTTCAAGAATCTGTATGTCGTTCGCGCTATAAGTGCTCATAATTCCTTTAATTCCCACCCGTGGGTTCTCTCTGTTACTGTTTTTTTTAAATCCTTGCCGGAGTCCCGGCCCCCTCATTGAGGATTCGTTCCTTAAACAATGCCGGTGATTTTATTGCGCCTGGCGACGATCACTCCCTGACTTCCACGTTTGTAGACGGGAACGCTGTTGATCCCTATCTCCTTTTGCTTGCCGCTTGCAAAAATGAGGGTGACTTTATCTTTTTTGTTCACCACTTTAAAGCCGGCCAGCGGGCTGTCCTGAGTTTTGATTAATTTAACGCCCATGCCCGATCCCACAAGTCGGGAAACCTGATCGATTGGAATCACCAGTCCTTTTCCATTGGCCGTGGCCATGAAAACATGATCGCCTTGAACCAGCGAAATGGCCACCATGCGATCCTCGTTTTTCAAGGTCATGATCTTTTTCCCGGCTTTCGTCGTTTCCGTCAGGTTGGATGCAGGAAAGCGGAATCCATACCCGGCTTCACTCATGACCATGAACTCGAGGTTTTCCATGGCGGAGTCCGCATCGGTCACGTCGCCTGAAAAGTTTAATGAAGTTTGTGCGGTTTTGGTTTTTGCTTTGGCTTTCCTTTTAATCCGGCCCTCTTCAAACTTTGCCATCAGTTCTCGTGGATTCAAGGAAAGCATTTGCAGGACCTGCTCCCCGTCGCCAAATTTGAACAGGTTTTGAATCGGTTCGCCAAAACCACTGCGGGTATGCGGCAGGTTGTAAATTTTTTGCACATAAACCGTTCCAAAGGATGTGAAGAAAGCCACCAGTTCCCTGGTATTCGCCTTCAACGTTTCCAGTAGGGCGTCATTTTCCTTGAATTTTAATGAGGCCGGGTCATTCAGGGTTTTTAATTTCCGTAACCAGCCGTTTTTACTGATCACCAGCGAAACATCCTCGTGCTGGATAAAATCTTCTGCGTTGTATTCGACGCTTTCGATCTGTTTGATGGTGGTCTTGCGTTTGTCGCCAAATTTTTCGCTGATTTCCTTAAGTTCCTCCTTCACCACGCCCCATATTTTTTTGGCCGACTTAAGAATGCCTTCGAGGCGTTTTTTTTCTTTTAACTTTTCTTTCCGCTCGGCGATTATTTTATCGATTTCCATTGCCACCAGCCGGTAGAGAGGAATTTCGAGAATCGCATGCGTCTGTTCATCATCCAGTTGGAAGGCCCTGGAAATTTTTTCGTGCGCTTCCTTGCGGGATTTTGAGGAACGGATCAATTTCAAGGCTTTATCGAGGTTGTTAAAGATAATGGCAAAGGCCGCAAGCAGATGCAGGCGTTTGTCGATCAGCGACAATTCATAGGTCAACCTTCTGGTGACCACCTCTTTGCGAAAATCCAGAAAGCACCGGCAGATTTCCAGGAGGGACAATCTTCCCGGTTCGCCATTGGGTTTTAAGCAGGTGAAATTGAGCTGAAAATTGGATTCCAGATCGCTGTGCTTGAAAATGTAGCTCATGACCTTGTTTGCGTCCGAATTGGCTTTCATTTCCAGGACAACGCGGATTTTTTCGTCACTTTCGTCCCGGATATCCACGAGCGGGGGCAGTTTCTTGCCGATGATGATTTCGGCAATTTTTTCGATCATTTTGGATTTGTTGACGCCATAGGGAATGGAAGTGATGATGATTTGCTTTTTCCCCCTGGGAAGATCTTCCAGTTTCCATTCTCCCCGTATTTTTACGGCGCCGGCGCCAACTTCGTAAGCCTTGCGAATTTCCGCCTTGGAGTTCAGGATGATGGCGCCCGTGGGAAAGTCCGGCCCTTTGATATGTTTCATCAACCGGGCCACGGTGCTGTCCGGGTTGTCTATGAGGTCGATGAGGGCGTTGTTGACTTCGCGCAGGTTGTGGCTGGGAAACGAGCAGGCCATGCCGACCGCTATTCCCGAAGAGCCGTTGA
>Ga0114931_10005242_pt1 | contig 16019 bp, 7 predicted proteins | sample 2SBtaG_FD_89579 | JGI IMG/M metagenome (GOLD analysis project Ga0114931, IMG submission 89579) | Deep subsurface microbial communities from Kolumbo volcano to uncover new lineages of life (NeLLi) - 2SBTROV14_V59a metaG | ecosystem: Environmental > Aquatic > Marine > Volcanic | place: Kolumbo...
AAAATATCGTATAACAAGCCTGTATTAAAAAAGTTTTTCGCGATGTTGCAAGAAAAAAGTAAAGATAAATTTACTCTAAATGAAATTAAAAATCCTGGTTATCCGGAAAAAATCAAGAGTCAAGTATTATTGCATTTTCGCGGAAGTCGGTGGACCGTCTCTAATTTTCAGGAGGCCGCAAAATTTACGTCTGCGAGTGAACAACATTGGATTAGGAATCTTGATACTTTTCAGGAATTCATTAATGGTTTGGTAGTGCGAAACTATATTTTAAAAGAATGTAAAAAACTCAAACTGGATGAAACACCAGAATATAAAAATAGCGTAAATATTGAATGGGATAATTACTTACAGTCTCGCATGGAAGAAAAAATTTATGCAGGAATTCGTGTCCCTGAAGATTCGATTGCCACATATTATAAAGAGAATTTGGATAAATTCCGCGTCCCCCCTCAATTCCACGTGCGGGAAATAATACTTGAAAAAATAGAATACAGCAAAAGGATTTTACGGCTACTTAGAAAGGGCGCAAGTTTCTCACGGTTAGCAGATCAATTTTCAATCCAGAGAAGAGAGATCGGGAATGGCGGAGATGCCGGTTATTTAACGGCTCAGAAGTTAGGTCCACTGTATGAAATTGTGCGTTCTATGAAACCTGGGCAATGGCGTGGCCCTTTTAAGCTAAATAGTAAGTATTTATTCATAAAATTAGAAGACAAAATTCAATCACGACAAAAAAGTTTATCGGAATCGAGAGTTGAAATAATCCAAACGTTAAAAAACATGTGGTATCAAAAGGCAAGGGATCAAGAAATATCCATTATTCGGAAAAATATACCTGTGTTTTCATATCCGGAAAGGTTACTTAAAATATCACTTAATTAAGCTATATATTGTTAGGGCGAAGACTGTATGGTAAATAAATACTATCAACTCATAGTTTTATCTCTTTTCGTTTTAATTAATTTATTGTTTGCCCAATCAGGCGGCAAAATTGTAGGTATTGTAACAGACGCGGAAACCGGAGAACCTTTAGCCGGTGCAAACGTCGTTGTTGAAGGTACTAATCTCGGCGCCGCAACGGATTTAGACGGTACATATGTTATATTACAAGTTCCCCCAGGAGTTTATTCCGTGAGTGTGGAATATATTAGCTATCAGAAAAGCACGGTAAAAAATGTTCAAGTATTAACGGATTTAACATCCCGAGTCAATTTTAAACTGCACGAAAGCACAATTAAAGGAAAAGAAGTGGTTGTTGTGGCCAAAACACCGGTTATCAGAAAGGACCTCACATCTTTTGAATCACGCGTCTCTACTCAACAAATTAATCGAATGCCTGTACAGGAATTAAATGATGTCATCGATCTTCAAGCAGGGGTTGTCCGTGACGCAGGTGGAGGAATCCATATTCGAGGTGGAAGATCAACGGAAGTATCCTATCTGATAAACGGAATAAGCATTACGGATAATTTTACCCGGTCACAAGCACTGCAGGTCGAAAATGAATCTGTCCAGGAATTGCAAGTGATCAGCGGAACATTTAATGCTGAATACGGAAATGCCATGAGCGGTATCATTAACGTTGTTACAAAAGTTGGAAGTAATAAATTTAGCGGCAATTTTGAAGCGTGGACAGGGGACTATATTAGCGGGCATGATAAAATATTTTGGAATATTAATGATGTAAATCCGTTTGCGAATTATAATTTTCAAGGTGCCTTGAGTGGCGCTTTGATTAAAAATAAAATGACTTTTTTTCTGACAGCGCGAAGATGGAATAATGATGGTTGGCTCTTCGGGCCAAATGCGTTCCGTCCTCAAGGAAGAACGCAAGTAATTAACGGGGACACGGTTCGGGTAAAAGGGGATAGCAGTGCTGTTTCCATGAATTTTAAACAAAGATGGAGTGGACAAGCCTCGCTCGAATGGCATCTGGGAGGTGCGCTAAAGCTCAGGAGCGATTTTCTGGGAAGTACGGAAAAAAGGCGTAATTATGACCATTTTTTCAGATTGAATCCAAAAGGAGATCGCGGGGATAAGGAAAATGGAATTACAAGTATTACCAGCCTCACTCATCAATTAGGAAGTAAGTCATTTCAGGAAATTACTTTTGGGTATAAATATAATGAAATAATTTCGAAGTTGTTCGATAATCCATTCGACAGTCGATATGTCCACCCAGACTCTCTAAATACCGGTGCCTTTCAATTCGCAAAAGCAGGGACGGACCTGGCAAGGTTTAAACGATATACCCGAAGCCTGATTTTTAAATGGGACATGACCAGCCAAATTAGTAAACGCCATCAGACCAAGATTGGTATTGAGTATCAACGGGACCGGGTATTCTTCGAAAATATTGTTTTGGTACCTAAGGAAGATGCATCCGGTCAACAAATAACGCCTTTCCAACCGGAAATAAGGCCCATCTCAACATCTGTTCATGATCTCTTTTCCAGAAAGCCGGTCCAATTTGCCGCGTTTGTTCAAGACAAAATAGAATACGAAAGTTTAATAATAAATGTGGGATTAAGATTCGACTCTTTTGACGCGAACGGACTTATCCCGAAAGACCCACAAGACCCCAATATTTATAATCCGTTCAAATTGCAGCACATCTATAAAGATACTGATGGAGACGGGGTCATTAGTACGACTGAACAAACAGATGAGAATAAATTTAGTTTGGCAGAAAGAGAAAAATTTTGGTATAAAAAAACTTCGGTAAAAACTCAATTAAGCCCGAGAGTCGGAATAGCATATCCTATATCTTCGAAGGGGGTTATTCATTTTTCTTATGGAATATTTCAGCAAATTCCGGATTATCAACAATTATATGTCGGTGACCAGCTAAAGCTTACTTCGGCAGCCGGTACTCAGGGTCCGTTTGGAAATCCCGACCTAAAGCCACAAAGAACGACAATGTATGAAATTGGATTAAAACAGCAACTTTCGGATAATTTTGCGCTTGACGTTACCGGATTTTATCGGGATATCAGAGATTGGATATCGACAAGTGCGCCACTTCCGACGGCTCTTGCCGGGGTATCCTATGCTACAAAAATTAATAAGGATTTCGCAAATGTAAAAGGAGTTACATTAACCTTTAGGAGATTATTTGCAAATCACTTTTCATTCAATGTAGATTATACATATCAACAAGCCGAAGGAAGCAACTCCACACCCGAAGAGCAATTTTTTGCTGAAACCGCCGGAGCAGAGCCCACGCGCCGTTTAACCCCTCTTAACTGGGACCAAACGCACTCTTTGAATATGAATTTGTTTTTTGGGTCCAATAAAGAAGGGGTAAGTTTAATTGGAAGGTATAATTCGGGGCAACCATATACTCCCCAACTTGTTACCGGGACAAGAATTGGCCGAAATATTATTGCCGATTTGGAAGAAAATAGCCAGAGAAAACCGGATAAGTTTACAATAGATTTAACAGCATTTAAAAACGTAGCCTATAACAAATTTGCTTTTAAACTGTTCTTCCGGGTTTTCAATGTGTTGGACGCTAAAAACCCGGTAACTGTTTATGGAGACTCGGGTTCCGCGAGTTTTACCCTTCTGGAGAGCCAAGCAGCGCAGGCGGATGCTACATGGTTTGTTCGTCCTGATTTTTATTCTCAGCCCCGCAGGTTCCAAATTGGTATGAAAATAAACATCAAATGAATGTTTGATTAACATATCGGAATAAAGAAATAACAAATATACTAAAGTGGGAGTAAAATTGAGTTCTGACATATTTCAGTTGAATAAGAATGCGAAAAGTTTTCTAATTATTATCCTGATAATTTTGATGGCCACTCAATTTCTTTTTAGTCAGGTAGCAAATCATATACCCTCAGACGAGCGGGGAAACCCCAATCTCCGAAGAAAATCAAATATCGATGGAAATAATTTACGTGCCACAGTTTTTAATTTTGGAATGAGTGGTCGAACCTCGGCACGTCCTGACGAAATCCCATACGAATGGCCAAAAAATACAAACAGAATTTACATTGCTTTGGTTGGAATCTGGATGGCCGGCGAGGTTAAAAACGAAGATGGAGAAATAACCCACCTTGTCGATTTCCCTGCATTTCGTCAGAGTCCTTCCGGAACATCCTGGAATCTGGAACCTGTGCCCGGGTTTTTAAACCCCGACGCAAATTCAATTGCGCGGAGCGATAATCCTGAATCCTGGCCTACGGCTGCCCAGGGAGGCTGGCGTGATAAGCAAAATGATCCTGTCGATCCCGGGTGGATCGGATCGTGGAATGGTTTTTTCGGAAAAAATATTTTTAATGCGGACCAGGAATTGTATTACCGGGCTTCAGATGACCTCTATACGCGAAAAAATTACATTCCCGATCAGACAGACCCCAGTCGGGGCGGTTTGGGATTATTGGTAGATGTCAGAAGCTTTGCCTGGTCCCAAATTCTAATTAATGATGCAGTGTTTTTCATCCATGATATTTTGAATGATGGAACCAAAAGAATTCCCAAGACTTCCTTCCTGATTTGGATTGCCGATATTGTTGGAGGTGATGCGGCCGATGACCAGCCGTTTGTTGACCTCCAAACAAGCATTGCCTTTTTAACAGATGCCGATAGAGTTGGAGACTCAAATTTTGGTACAGATCCGGTCGGCGTAGGTTCTGTAAAATATATAGAGACTCCCGGTAATGCGGTGGATGGGATAGACAATGATGGAGATGCGGATCAGCACCCTGAACTCATTTCTCTGATTCAAGGAAATCCTGATGAACGAGTGCCTCATTTTACTCAAAGTGATTTTGCCCCGCGCAATATCGGACCCGGGGACAAAATCGTTCTGATCGATTCATCAAATTTTGAGAGAAGGATTATCGAATATCCTCAGGGCGGTGGCACCGTTGTTTCTCTGGGCAAAACGATTACATTGCCACCGGAGGGAATGACCGTGGAGGAAGACACCACTGCCAACTCGTTTGACGAAGATTTGGATGGGCTAATCGATGAACGACTTACCTTGCATCTGGAACGCTTTGACGAAATCACCGGAACCGTAAGACCTGTGCGATACATTAATTACTTATCTTTCGCCGTGGGAGACACCGTCAAAAGAGGGTTTATAGTCGCCGGTACCAAAGCCGAAAAAAATTACCAGAACATTGCTCCAATGATTGATGAAGCCCGGGATGATGGTTTCGATAATGATAAAGATTGGGACCCCCTGCAGGATGATGTTGGCCAGGATGGAGTTGAAGGCACCGGTGACCCCGGTGAAGGAGATGGAAAACCCTCGAGTGGTGCGGGAACCAATTTCCCCGGCGAACCTGATATCGATAAAACCGATGTATCTGAAACCGATTTGATTGGGCTGACGACAGCAATTCAGGACCCGGCCTTTGGAATAAATTTCAATACTGTTTCCGATGATTTTATCTGGAGAAAATTTATGGTTCCGGGCAGGTTTTTCCTACCTCGCCAGACGGGAGATTTCGATCTGTTTGTTTCGTCAGGGTTTTTCCCGATGGATCCCGGCCAAAGACAACGAATGGCGATTGCCATCGCAATGGCCGGTGGTGGTACGACCAAGCAGGACGATATTGAAAGTGCCATTCAAAAACAAAAACAGGCACGCATCGCGTTTGAATCGGATTATCAATTTGCCCAGGCTCCGTTACAAGTCACAGTAAAAGCCGTACCCGGTGACGGAAAAGTTACGCTTTATTGGGATGATATTGCCGAGTCTTCCGTGGATCGTTTCATCCGCAGAATTGGCGGTCCGGCGCACGATTTTGAAGGTTACCGTATTTACCGGTCAACCGATGCTGCCTTTTTGGATTCCAAAATAATCACCGATGCAAATGGGGTAAAGACCCTGCTAAAACCCATTGCTCAATTTGATTTGAAAGATGGCATCACCGGACTTCATCCAGTTGATATTAATGGCGTAAAATTTAACCTGGGTAACGATACCGGCTTGAGACACTCCTATGTGGATTCAAATTTGGTAAACGGCCAAAGGTATTTTTATGCCGTTACTGCATATGATTTTGGATTTGAATTTGGAAATATTCCTCCCAGCGAAACGCCTATTAAAGTTAATGTCGATCCGCAGGGAAATGTAGAAACCGGCACTAATGTTGCTGTGGTTAGACCCAGGGCGCCGGTTGCAGGTTATTTGCCAGCTGGTCTTACCAAATTTGAACATACTAAAGGTAGCGCAACAGGTGCTATTGGATTTAAAGTTATTGACCCGAGGGAAATTAAAAATGGTCACGAATATAAAATTACGTTTCAGGATACTATTAAGAAGGGGCAGTTAGTTGATACCCTTACGACCAAAAATTTTACGGTAACAGACGTTACCGACAATTCAATTCGTCTGTTAGAGAGTACTTTATTCAACAAAGGCGATGAAGTTCCGATTGTAGACGGTTTTCGACTCTTTTTTGTCGACGAGAAAAGAGTAGAACTAAATAAAGTTTTGTCAAAATGGAATAATGATGACGTTTACCCGTTTAATTTTTCGACAATATCATTTTTAACCGTGCAGGGTGCTCAGGCGCCAAATGATTATCAGTTTATTTTTGGTGACGTGGGCATCGCCACTTCAAAAGATACCTCAATAAGTTTTTTGCGGCTCCCCTCTAAGGATGTTAATTTTAAGGTAATTAATGCCAATACCGGGCTTCCTATTGAATTTGCCTTTGCTGAAATTGATGGCACGGATGGGAAATTTTCCATCGATCCCACCAATGCCAACAAAACAGATACAATTTTCCTGCTGGAAAAAGATTCTGAAGGAAGGCTGCAATACACTTGGCAAGTTATTCTTAATTTAAAAGTTGGAGGAAGAAACCCGCAGGCGGGCGATACTCTCAAAATTTTCCTCAGAAAACCATTCCTTTCTAATGATGAATATCGCTTCCAAATGAAGGGCGAAAGCCAGTCTTTCGATTTGGCAGCAGAAGAACTGAAAGATATCGGCGTGGTACCAAATCCTTATGTTGCAGCCGTTAGCTGGGAACCGAGAAACCCATTTACCAGTGGTCGCGGGCCGAGAGAATTACATTTTATTAATTTACCTAAAAAGTGTACGATTCGAATTTACAATGTAAACGGTGTACTAATAAAGAAGATTAATCACGATTCTGCATTGGATAATGGTACGGAAATCTGGAATTTGCTGAGTAGGGATAACCTGGAAATATCTTATGGCGTGTATGTCTATTTGGTGGACGCTCCGGGAATAGGCCAGAAAACAGGAACATTTGCAATTATCAAGTAAAGATGGAGTAACAACGGTGTTAGAAAATCAAAAATTGACGAGAAAATTGTTAATTATTCTGCTTCTTGTTTTTGGTCCTGTTGTATTGGTCCGAGCGCAGGATGTAAAAAAGATTGGAACTTCAGCGGCCGCATTTTTGAGGATTCCTGTTGGATCACGGGGAACGGCAATGGGAAGCGCCTTTGTCTCCATGGCAGATGATGGTTCGGCGATGTATTGGAATCCCGGCGGTATGGCTCGGGTTTCTGGCTATTCCTTTTATGCGGGTCATTCATCCTGGTTACCCGGTTTAGATTTTAATTATGTAGGCGTCATTTTGCCGGTACCCGGCTCCGGGAAGGTAGGCTTCAGCGTTACTGCCCTGACAACGGCAGATATGATCGTCACGACTCCGGAAAACCCCCAGGGGACAGGTGAAACATTTTCGGCAACCAGCATCGCCGCCGGAATCTCCTTCGCAAGAAATTTAACAGAACGGTTTTCAATTGGCGGTACGGCGAAATACGTAAGTGAAAAGATTTTTAACTCAACTGCTTATGGATTTGCTTTTGATATAGGAACCCTATATACAACACCATTTAATGGCATTCGTTTGGGAGTGAGTATTTCGAATTTTGGAACAAAAATGAGGATCACTGGAGAAGATTTGAATGTTAGAGTAGATATTGCTCCGGATCAGAAGGGGAATAATCAAAGCATTGTAGGGAGATTGAGTACGGATAAGTTTAATATGCCGTTAATTATGCGTGTTGGTCTTTCCTGGGATGCAATCAATTCTCCTATGAATCGTTTTACCCTTGCTGTGGATGGCATTAACCCCAATGATAATTCTCAAAGTGTAAACGTTGGCGGGGAATATGCGTTTTATCATGAAACGATACTAATTTGGGGTGGATTTAACGATTTGTTCTTGGAAGACAGAGAAAAAGGGTTTACTGCGGGCATTGGAATAAACATTAAACGGCAAGGAAAACTCGGTTTTAAGGCCCAGTTTGCTCATCAGGACTTCAGATATTTAAGTGGAGTGGAAAGGTTTTCTCTTGCTCTAACATTTTAAAAAAAAGCTGAAGAAAGGAGGTGAAGTTTTTTACTGAGGTTTTATTTTAATTTATTTCCTTAAAGAAAGGAGGAAGTATGTTTATTTCGCTAAAGAGATGGCTACCAATTGGTATTGCAATATCTCTAATGATTAGTTTGTTCTCTTTTGCGTCGGCCCAGACCATAAATGTAACGTTTCATCTGAACACTTCTACTGATCCAGATACGCTGAATGAAACTGGATTTGCTCAGGTGCGAGGTGCAATTAATGGTCAGACCGGAGCAATTCTCCCCGGTGGTGGAATCATCGCATGGGATGGAACTTCCAGTCTGGTGATGCAGAATGATGGCGGCGATTATTGGAGCCTTACTTTTCAAATGAACACAGGCGATACTCTCCGCTACAAATTCTGGAATGGATTCGACAGTACCACCCCCGTCAGTTTTAATACCGGTTGGGAAAGTGACGTTAATGCATCCAATAATCTTGGAGCCGGTAATAGAGCCTTCATTGCCGGCAGCAATGATACGACTCTCGCTTTGCAATATTTTAACGGCACGGGTACTACGCAAGACCAGTACTGGAAGCCATTTGCGGACAGTCTTAACAAAATTGCCGTATATTTCCGTGTTAACATGGGAGGCGTTACCGAATCAGGTAGATTCGATCCTGCGACGAACGGACCTGTGGGCGTTCGAGGCGATCCTGGGAAAACCGGCGGTGTGATCGATTGGGGTGCGACCTTGGTTCATTTGACGAGAGAAACCAACTCAGTCGATAATGGGTCATTTTGGTCGGGAGTGGCTTATATTCCTAAAGACTCGGTAGCCGCCGGTGATACGGTAAACTATAAGTTCTTTATTGACAATGATACCCAGGATGGTTGGGAAGGTAGCATTCCCGGCAACAGGAAGTTCGGGTATTCAGCCAACTTAGTGGTAGGGAACACAGACACAACCCTTCACTGGGTTTATTTCGATGACAAACGTCCGACAGGGCAGCCCCTGGTTAATAGCACGGTGGTTTTCGAGGCAGATGTTCAAGCATTGGAAGGTGCCGGATTATTCGACCGGGCAGTTGGTGACCAGATAAAAGTGATAGGTGCGAAAGGCTGGGACAGGCCGGCAAATTATATTAATATGAATTTTCAACCGTCTTTACAGGAATGGAGTACGGCGGAGCCGTTTTCCAATTTCCCGGGAACAGTAATCAACTATAAATATTTTGTTGTGTGGGATTCTTCCCGAGTGGATTCATTGAGTCCGAATTACATTAAAGGATTGTCCTTAGATGATGGTTGGGAAGAACCGGGAAACACAGGCGGTGGAAACAGGCAGTTTACCTATCAAAACGCCACGCAGCAGGAACCGCCCGGAGAATTCGGGAGCACCCGTCAATATTTCAACAGTTTATTGCCCAATAGCGTTATTACTACGCCCATCGCTATAACTTTTAATATTGACATGTCTCCCGCCATGGATCGTGCCACGAACCCTGTGCGAACCCTCTTCGATCCGGCCACTGACTCGGTTTTTATCCAGTTCGATGGCTCAATGTTTGCTGTTACTCAAGGGCTGCCGGCCGGAGGGTCCGGAAACCGATTCCAATTGCAAGATCCAGAAAATGATGGTATTTATTCGGGAACTTTGAACGCGGTAGCCCCGACCATCTATCAATTGGCCTTTGTGGTCGTTTATTCAACTCCAACCGGAGATGAACAAAATGGCGGTGGCTTCGATCGGGGTAGGAGGTATTACCAGTACATTCATCCTCTGGAAGTAAAGGCAGATGGCACAGTCACTTGGCCCGCGGCAGTGAACCTGCCCACATTGCCCTGGCAGGACACGAATCTAAGTGTGGAAGATCCGCCTGATTTAACACAGGTTACGGCCATAAATGATGGTGATACGCCTATAGCCCATCAATTCCAATTGGCTCAAAACTTCCCGAATCCTTTCAACCCGACAACTACGATATCATATCAGGTTGCCACTTCGTCTCAGGTTAAAATTCTTATTTATAATATCCTGGGACAAAGGGTAAAAACCCTGGTGGATAAACAGCAAAATGCTGGTAGCTATAAAATTGTTTGGAAAGGCGACAATAATAACGGCCAGCAGGTAGCGTCGGGTATTTATTTTCTGCAAATGAAAGCCGGGAAGTTTTTGAAAACTCGGAAAATGATGCTATTGCGGTAATTTCAGACTATTATAGTCTGACTTTTGCCGCAAATATATGGATGTAGGATGCAAAAGATGTTGAGGGCATAGGTCATAACGGTCTATGCCCTTTTATAATTGAAAAGCAAGACAAACAAACCTATGTTTTTTGCAAGGCTAAAACATGTCGTTAACAAATAGGCAAAAAAATATTATAAAAAAGAAATATAGAACACTAAAAGTTAACAAAATTTCCCGCCTGATCAATGCTAGCGAAAAGGAAGTTTCTGCTTACATTAAGTCCCTTTCTAAATCTCAAATTACGCCTAATCGGGTTTGGCTGTTTCGAATAGTTTTAATAAGTGTTCCAATCCTATTTGTCCTTTTTTTGGAAATCGGATTGCGACTTTTTAATTACGATGGCAAACTTGCCCTGTTTATCCAGGCGCCTGGTGATTACTCAAAATATATGATGTGCAACCCCTGGGTCGGAAGGCGATTCTTCTTTATGCAACCCACTGTTCCTGATCCCCCTAATGACCTTTTTTTACGAAAGAAACCTGACAATTGTTATCGCATTTTTGTGTTGGGAGGGTCCACTACGGCTGGATATCCTTATGGAAATAATTTAATGTTCTCGCGCATTTTAAATAAGAGATTAAATGATACGTTTCCTAAAAAACGAATTGAAGTTGTTAATACAGCGATGACGGCAATTAATACCTATTCTTTACTGGACTATATGCCGGAAATATTAAAATATAAACCTGACGCAATTTTAATCTATAGTGGACATAACGAATTTTATGGCGCCTTGGGAATTGCTTCCAACGAGTCATTGGGTAAATACAGACCTATTATTAAGGCTTATTTAAAACTACAGCATTTTAAAATATTTTTATTAATTCGTAATTTGATTGGATCCGCGAGAAGGTTGTTTAATTCTTCCTTGAGTAAACCTACCGCAACATTAATGGAACGCATTGTTGCAAAACAAACCATACCCTACGAGAGTCATCTCTATAAATTAGGGCGAAAACAATTTAAAAAAAATCTTGAAGAAATTATTTCTATGTCCCTTAAGGCCCATGTACCCGTCATTTTAAGTGAGTTGGTTAGCAATATTAAGGATCAAAAACCTTTCATTTCTGTTCAAACAAAATCTCTTCCAAAAGCCGAGTCCGTCTTTTTCAAAGCTAACAATGAATTTAGAAGAGGGGATTATTTGGCGGCAAAAAAGGATTACTACCGGGCAAAAGATCTGGATGCACTTCGATTTAGGGCAACAGAAGATTTCAATAATATTGTCCATAATTTAGGACAAAAATTCAATATTCCTGTTGTGCCAATGCGGGAATATTTTGAGAAAAGATCAGAGCATAACATCATTGGTAAGAATTTAATGCTTGATCAACTTCACCCAAACGTGAAGGGCTATTTTACCATGGCAGATGCTTTTTATGATACTATGGAAAAAAATGGTTTTATACAAAAAAATTGGAACACTTCCCTCATTAAATCTTCGAATTATTATGAAAATAATTGGGGTTTTACTTCACTTGACACCGCTTACGCCAATTTACGGATTAGGGTGTTAAAGGGTGGATGGCCATTTCGACCTAAATCCGCACCTAACACCGCATTATTAAATTACAATCCTGTTTCCATTGCAGACAGCCTTGCAGTGGCGGTCTGGGAAAAAAATAAAATCGATCTGGAAAGAGGCCATGTTAGATTAGCAAAATATTATTTAAGAAAAAAAAATTACGAACAGGCGATTGCTGAATATAAAGCGCTGACTTATTTGACTCCTTATAATGCATATCCCTATTTGAAAGAAGCGAATATTTATATAAAAATAAAAAGATTTGAATTAGCCATGCCGCTTTTACAATATTCTTTAACTTTAAAAGAAACTCCTTTCGCAAACAAATGGATTGGCCAAATATTACTAAATGATAAAAATGTGTCCAAAAGTATTCCATTCTTGGAAAAGGCGTTAAAAAGACTACCCTCTGATCCGCAATTACTGTTTAATTTAAGTGGCGCCTATGCGTTGGAAAAAAATTTTAAAAAGGCAATGGATATATTGAATCGACTAAGAAATATATATCCCAATTATCCGGGTGAGGCGGATCTCAGAAATCAAATTATCCGAATACTGAGTAACAACCCCACTCAAGAAAGAAATTAAACATGAAACGGTGAAAGATGACTGAAAAAATTGCTAAAAAAATGATGGAGTTAGGCTTCACTCTTTATGAAGCTAAAGCGTATGTGGCTTTGTTGGAGAACAATCCTGCCACTCGTTATGAGATCAGTAAGCGCAGCGGAGTGCCTCGTTCCGCCATCTATGTGGTAATCGAGCGCCTGGAAGCCTTCGGCGCCGTAAACCGCATGTCCACCAAACCCGAAAAGTATATTCAGCTCCCGCCGGAAAGGTTGCTGAAGCTGTTGGAAAATCAGTATCAAAACAAAATTCGGGAGTTTAAGGAAAGCCTGACCCGGGTGGAAACCGATTTCGAATTGGGCCATCTCTGGAACATCACCGGCTATGATAATCTGATGGTCAAGGCGCAGGAAATGATTAACAACGCCCAAAAGTCTCTCTATCTTTCGATTTGGAACAGAGAATTGCAGCAGCTAACTCCGGAATTGGAAAAGGCGATCGAAAGAGGGGTAAAAGTTGTGCTCTTCTCCTTTACCAAAATTCCTTCTATCGGAAAGGTGTTCAGCTATTGCCTGGAAGAAGAGAAACTGGAAAGGGTCTGGGATCATAAAATTATTCTTATCAGGGATTTAGAAGAATTGATAATGGGAGAGGCAAACCGCAACTATCCCCGCAAAGCCGCCTGGACTCACAACACTGCCATCGTGGGTATCGCCGCGAATCTGATCGTCCTGGATATTACGCTGTACGGTCTGCGTGCCGGCGTGGACGTGAGCGAGGCGGTTATCGAAGCCAATCCCGGCGAATTTGAACTGCTCGGCCGACTCCTGAAAGAGCGATTTCCGAACAATCCGTTCCTAAACCTGGACTTTTCACAGCTCGAAAGTATTGGCTTCACGTCACCTCGAAGCCACGGAGAAAAACGCATTAAAAAGGGTTAACCGGATATGTTTCGGAAGGGAAAGCTGGGTATTTTAATGGTGCTGCTCCTGGTTCTGTATTGTTCCAAAAAACATGGCGACGGGAAACCGTTAGCCGATTACCATCTCCAAACAGCGCCGGAAGCGCCTTCCTGGGCGCGAAACGGTGTTTTGTACGAGATATTTATCCGCCAATTCACGCCTGAGGGAACTTTCCGTGCTGCTGAAAAATATTTGCCCGACCTGAAATCGCTGGGGGTGAATATTCTGTGGCTGATGCCCATCTATCCCATCGGTGTGGAGGGCAGGAAGGGCAGCGCTGGCAGTCCTTACTCGGTACGGGATTACCGGGCGGTAAATCCTGAACTTGGCACGGCAGCGGACTTCCGCCATTTCGTGCGGAAAGCGCATCAATTCGGTTTAAAAGTAATCCTGGATATCGTTCCCAACCACTCTAGTAACGATAATTCGGAGATGAAAACCCATCCCGAGTGGTTTGAGAGGGATAAGAACGGCCAATTTACCCGGGAAGTTGCCGATTGGTCGGATGTAACGGATTTCAATTACAAAAATCCCGGAATGCGGAAATTTATGACGGATAATCTGCTTTATTGGCTAAAAAATTTTGATATTGACGGTTATCGCTGTGATGTGGCCGGCATGGTACCGTTTGATTTCTGGAAGAAGGTTCTGCCGCGGCTAAGAGAGGCTAAACCCGATATTTTTCTCCTGGCGGAGTGGGAAGACCCGCGTTTGCTCGTTGCCGGTTTCAATTCCGATTACGATTGGACCTTGTACCACATCCTGAAAGACATCCGAAAAGGCAGAAAAAGAACCTCGGTCGCCATTCAAATGATTGCGCAAAAGGATGGCAAATACCCCCGAAACGCTTTGCCAATGCGCTTTCTGGAAAACCATGATGAACAGAGAAGCTTGTCTGTTTTTGGCGCCGAAGCCATCAGCGCCTACGCTTCGTTAATTTTTACCCTGCCGGGAATTCCGTTACTGTATGCCGGCCAGGAATGGGGCGCCCGGCAAAGACCCGCTTTGTTTGAAAAACAACCGTTGAACCGGAAACTGGCGGATACCACCCTGGTGAATTTCTATCGAAAATTAATTGCCGTGCGGCGACGATATAGCTGTTTTCGTGATGGAAATTATATACCCTTGCAGACGTTGATGGCAACAGGCTCCGCGGCGGCTTTTTTGCGTGAAGATGATTCAACCGCGGCCGTCGTCATTTGCAATTTGCGCGGCAAAACCGCAGAAAAAATCAGGATAAGTCTGAACGAAGTGTTGGATTCGCGCTGGAAAGAAACGCCTTTTGTGAACATTTTCGACCCCGCCGATACGTTGAAAACCCAACCGGCTTATTTTAATGAAATGTTGCCTTATACGACTCAGATTTATGTGGCGGAACAGAAAACGAAGCAACTAAACTAATAATTTTATCCGGATGGAGTATTTTTTTATGAATGGTTGTATGCAGAAAAAAATTCGTTGGTTTTTCCCAATAATTATTTTGCTAATGAGTGTCACCTTCGGGATAGCCCAAAATGGAAGTTGGTGGGAGCCGGCCACTCCATTTGAAGGAGACACGCTTACCATATTTTTTGATCCCACGCAAAGCGCTGAGGTGCCCGATAATCCCGCGTCACTGACCCTTCATTGGGGCGTCAACCAAACATCGGCCGGAAAGTGGCAACAGCCCCCGTCGTCCATCTGGCCGCCGGGAACGGTGCCCTTCTCCGACGGCATCGCGGTGCGCTCGCCGATGACAAAAGTCAGCGCCAATCTCTGGGAAATTCAAATTATCACCAATGTTAGCATAAAAACGCTTCATTACGTGGTGAACGACGGTACGCCCGGCGCTCCCGGAAGCAACTGGGCGCACAATACCGGAGGCGCTAACTGGGATGTCACCCTTTTCCCTCCGGGATTGACTACCATTCTGATTTCGCCCGTCGTTAGCGTTAAATTTGGCGATCCGGCCCGTTCTCCGGTGTTTGTGAACCCCTCCGATACATTAAAAATACAGGCGACGGCCGCACAGAACGGCACGGTCGTGGACCATTTCGACTTATTGGTAGACAGCACTCTTAGCGCGCAAGCCCCGGGCGATACGGCCAATTTCAGTTTTTTTGCCACTACGGTGGCGCCTGGCTTGCATCAGTTTACTCTTGTTTCCGATGACGACAAAGGTACGACGGACACGCTGCAGTTTGCGGTGATGGTTAATTCGCCGCCGCAAAATATCCCGCCGCCGCCAAACACCAAAATGGGCATAAACTATCGGGACATATTCAGCGCGGATCTTGCCTTATTCGCGCCGCGCAAACAGTTCGTTTACGTTATCGGTGACTTTAACGACTGGAAAGTGGATCCTGCCTACCAAATGAACCGCTATGAGGTAACACCGGACAGCGTGGTGTTCTGGATTCATCTGAGCAATCTGAGCCCCGGCGCC
>Ga0114931_10005243_pt1 | contig 16019 bp, 16 predicted proteins | sample 2SBtaG_FD_89579 | JGI IMG/M metagenome (GOLD analysis project Ga0114931, IMG submission 89579) | Deep subsurface microbial communities from Kolumbo volcano to uncover new lineages of life (NeLLi) - 2SBTROV14_V59a metaG | ecosystem: Environmental > Aquatic > Marine > Volcanic | place: Kolumbo...
ATGAAGTCACGGATTCAGGGATCAGTAATTGCATTTGTCATTGCTGAGCGTGTTGTTGGTCGCTAAGAACGACCTTGATGTATCTTTATTAACTGTCTCCATTACGGGTTTGAACTTGGCGAATACCCACGCCAAAAAGGTCGGTTTTGGAGGTCTCTTGAAGATATGTGCGACCTTAACTTACTGGCTAAGGTTGTATGGGGGGGCGCTCAGCATAACTTGATTATTACCCCTGTATTGACTCTAGGGTAAATGCTCTCGGCCACTATGTTCGATATAGGTGTGATTACCTTAACTCAAATTAGTGAATAACTGAGGTTCAATCAAGGAGCTAGGGTTTGCCGCTTTTCAATGAGAGTTTTTACGATAGCTTGAAGCTCTTCTGTGGCTTTTCCGGCGGCAAACGCTTTTAACATAGTGTCCACCTCGTGAGCGAGCCAGCCCACTGATCTATTGCCTAGGGTTACTCCTGGGGGGAACAGTCCTTCGTTGATGCGTCGGTAGAGGGTTGCATGGCTCATTCCGGTTCTACTTAAAACTGCAGGCTTTCGTTCGATTCGAATAGGTTGGTATTCAGGCATGATCGCTCCGTTGTGAGACTCGGTGGTACATCTTGAGGATCATTCTATCTACATAGCGTCGATTTAACTCCCCGGCTAACTCCCCCGAAGGGGTGAGTTATTGAATGTCTTTTGTTGCTAAAGAAATTTCTTAAAGAACGCCACATGAAGCCGGGTGGTGATGCCCGCCGCCAGCAGAAAGGGCGGGATAACGTATTTCGGGTCCATCGGGATAGGTGGAAGTAGGTAGATGATCCACAGCAGCAGAAAAGACCAGGCAAGCCCCCGTTTGGCACGGTGATAGATGAACCATGATTCCCGCTCACCGCCCGTGCGGCGTAGATACCAGCCGACGAATCCATCGGCCATGGCCGCCGCAATCACGATCACCAGGAACGGCAAGGTCAGAATCAGAACTCCGATGCGCAGCGCGAACAATTGCAGCCCTATCATTGCGGTCTCGATTGCGGGACGCAGGGTTTCGACGAATTCGAGCGCGGTCTGTTTACTGATATCGCTCTGCGGCAGACTGGCGGCGCGCCTCATCATGTCGTCGATGCCGCTGGAGACAAATACCGCATCGTAAAATGACCGGGATACTCCGACGAGAAAGTCGATATCGGACTGGGGCAGGCCGAGCGACATCACTTCGCTACGCAGGACTTCCTCCAGCCGTTCCACGCCCTGGGGCGACCACAGTACTAAAGCACAGAACAGGTCGATCACCAGCACCAATAACATGACCAGCACAAACCATTTGATGTGCCATAACAGCCCCGTCAGACGCTGTTGATCAGCCATCATCGATTCCGTAGTAGGTCAGTCGTTCACGCCGTATCTCGTCCATATCTTTGGGTAGCAATGGATCATTACCGGGTAGGGGCAGGCGCAGTTTGTAGAGCTGTCCGCCCTCCAGCAAGGCGAAGGCCTGCCCCTTGGGAAGCTGGATCAAATCGGCGGGCGTGAGCATATCCATCTCGGTTTCGGTGAGGCGGTCTTCGTTGCGTGTGGTGAAATCGATATCGGTGCCGGGATCATTATTGTCGGTCACCTGAGAGGCGGCGAGTTTTGTGTAGATCCGCGCCTTCGGCAGCTGCTCCGTCAGGACGCAGGCGGTGACTTCGTTCTTCACCCGCAGCATGATCAGGGTGTTCAGATTGCCGGTGATCTGTCCCGCCTTGGCGAGGTCGCCGATACCGGCTTCGATATCGCTGGCCGTCTGCGTGTACGCCGTCACTTGAAAAGCGGCGCCACCGGCTTTGTTGAGCAGGGGGATGAATTCATTGCCGATCAGTTCATTGAACTCATCGGCGTGGATGGTCTTGTGTACGGGGTTGTGCTCCTTCAGCGGTGGCAGGCCATGTGCGTCACCCTGTTTATAGAGCTGGCCGGCAATGGAGGTCAGATCGGCGAACATGGAGTTGCCCACCGCACCGGCCACCTCGGCATCGGTGAGTGCATCCAGCCCAACATAGACGATGCCCTGTTCACGGATGACCCGCATCCAGTCGAGAATCGGACGATGATCGGCGCTGTCCGCATAGTCAGGCGATAGCAGCTTTCCAATGCGGCCGGTGGTGAGCTTTTCCAGCAACGGCAGCAGGCTGGCGGTGAGTTTATCGAAATAGGTCTTGTCGTACTCGAAAGCGGAACGCAGCCCGTCGGCCACCGGATCGAACAGATTGTGTTCCTTGGCGTAGCGAGTCAGGGCGATGGCGTGGAATTCCCGCCCGCGCAGCGCCAAAGGAAGGTTCTTCTCATTGAGGGTGCCTTCGATGCGCTGCACCGCCTGTCGCCAACCCTCCGGGGCCTCCTTGTCCAGCCAAAGATGGTAGTAGTCAGTAAGTAGCGGTTCGATATTGGTGACATAACGGGCGATGGTGTTGTAGTCGGGACGACGGCCCAAGCCGATCAGGGCACGCGCCACGATGTTGGTGAAGCGCCAGGCGAATTCGCGGAAGGCGGCGCTGTTGCCCTCGGCGGGTAGCTGGGTGGAGATGCGGGAGGCCACCTCCGTAATCCGGGCGAAATCGCCCACCGGATTGTAGCGTTCCGAGATATCGGGAAAGCCCAGGTGAAAGACGTGAAACTGATCCAGCCGCTTGGCCCGCCGGGCCTCGGCGTGCATCCGGCGTAACAGGTCGATGTCCCCCTTGGGATCGAAGACGATCACCACGTCGCCGCGTCGTATATCCTGACTGACCAGGATCTCCAACAGTCGTGTCTTGCCCACGCGCGTGGTGCCCAGCACCAGCTTATGGCCGACACGCTCACCGATATCCATCCAGATGTCGGACTCATCCTCACTGCCGACACCGTGGAGCGGGGGGAAGCCGCCAACAGCGGGCAGGGGACGCAGGGGGTTCCACCAGCGATCACACCGGGTGATTCCGGCTAGCCAGGAGAGCGCTGGAGAGTGCTCCAGTCTGATCTCCATCGAGCGGGCCAGCATGTAAAGCCAGCCTTGATCCAGATAAGATTGCGCCTTGGGGTTACGGGCCTCGACCAACCGCTGTGTATGGCGCTGATCCCATTTGAAACCACGTCCCAGGAACAACTTGTGCCGGGAGAGGGGAATCGCATCGGCGCTCAAGGTGTAACGGGGGAGTTCTCGTAAATGGGCCTGATAGCGGCAGACCTTCCAGGCCTGTGATAACCGCCAACATCCGAAACCAAAGAGAGCTATGGCCGTCACTGATGCAAGGCTTGGCAGTATGGGAAAGAAGGCCGAAGGGCTGAGTGCCAGGTGCGACGCGGCTATGATAAACACAGCCGCTGGCAGAAACTCGACGACCGGCCGCAGGCGATTGTCGAAAGCCTCCGACATCGTTTATTCCGCTACCCATTGCAAGTGGGGGTTGGGCGTGGGAAATGTAACGCCAGCAAATACCGATTCGGGATCTTCGATGAGGAACCCCTTAATCCGGCTACGGTTCCGTTTGCCTGTTACCTGATAGGTGTAGATGTTGGTGCCTTGCGCGGTGCGACGGTGTAGTTTCAGTTTTTGAAAACGCCGCTGTACCCGTTGCCAGTCCTCTCTGTCGTAATCCTTGAAAATACCGGGGCTTACCAACAGAAGTCCTTCCTCCACCCGGTGAATCCGCGCATTGGCGGAGTTGGTCTCGAACTTGTCTTTTAACAAACCGTCGAGAAGCCAGGCGCGAAACAACTGGCCTGGGTCTGCATCTTCACTGGTTTCGGATTCAATGTCCGCCAGGGCAGAAACAGGCTGATCGCTGTCTGTTGATTGTGGAGAGGGCGTTTCAATGGATGACTGAGGCAAGAACTGAATAGGATCGACTTCCGAAGGCTTCGCGACATCCTCTTCTTGTTCAGCGTCTCGGAAATTGTCGTGACTATGGTTTTCTTCCGTCTCGCTTTCCGCATCCGCCGGAACGATCGCGCCGTTGAAAACATCGGGACGACTGGAGGGATCGGGCCAGATTTTAGCGACAGGGAAGCAGAGACAGGTCAGGGTATGCGCCCAGTCATCACCTGCGACATTGATCTTCCAGATGGAACGATCCCCATTGGGTATCAGAACATTGTTTTGTTGCAGCTCATCGAAGATACGGTCGTTGCGTGTCGGAATGCCTGAATGCCCCTCCTTGATTAGATGGTCACGCAACGCATCGATGCCCCGCTTGCTCACCAGTCAGAGCCGCTCACCATCGAACCAAGCCGCCGCACCGTTACGGTTGAGTGGGATTTGATTTTCCTTCATCAGGAAACGTAATCCGGTGAGCAGCCGTTCATGCAGCGGTACTCGTGCACCGGGGAGTTGCGGTGTGACGGACGCCCCAAGATTTTCCGCGACAGAGAGACCATCCGCCTGTTGAACGATCTCCCCGATGATGCCCGCATCTTCATACATGCCGCTGACGCAGGCCAACCAGGCAGAAAGCACGGTTCGATCAGCCGCCAGCCAATTAAGCGCGGGCGCGGGCAGAATGAGCCTGGTTAACAGCAGGGCCGCTCTTTCATGAAGACGATACTGGCGTTCCTTGCGGTAGCGAATGCGATACCAGCTTGCTTCAGTCATAGAAGCGGTTAGCGCATCCCAAGTGCCCATCTCTTTGCCATGCTTGTCGTAGAGATGAACGACCTGATCCATGAGTGGTTTACCCACATCGTGTAGCAATGCTGAGCTGAAAACGGCATAGGTCCAGACATCTTTCTTCGCGGCGATTTCCTCGGCGTCGGCCCCCTGTGGCAGCAAGTGGCCACGGCGAATACGTAAGGTGTGAATGACCACCTCCAAGCTGTGATCCAGCAGTCCACCGGCTCCAGGATGATGATGGGCCTCGGACGCCGGGAGCTGTTGCACGTAAGCGGCGAAGGCCAATAGCGCATCTAGGTACAACGAGCGCCAATGTGCCTTGGGTACGCCTGCCAACTGTTGAATCGTATTGATCTGCTTCGTGCGCTGGCCGAGTAGGTCCAGAGGCAATAGCACCGGAAGACAATCCGGGTGGGGCAGTTTAGGGTTACGCCGAATGCCGAGCATAGCGGGCGTCCGGTAGATTGGTGTAAAGCCAGCGCACAATATCCGGTTTCGATATCAAGGGCGTCCACTCTTGCCAGATTGAAACCGTTCCCACCCGATGTTCAAACTGACGAAATGTTTCGTTGCTGGGATGCCAACACGTACCTCGGCCTGAAACTCGGTAGTAGAGCAAGGGAAGTGAGGCAGCGACTTCAAAGAAGTATTGCTCTCGTTCGCTAAAAGGGATGTTAATAATCCGCTTTAGCTGGTCGCCCAGAAAATCGAGCGGCAATTGATCCGGCTCAAAAGCGCGTTCGATTCCTTCAAATTGATGGAGCAGCTGCATCAACGGCGGTATCCAGTGCGAAAGTCCGGCGCTGATCAGAGAGTGGTAAGCTTGTGGTAGGCAATGTGTCGTCATCGCCGCGTGTTGTATCACTCTAATTTCATCGATAGCTACGATTAATCTTTTCGGGCGGCGTTTGATTTTTCATTGACCCGAGAGAGCCGGGATCGCTAGCCTCCTTCCCTGTAAAACGAATTACAAATCAATAGCAAGATTAAGGAAAACTATGACACCACTGGTTCAAAATGGCCGGTTAATTTTAACCCGCCGCTTTAATGAGTCATTCATTATCAGACCGGATGCCAAGGTGCGTTCACTGCTTCCTGTCGAGACGCTCTTCTGTTCGCCCATTATGGTCACCGTCACACAAGGCGAAGGTCACGATCAAGTCCAACTGATGGTGCAAGCGGATAAGCGTCTCAATGTCATACGCTCGGAACTGGTGGATGAGGCCGAGTTACGCAAAAGAAACTCGCTTATCTACCGCAATGATCTCGATATCGCCGAACATCAAAACCTGCTCAAGGATGAACTGATCCATGTAGACGAAGAGCGCCGAAGATTGAAGGTGCGCATCACTGAAGAGGGTGAAGCAGCCAAGCGTGAACGCTGTAGCGCGGACAGAAAAAAGATCAATGAATGGAAGCGGCGCGATGAAGAGTTGCTGGCCTACCGCACCGAGATCAGAAATAAGCTAGGCGATCTCAAGGAGGCAGTTAAACAACGAAACATCGCAAACAACGGTCGTGGGTGTGAAGCTGCTTACAATAACGATCCACTGGCAACGGCGTTTATGGAAATCGCCCAAACCCTACTGCCCGAATCCCAATATCACCGGATTTTGCAAATGGCAGAGGGCCGTTTGAGGGAGGAAGAGTGAAAACAGTTACCACTCTGTCCGCTGTTGGGAGTGACCGGCCCTTTCCCTTTTTTCATTACAGCCCTTTCGGATAGGGCCTTTCCATTCCTATCCCGCTTCCTTTACTGCCTTCCCTTTCGCCTTCTTGACTCTTTAGCGCGCGGGGAGAAGAACAGCATTCAGAAAAGCGTTACAGGCCCTGCGCGTAAGTCAGGAGCTTACCCTTTTCCTTTTCGCTTAGTTTGCCGTAGCGGTAAATCAGATCCGCCAGTTCATCGGACTCCGCAAAGAAATAGGCGGTGGGGATACCGAGTGCCGAGGCGAGATCTTTCAGCCGGGGATACTTGGGAATATGAGTGCCTTGTTCGTACTGATTCACCTTGGCGCTGGCATTGGATTCGTCAATACCGGCCAGAATACCGAGCTTTTCCTGGGTCAGGCCCGCTCGCATTCTTGCTTCTTTTAACCGGATTTTGAATGGGGAATCTATCGCCACGAGTACTGCCAATCGATGAAAGCTACGATTTTCGTAGGATTCATCTTGACTGTGTACTACGTTTTACGTAGGTTTGAGTATGCTAACTAGCTGGGAGGCGCGTTGATGGGGGTCAAGCGAATATTTATAGACCGGCGGCCGGGGCAGGTCGTAAGGATCGGGATCGAGGGGCATGTGAAACCGGGTATGTCCGTGGGCCAGCTCTTCTCGAGGGGCATGGTCGAGGTGATGGTCGCCCGTGTGGAGCAGGGGGAAACCAAATTGATGGTGACGGCGACTGAGGATTTTCAAATCACTCTCAGAGATACGTTTCCATTGATATCCCGTAAAGACCTGTTTGAAGAGTGGTAAAGAGGCCCAAAATCGATGAGCCAAAATACCCGACCAAACAGTAACGATATATCGAAAGAAATTGATGCTGCGGGAGATTTCCTGCATGAAGCATTTGAACGTGATGATCCTCTTATCATTTATGTGGCGTTAGGTAATCTCACGGAAACCATAAGAAGGCACCGAAGATCTTGCATAGCGCATAAAGGCCAGTCTGAAGAATATGTTCAAAATGCTATCCAGTAGCGGTATCCTAGAGTTTTACTGTCTCATAAAACTGAGTGTGGATTAGATTCGGAAATCCAAGGGGGCAGCCGATACGGAATAGAGTCGTATCGAAGGCGTGGAGAAAGACAATGAACCTAATCAAACAAATTGCCAGTTTATTGATTGTCGCTACTGCGATTACGGTCGCCTGTTATTTTCTTCCTTTCCTAAACAACCTGCTCGAAGACTATCTTGTCGGATTTTATCTCGCCGCCATAGCGCTTCCGCTTGGTATCAAATGGTATGGGGCGCACATGGTGAAAGTTAGGGCGTTGCCTAACGCAGTCCGTTATAAACGTGAAAAAGAATGCAAGGACTGGCATAAAGAAGACAGTGAAGCGATGACATGTCCTTCACAGTGCTACGATGAGCGTAATATTGATCGGCAGCTTCATATATTCGATGGCTTTAAGGATTGAATCCAGCTTGTAATTTCTATTATTTGATGACCGCTTGACTACAGAAGTAAAACTTTATAACAAACTTATAACCACTTCATAGGCACTATATAGTGCCTATGAAGTGGTTGGTGTGACACCTTCTAAACCCTGAAAGCACATAAGCTTTTCGTGGGTCCCTATTCTATCAAAGCAAGTCATGATCACCCAAATGCCAGAGTATTCTTGTTGGGTATGTGCTGTCTTGATTGTTAATTATTATTGCGGTACCGTCTGTAAGCTCAGGGTCATGTTATAGGTTCGATCACCACAGCATATAAAAATACAAGCTGTGGTTGGGGAAGAGTGTTGTGCCTCATTCTGTAAATGCAACAAAAGAAATAGATACGGGAATCGCTTGCCTGCTGATTTTAGCGCGCTTCTATGGTCTGCCGTGCGATCCAAAGCAGCTGCAGCACGAGTTCGGTCATTCTGACGAGCACTTCTCAAGCAACGATATCCTCCGTGCCTCAAAATTGCTTGGCCTCAAGGCCAAGGAAATAACCCCGCAGCAATCCCGGCTCGATAAGCTTCAACTTCCCGCTATCGTTGAGCATAAAGACGGCCATTTTTTCATCCTGGCCAAGGTAGGTGAGGATGAAATCCTAATTCAGGATCCCCTGGAAAAGCGACCACAAACACTTGCAAATGAGCTTTTCAAAGAAGCTTGGTCTGGTAAAGTTATTCTGTTTACTAGGCGTGCCAGTGTGCTTGATGAATTCCGGAAATTCGATTTCAGCTGGTTCATCCCTGAAATTCTGAAATACAAGAAGTTGTTTGGCGAAGTCCTGCTTGCATCATTCTTTATTCAGATTCTCGCTCTCGTCACGCCGCTGTTTTTCATGACCATTATCGACAAGGTCTTGGTGCATAAGGGTTTGACCACCCTGGATGTACTAATCTTTGGTCTGATCGTCGTCTCGACGTTTGAGATCCTTCTCGGCGGCCTGCGGACGTACCTGTTTTCACATACCACCCAGCGCATCGATGTAAAACTGGGCGCCAACCTGTTCAAGCACCTGCTTTCCCTGCCCATCAGCTATTTCGAGGCAAGACAAACGGGGCAGACGGTCGCCCGTGTGAGGGAGCTGGAGAGTATCCGTAGTTTCATCACCGGCTCTGCGCTAACCCTTGTCGTCGATATCGCATTTACAGTTGTCTTCTTCGCAGTGATGTACTACTTCAGCCCAACGCTGACCTTCATCGTGCTGGGTTCCATACCGTTCTATATTCTGCTTTCCGTTATTGTCACGCCGATATTGCGTAACCGCCTGCACGAAAAATTTAATCGGGGCGCAGAAAATCAGGCTTTCTTGGTGGAATCCGTCAACGGTGCAGAAACCCTCAAATGTATGGCTGTTGAGCCACAGATGAATCGCCGCTGGGAGGAACAGCTAGCGGGCTATGTCAAAGCCAGCTTCAAGGCGGACAACCTCAGCAATATCGCCAGTCAGACCGCAGGCTATATCAACAAGATTACCTATGTCCTGATTCTTTGGTTTGGCGCTAGGCTGGTTATCAATGGTGAGTTGAGTGTTGGGCAGCTGGTGGCCTTTAATATGCTGGCAGGGCGAATCAGTTCACCAATCCTCCGCCTTGTACAACTATGGCAGGATTTTCAACAGGCAGGTATCTCTGTTCAGCGCTTGGGCGACATTCTCAATTCCCCAAAGGAACCTGGCTACAATCCAAACCGTGCCTCACTCCCGAATGTGGAGGGCAGGATTACTTTTGATCAAGTGACTTTCCGCTATCTGCCGGATGCACCAGAAATCCTGAGACGGATCTCGCTTGATGTCGCCCCAGATGAAGTGCTCGGGATTGTTGGCCGCTCCGGCTCAGGCAAAAGCACACTGACAAAGCTGGTGCAGCGGCTCTATGTGCCGGAAAGTGGGCGTGTGCTGATTGACGGTGTCGACCTGGCGCTGATGGAACCCGCCTGGTTGCGTCGCCAGATCGGCGTAGTGATGCAGGAAAACTTCCTCTTCAACAAATCAGTCCGTGACAACATTTCCTTGCGTGATCCGAGTATGCCCATGGAGGCCGTCATTCAGGCGGCCAAACTGGCCGGGGCGCACGATTTTATTCTTGAGCTTAAAGAAGGCTATGACACCCTGGTGGGTGAATATGGCAGCAACCTCTCCGGTGGCCAGCGGCAGCGCATTGCCATCGCCCGGGCTTTGGTGACTAATCCGCGCATCCTCATTTTTGACGAGGCCACTAGTGCGCTCGACTACGAGTCCGAACGCATTATCCAGCAAAACATGCGTGCCATTTGCAAGGGGCGAACTGTCATCATCATTGCCCACCGCCTAAGTACGGTGCGTGGGTGTAATCGCATTATTGTCATGGACAAGGGACAGATCCTTGAGCAGGGTTCACATCAACGCTTGATGAAGAATAATGGCCTTTATGCCCATCTTTACAGAATCCAGTTAGGGGATGTGACAGATACCCCGCCAGCAGGCGCAGTCCTAAGACCGGTTCCACAATCACCCCAGCCACGGGGCGACTAGAAGTGTGAATACATAAATGTTCAAGCAAGCTAGACATAATCACGAATACGAATTCCTGCCAGCTGTGCTCGAAGTTCAGGATTCGCCACCATCCCCCATCGGTAGGGCCGTTACCTGGTCGATAGTCGTGTTGGTGGTCATTGCCGTGGTTTGGGCATGTCTGGGGCAGGTCGACATTGTCGCCACTGCCCAGGGTAAGATCATTCCCGCTGGCAAAGGCAAAATCATTCAGCCGCTTGAGATCGGTGTGGTCAAACACATTTACGTGCAGGAGGGGCAAGAGGTCAAACAAGGCGATCCGCTGATCGAACTGGATAGTACCAACAGTGGCGCAGACAAAGCGCGACTGGAGAGTGAACTAAAAACCGCTAGGCTCGAAATAGAGCGGCAGCGCATTTTGTCAAAAATAGATTTCTCTAATGAGAAAATGACACCCGAGCCAAAGTTTATGTCGGCTATTGATGGCCTGAGTAATGAAGAAATATTACTCCAGCAGGACCTTCTAGCGAGTGAAGTCAACGAATATCAGTCTCAATTGGCCTCATTGACAAATCAGATCAAGAGCAAAAATGCCGAACTTGCTGCAACGCAAAACATGGTAACAAAACTGGAGCAGACGCTTCCCATTGTCACACAAAGAGCTACGTCACTTAAGAGTTTGTCAGACAAAGGCCTTCAGCCAGAACAAAGCTACCTTGAGGTCGAAGAACAGCGTATCACCCAAGAGCAGGACCTGGCGGCTCAACGAAACACGCTGATTGAGATTTCTTCGAGCATAGATGCACTTAAGTCTCAAAGCTCGGCATTATTGTCGCAGATTAGAAAGAATGCACTTCTAAAGATAACGGAACTCACTCAGAAAGTCGCAAGTTACGAGAAAGAACTGCAAAAAACGGACAACCGTTATCAACTCCAGTTGCTGACAGCGCCGGTGGATGGCGTGGTGAATCAACTTGATATCAATACCATCGGCGGTGTTGTCACGCCCGCACAACCTTTAATGACTATCGTGCCTAAGAACAAACAGCTGGAAGTCGAGGCATGGGTCGCCAATAAAGACATTGGATTTGTTGAAAAAGGACAAGCAGCAGAGGTCAAGGTCGAGGCCTTCCCATTTACCAAGTACGGAGTGATAGATGCTGAGCTGCTCAATGTTTCCTTTGATGCTATCCCAGATGAGAAGCTCGGTTTGATATACAAAACACGCGTGGCATTGAAGCAGTCGGTAATTAATGTGGGAGATAGGATCATCGATCTTGTACCAGGGATGAATGTGACGGTTGAAGTCAAAACAGGAAAGCGTTATTTGATTGAATATATTCTTAGTCCAATTATGCAATATCAGGATGAGAGTGTTAGGGAGCGTTAGATTCCCTGGGGATGATGATTTTTTGTGAGATAGGTTTAGTAAAATGAAAATAACGAGTTTTCTTATATTTATAGTGCTTGTCTTTCTGGGGTATTGGTTGTTTCAAAATGAGCGCTTTGATGTTTCTACCGATGTAGAAGATATTCAATATAACTATGTTTCAATATCTGAAGCTAAGTTTAAGGTCCCTGTAAATTATTTTCATAATCGCGAACCCATAGAAAAGGACTTTGTAGTTGATCAGATTAATCTTGTCATGCTTTTGCCGAGTTTAAAAGGATATGATGAGTCTCTTGATGGAGAGTTTAATTGTAGTGGGTGGTGTAACAAGCTCAACCTTTCTATTTACAGTTATAGGGGTGGAAAATCTATTGCCCATCGTGTGAAGTGTTATCAAATCCAAACTGGAGCTGTTGTTCATGAGGGTGTTGTTTGTGATGGCTATGATGCATTGATGTTGAATGAGGATAAGAGTAGCTATTCTTATTTTTTTGAATATGAAGGAATGTACTTCATGATCAAATGCTCGAAGGATGGGGTTTATTCTTCCCCAAGCTGCAAGGTGTCGTCTGATTATTCAGGCAATATTTCATACGATTATTCATTTTCGAAAGATATGTTTGATGCTTGGTTTGATGTTAATAAAAAAATAATGAGCCTAATATCTGGCTTCCAATTGAAAAACTAAAATAGTCTTAGGGGGTAAAAATGTCAGATCCAATATTCACTGTAGATCAGATTCAACAGTTAATCGAAATGAATGAGTCTGGAGATCTTGTTGGTGCGTACGGGCAAATGGCGGAGTGGGGTGATAGTTATGCGGATAATGCGTATCAAATATTTTCAAATCCTGACTCAATATGGTCGATGATTGTTTCTTATTCGTGGCAGCATGTAGGTGCGGATTTAAGTAGTTTTCAAGATGTTGCCAAATCATTTCAAAGAAATTATATCGATGCAATTGCCTTTAATAATGGATCGCTTCCGACAACACAGCAAATTGAGCAGGCTTATTATGATTCATTAAATGAGAATAATATTGATCCAAATGCGGCTATTGATTCGACTCTCCCAGCTTCTTGGTGGGCTGGTCTTATTATGTTGGACGGGGATCGAATTACTGCGTCTGATGTGTATGAGTATAGAAGCTTTTTTGATCAGATGTTTCAATTCTTTGATGTTGGCTTTACCTCTGTAACGGTGACGGCATCGAAACCACGGCAGCCAATGGCACAACCCTCTTCGACCACGATGGCGATGGCATCAAACATGCCACAGGATGGGTGGGCTCTGATGACGGTATTCTTGTCATGGACCGCAATGGCAATGGCGTAATCGACAGCGGCCAAGAGTTGTTCGGTGAGAATACACTCAAGTCAGATGGCTCTACCGCTTCTGATGGCTACGATGCGCTTTCCGATCTCGATTCAAACAGTGACGGTCTCATTGATGCCAATGATGCGCAGTTCAATGAGCTCCGAGTCTGGCGTGATATGAACCAGGATGGCATTAGCCAATCCTCTGAGCTGTTTACACTCTCTGATCTCGGCATTCAGTCCTTAGGCACTACGGGAACACAACAAAACACTACGCTGGATGGTGGTAATGAACTCGTATCATCTGGTGAGTTTACCTATGTAGATGGGACTACTGGCACCACCGGCAGCCTGGATCTAAGCGAGAATAAATTTTTCCGTGAATTTACGGATGAGATTCAAATTCCAACTGAATTGCAGGGCTTGCCTGACATGCAGGGGTCCGGCGCGGTCAGGGACCTGTTAGAGTCCTCGGTTCTTAACGTCAATCTTCAAACGGCTCTATCAAATTATGCAGCAGCCGATACAAGGCAAGATCAACTTAATCTGCTAGATTCGCTTGTTACGGAATGGGCAAACAGCGCAACATTTCAGGATTGGCAGCAGCGTATGTCATCCGTGACCATCGATGGTCATCCGTTACAGTTTGAACTCACTCCGATCTATTGGACAGCGCCAGAGGGTGTAACCCTACCGGCGGATTATGATCCTGCGGCAGAAGCCGCTTTGCAACAAGAAACGCTTGAAATTCTCGACAAAATCCGGGTTTTGGAGATTTTCAACAACCAGGACTTCTTTGGCTTTTCGAGTCAGGAAAATGTGGGTGATAACAATGATGAGGCCTATGTATCGATAGGTTCCAATCGAACCGCCACCTTCTTGATTCCGACTGGAATTATTGCAGGCGCAGCCATAACGGTTACCGAGAAGGATCTTAGGCCTGCGGATCAACAGATAGAGTTTATCAACCTGGCTTATGACTCTTTGAAAGAGTCTATTTACGATAGCCTGTTGATGCAAACCAGACTAAAACCATTTCTCGATTCGATTTCACTTACGATTGATGCGAATGGACAGTTGGCGCTTGATTATAGCGCCATGGAAACTCTGTTTGCAGGCGGTATTACAGCCGATTCGTACAACGGATTCATTGATCTTCTCGAATTTAACCAAGTGGCTGGCAAGGGCCTGTATGAAAGTGGCTGGGATGGCTACGCATTTCTCAGTCAGCAACTTCGTTCTGCAACAATGACGCCTGAGATTCAGTCTGTGCTAAGTGAGTTCTCATTGAGCTTTGTTACTTCTTCCGCTGGTGAGACTCTAAATGGAGATGGTACTTGTCAAACCCTCCTGGGTGCGGAAGGAAATGACACGATCTATGGTAATGACGGTGACGATACTATTGCTGCTGTTGCAGGTGATGACGTTTTGTATGGCGGCAACGGTAACGACACCTTGTTAGGTGGTGATGGCGTTGATCAACTGTTTGGCGGTGCCGGGAATGATCATTTAGAGGGGGGCAAGGGTAATGATCTCCTTAACGGTGATGATGGCAACGACCGGCTCGAAGGCGGTGCCGGAAACGACACCCTCAACGGCGGTTACGGCGACGACGTCATGGCCGGTGGCACGGGCAACGACACGCTGAACGGCTACCGGGGCAGCGACACCTACGAGTTCAACCTCGGCGACGGCGTCGACACCATCAACGAGGTCGAAGGGTACTACTACACCGACGTGCTGAAGCTGGGGGCAGGCATCACCGCCGCCGACATCAGCGTGGTGCGCAACGGCAACAACCTCGAGCTACAGCACGTCAACGGCACCGACAAGGTCGTGATCGCCAACTGGTACGCCAGCAACAACGACTACTACCAGCTCGACCGGGTCGAGTTCGCCGACGGCAGCCAATGGCTGCGCGCCGACCTCAACGCCTGGGGCCTGGACGTCAGCGGCACCGACGGCAACGACACCCTCAACGGCACCAGCAACTGGGGCGACACCCTGCGCGGTCTGGCCGGAGACGACGTGCTCAACGGCGACAACGGCAACGACCGGTTCGAAGGCGGTGCCGGAAACGACACCCTCAACGGCGGTTACGGCGACGACGTCATGGCCGGTGGCACGGGCAACGACACGCTGAACGGCTACCGTGGCAGCGACACCTACGAGTTCAACCTCGGTGACGGCGTCGACACCATCAACGAGTATGAAGGGTACTACTACACCGACGTGCTGAAACTGGGGGCTGATATATCAATTTCTGATTTATGGTTTACGCAGGTAGATAACAATTTGAGGATTGATGTTCTGGGATCAGATGATAGTGTGACAATCAATAACTGGTATTCCTCGAATTATTATCAACTCGATTGTTTTGAAACATCAGATAGTATGGTGTTATACACAAATCAGGTTGATCAGCTAGTTGCGGCAATGTCAGTCTTTGATCCTCAAGCTAATGGTGGCGCACTGCCGCCTGCTGATGTCCAGGATCAGGTGCAGCCTATCATTTCAGCAAGTTGGCAACCAGCTGCATAGTGATATTCCCGGCAGGGGGAGATTTTCTTTCCTCCTGCCGGTTAATTCCAAGGTCCGCTATATTGCAGATACTTTGTGAAAAGTATTATTCGAGTAGATCTTTAAAAGTATTTGTGAGTTTTTTCTTCGCCTTGTTCATTGTTTCGTGAATGCCAGGTGCTGCACCGGCAGAATATATATCCTGTTTTTCGTGAACGGTGTTTTCGAGCGCATCTCCTTCACTGCTAGTTTTAGAAGCACCTTTGTCGATATTGCTGGTTGTCGCGTTTATTTCAGATATCGACTCATCCATCATGTGTGTGACATTGCTCTGAATCGACTCTGGTTGTGGAATGCCTGCACTGGATGACGCCTGGTTAACGTATGTCAGGTTTGTCGCAGAAGTAGAGTCTATGTTTTGGCTTAGCTCCGTGATTCTGTGCATTTTCGACTCTCCCTCACTAACGACGGAGTCAGAGTTTGGTGTGTCTTGTATTCCTGCCAAGTCTAATCCGTG
>Ga0114931_10005244_pt1 | contig 16018 bp, 17 predicted proteins | sample 2SBtaG_FD_89579 | JGI IMG/M metagenome (GOLD analysis project Ga0114931, IMG submission 89579) | Deep subsurface microbial communities from Kolumbo volcano to uncover new lineages of life (NeLLi) - 2SBTROV14_V59a metaG | ecosystem: Environmental > Aquatic > Marine > Volcanic | place: Kolumbo...
CCAGTCCAACGGCGTCCTTGACCTTGATGACGATCTTCATCAACTGCTCTCCGAGTCCCATGATCCAGCCTCCTTCGCGTAAGGGGGGATCAAGCCCGGGACACAATCTTTTTTACACGACCCACGCGCGAGCGCCGTCGAGACCCAGGCGCGTGAGGCGCGGGACGACGAGTCGCTCCACGGCGTCGTAGAAGACCTCGACGCGCAGTTCCGGGTGCAGCACACCGAGCGCCGCGTACGCGGGATCGAAAGGGCGGCCCTCGTCGAGGCAGCGCAGTGCCGGAACCGCTGTCTGGCGCTCGCATCCTGCAAGGCCCGCCGCGGCTTCACGCTGCAGCGCGGTGCGCCGCCCGGCGTTCAACATCGGCCACAGAGCGGCCAGCGCCGTCCAGCCGAACCGCTGGTGTTGCACTTCATCGGAGAGGATTGCGCCCAGCGCAACGCGCATCAGCGGCTCGCGCGCCGAGCGCTTTCCGGCGCGGAACAGCATCCTGGAGATGGTCTCGCCGATCGCCACCTCCAAGAGCAACAGCGACATCATTCGCTGCCACGGATCCGGGAGCGCGGAGAGACGCGCCTTCACCGGATCCGTACCGTACGCGGGCGCCGGAGCGCCGAGCTTGGCCCCGACGCGAGCACGCAGCCGCGACTGGAACCAGGCTCTCAACCAGTTCGCGATCTACTTCGAGGGAAGGTTCCCCCAGTGATTCCAGAGCCGGGCCTCGTACACCGAAAATCGGACACACCCGGTCGGCGGCGCGGCGAGCATCCCCGCTCGACCAGAAGCGCGTCGGGGGCCAGTGGCAGGACAGGACCGGTCGGCGTCGCTCGCACGCATACGGTTTCCTGTCCCCGGTCAGTTCTTCGCGGTCACTGAAATCACATCCATCTGCACGAACTGACCGTCGAACGGCTTGGGAGCGGGTGACACGTGGGGGACCACGATGGGCGCGCCGGCCTCATCGATGTTCTTGATCTCGGCCGTGTCGATGGGATCGGCACTCAGCGTGACTGTTGCGTCGCCCGTGACGTCGATCACTTTCTGGTAGTCGAGCGGATAACTGTGAAGGACCCCCGACACACCGCTGTTCACGTAGTAGCTCTGCGCAGGCTGCGAGACGTTCAACTCGTAGACGTTGAATAGGTCGCCGCCCGGCGCGCCGCCGATCTGCCAGTGCTCCTCCTTGGTGCCGCCGAAGTAGCCCTTCTCCTCGACGACGCCGCGGAAACGTAGCGTTACCTCGTAGGTGACGCTCGGTGAGCCGCCTAGCGTGGCGGTTTGATCGGCCGGTTTCACTGTCTGACAGACGTGGACGGGGTCGCCCGGGGCGTCTCCCGTGCAGGGCATTTCCCAGCGCAAACCGTCAAGCGTGCCAGCCACGTTGACGCAGGAACTACCGCTCTTCAGTTCCCCCGGGCCGCACGTCGCATCGGAGCCACCGCAGGCAACGACGAGCAACCCGGCGCAGAACACACAGCAATCGAAAACACGCATCGCTAATGCTAGGCGCAGGATGTCGGCATCGGCAACTCAAAGCACGAGCGTTCGCGAGAGTCTGCACAATGACAACCGACGCGCTGCGTGCTACGCAGAAGCTCTCGGAGGACGGGAGAGCTCCATGAACAATCGAAGGCTGACGTTTGTCATTCTGCTGGGTGCGCTGGCGGTCGGGTGCGGCAGCGGCAACCCCGATTCGACGCCTGCTGTGAAGCTGCCGCCGGATCACACGACGTTCGACGTGAAATGGGGCGACAACACCCAGGTCATCGACGAGGCGAGCGGCAAGGCGCACCTGATGGGCGCGGCGCCCACGGCGGACACGCTCACCTACACCTTCGACCACAACGCCAGCGCAATTGCGGCGCTCCAGGCTGGACAGATCGCGGTGCTCGCCGGGGTCGCGTATCGCAAGGTCGTGTCTGTCACGGACACCGGCACGGGCTATGAGCTCGTGACCGAACGCACCACGCTGCCCGAGGCGATGAAGAGCGGCACGATCGACTGGAGCCACGCCGTGGATTTCGGCGCGCCCGGTTCGACAACCCAGGCCTACGCGTTCGGTCAACCCCTGGGAAAGAAGCGCCAGGCGCTCGACGGCGCCATCACCTACGATGGCACTATCCAAGGCTACAAGGTTTCCGTCACGCTCACGCCCACCCCCGGGCGGCTGGAGATCAGCTCCAACGTGTCGCTGGACGTGCTGGGCGAGAAGCGCTTTGCGGTCACGGGCACCGGCTTCATCCAGAACTTCGCCAGTCAAGGGCGCGCAGTCGTGGGCAACGGCCAGCTACTCGAGTTCCAGGCCGGTCAAACGCAGGTGCGCGGAGATCTCCACGTCAAGGCGGCCGCCTTCAACACCGGGACGAACGTGCAGCTGCTCGACGTCCCGCTCGGTATCGACATCCCCATGGAGGTGGGCCCGGTGCCGATGGTGCTGAAGGTGAAAGCCAACATCAACGTGCACTTGATCCTGAGCATCAGCGCCAGCTCGGCCGAAGCCGAGGTCACCTTTCATTTCAGCACCGACCAGGGCATTGCTCTATCCGGCACCAGTCTCCAGACGACGGGTGCATTGCACAGCGGTAGCCTCGAAGGCTTCGCAGGCGGCAGCGCCGACGCCGCCGCGGCGGGCATGAGCACCTGTCTCGAGTTTCCCCGCTTCGAGCTCTCGATGCTGGGCGAGTTCGCGTCCGTCGGAATCTCGCAGAACAACTGCGCTCAAACCGATTTCACCTTCGACCCGGCGTGCAACGAAATCTACGGCACATTCACCGGTATCGCGTTGGCCAAGCTCGGCTTCTTCGGCGTCACGCTAGCCTCGGGCCAGGTGCAGCTCTACACAAAGACCGCCGGCAAGCGGTGCCAGTGATGGGACGAGGGTGAGTAGGGCAGCGATCGCCCGACGCCCTCAGCCTGTGGTCTTGTCGATCATGTGGTTGATGACAACGCTGTGCTCGTGCTGGGGGCTGAACATCACGATCCCGGCGTCCGACTCGACTTTGACGTTGTGATCCGGCGGCCCGTAGAAATCGCTGCGACTCGTGGCGTTGGGTCCACCGCGCATGCGGCCACGGCAAACCGGGGACGCGGGCCGACAGCGTGTTCGCTAGTCCGATCGAGCGCGGTGGCGGCGTCGAGTGGGACCTAGGCGATGTCGAATGCTTGGCCGGCGGAAGTGGAACGTCAGACCGTACCGCGGGCGGCTGGCCCGGCTCGAGTTCGTGGATCACGCGACGGGCGCCTGGGGCCACATCCTCGTGGACGAAGTGGAGCAGTGGGACGGACAACCGAACGCGACCGGCAGGTTATGACGGCAGCCGGCAGGCGCGGTGGTCTGGCGTAGAGCACGTTGTTGCGCCAGCGCCGGCTCGCGAGCGGCTTCACGCTCCGGGGAGCAACCCGATGGCGATCGCTGCGGGCCGGATCACGCGATCGATGCCGTCGCGCCGGACTGCGCGCGCTTCGGCAGGGTCGAGGAATCCGTGGCCTCCGACCTCGGCGTCGTTGCAGGCGTACCCGGGTGGTCCGCCCTCGCCAGCCAGGCCGCGCCGGAACGCGTCGGCCACGGCGTTCCGGATCGCGGGCTCGCTCTCCAGCGTCCAGCGCACCGTCGCCCAGGCCAGCTCCGCGTGCCCTGCCTCGTCGGTGGCGATGGTGTCGAGGGCGGTCTTCGCGGCTTGGTCGGTGGCAAGCTCGGCACAACGCCCGGCTTCGATCGCCGACAGTGTCTCGCCGATGCAGCCCTCCACCGCCGTCGCCGCACACAGGCCGGAAAGTGTGTGGTCGACTTCCAGCGCTCCTTCGAGATCGAGCGCGCCGGGTCCGAGCGTCCGGCCCGCGTATGCCGAGGCCAGCGCGAAGCACAGACGCGCATGTCCGATCTCGTCGATCGCGGCGACGTGTGCCTGCTCGATCAGCTCCGGTGGCGCACCGACGCCGAGCAGACCGAGCGCGAAGCGATCGAATGACGCGATCGAGGCATGCTCGTTCCGGCCCCGCTCCGCCCACAGCTGCGCGAGGCGCGACGCTGCGGACAGCCTCGTGTCGAGCGCGTCGAGTGCTGCGAAGAACGCCGTCAGGTCCACGCGCTTCCGGGGCGCCGCCAGTCCGCGCGCTCGACCACCAGCGCGAGTCGCGGCACCCCGCGCACGAGCAGTGGGCGGCCGTCGCAAGCAATGCTGCCCACGACGTAGCAGCAGGGGCCTTCCGATGCCGAGTGGGGCGCGTAGGGGCCCGCTACCGGATCGCCGCACTGGCAGGACCCCGACCCCGGCGGGAAGCCCGGCAGTGTGTGGGCGACCGAGTCCGGCGGCGGGCACACGCCGCCGACGGTGTTCTGGCAGAGCGCGTCGTAGCAGCACTGCCCGTAGTAGCCGCCGCCGTCGTACGTCGGACCGGAACAGCCAAGGTTGTCGGGATACGGCTTCAGCGGTGCCGCGTCCGGTGCCGCGTCCGGTGCCGCGTCGTGGGTGGCGTCCAGTGTGGCGTCGGCTGTGGCGTCGTGCCCGGCGTCGTTGCCGCCGGGCGTGGCGCCCGTCGTGGTCGAGCCACCGCAGCCCGCTCCGAACGCGAGGCTCGCGCCCCACGCGGCCGCTGCGAGGATGCGCTCGAGCCGGACCCGTTTCATACGGGCAGTGTGACAGACGCCTACCCGGGCGACTAGCCGAGCTGGATGTTCTTGTACCCCTTCTGGTAGTTGCTCGGGGTCGTGACGACGAGGCACCACTCGGCTGCGGGGCCTCGAAGTACGGCAACACGTCACGGGCCTGGTCGGCAATTAGCCTGGAATTCGCAGTGAATACCGGTAGATAGGCCAAAATCTTCCAGGATCCCGGCAGCCAGTGGCGGGCTGCGGGAATGGCGCGGCGGTATTGCCCGGGCGGGACCCTCGTGGTAATCGCTCGCCTCCCATGCGCGACAACATCCGTCTGGTCTCGACTGCCGGTACCGGCTTCATCTACTACACGACCAAGAACAAGCGGACGATGACTTCGAAGCTCGAGCTGAAGAAGTACGACCCGAAGGTGCGCAAGCACGTCGTGTTCAAAGAAGCGAAGATGCCGCCTCACAGCAAGTGAGCGGCATCTCCTTCACATTGTAGGGGCGGCGTCCCGCGCCGCGGTTGCCCGCGCCGCCCCCCCCCGAGCTCAGTGCGCCGACAGGTGCGTGCAGTCGCTCGTGACCTTGATCTCGTTCATACCGGGCTTGACCGTCACGCTGGCGACGCCATTCTGCGAATCGTCGACGATCCAGAACATGTCGCCGCCGCCGAACTGGTGGCTCGACACCGAGTTCGACTCGACGCTGGAGTAGGTGCCGCTGCCGAACTTGGGCTTTTCGCCGTAGAAGACCTTCACCGTCTTCGGGCAGTCGCTACGGATGTCGACCGACACCGTGGACGGGCCGGCAGGCGCAGTCGGACCCTGGGACGCGTTGGAGGCCGACGGCCCCATCGGAGCGCCGGGCGAGGAGGGCGGGGGCGAGCCGATCGTGCCGGGTCCGGTCCCTCCGGAGGGCTGCGTGTTCCCGCCCTGCTGGGCCGGCATCGGCATCATGCAGGCGCCGAGGCCGGCCAGGAATGGAACCAGAATCGCGAGGCGGATGTTCATCGGTGACTCCTTCCGGGGGTGTTACGCCCCCGGCGCCGCGGAGCTTCCCCTCGCTCCGGGCGCGGCGTCAACTGGCGCCCGTCGCACGGGAAGGCCCATACTGGTCGCCCGATGCAGCAGCGTGCCGGTGTGCGACAGCAGGCGGTGCTCGCGCCGGGCGCGCCCGCGCTCGCCGAACCGGCCGCGGAGGCCGGGATACTCGCGGCGGGCACGCGTTGGGCGACGCCCTACTACGTCGTCGATAGCCTCGCCGAGGGACCGACGCTGCTGCTCGTCGCGGGCGTCCACGGCAACGAGCTGGCGGGCCCGCTGGCGGCCGAGCGCATGCGCCGCTGGTCGATCGTCCGCGGGCGCCTCGTTCTGGTGCCGCGCGCGAACCAGCCCGCGCTGGCGCGGCATACGCGGTGCGCGCCCGGCACGCGCTTCGGCGACTTGAACCGCAACTTCCCGCGGGCGGAAGCGGACGCGCCGCGCGGAACGATGGCGCAGGCGCTGTGGTGCGCGGTCATGGCGGCAGAGCCGGATTGCCTGGTTGACCTGCACGAGGGGTTCGACTTCAACCGCGCGAACGACAAGAGCGTCGGGAGCTCCGTGCTGTACATCCCGAAGGCCGACAACGGCGACCAGGCGGAGCGGCTGGTGCGCGCCGTCAACGCCACCGTGGGCGCGCCGGAGCGGTACTTCACGCTGCTCAGGTGGCCGGCGCGCGGCAGCCTGTCACGCGCGGCCTGGGAACAGCTCGGTATCCCCGGCCTGATCCTCGAGACCACGCGCCAGAAGCAGGCGCTCGAGCTCCGCGTGGCCCAGCACGAGCTGATGGTTGCCGAGCTGTTGTCCGGGCTGGCGATGCTCGAGCGCTAGCCGGCTATTCGTCGTCGCCTTCGTTTAGGATCTTGAACTCGACGCGGCGGTTCTTGGCCCGGCCCGCGGCGGTCTTGTTGGTGGCGATGGGCTTGTCGGGGCCGAAGCCCTGCGACTCCAGCCCGCCCGACGCGATGCCGTGATGGATCAGGTACTCCATCACCGAGTGCGCGCGATCCTTGCTGAGCTTCATGTTCAGATCGTGCGCGCCCCTGCTGTCGGTATGCCCGTAGACACCGATGCGGATATTCGGCCGCGCCTTCATCAGCGTCACGACCTCGTTGAGGATCGGGTAGCTGACGTGCTTGATGGTCGCCTTGGCGAACTCGAACTGGATCGGCTTGAGCAGCTGCACTTCGCCGCTCTCGCTGACGTGCGTGAGCTGCGGACAGCCGTTCTTCGCGGCGATCTTCGAGGCCGGGCCGGGCTCGGTCGGGCAGTGATCCTTGGTGTCGGGGACGCCGTCGTTGTCGGCGTCCGTCTCGGGACAGCCGTCGTTGTCCTCGATGCCATCCTTGTCCTCCGGATCATCCGGACACTTGTCGATGTTGTCCGGAATGCCGTCGCCGTCGCGGTCGCTGGCCGCGGGGCAGCCGTCGGTCGGATCCGGGGGCTTGTGGTCCTCCTTCACCGTTGGGCACTTGTCGATGTCGTCCGGATAGCCGTCGCCGTCGGTGTCCTTCGGGTAGTCGGACACGTCGGGAATGTTCTTGTAGCCCGGCGGGCGCGTGGGCGGCGGCTTGTCGCTGATGGTGAAGAAGCTGCCGATGGACGCCAGGATGCGGAAGTCCGGCGAACCGTAGCCCGCCGTCAGCTTCGTGCCGGCGCCGGCGTTGATGAAGGTGTGGTGCGACTTGCCGATGGCGAAGCGCGCCTGCCCCAGCCACTCGAGGTCGGTATTGCGGCTGGAGAAGACCGTGTTGTGCGAGTTGCCGGCGTCGTCGTTGACCTTCTGGATGCCGGCGGTGCCCCAGAGCTCGACACCGAGGCGGACCGTGCCCTGGCGCAGCGGCACGTAGCCGCCGAGCGCCCAGCGCAGCTCGTCGCCGATGAACAGTGCGCCGCTGCTGCCGCCGATGCTGAGGTTCGGGCGGAGGTGCGGGCCGACAGTGCCGGCGAGCAGGAACTTGCCGAAGTCGTACTCGGCCCCGCCGTAGACGTAGCCGGTGAGCGAGCCGTCGCCGTCGAAGGAGTTGGAGTTGCCGGTGGGCAGCCACATTGCACCGCCGACGCCCAGCTTGAACTTGTGGTTGTCCGAGCGGTACAGGCGCACCCGCGCGTCGAGCCTGAGGTCGCTGACGGCTACGGGCTTCACGTCGAGCCCGTCGCCGATGTTCTGCTGTATGGGGTCCGCCGCGGGACCCTTCTGGATCGCGATCGGCAGGGCGATGTTGAAGCTGGCGCGATTGCCGACCTCGGTGCCGGCCGTGAGGTAGCTGATGAGCTGCCACGGCACAGGCGTGGAGATATTGTCGGCGGTGCGCGCGTCGGGCGCCACGGTATCGGCGCGCAGCGGACGGTTGGTGTAGCCGAGCGCGAACTGGCCGTAGAACCGCGCCTTTTCGTACGTGTGCGGCCGCCACACCATGAAACCGTCGTCCGGCGCGCCGGAGAGCTGTGCGCGGTCGAGGTAGAAGGTCTTCGACTGTGCGCTGGCGCGCACCGTGGAGACGAGCGCTGCCGAAGCGAGCAATGTTGCAAGCAAGCGGCGCGGAGCGTGTTTCATGATGCCTCCGGGGACCGATCGGCGGGAGGGCGCCGGCTTGCCGGCAGTCGAGAGAAGCACGGCCGAGGAAACTACCCTGCAGGATTGGCCATTGAAAGCAGAACACGCTAACCCCGCGAAGGTACGTGGATTTTTGGCCCGTTGTCTACCTGTCTGCGAACTCCTCGCAGACCCAGACACTGCCGTCGGGGGCGTGGACGATGCCGACGCCCACAGCGTCGAAGTCCTCGAACAGGAGGTTGCCGCGGTGGGATGGGCTGGCCCACAGCGCGCGGTGCGCGCGCCGGAGCGTGCGCGCGTGTGCAACGTTCTCGCCCGCGGCGTGCACCTTGATGCCGGCTGCGACGACGCGCTGTGCGGGGTTTCCGTCACCCACGTCGTGGCCGATGCGCCGGGCGCGTTGCATCGCCTCGGCGTGCGCGCGTGCGACCCCATCGAGGCGCGTGTCGTGCGCCAGCGCTGGTAGGCGCTCCGGGCGCCGCGCTGCATTGATCATCGCGATCAGTGCGGTCTGCTCGTCGGTCGCACCGGCCGCGGCGGCCTCGCCGGGAGCGGGCTCGGCGTGGAAGCCCGCAGGGGGCGGGCCCCCGACCTGCAGCTTCGCTTCGGCGACAGGACGCGGTCCGCCCTTCACGTCGGCCATGACCTGCACGAGCCACCCGCCCGGGCGATCGGCGCGGAAGGTGGCGCGCACCACGCCGGCGTCCAGCGACGTGGTCACGCTGCGCGGCGCGCCCGTCGGCGCCAGCACGACCACCTTGGCGCTGCTGGCCGGGACCAGCAGATGCGCTGCCACGCGCAGCCATTGTCCGGAGCGGGCCTGGGTGGGCAGCGGCTCCAGATCGGCCAATGCGTCCAGCGCGAGCATGACGATGACGTGGGTGTCCGGGCCAGTGGCGCTCGCGACGCCGCAGCGCCGCTGGCCGCCATCGTCGAACGACGCGAGCCAGTGCTGCACGCGCTCGCGCGCGTCGTTCCGGTCCAGCTTCTGGCCGGCGAGCGACCACAGCCGCGGCCACACGTAGGGCGAGCCGGCCGCGCGTAGCGCGAAAGTGGTTTCGGCGATGTCGAGCGGTGGCAGGGCGCGGGCCTGGCGTTCCGCGATGCGTGCCGCGACCGTGTCCAGTGCGGCGTCACCCGCTCCGCAGAGTGAAAGCAGGTCGCGATCGGCTGGATCGGGCGCGCCGGCCGGATGGGGCGACCACGTACGCGGTTCCCAGGTGAAGCGCTCGTCGTCCCCCGGTGCAGCGGCCGGGGCGGGGGAGGGGTGCGCCGGTGCAGGGGCTGCGGACGCGGCCGCCGGCGACGGCGAGACGGGCAGTGCCGACGCCGGGGCCGGCGCGCAGCCCGCCACGACGCCCAGCGTCAGGCTGACGGAAAGCCACCCGAGCGCGGATCCAGTCCAGCCGCGACGCCAGGCAATCCGCATACCTGCGAAGCCTAGTCCATGCTCCGGTCCCGCACCCACCGGGAGCCGGATTTTCCCCCGAAGTCGACCGCCGGCCGCCCACTTGATAGGGTGAACGCGCTTGGTTTGACATGCGTCGGTACAGCACAGCCGCGAAGGTCGGGCTCTTCACCGTCGTCACGGTCGTCGCCGGTCTGTTGATCTACCGGTTTGTCACCAAATCCGTGGTCCGGGGCAACGGTTACACGGTCTACGCCCTGTTCCACGACGCCACCGGCATCGCCACGCACTCGCAGGTCAAGATGGCGGGCATCCCCGTCGGCGAGATCAGCGACATCCGGCTCGACCACGGCATGGCCCGCATCGACATCCGGATGCGCTCGGACATTCCGCTCTACGACGACGCGACCGTGTCCAAGGTCGCCACCAGCCTGCTCGGCGAGTACTTTCTCGCCGTCGCGCCGGGGACCGAGGGCAAGCGCCAGCTCGAGGATGGCGATCGCATCAAGCACGTCACCGAGGCGGCGACCACGGACAAGATCCTCAAGGATGTCTCCGACATCGCCGCCGACGTGAAGAAGGTCACTGCGAGCCTGGCTGGCAGCGTGGGCACCCAGAAGGGCGAGAAGAACCTCAAGGACACGCTCCAGAACCTGGCGGACGTGACCGACGCCCTGAACAAGACCGTCCGCGAGAACCGCGACAGCATCAAGCACATCCTCAACAACGTCGAGCGCATCACGGCCAAGGGCGAGCCGAAGGTCACGAAGATCCTCGACAACGTCCAGCAGACGACGAAGGAAGTCCGCGAGCTGATGGCCAAGGGCAAGGACGGTCGGCCTGCCAGCGCGGGACAAGTGCAGCAGATCATCGAGAAGGTCAACCGCGCGAGCAGCAGCCTCGAGCGCGCCATGGCCAACATCGACGAGGTGACAGGTCGGGTCAACCGCGGGCAGGGGACGCTGGGCAAGCTGACGAAGGACGAGAAGCTCATCGACGAGGTGCAGGGCGTGGCCGAAGGCGTGGGCGAGTTCGTCGGCGGTCTGCACCGGCTACAGACCATCGTCGGGCTCAGGACGGACTACCAGTTCTTGTCCAGCACGGTGAAGAGCTACGTGTCGCTGCGCCTCCAGACGCGCGAAGACAAGTACTACCTGATCCAGATCGTCAACGACCCGCGCGGCCTGACCAGCTTCCAGCAGATCGACGTCGACACGACCAACCCCAACCAGCCGGCGCACTATCGCGAGGTGCGTACGGTCACCAGCAACTCGTTCCGCTTCACGCTGCAGTTCGCGCAGCGCTTCGGTCCGTTCACGGGGCGGTTCGGGATCATGGAATCGACGGGCGGCGTGGGGTTGGACACCGACCTGTTCGACGACCGCTTCGAGCTGCAGCAGGATCTCTTCGGATTCGGCGAGGTGGTGCTGCCGCGCTGGCGCGTCTCGCTGGGCTACGAGTTCGTCAACCGGTTGTGGCTGCTCGGCGGCGTGGACGACATCCTGAGCACCGACCGCCGCGACTACTTCGTCGGGCTGCAGCTCAGGTTCAACGACGAGGACCTGAAGACCATCCTGCCGTTCGCGCCCGCCAAGCCGTAGCTCATCCCCGATATCTCGAGTCGCTGGCGACGCCCCCGTCGAGCTCTATCTCCGCGGCTGGGCGGACCTGCTCGACGCCGCGCTGCCTCGCGTGGAGGCACGGCGCGTCGCGTGACTCACGTCGACGATGCCGGCGGCGCGTCGCTGGGGTAGGCGACCCAACCGAGATATTTCGCCGTGACGAGCGCGGCGGCGGCCTCGTTCAGGGAGATGACGCGCGAGTTGGGCGTGGGATGGTGCGCAGCGATGTGCGCCAGCGCGGCATCGACCGTTGGCGGCTCCTCCATGAGCCCGGCGACAAGCTGGAGCGAGACGGGCGCAGTGCCCCGCTCGTGGCTGTCCGGAACCAGTCCCGCACGGGGCCCGAACCGGAGCCGCACGTCGCCGCGCGGCAACAGCGAGCGCGGCTTGCCGTGCGAGGCCACGTACGTTCCGGCCATCATCGGGCTCGCGAGATCCAGATCCAGCGGGAACTCCACGCGCGCCGGCAGGGTGCCGCGATAGAAGGTGACGTTGGCGCGCGGCCAGCCGCACATGGCCGCGACGCGATCGCGCCCCTGGTTGCGGATGGCGCGGAACACGTCGACCGCGTCGACCATCCCCATGCTGATGAGCGTGTCGCCGAGCCGGCCGCCGAAGCGGCTCAACGCAGCCAACGCTTCGTCGAGCTGCTGCCGCGACAGCGCGCGTCGCCGCACCAGGTATTCGCCGAGCAGCTCGTTCCTGTCGGTGGACGCCACGTGAGTCAGACGCCCTTCGCCGAGGTACAGCTCCTTGCGGCGCGGCGCGCCCGTCGCGTCCCGGCGCTCGACGAACAGCGCGCCGCTTTCCCGGGTGGCGCGCAGGTGCGCGAGCACGTCGAGCATCGACGTCTGGGCCAGCTGGGCGCGGTAGTCGGGCACGCCGGGCTGGAACAGCCGTCCTGTCGTCGCGCTGGTCGAGGGCAGGAGATGCCGCGCCAGTTCTTCGATATCCCGGATGGCGCAGAACTCGCCTCCCATCAGTGCGACCTTGTCGTCGCCCATCAGCTCACCCGTCGCGATCATCTCGATCAGGCGCGAGAAGGGCACGTCCTCGTAGGTGCGTCCGGACACCGTGAGCACCTGCGACAGGCTCGTGTCCGGATGCTCCGACGCTGCGTCGGCCGAGCCCCCGACTTCTACCGCTCTCATTCGCTGCATCGAGTCGCGGATGCGCCCTTCAAGCTGCCGGGCGAGCTCGCTCGAATCGCGTGCCCAGCTCACCCACTCGCTGAGCTGTTGCCGGAGCTCGTCCTCGGTGGGCGTCTGGAACGGCGCCAGCGCCGCCGACAGCTCGGCGGCGCTCCCGAAGCGCTGATCGGGGTCGCGCGCCAGCGCGTGCTCGCAGACGGCCATCAGCTTGGCGTCGACCGGTGGTGACGCCTGGCGCAGAGGCTCGATGTTCACGTCGCGGATGGCCAGGAGCACCGCGAGCTGCCCGCTGCCGGGGAAGATGCGCGCGCCGATGAGCATCTCCCCGAACACGGCTGCCATCGCGAACAGGTCGGCGCGGTGATCGAATGGCTCGCCCGCCACCTGCTCCGGCGCGAGGTAGCCGAACTTGCCCTTCAGACCGGCGGAGGGCTGGGCCGGACCGGTGTGCTGGCGCACGCGCGCGATGCCGAAGTCGCCGAGCTTCACCGAGCCGTCCAGCGACAGATAGATGTTCGAAGGGGTCACGTCGCGGTGGACGATGTGCAACGGGTTGCCGTGGTCGTCGCGTGCGGCGTGGACTGCGCCGAGCGCGTCGCAGAGCTGTCGCGCGATGTACGTCGCCAGCCCGACGGGCATGCGCCGCTGCTCCGACTCGGCGCGCCTGAGCAGGCGGTACAGGTCGAGGCCCTCGACGTACTCCATCGCCAGGTACGGCTCGTCGCCGACCATACCGGCCCCGTACACGGTCACCACGTTCGGGTGGACCACGGCACGGTGCAGCTCCGCTTCGCCCCCCAGCACTCCGAACTGTTGTCCTTCTGGTTGGACGGCAGGAGCCGCTTGACCACGAAGCGCGGCGCGGGGCGCTCGCCGCGCTTGGGACGCGCCAGGAACACTTCGGCGCTCCCGCCGACGGCGAGCCTTCTTTCGAGCAGGAACGGGCCGAAGGGCGTGGGGCCGGCGCGCTCCCCCGTGTGGTCGGAATCCACGAAACTACATTATGGCGCGCTTTTGCCCAGGCAGAAGCCCGGAGCCCGATAGGCCCGCATTCCGCTGGATCCAGTGCCGATTTTCCGCGCGCCGGGCCTCGTGGCGAAGCACCTGGCCCAATCGCGGGGCTTGATCTAGATGGAAGGGCCCATGCTCCCGCGGCAGACAAGTCGCCCGCTCGCCCTACTCGCCGCGTGTGCGCTGGCGATCGCCGCGCTCGGCGCGAGCTGCAAGAGCAGCCACAAGCCCACCTCGGCGCCGCCGAAGACGCCCAGCATCCGCCTGTACGTGATATCCACACTGGCTGGCGCGCTCGAGCCCTGCGGCTGCGTCAAGGACATGCTCGGCGGTATCCAGCACGCCGCCGGCTATGTGGACGGCAAGTCCACCGATGCTCCGCACAGCCTGGTGGTCGGTGCGGGGCCGATGCTGTTCGAGGACCCACACCTCGATGCGACGAGCCGTGTGCAGGACGAGTACAAGGCCGAAGCGCTGGCCGCCTCGCTGCACGACATGCGGATGGCGGCGTGGGCGCCGGGGCTGAACGACTGGGCGGCGGGGGCCGGCAAGCTCGCGGCGCTGGCGAGGACAGCCGGCGCGCAGCTGCTCGCCGCAAACCTCAAGGGAGCGAAAGCGGGCGCCGCGGCCAGCACCGTGAAAGAGGTGGGCGGCTACAAGATCGGGCTGGCCGGCGTGAGCGCTCCGGCGCAGGCGGGCCAGCTGCCCGACGGCGTGAAGGCGTCCGATCCCGCCGTCGCGTTGAACAAGGCGCTCGCGGCGCTCGACAAGCAGGGGGTCCAGGTGCGCGTGGCGTTGGTGGCGCTGCCGCGCGGGCAGGCGCTGCGCCTGGCCGAGCGCGTGAAGGGCCTCGACGTGATGGTTGTCGGTAGGCCGTTCGACGAGGGAGACGGCAACAATCCGCCGACCCCGCCGGTGCTTGTCGGTGGCACGCTGGTGGTGCAGGGGCCGAACCATCTGACGGGCGTGGCCGTTGTCGACCTGTACGTGCGCGGCAAGAGCTTCGACTTCCAGGACGGCTCGGGTATCGAAAAGGCTGCCGTGCGCCAGAGCCTCGAGGAGCGCATCGCCGAGCTCGAGCGCCGTATCTCCAAGTGGTCGAAGGCGGGCAGCACCGTCAAGAAGTTCGATCTCGACGCGCGGCGCGCCGATCTCGCCCAGATGAAGCAGAAGCTCGCGCACCTCGGCAGGACGAAGACTCCGGACAAGGGCAGCTTCTTCCGCTACCAGCTCGTCCCGGTGAAGGAGAGCCTGGGAGCGAACAAGGCCGTCACCGCGCGCATGGACAGCTACTACCGCCGCGTCAACGAGCACAACCGCGTGGCGTTCAAGGACAAGACCCCGCCGCCGATTCCCGAGGGGGAAAGCGGCTACGTCGGCGTCGACGTTTGCAGCAGCTGCCACAAGGCCGAGCGCAAGTTCTGGAACACCATGGCGCATGCGGGCGCGTACGCGGTGCTGGCCAAGGAGCACAAGCAGTACAATCTGGACTGTGTGGGTTGCCATGTCACCGGCTACAACCAGCCGGGTGGCTCCACCGTCACGCACGTCGACAAGCTCCAGAACGTGCAGTGCGAGGTCTGCCACGGTCCCGGCTCGCGCCACGCGGACAACCCCGCCAATCCGGACTTCATCGTGAAGAAGCCTGCAAAGCGCCTGTGCGCCGACAAGTGCCACCACCCGCCCCATGTCGGGAAGCACTGGGACGTGAACGAGGCGCTCACTCACATCATCGGGCCCGGCCACGGGGCTTGAGCGTCCGCCTGTGGTGGATTTCGTGGCAATGTCGCGGCCGCGGCGCGCATGGGCTCGAAATCGGCCTGGCATGATCTAACATGCTTGTCTGAGGCCTGATGCCCTCCGTCCAACACACGCGCAAGGAAGTCCTGCTCAAGCTCGTCTACTACGGGCCGGGCCTCGGCGGTAAGACGACGAACCTCGAGTTCATCCACGCCCGCAGCAACCCCGAGCACCGCGGGCGCCTGCTCAGCCTGAACACGGAGACCGAGCGAACGCTGTTCTTCGATCTCCTGCCCGTCGATCTGGGCAGCTTCAAGGGTTACAAGATCCGCCTGCACCTGTGCACCGTGCCGGGGCAGGTGGCGTACGATCGCACCCGGCAGCTCATCCTCAAGAACGTGGACGGCGTGGTGTTCGTCGTCGACAGCCAGCCGGCTGCCGTGGAGAAGAACGCCGAGAGCCTGGCGAACCTCGCCACGAACCTGAGGCTCCAGGGCGTCGATCCGGAGCGGGTCCCGGTGGTGGTCCAGTTCAACAAGCGTGACCTGTTCGGTGTACTGGACGCGGGCGAGCTGCGCATCGCGCTCGGCATTCCGGCGCGCGTGCCCGAAATCGAGGCGTCGGCCAAGTACGGGCAGGGCGTGTTCGAGACGCTGAAGACCATCGTGAAGGAATGCATGCGGCTGGTCGGGGATCCCGCCAGGCTGCCCGAGGGGCGCACGCCGTCGATCCTCCCGGGTCACCGCGCGTCCATGTATCCCGGGGCTGCGCCCCCGCCGTCCATCGCGCTGCCCAGGGCGCCGCGCGTACCGCGCATACCCGGCGATCCGGAACGCTAGTCCCGCGTTTCCATCGAAGCGATGGGTGCTTCGCACGCGCGGCTGCGCCG
>Ga0114931_10005245_pt1 | contig 16018 bp, 11 predicted proteins | sample 2SBtaG_FD_89579 | JGI IMG/M metagenome (GOLD analysis project Ga0114931, IMG submission 89579) | Deep subsurface microbial communities from Kolumbo volcano to uncover new lineages of life (NeLLi) - 2SBTROV14_V59a metaG | ecosystem: Environmental > Aquatic > Marine > Volcanic | place: Kolumbo...
ATGCCCCTGCCGGTGTCTTTTACCGAGATCACCACTCTGTCATTGTCCGCTTTGCTGCTGAATGTCAGTGTCCCTCCATGAGGCATCGCTTCAATTGAATTAATGACGAGATTCAGTAGGGCCTGTTCAATCATCGCCCTGTCAGCCCTTACAAGTGGAAGTTCTGAGAGTTCAAGAACAGGTCTTATAGACTGATCTTTTATCTGAAACCTGGTTAGGTGTATCAACTGTTTTATTATAGCATTGATGTCCACTTCAGACAAATTAAACTCATCACCCTTTGCAAACCTCAGAAACCTTGTAAGAATTTCATTCATCTGGTTCACCTCTGACAGAACAACATCCATGTCCTCCCTTGTTAATCCTGATCTGTCCTTAAATGCCTGGAAAAGCACCTTAATGGAGGTTAAGGGATTCCTGAGTTCGTGTGCCAGTCCTGCTGAGAGCCTTCCCAATGCAGTTAATTTCTCCGTCCTGAGCATCTGTTTGTATGATTTCTCTATTTTCTCCCTGTAAAGCTTTAGTTCCTGAGAAAGGACGTTAAAGGTTCCGGCAAGCTCTCCGACCTCGTCCCGTGAAGTTATGTTGACCTTTTCCCCAAATTCTCCCTTTGAAAGACGGCGGGTAAAATCAACAAGCCTGTTGAGGGGTTTCGTGATAAACCTGCTGAAAAAACAGGATAGAACCGAACCAAACAGTATCACAATAACCGTTGTTATCGCTATAACATTTCTAACTCTGTTCAGGGCCTGTGATATTCTCTCTTCCTTTATACCGATATGGAGTTCGGGATTCATACCCCTAAATATCTTAACACCTATATCTCTGATAAACCCCTTTTCCGTATCGAGTAACTGTATGGATAAAGGACCGTCTATAACCGGATTCCATCTTAATATATGGGGGGGATAACCGTTTTCAAATGTATGTGCAAAAAGATATCCCTTTTTATTGGTAACAAAAATATACTCTATATCGTGTTCGGTTCCAAGGACATCCTCAAGCGCTTCCTGTGTTTTATAAAAATCGTCTAAGAGTATAGAGTCGGCAATTCTGTCAGAAAGGTTTCTTGCAATCGACTCACCCTGTTTTGTTAATTCAGCCCTCATAGAGCTTGTTACCACCCCTCTTACAGTGAGTCCGATTAATACACCGAGACTGACAGCAATGACTACATTAAGCAGAACTATCTTTACCCAGAGTTTCACTTTAGAAGGCCGTATCTCCTGATGAGTTCCCTGACCTCTTTTAAAGAAGACGCCTTATACTCTGTAAACCCATCAGGCATCTCTGTCCTGTCCCAGTCTACGAGGACGCCTGCCTGTTTGCCCTTGGGGTCAAACGAGAGAAGAGCAATCCGTACAACCTTTACAATGGTAGGGTCAACATCCTTATTGAAGCATATCAGGCTGCTTGGGTAGGGTTTTGAGATTGCGAGGATCTTAATCTTTCCTTCAGCTACCAATCTTTTTGCCAGGGTATCCTGTATCCCGCCTGCATCGTATTCTCCATTCAGGACAGCCCTTGCAGTGTTCACATGTGAACCGCTAAAAACATATCTCTTCAGGTCTTTAAGGGTAATTCCTGCATCTTCAAGCATCTTACGCGGTATTATATGTCCCTGGGTTGAAAATCTGTCTCCAAAGGCAAAGGTCTTACCTCTTAAGTCTTTAATATCGTTTATGGGACTATTCAACTTTGTAAAAACAGCCGCACGGTATTCAGGCTTACCCTCTGAGTTAAGACCCATGACAAGGCAACCCGCACCGTACTTCTCTTTTGCCAGGATACAATTAACAGGACCGAGGGCGGCAAAATCAGTGATACCCTTTCCGAGGTTTTCTACGGTGTCTTCATATTTTTCAGTGAACCGTAAAGAAAATTTGTTTCCGGTGTTTCGCTCAAGATACCTCAGGAATGGAAGGTATATCTTAACATCCTCTTTTGGTCCAAGCCTGAGATCAAAACCGAATTTAAGAGAACCAGGATCATATGGAACAACGTAAGTATCATTGTTTGTGCTTCTTTTTTCAAGGCTTACCTTTTTAGGGACCTCACCTCTTTCACAGCTTGAGATAATAAACAGTACAAAACAAAGAACAAATAATAGATACCTCGTATTGTTTGACATATATCCCGCCTATTTGCCAAAGGGGCATACGGGATATCTGCACTCCTTGCAGTTGAGACATAGGCCTCCATGCCCGAGTGCAGCCAGTTCCTCCCTTCCGATATGCTCACCTGTGAGGATCCGTGGGAGGACAAGGTCAAAAACGGTTGTCCTGTGATACATCCCACAGGCGGGAATGCCCAGGATGGGAATAGATTCAGAACAAAGAGACGGGAAGTCAGAGGACAGACCTTCTTTTTTTTCTGATCTCTGTTTTCCGTCTTCTGTCTTCTGAAGATATGCCACCAAAAACATCGCGCCCGGCAGGACTGCTGAGCCATAATAGATTTCGCTAACTCCAAGATTTCTTATGGCAAAACGGGTCACATCATCAGGGTCGACCGACATCCCACCGGTTGTTATCAGGAGATCGGCCCCCGCTTCTTTGAGCTCCCTCAACCTTGCCTCAATATATGATGCATCATCAGGGGCATAATACATCCCGATCATCTCACCATCGAGATCTTTTATCTTTTTCTCGATTATTGGCGCAAAGGCGTCCTTTATCCTTCCGTAGTAGACCTCATTGCCTGTTATAACCACGCCGGCCCTTGGCTTCCTGATTTCCTTAACCTCAATCACCCCGGAACCCTGAACTGTTTTTACAGCCTCGTCAACGATTGTCTTTTTTACCACCAGAGGTATCGCCCTTGTTCCGGCCACTAATTTACCCTTTTTTACAGGTGTACCGTTGTGGAGCGTTGCACACATCACCTCTCCAAGCATGTTAAAGGCGGTAAGGGTATCACTATCTATCTTTAAAAGACCGTTACGTTCAGCGATTATATTAATCTTTCCCTCTTTTGGCTTACCCCGCATCCTTACGCCATCTCCCATCAGTGCCTCTGCAAGCTGATAGGCTGCCTCGTACTCGTGCACTTCATACTCTCCAACGTTCAGGACATAGAGCCTCTCCTTACCGAGACGCTGAAGATGACATATATCCTCCTTACTCACTATATGTCCCTTTCTGAAGGCCCTCCCCTTAAACTCTCCCTGCCTGATCTCCGTAATATCATGGGCCAGTACGGTACCGACCGCCTGATCGACCGGTATTGTTTTAATATCTACATTCTTTCTGGTATCCGAACTATCAATATCGCACATAAAAACCTCCTAATTCCGTTCAAAATATCTGAGGGTCTTACTAAAACCAACAATGGTATAGTAGATCCCTATTCCCGTAATAAAGCCTATCGTCAAGTTGCCCGTTACAAACCCCAGGGTTGCAGTTGTAAGGGCGATAAATATGGCCGCTCCGTCTTTCAGGATGTCCTTTATAAATAGTGAATGCTGTATACCCACATAACAGAGAAGCACACCCAGGATTGCCTTGGGAAATGCCGTTATAAGTGAAAGCACCGAACGTCCAAAGATCATTGCCAGCGCCATGAGAGTGAGACCTATAATGTAGCCGGACTTTGAGGATGAAGCCCCAAATTTTCGATGCGCTGTAAGACCACCACTGCCGTGGCACATGGGAGCGCCACCCATTAATCCTGATATAACATTCGCTATTCCCATACTCGCAGGTATATTAACAAGGTTCAACCTCCTTGCCTTTTTACCGTAAAGTATTTGCCCTGTCGATTCTGTCGCAACTATGGCATTGCCGAATGTAAGCGCTATCTGGGGCAGGACAAGCAGGGTTAACCCGGTCCACAGGTCGTTTAAAGCAGGCAGTTCCGGTCTTAGCGCCAGCGGCCCCAGTGAAGTCAATTTCATGTCTTTCAGGGAAATAGCCAGTGCAAGTATCAGGATGGGAATCAGCGGAGGAATCTTTCTGATAACCATGATGCTCGCCAGTAAAATCAACCCTGCCACTACGGCTATCGATACGTTCATATGCATCATGTTCAACGAGGTCTTTATAAGCATCAGACCGAGACCCAGTTGTATGCCCCTGATAACGGACACCGGGAAGATCTTGCCGAGTTTTACGCTTATTCCTGTAAGAGATATGGCAAGCAATATAATTCCCATTATTACACCGGCTGCGTTAATTACCGCAAAGTTTAGCCCCGCTGCAATGGCAATTGCAGACATCGCCTTAAGCGGCTGTACCGGCATGGTTATTCTGAAATAGTATGCCGATGCGATGTAGAAAATCCCTGCCATCAGAAATAACGCAGTGGGATTGAAACCGTTTTTTACAATCAGCGCTATGGCAATCGGAAAGAGTACTCCGATATCACCGAAGGCCCCCGATATGTCCCACAATATCTTCTTCACCTCTTTACCTCTTTACCGAATATCCTCCTGAACCTCTCATCTATAATCTCCCTCAGTCCTTCTTCCATCTCTCTGTACTTCTCCAGAAAGTCCCGCGCCTCATCCGTCAGCACGGCGCCGCCCCCATGTTTCCCGCCCGCACGTCTGTCAACCAGCCTCATACCCAGTCTCTCTTCCATCGTCTTTATGTAGCTCCATGCCTTCCGGTAAGATATGCTTATCTCTTTTGCCGCCTGATTTATTGAGCCATACTTATCTATAGCCTCAAGCAGAAACCTCCTGCCCCTGCCAAAGACAGGCTCACCATCAATCTCAATCCATAGTTTTGATCTAATTTCCATAATCAAAAATCAAGAAAAGTGAAACAGGACGCCGATGTTCGCATATATAATTTTAATCAAGAAAACTCCTCTCAGCTCTGCTGTGGGGTAGTTCATTTTAAAATCCCGATAATCTGCGTTCATCTGTGTCGTGAATTATTTCAAAATTCGTTATGACAAAAGTGCATAACGGAATCCAAAGCACTTCATTCCGTGGTAATTGTTATCTTCTCTAACCAGAAGATCCCGTTCAAAGGCGAAAGTATCCCCTTTACAGTACTCGATATGAGGAGCCTCACAAACTCCTTCCTTATCGACACCTCTGTCTCATCTGAAAACATTTTGAGTTCATCAGGGCTTATATATAGATTCACTTTCTTTCCAGGAAATCCCAGTGATTCTGCAATGCCTCTCAACATCGTACCTATATACCTCTGGGTGAAACCGTTCAATGGTATGACCATATCATTAACAAAGAGGAGCGTCTTCAATTTTGTAGTATCCTCCCTTTGCACATGCCCTGCATAAGATACTTTCATTGTTCTTTACCTCCCTCATATCCTGGACATACTCACCACAGGCATCACACCTCACCCTGCTTAACGGTCTTCCCGGCATGTCCTGTGGCTGGATATCCAGATCTACCTCCCGCGAGGAGAACAACTCGTCATCAGGCATTATCCTGTATGCCTCAAGCTGGCATTGATATTTATTCTCTATCTCCGGGAAATACTCCTTTGCCTTCTCCCTTGCCTCCTCCCTTGCCACAACCCTTACAGCCCTGCCCGTATCGAGGTTTACAAAGGTTGCCGCCATCTTTCCATAATCCACGAACCGCATGGTCCTCTTCCCGAGACTGCAACCAGTAACGGACTGGAGTGCATCTGTGGCACACCGGTCGATCTCTACAACGAGATAGATCTTCTTTCTGTCCCTGCCCCTGGGTTCTTCAATCCCGATTTTGTTTAATCCATAAATAGCCATCCTGACACCGAGGACCTGTCCGGGGCATAGATGGCCATGAATCCTTACGGACTCTTCAAGCAATCTCTGGAAATTCGTTGTTGAAATACTCAATTCATCAGCTCCTTGATACGGCTTTAAAGGATGTATATCTTTACAATGCCTGTTTGCCGAAAGCCACCGCTTCAGGCGGTGCTGCTTGACTTACTAATATTATGATAACCGATGACAATGTAAATTTTGTATTAATTTCTGTTAAAAAGTCATCAAGTCCTGTTTCAAACTCCATCGTTTATTGCTTCTTTTTAATACCCCACCGTCTCTGTGGTGGGGAGTTTTCGAGGCACATGGTTCAGAGAGACAAATATAGGACTTTTGAAAGAGCTTCATAATAGAAACATACAAATGCCGTGCCAGCGCCATACCTTATAATCAAGCATCATTCAAAAAAATCTGTCCTTTTTATATACACTTTTATATACACTCTGTTCAGAATTTGAACATCTTTTCACAGTGGGAGCAGGTAAGCCCTGCTCCCACTTTCTGTTCTCATGCCTTAATCAGTTTAACCCTTGTATCATAGAAAGATGAACTTCCACCAATCGGGTCAGTCATACAGACATTCTTGAGAACCGGGTCAACCCTCATGGCAGCATTTGGACAGAGACCGGTTGAACGTCTCTTATCACCCTTTATTGTTTTTCCATCGATCATTGTATCAGATGAACCATATCCCCAATGACCAAAGTGCCAGGAGACTGCCACGACCCCAGGACGCATGCCTTCGACTGCCTTTATCTTTCCGGCCATGTCCTTCGTGCCTCTGTTTGGCAGATGCCATTTGCCATCGCCATTCGTTGCAGAGATGAGCTTTGCACTGTCGCCATCCTTAAAACCCTGTTTTTCAGCAGTTTCTGCATTGATGAGAAAGTAGTTCTCGGGCAATATTGTACTCATCCAGTAGTCCATTGGCAGTGTCCTTGACTGCCCGCCAAGGATATCCTTGTATGTTATCAACTGGAGCGGGAATTCCCTGTCGTCAATTACGTTTCCGGCGGCATCCTTTACAGGTTCATAGACTGCTATACCTGAAAACCTCTTCCCAGTCATGGAATGTCTCTGGGCAGCCACAGGCTCTACATAGAGATTTATCTGTTTTCCATACTTATGCACCAGCATTCCCGGTTTTATGAACGCTGCCTTCCAGTCTTCCCATCTTCCTCCCCTGTTCAGGAAGCTGAGCACTTTCCTCCAATTGTCGGGACCTGCCGCCTTCTCCCACCTGGACAGGTCAAAGATGGTTCTCTTCAGGTGTCTCCGTGCATGGATGAAGAGCTTCATCTCGTCCCTTGATGCATCGGGCACTGCCTGGCCCTTCTTGTCTCCCCATGCGAGGTTGGCAGCTAATTTGAGGAACCAGTCTTCGGGCCTGGTAAAGTCGAGACCCTTGCCAAGACCGTTCCTTCTAAAACCACTGAGACCAAGTCTCCCGGCTATTGCAAGCATCACTGCCTCCATTGAGCAGTGCTGCTTTTCGCCATAGACCTCCACCACCTCTGTCAATGGAGTAATAGTCGGCTGGCGAAATTTGGACGCCTCCTGAGGCACATCAGGTGTTGTGTGCGGGGTAGCCCATCTCTCCCATACCGCGGTATCGGGGAATACATAGTCGGCATACATGCTGCTCTCACCTATCACAATATCCGTGGTAAAGACAAGAGGGATTAAATCAGGGTTTGCAAGAACCTTTACCTGTTGATTTGCAGCGGGAATGGAAAGTGCCGGTGTACCTTTGTGTATCCAGAGTGCCTTTATATTATATGGATAGCCTTCTGCTGCCGAAGGGATAACCTCCTGATAGATATTCCCGGTAAACGGGAACCACGGCCTCTTTGCAGGATACCCTTTAAAGAGGGTCGAATCCTCGTATCTGGACTTTTCCCTTGTCAGTGCGTGACCAAAGGCATAGAGTTTGTCAGGATGCATCTTTTTGAAATAAAACGGCTTCTTCAGTTTGGAACCGTCCTCATGCCAATGGCCTCCGCCTTTACTGAGTCCACCCTTATGGTCGAGACTTCCTATCAGTATATTCAGCGCAATGACGGCCTGCCCGTTGTAGTATCCACTGGTGTGCTGGACAACCCCGCGATACATATCCACCGCAGCCTTTTTGCCATGTGAGGTAAACTCTCTTGCAACATCAACGATATCATTAACCGGCACTCCACAGATATCGGACCACTCCGCCATACTCCTTGAAACTGCCTCATCTTTGAGGATGGTAAATGCCGTTTTTACCTTTATCCCGTTAATTTCGCCTGAGTAATCGAGGGTTCCGGAAACTGCGCTTTTGCCAACCGGAACGGGTTTCCCGTTGTTTATGACAACAAGCTCTTTCCCTCCGATTCCTGCCTCGGATGCCCGCAGGAGCTTGCCGGGTCCGTCCTTTTCAATCTTTACAAGATGGGTTACATTCGACCATGAGGACTCACCGGCAGCCTTTGCAGCAGCCTTGTTTGCAGGGGACAGGAACTTCTCATCATATCGCCTGTTATCAATTATCCATCTTATCATGGCAAGCGCCAAAGCTGCATCCGTGCCAGGCTTGACCGGCAGCCACTTCCATGCCTTGGCCGCAGACTTACTCATCCTCGGGTCAATAACCGCCACCTTGAGCCTTCCCGTAGCGAGACCTTCCGTGACCCTTTCAGCCATGGTTGGCGGGCCAAAATTTGCCTCGACAAAACCGGTACCGAAGTAGATGATGAATTCGGAATTCAAGGCATCCGGTTTCATGTGTTCGGATTTCGGTTTGCCCCATTTCCCGTTCTTATACTGCCTTGTTGCCTGTTTGTAGGCAATATGATGGGATTGTTCGCATATGGTTGTATGTTCATAGAAGTTGACAGAACAGAAGCCGCCCTTAAGAAACCTCTTTGCAAGCTCTTTTCTTCCGTGTTCGATACGGCCGAACTGCAAGACAAACTGATTATTCACAGGACCAAGATCTGGATGGTCCGGATCGATGAGTTTATCAAGGTAAGCGCTATATTTTGACTTGAATTCAGCCACCGACATCTTACCCTTTGCCACTGTCTTGGCATCCTTTGCCATACTCTTTGAAAGATTTGAATCGCTCAGTTTGTATAGATCCTTAAGACCTGGAACATAGCGGTTTTCACCAATATCCTTGAAGTGGCGGCCTCCATTTACTATCTCATCGATGGCATGGTCAAAGGAAATCACCTTCCATGAATTTGAGCCCCTTGGTCCGTTTCTCTTCAGTACCTTTAGAATCCTGTAAGGGTCGTAAAGGCTCTGAATACCGGACTGTCCCTTGGGGCATACCTTTGCATCTATCTTTGCAGCCCTCCACGGTGATGTATCCTGCTTCAGGTTGGGGATCATGTTCTGTGCAGAGTAGGGGTTACCATCTATCTTCACTGCTATCCCGTCGAGTATCTTTACCTTGATCGGGCAGGCAGTGTGGCATTGGAGGCATACGGAATAAATGACATTCTTTGCATCGGCAAGTGAATAACCTCCACCTGAAGCTGCTTCTGCATTCTTCAGTAAACCGAGGGCACCTTCGATCTTGCTCATCAGGAGTGCAGATCCGCCAAGAAGAGCCCCTGTCTTCAGTAAGTTCCTTCTTGTAACCTCCTTATCCGGAAGTGACTCTATCATATCCGCTATCTTACATATCTTGTCTTTTTCAGCCATTTTTTATCTCCTCCTTACTGGTGGCATACCTGGCATGTAGCCGATGTGCTTGTTGCAATATTAGCCCTGTCCTTATAACCGATATAGTAAACACGGGGTTTAGTCCCAAGCTTTGCTTTTGGATTCCATACATCCTCTTTCTTGATAAGTTCAGATACCAGGGACTTCGGATCACTCTTATCGCCGAAATACATTGCCCTTCCTATACAGGTGGATACACAGGCAGGAATCATTCCGCTTTCAAGTCTGTGCAGGCAGAAGGTGCATTTCCTGATAGTCCCTTTTGTTTTTTCACGCGTAAGCCTTTCATTATCTTCGTAGAAAGTCCTCGTCTCATAGGGTTCGAGTATTGGGGTATTATCCGTGTAATAACCACCGTTGTCGTCAACAATCGCATAGTAGGGGCAGGCCTTCTTTGCAGCCTCTCTCGCACCCGAACTCTTTTTAAGTTTCTCATAATTAAATACAACTATCCCGTCAGGCCTCTTCTTAATCGCTCCGTTTTTGAGTTTATTTGCAGCCTTCATGCATGGTGGGTTGTCACAGTGCTGACAGTTACCCGGCATATAGAACTTGTCCAGGTTGGGATAACCCCGGTACTCTGTCTCAAAAACCCACCTGTAAGATGTCCCCGGCGGGCAGACATTCTCCGCCATACATGCGACCACGCATGCACGGTCTCCAACACATTTCCTTACATCAATCACCATTACCCACGACCTCTTTGAGACAGGTTTCCTCAGCGCCCGATCGAGGTCTTCATGCATCTTCACAATCTCGTTAAAAGCCATACACTCCTCCTCTCCGTAAGGATTTCTGTTGAGCCTATTCCAAACATGGTGTTCAGTACAAGAAGCATGCCAAACATAAAATGTATATTTTAAAGGCAGTTAACAGTAAACGTAAAAAAAGTGTTACCCTTACGTAACAGTTAAATGTAAACCTGTGCCAGAGACCGTCCCGTCGGCTCCCTGCAATTACCTTCAGGAAATGTTGGACAGGCGGAGCGAAGGAGTGGGAAAAACAGGTGAGCCCCCCTGCAAGGCATGTCTGCACGTCTCTCAGAGACAGGCAGGAGCACAGGAACTCACAGGATAAGCATCACTCAAGGCATGGATAACCATGCCACTACGGATTGTCCCGGGATGAAAAAAACTCCAGGATCGTTACATTAAGGTAACACTCACTAAAATTTCAAACATATCTGCCAATTATTTAGAGTTTGTGTATAAACTACCGTTATTTGTCATTCCCGCAATCCGAACGCTTTCGGGAGAGTCGGGAATCCTTCTCAAAGACAGATTCCGGACAAGCCGGAATGACAGAAAAAGGACAACTTTTCGACTTTATACACAAACTCTATTTAACGGGCTGTTTCTCAAACCATAAATTGTCACCGCGAACTTGTTTCTGGCTTGGCAAGGCGAATAGACTGCGCCTCGTAACTCATTATTTTTATAAGATTTCCCGAATTTAATTCAGGATACGGAATTCACAAACCGGAGGGATACATGGAAGATCGATAAGCTAATACAGGTTGATCTTGTACAGGTTCATCTTCTCCCAGAGGGTCTTTCTGCTGATGCCAAGTATCCCTGCAGCCCTCGTCCTGTTACCCTTTGTGGACTTGAGCACCTTCAGGATATGACCCTTTTCCGCCTCGGCGGCTATCTCGTTCAGAGAGAGATTATGGGGCTCACCACCCGTATCATTGATAATATGAGGCGGCAATTCGTCTTCTCTGATAACATCCCTCTCCGCAAGTGTTACACACCTTTCGACGATGTTTCCCAGCTCCCTGACGTTCCCGGGCAAGTCGTATGACAGCAATCTCTTTATGGCATCGGGGCTGAACCTCGCTTGTTTGCCAAACCTGCTGTTGCACATCTGGAGGAAATGCTCAATCAAAAGAGGTATGTCTTCAGCCCTGTCCCTCAATGGGGGCAGGGGCAGGGGAATTACATTCAGACGGTAGAAGAGGTCCTCCCTGAACCTCCCGTCCCTAACATCATTTTCAAGGTTATGATTTGTAGCGGCAATAACCCTCACGTCAACGCTTACGGTTTCCGTACCGCCGAGTCTCTCAAAGGTTCCATCCTGCAGTACCCTTAAGAGCTTGACCTGCGTCGACGGAGGGAGGTCTCCTATCTCATCGAGGAATATTGTTCCCCTATCGGCAAGCTCGAATCTCCCGGGCTTTCTCTTTGTTGCACCTGTAAAAGCCCCCTTCTCATAGCCAAAGAACTCACTTTCTATAAGATTTTCAGGCAGCGCCGCACAATTGACCTTGATAAGCGGCCGCTCCTGCCTTCGGCTTTGATAATGGATGGCTGATGCAACCAGTTCTTTGCCTGTCCCGCTCTCGCCGAGGATCAGGACCGTTGAGTCGGTTCTGGAGACCCTCCCGATGAGGTCAAAGACCCTTCTCATTGCATCGCTCTCACCTACGATGTTCTGGAAGCAGTAGAGTTCGGAAAGGTTCTTCCTGAGCATGATGTTTTCATCTCTCATCTCCTTGACTTCAAGCGCCCTGCTGACGATAAGACCAAGCTCCTCAAGGGAAAAGGGTTTTGTTATATAATCAAAGGCGCCTAATTTCATCGCATCAACGGCATCCTTTATAGTCCCGAAGGCGGTCATGAGAATGACCTGGGCTGTAGCATCTATCTCCCTGATTCTCCTCAGGACCTCAAGACCGTTCATGCTCGGCAGCCTTACATCGGTTAGTACAAGATGGAAGGTACCGTCTCTATATGCCTTAATCCCATCCTCCCCCCTTTCAAAAGCGGATACTTTGTAACCATCTGCCTTCAGGGAGTCCTCAATGGTTACCCTCATGATCATCTCGTCTTCTATTACAAGAATTCTATGTTTCATAAGAATGTTTAACCCGGTCAAGCTCTCAGACCAAGGGTCGGAGCTTGCCGATTTTCAATCTGTCATTCCGGCAGTTCTTAAGCCGGAATCCATTCTTTTCAAAGACTTGCGGATACCCGATTACAGACTTCGGGCATGACAAAAATAAAAAACAGCAGTTTCGTTTTTCCGTCATTCCGGCTTGTCCGGAATCGTTCTTTAAGAAGGATTCCCGACGCCCGAATAAGTTCGGGATTGCGGGAATGACTTATGACTGTCAAGCTCTCAGACCAAAGGCAGGAGCTTGCCAATGTGAGGTGACTGATATTATGAGCAGGTCCCTATTCGTCAATATTATACCCCTTAAACCTCAATACAAACTCCGTCCCCTTACCTTTTTCGCTTCTTACCTCTATGTCACCATTGTAATTTCTTACAATCTCATAGGTCAACCACAGGCCAAGCCCTGTGCCCTCTCCAGGCTGTTTGGTTGTAAAGAAGGGGTCAAAGATCTTTCCGATAACCTCATCTTCTATCCCTTCGCCGGTGTCACATACTCTAATTACAGTATCTGAGTCCTCACTGAATCCCTCGATGCTCAGAACCCCGCCACCCCTCATTGACTGAATGGCATTAATAATCAGGTTAATCAGAATCTGCTGAAAATCATGGGGGTCTATAATCAATCTAAGCCCTTGCTCTATCCTCTCGTCATACCTGATTTTATTTTTTGTCAACCGGTACTCGACAAACCCGTAAATATCCTTCAGGGCCTCTTTTACATCCATAACCTCGGGCTCCCTCATCCCTGTCCTCGACATCCAGAGTAGCTTTCCCACCGTGGTCTCGATCCTTTTGAGACCGTCTTTCAGGAGTTCAAGATAGCGCTTTCTGAAGTTCTCACTATCACCCATCTGCTCCAGCATCTGCACACAATTAAAAAGCCCTCCAAGGGGGTTGTTTATCTCATGGGCCACCCCTGAGGCAAGAATGCCGATTGATGCGAGTTTTTCGGACTGCATGAGCTTCTCATGTGTCTGTTTCAGTTCAAGGTTTGCCTCCTTGATCCTTTCAATCATGTGGTTAAAGCTCTGACCCAGGAGTGCCAGCTCGTCATGCCCCTTGATATCCACTTTCACATCGAGCATGCCACTCCCCGCCCTCTCCATTGTCCTGGCAAGCTGGGTAATCGGTCCGATAAACCTTCTGCTGAGTATAACGATTATAATAAATCCCAGGAACAGGACAATTAACGTCAACAGAACAATCCTTTTAATCATGCTCTTGATCTCCTGCCTGCCCTTTTCAAGAGAGACACCGAACTTCAGTGTTCCCCATCTCTTCTTACCAATTGAAAGCGGGGTTGAGAAGTCATAGGCATCTTGTCCTGATTTCCTGTCGGTAAATTTCTGGACAAGCGTGGTATCGGACTTTAGCGCATTTACAGTGAGAGGGTCCTTGTAGACCTTTCCATACTCCCTGAAATCATTGTGGGAGATAACCCGGCCTTTTTCATCGAGGACGGCAATATAAATCAGGTCGATATCCTTTCTCCTGAATATCTCTGTTATGTAATTGTCAATCAAACCACCCTCTTCAACAAGCCCCACCTTTTCATAAATGAGGTCATTAATGACAGGTATGGCAAGGGTTTCCGAAAGGAGCCTCCCCTCCCGTTCCACTTCACCATACAGGATTTTGCTCTCCCTCTTTATGACGATGTAGCCTATCAGTGTCATAAGGGTTATGATGAATATGGATGTGATTGATATAAATTTATACTGGAGGGACAGTTTTTCAAAAACGGGGATTTTCATTTCGCTAAGTGTAACAAAACCGGTATCCCGGCGAAAAGCCCTATTACCAAAAACTACCTGATAGCGTATAACCTCACAATTTTATTTTCGGGTGACATCCTGCACCGCATGTCTTAGGAACATCATTGATCATCCTCCTGACCCCCGCATAATCAGAATCGGTTGCTTTAATAAATCCACCTTGGATCTCCCTGTCCGTCCTCTTCAGCACTGCCCTGCCCTTTTCCGATTTGTTCATATTCAAAAGGGATCGCCTTAACTTCTCAACCACTACATAAGGGGTCCGGGGGCCTACTACAACAGGGCCCGTCGGAATGGCGGAGGACGAAGCAACAATCCTGAGTCCAAGAGGGAGATACTTCTCAGCCACAGTCTCCCTGACAGCGCCGGCATCATATTCGCCCTTGAGCACCCACTTGACCACTGAATCATGATAATCGAAATTCTTGTAACTCTTCAATTCCCTCAGATGGATCCCGGCTTCTGCAAGGAGATAGCGGGGTATGAGGTTACCGGAAGTTGACTTTAATGATGCAAAGGCGAATTTTTTATCTTTAAGGTCTGCCGGTTTTTTTACATCCGACCCCTTCCTTGCAATAATAACACTCCGGTAAAAGCTCTCATTTTTATCTGTAATGCTTCTTAATATACAGGTTGCCCCGAATTTTGCATGAGCTTCAAGATAAGTCAGAGGCCCGAGAAGGGCTATATCGATATCGCCATGCCCCAGTGCATTTACCGTCTCCTCATAAGACCGCTTAAGTACCAGTTCTATATCGAGCCCTGTATCTTCTATAAGATAGTCGATAAGTGGCTGGTACTTCTCATAGGCAATCCTTGGATTATCCCGTGGAATCACCCCGAAGTATACTGTCTTTGCATCCTTCGCCTTCTTTTTTGCCGGTTTTTTGAATGTAGCAAGAAAAGCCTCCATTTCCCGGATGGAATCATAGTTACTGTCCGGTATTTTTTCAAAACGCTCAATCAGCATAGCATCGAGTATCCTCCTGCCTTGAGGGTCCCTGTGCATGTTCAGCAGCACCTCCCGCAGTTTCTCCTTTTTAAAGATGGATATGCCCGTTGAAACGACGACCGGAGGTATTGCAAATTCAGGTGATTTTTCTATGAGCTTCGTCTCCCTTACATAGGGAGAACCTTTCTTTTTCATATACTCATAGACAAGGCTTTCCACGGCTGCTCCGTCTACCACCCTTTTTGCAACAAGCTCAACGGATTTGTTATGGCTGTAACTGTAGATGTACTTTTTGAAATACTCCTCGGGCGTATATCCTGATTTGGCAAGTTTGTACTCCGGATAGAGTTTTCCCGAGTTGGATTTAGGATCGGTAAAGGCGAAGGTCCGCCCCTTCAGGTCAGCAAGTGTTTTAATATTACTGTCTTTGTGAACGATTATATAGGATCTGTAAAATACACTCCCATCGACCCTCGGAGCAACGAGGAGTTCGACCCCGAACTTTCTCCTGTCCTTCACCTAGGGCGCAGAGCATATAAAGGCAGCATCCACCTCCCCCTTCTCAAGCATCTTGTCCATTTCATCGTAGGTCCTCCGTTGGACCATCTCCACAGGGACACCAAGTTTCTCAGAAATATAATCAACAATATCCTGGTAGTATTTAACTGCATCCACCGGGGTAATCATCGAGGCAACACCAATTCTTACGGGCCCCATGATATTCTGGGCAACTGCTTTTGAAGGGATAGAAGCACAAAACATTACAAGAACGGCTATTGACAGAAGAGTCCGGAGAAGACGTGATTTTTTAAATGTCAAGCTCTCCGACCAAAGGCCGGAGCTTGCCAATGTAAGGAAAATTTGATTAATTAGAGTCCGTGTATAAAGTCGAACAGTTGTCCTTTTACCGTCATTCCGGCTTGTCCGGAATCGTTCTTTAAGTATGGATTCCCAACCCTCGAAT
>Ga0114931_10005246_pt1 | contig 16016 bp, 12 predicted proteins | sample 2SBtaG_FD_89579 | JGI IMG/M metagenome (GOLD analysis project Ga0114931, IMG submission 89579) | Deep subsurface microbial communities from Kolumbo volcano to uncover new lineages of life (NeLLi) - 2SBTROV14_V59a metaG | ecosystem: Environmental > Aquatic > Marine > Volcanic | place: Kolumbo...
AAACCGACCGTTCCGGCTGCGGCCCTTTTGTCCGCTGGCCTCGTTGCGATTCAGTCAGGTAGCGGGCTACCTTCCTTCACCGCGCCTCGCCATCGAACAAAATGACTCGCAGTTTTTCATTCCAGAGTTTTTCCACAGTCTCTTAATGCCTGGTCGAGGTGGATTCAATAGTTAAGATATCCGAACTAAATGGTGGTGAAGGATGTTTTTCTGGTGTAAATTTCCCGTCTATCGACATGTCTGCTCCGGCCTCTCACATTCATCCAGAAGCTCATCGTGCCTATGAACGGGGTGATTTCAAGGAGGCTATACGAGGGCAGACGGATTTTCTCAATGCGCTGGTCACATCTGGTGCGGCGACCATTGAGGCGCGGAAACTGCTGTCACTGTATTTCTTTTCTTCAGGCGATATTGCTTCAGCGATCCGCGTGGTGAAGACGGTTGTGAACGACTGCCCCGATGATCCCGAAAGCCTGGGGAATCTGGGTGTCATGCTGAAAAAACAGGGGCGGATCAGGGAAGCAATCGGGTATTTGCTGCGTTCTCATGAAATGGCGCCGGAGCAGACGAACAGTTGCGACGCGCTGGCTCACTGTTTTTCGCGGTTGAAAAATCATGGGGAAACGCAGAAATACGGACGCCGTTCCCTGGAACTGAAGGATGGGGCGGCGGAGGGTCAACTGGTCTGGCCCATTTCGGACAGGCAAGTATCTCCCGCCCCGTTTTCTCCGGAAAACCGGCAGAGCAACGTGATTTCGTTCAGTCTCTGGGGTGACAAGGAGAGATACCTCCGGGGTGCTCTGCGGAATGCGGTGGCCGCTCCTCATGTGTATCCGTCGTGGACCTGCCGGTTTTATTGTGATGATCGTGTTCCGCCTGGATTCCGCCAGAAATTGAAAAATCAGGGGGCGCAGGTGAAAATGAAACCGCGACCATCTCAGTTTTACGAAGGGCTGCTCTGGCGCTTTGAAGTGTTGGACGATGCCACGGTGGATCGTTTTTTGATTCGCGACGCGGACTCGATTGTGAATGTGAAAGAGCGGGTTGCGGTGGATGAATGGCTTCAGTCGGATTGTTGGTTTCACGCCATGCGGGACTTTCCTTCGCATACCGAAGTGCTTCTCGCCGGAATGTGGGGAGGCGCCAACGGGATACTTCCCTCTCTGGCCGAGTTGCTGAAGGCCTTTCATCCCACCATCGCGCCGACCTCAACGTATGATCAACTCCTGCTCCGGGAATGCGTCTGGCCGACGGTGAGGCAAAGTGTCATGATCCACGACAGTGTTTACACGGGATGTCTCGGCAGCAAGGGGTTTCCGCCTTTTGGCGATTTGCCGCCGGGACGTCACATCGGTCAGAACGAAGCGGCGATGACTCCCTTGTCGGGGCAGGCTGGTTCCGCAAAGGTGGAGCCCGGGTTGAAAAGGAAGCTCCATCATGTCATCACGCAAACGGGTAGAACCGTGACGGTTTCCCAGCCGGAACGGGCGACCAAATAGCGACAGGCGGTGATCACGGTTGCTGGGAGACGGAAATCTGATCGTCTCACCGGCAGATCAAGACCCGGATCGACCCGACGAATATTCGGGACAGCATCGGTATCAGGTAACTTTGGAATTGACGTTCAATCTGTATGCGGAATAGTGTTGTCTCGTCCCAGTGAGAGCAAAGGAAGGATTACCATGAAAAAAATCTCAGCCATCGCCGGCGGCCTTCTTGGGCTTGTCTTTGTCTTCTTCTCTCTGAACTACTTTTTCGGGTTTATCAAAATGCCGCCGCCGCCCGAGGGGTCGCCCGCGGCGGCATTCATGGGCGCCATGTATGGCTCCGGATATCTGACCTTCGTGAAAGTGATTGAACTGGTCGGGGGCGTTTTGGTCGCCATTCCCAAAACGCGAAACGTGGGGCTTTTGTTCCTTGGTCCGGTGGTCGTGAATATTGTCGCTTTCCAGATTTTTCTGGCCAGGGGTGGCTTGCTGGAACCTCCTGTTGTTGCCGTCGTTCTGCTTGCTGCACTTCTGCTCTTGTCTGGTCGCAAATCGTTCGCGAAACTACTGAACTGAACTGTAATCCCTATGAATCAACCCACCATTGCCGCCAAACATCCCATCGCCGTCGAACTCAAGGCCGGCGAAACCTATCTCTTCTGCACCTGCGGAGATTCCGCCGGTCAGCCCTTTTGCGATGGCTCGCACAAGGGAAAGGGATTTGCCCCGAAAGCATTCGTTGCTGAAAAAGATGGCACAGCCCACCTCTGCCAGTGTAAGCACACGGGCAATGCCCCCTACTGTGATGGCAGTCACGCCCGGATTCCCGGTGATTGAACCGCGGCTTTCCGCCAGCGAAAGGGAAGGGCGGAGGAAGGGGCCCGGGAAGTAGGGACCCGGGAAGTTTTTCTCCGGATGGACGTCTGCCTGATCATTCAGATCGGTGAAATGATTCCTCAATCAGCGGTCGCGGAGAAGTTGGCTTTCTCGACTGGATCGACCTCTTTGCCGGGCAGGTAATGATACACCCGCCTGATGTTGTCCTTCGCGAACTGGGCATAAATGGCAACCTCGACTTTGGGACGGGATTTTCCTTTCAGGCTGGCCAGGGCGGTGGATTTAATTTCAATGGAGTTCTGGCCGCGTCGCAGTCCCCCGATCACGAGTTCCTTTCCGCTGTTGTTGGCGATCTTCGCGGACAGGTTTCCGTTGACCCGAACTTCTACTTCATATCCAATGGCCGTGATCCACAATTCAGCAATGTAATCCGGTTGGCTGACCAACTGAGGCACGGGAGGGGGAGCCAGGGGGGGTTGAAATTCTTCCCCCTTCAAAAACGAAAAATCCTGATTCCGAATTTTCAGCAGAACTTCCCCGTCAGTTCCGATTTTTACCACCCGGAGTTTGTCGAATTTCCAGATTCCCTCGTCTTTTATGAATTCCAGGACGATGAGGTTCTCGGTAATTTGAGAGGAATCGACATCCAGACCGAAATCCGCTTTGCCAAAGTAAATGGCGGTGGCGGTTTCCCCTCTGCTGAAACAACCCAGAGGAACCAGGCCACCCAGAGGGGGCGCCTGCACCGGATCTTCAAAAAAGGCCCGGGGGAAGGGCGCCTTCTCTGAGACGATTCGGTTGCGGATTGCGACTTGCCGGGAAAGAGCGGTGACTTGTTCCCAAGCAGCCAGGTCTTTTGAGGAGACCGCTTTGCGCCAGGATTCGTAGAGGCCCACCAGCGACTTGAGCAGCCCGGGGTTGGATTGGGCAGGGGCAAGGGCCGGGGTGGAGGATGTCGTCTGGCCAATTGCCTCTGATTGGGCCAGGAGAAAACAGAGCCCAAGGGCGGCAGGAAGATCGAATATTCGTCTCAACATGGCGAAACCATATCATGGAGCCGCCAAATGAACAAAGTGGAGTTGATAAAAAGCTCGCCATCTTGTATGAAAACCAGAGGCATCATTCACGGCCTCCAAGCCGGAGGCTCTACGGGCTCGTGTTTTCTATTTTTTTCATGTCCAGTTCATTCCATTCAATCACCGAAAGGCAACAACTCCTGCTGGATTCGGCGCAAGCGATGACCTACAAGGAAATCGCGGGTCAGCCCGATTTGAAGATTCACTTCTATCTTCCCAAAAATCTGAAAGAAGGAGGGCCGCGTCCCGCGGTCCTGTTTTTTCACAGCGGCGCTTTTGACCGGGGCCAACCCGTTCAGTTCGCGCCGCACGCACTGTATTTTGTCCAGCGGGGGGCGGTGTGTGGCCTGGTAAATTATCGGATGAAATCGACGCACCCGGAGAGCACGCCTATCAATGCAATACAGGATGGTCTGTCGGCGCTTCGATTTTTGAAGCGTCACAGTGAGAAATTGAATGTGGATCCGGAAAAAATCGTTGCCTGCGGGGCCGGGGCCGGGGCCAACATCGCCGGTGGAGTCGTATTGAAAACTCCGATCCCGGAGGATGTTTCCTGGGAAAAAAATCCTGATATGGATGTCCGGGTCGGCGCCGGCGTTTTGTTGAGCCCGATGATCGACATCGTAAAGGGCGGGTTTGGTTACCAGCAGTTCACCGACAAGACCGAGTGCAAGCGAGCGAGCCTTTCCCGGCACGTCAAGCCGGGATGTCCGCCGGTGTTGGTGATTCACGGAAACGCGGATCGTCTGGTGTCATGTGATGAAGTGGAGCATTTCGTCAAAAAGATGCGGCGGCACCGGAACACCTGCGAGTATGTTTCACTGGAGGGACGGGAGAATAGTTTTTACAACATGAACTTTGACCCGGTTTCTTTTGAAATTTGTCTCAGGGAGATTGATGCGTTTCTGGTGAAAGAAAAATTCCTCGCGGAGAGGGAAGGGGATGAGCCGGTTCGGATTATTTCCTGGCGGGAAAAGGATTATTGATACAAAAGGATTATTGATATGGGTGTGTCGCTGCCCTGCTGATTCCGGTGAGCTACTGCTTCCCATAAAACGGTCCCTCCCTTGCATAGACCGGCTGTGCGGATTCGGAATAGAGCTCTCCTGATGCGGTGGTGATCCGCACTTTTAACGAATAGTCTCCGGGTGTCATTTTTGTCGCGTCGAGAACCGCTTGTTTGCCTTTCATCAGGCCCTGTTTTTGAGACGAGAGAGTTTTTCCCCGCTCATCCACCAGCGACGAAGTCACTGTATGACTGCCCTCCGTTACCGTACTCATGCCGATCACGTCAAAAGCGACCGGGAGATGGGAAGCGGGCAGCAGGAGATGTCGCGCCGCTTCGATGCGGGAAATCAGAGGTTTGGCGGCGGCCAGTAATTTTGCCGAGGCAATGTCGAAGGTGAGCGAGGTTTTGTCATTGTAATCGGATTCGGCGATGAAGAGTTGCAGCGTCTGGATATTTTTCCAGGGCGCCGGGCCGAGCGCACTGGTGCTGATCATTTCCCTGATGGAAAACCGCAGAGGCATCCAGACCCGCTGCTGGTCGCCCAGGTCCTTTCCGATTTCGTAAAGCCTTCCGGGCTCTCCGTAATTCCGGATGCTGAGGCCGAAGGGGGTTTTGTCATCGGCCACCTCATCGCGATCCGAATCCACCCGGATCATGAATTCGAGAAAATCATAGCGGCTGAGATCCAACTCACCTTCTTTGAAAACCCGTCGGATTCGCGGCCATCCCACCAGATAGGCGGCGTTGCCTCCGTGGTGATGGTCCACCTTGACCCTCCAGCGCAGACCGAGTTCTCTCTCCGGGGAGGCATCGGCTGTGATTTCGATTTTTCCCTCGATGGTGTCATTTTTCCATTCGGAAAAATCACCACCCAAATCGCGGGATGTCATCATGCCGTCTTTCAATGCTTCATCCAGAATATCCCCGGCATGGGCGCTGCTTCGTGGCCGGGTGTTGCCCACCAAAACGGAGGGGGCGGTACCTTTTCTCACGGCTGGAAACGCCAACAGGGACTCCGTCATTTTGGCCAACTCAAAACGGCGGGCATTGAACTCTTCCGAGGGCCACATGCCATCCGAGAGATAACGCTTTTGCACCTGAATGGCACTCCAGTTTTCCTGGAGCATGGCTTTCGCCGCCGCAACCTGCTTTCGGCATTCCGGATCAGTCGACTTCTCGCGCTCAAACAAAGCCTGCTGCAATGTATAGAGATAACGGGAGTCGTCACGGCCTTCGCGAAAACATTCCCAATAAACGGGAGGAATCACTTCACCGGCTTCATCGATCCGAAATCCGCAGCCCGACTTGGCGCCGCGGAGGTAGTCGAATGGGTCGGGTTCCATTGTTCACGACCAGTGCCAGGGAATCAGCGTGGTGTAGCCGCTGCGCCAAAAACCGAATCCGTAAGTCATGCGACCGCCCTTGCACATCACCCGGCGATTCTTTCTTTCCCCGGCATTGTGGTTCGGGTAACTCCAGTATTCGTAGCGCTCCTGCGCCATGATTTTCTCGTAGGGAATCGCATAGGGCTGCGAGCACCAGACATCGACGTAAGGAGCGAAAGCTCGGGCGTCCGGCGCGGTGGGGAACTTGGTGATAAAAATAGGAATCCCCGAGGCATGAACCGCCCGGTGAACCCGGGCTCCGAAATCTTTCTGGGAAGCCGCCGTCTCATCCATCACCGAACATATCAGGGGCGGCAGGCCGCGGGCTTCGCAGTCTTTCCGGAATTCGCGAAAGAGCTTCGTCAGCCGGGTATAAAACTCGGGAGGTGGAAGTTTGTTGATTTTCCAATGACTGCCCCGTTGGCCTCCCGGCGTGGTCAGGGTGTAAACCCGTCCCACCACATTGCCTCCAAGAACGGGGAGTCTTCCCGTCATTCCCGCCTTTTTGAGACGTCCGATTTCCTCTTCGTCCTGGATCAATATCCGGGTGGCGTCCCGATCAGTCGTCAGATGGAAGGTGGGAAACTCATCAATCCCGTAATCGTGCATGACCCGGAATTCATTGGCACTGGCTTTCCGGTAAAAAGTTTCGTCCCGATCTTGGTAGGTCACCCTGTCCCGCGTCCGGTAATAGACCGAATCATGTTTCCGGGGATCCCGCCGCAAAGAAAATCCCAGCACCCGCAGGGAAATTGGAATGCCCACGGCTTTGTCATATACATCATCCCGAACCGTAACCGTTCCTTCATAAACACCCGCTTTGGCGTCACCGGGCACATGAATCTGAATCCACCACCGCTGACATTCCCGGGCGGGCGAAGAGTGGGCATCGACCCGCTCCAGCAGTTCGGGAACCCGCCGGTAGGTCTCTCGTGAAGTGTAGCGCGGGTAGCCGATATTCCAGTAGGTTTGCAATCGAACCGTGATTTGTGTTCTGGCAATCTTGGCGCCTGCCGCATTGGTCAAATCAGAAACCTGAACCCGGAAATTTTTCAAATCCCGCAGTGGATAGACTCCGAAGGTGACTGGTTCCCATTCGCCCGGAGTCGCGAAGGCGTTCAGCCCATCAGTGAGACGCTCATTTCTCAGTGGTCGGGTTTCTGCATAAACAGGCTCCGTGATCGGGCGGGTGAAGAGCAGGTAGCCGCGTGGGGTTTCCTCCGCTTCGGGAACAGGCTCCGGAGACGTTTCCACGAAAGGCAGTTCCCGATATCCTTCGGGAATGGTGGGCTGGTTCCGCGCATGGCGATCCGCTTGATCCGGGGCGGCGAAGGCCGTGTTCCCCATGAACGCGGACCAGAGCAGAGTGGCCGACAGGTAACGGAAGAAAGATTTAGCGGGTGGGCTCACAATTCAGAAATTGGTGATTTCAAGATTCGGTTCGAGCCAGTTTTGGCCTGCCTTTCCGTGAGTCCTCATCCCTTTGGCTGAACGGGGTTCCCGGCATTTTTATCCATGAGCTTGACCTCCGGTTTGTCGGAGGGAACTTCACCGACCCGAAAGTTGGCGGAAGCGGACTTCCCCGAGGCCAGTTCATGAACTTTGATTTGCCAGACTCCCTCGGTGTCGTTGGGGGCGATGTCGATGGCGAGGCTACGCTTTCCGTGGATGGCGGCCCAGTTCCCGCTTCGTTCGGCCACCCTGCCTTCAGGATCTTCAATCCGGATTTTCACGGGTAATACGGCGTCAATGGCATTGCCTTTGGCGTCTTCGACTGTGATGGTGATCGTCTTTTGATCGCCGCGTTTTGCTTTTGGTGGCGCGGTCAGGCGAACCCCGTCAATGGCGGCGGGCGTGATCATCCACATCCGCCCCTCGCCGGGACCGAGCTTCACATCGGTGATCAGGTGATCTTTTTCCTCACGGAACCTCACCTCCTGATGATCGATGAGGTCGTAGGCATGACCGGATTTTCTGGCAAGCGCGATGGTCGCCTCAGATGGGAGACCGTTCTCCATGACCCGCCCGTGATGCCCGACGTAGCGACCATATTCTCGATGATCGTTCGTTAAAAATACATAGTCCGTATCGGAAAAGCGACGCCGATAGGGGACCACTTCGGGGTTGGAGGAATTGAGGTATCGAGTGTAGCGATCCGCGAGCGCGGCACGCAGCCTGGCGGCGCGAGCCTGCAACTCAGCCTTGTCCTGATGAGCGAGGCCGGTTCGGCTGTAGGTTTTGATGAGAATGTCAGGCTTGATGGCCGGAGTCAGATTGGCGTCACCGATGAGAATGCCTCCATTTTTCTGAAAGGCTTTGATTTTTTCGAGAATGGATTTCGTAATCACATCGCAATCGGTCAGGAACAGTATTTTATAGTCATCGAGTCCCCGCTTGGTGATCGTTTCGTCGTAGACCACTTCCGGCTGCAGCCCGGCCCACATGGCGATGTGATAGGAATCTCCGGCCCAGCCTCCGTTCCATCCGTAGGTTCCGCGCCGGGCATAGACCTGAGCCGCGAAGCTTTCATAAAAAGCAATGTCGCTTTTGATACCGGGGATGTTTTTCAAGGTCGGGCCCAGAGGCTGGATGACGCTTTTGATGAGCCGCTGCAACTCCCATTGAGTTGCGGGATTGGTGTAACGATAACTTCCTCTCGAATCCGTGGGGACCAGCGAGGCCCAGCCGTGGTACATGATGCCTTTGATGGGGCGTGCAATTTTTGTCCAGAAATCCTCTCGCAGTTGCATCGGCGCGATGGTGATGAACGGGGCGTGGGGCTGTTCCTTTTCCCAGGCGGCCTGAACCACGGGATGCGGCTTGCCGGGTTTTGCCTGGGGAGCTGTCTGGGACCGATACCAGATGATCTGGGTCATTTTCATCACGTCCTGATGGTGTTTCGCTCCGGCGGCCATGGCGAGAAGCTCATCGGTGGCCAGACCGATGCGAATTGGATCCGGATAACTGTAAGTCCATTGAGAAATCACGTCGACATCACCACCCGAACCAAAGACCGATCCGACGCGGACCGCTGGATCATACCAGGTCCAGAAATCATCGCGCCCGGTGGATTTTAATCCGCGGTTCAATTCGGAATTCAGATCGTTCCATCCGTCACCCGTTTTCCACTGCCACTTGTAATAGGTGTAAAGGGGATCGTTGTCGGCAATGACGCGGTCCTCGGGGAAATTTTTTATTTTCTGGTAGTCAACTCCGCGCTGGTTGACGGCTTCATCGGGAATTTCCAGTCCGCCTGAGGCCTTTCTGAACGCTTCACGGTCACTCTGGTGAAAGCAGGGTCGTGAACTGCCTCTCACCTCAGAATGCAGAAGAGCAGCCCCGAAAGCAGGGAGGTCGCCATAGCTTTGAGCCATGGAAACACCCACGTTGTGGACGAATTTTTTGATTTCCGGGAGTGATGCACAGATGTCCTGGCGACCGCCCTCGTAGGGCCTTCCGTCGCGTCCGACCCGTTGGTATTTCGGATCAGTCCGCAGATAAGTGCCCGGCGACAAATGCGCCGCGAAAGTGATTCCGGCGCCGAGGGCGGCGTCCAGTCGTCGGCGGGCTTCCTGAAGATCTTCGGGGTCGATAGCGGCAATCGGCTTTCCGGCTTTGAAAATGGGGCCGTAATCAGCCCGGGGACCGAGGGCATGGGTGAAACCGATTGTTTTGAGGCGATCCAGCTCATTGAACCCGCTTCCCCACATGATGACGGGAAATTCATCGGGAAGTTTCCGAGGAACAATGGTCACGGGAAAGGTCTCCGTTACCGAGAACGGAGTCTTGTCCAGCGCGGTGAAACTGGCCGAAACCGCGTAGCTGTCCGGTCGCATTCGGGTGTTGAGCGGAAAGGCAATCTGACGGGACGCGCCGGGTGTCATCTCCACAATATCAATGGCGCGGGGGGTGTCCCGGTCGATGGTCAGGGTGATTTTTCCTTTGCCCAGTGGCCGGCGTTTCAAATTGGTGACCCGGAATTTCAGGGCGGCGTCTTTCTCCATTCGGACGAAGGTCTGCCGGTCCGAGATTCGCTCGATCCGAACCGGGCGGAATTCGAGGACGCCGTTGGAGATTCTCACCTGATCAATCAGGCCCGGAAAACCCGCGTAATTGCTGCCCATCCGATCTCCGACGGATAGAAGTCTGTCGCCCGGCGTGATGCTGCCGAGTCCCTCCTCCTTTCGGCTCCCCCGGATCTGTCCGTTGATAAAAAACTGGCCAGTTCCCGCTCCATCGTAGGTGAAGGCGATGTGGTACCACTTTCCCGTAGTCAGATCAATCCGGTCCGAACGCCAGTCCACCGATCTACGGCCAAAACCGAGTTGCATCTTGAAAACACGAAGCGGGTCTTTGCCGTTGCCAATCATTGAAAAAATGTAATCGCGGTGCTCGTCGGCTATGTATTTTTTATCCAGGAGGACGGCTCGTTTATAGTCTTCTTCCGTTTCATGTGGCTGGATCCACATCTCGATGGTAAACGCTCCGGCCGGTGACAGCTCCGGGCTGTTTGCCACTCTCATGCCGTGGTATTGGTCGGTGATCGGGAAACCGGCAAAAGATTCCAGGGCCTTGCCAAAACGTCCTCCGGGATTGATGTTCGCGCCCGCCAGTTTTCCCTCGTGACCGTTCCCTGAAAGATCGGCACCCGGGTCTTTGCCGTCGAATGACCAAAGAGCGATGACCTGTTTGTCGGTGGCATCTTTTCCCTGGTAGGGGTGATCCCAGGCTTGCTGGAGTTTAATCTGAGGCGGATCTGCAAAGAGAAAAGACCAGCCGAAGAGGACAAAAAGAAATGGAAAAAGAAATGGAAAAAGGAATGGAAAAAGAAATGGAAACAGGTTCTTCATGGTGACCTGGGTGGGAAAAACTGAACCGATTTAACCCGGATATTTCATGGACTTCAGGTTGCGAGACGCGGCGAGCGCCTCTCCGCCGGGGCAGGCGAAAATGTTGGCGCAGGGCTGTATGGGGACAAGCTGTCCAAGCGAAAATCGAGCGGAAAGCAGGCGAAATGGGGAGCGGCAAGTCGCAGCAGGAACGTTCATGAAATATCAGGGTTAACAGGGTAGAGTCGGCAATTCAACAGGGTCTACTCTCTCTCATCCGGAATATTCCGGCAATGAGCGTGAACAATTCCTCCGTCCACCCTCAGCATGGAACCGGTAATATAATCTGAATCGCTGGAAGCGAGAAAGGCGGCGGCACATCCGATATCGTGTGGCGTTCCCAACCGGCCCCAGGGGAGTTTGGCTCCTTCTCTGGCCAGCGTTTCTTCGGTAAAGGCGATTCGCTCTCCGGGTGTGTCGATCCAGCCGGGTTCGATGCAGTTGGCGTTGATGTGATGGTTGAAGAGTTCAACCGCGATGGTTTGGGTCATTGAATTGAGCCCGGCCTTGGCCGCTCCATAGGCAATGCTGCGAGCAAAAGGCATTTCCGCATGAACGCTGGAAATGAAAATGAGTTTCCCGACCTCTCCCCGCTCCACCATGTGTCGGGCCACCAACTGGCTCATGTGAAACCCGCTGAGCAATGTTCCCCGGAGGGTCTTTTCAAATTCTTCCGGAGAATAATCCAGAAAATTTTCCCGGCGGCTGTAGGCGGGATTGCTGATGAGGATGTCAATTTTCCCCGCCTGGGAAATGGCTTCTCGAACGAGATTCTGGCAACCGCTGCGCTCGAAAATATCGGCCTCGATCGGCCAGCAATCCCGGCCCAGAGATCGGATTTTCTCCACGACATCAGTGAGCTGCCCGCCGCCAGGCCGGTCGTTGAGGACAATGTCCGCTCCGTTTTTTGCCAGTTCCAGCGCGCAGCCAAGTCCGATTCCAGATCCACCACCGGTGACGATTGCCTTTTTGTCTGCGAGTTTCATGGTTTTCCTCTATTCGCTGTCCCCGCTGTTGGCAATCAGAAAAGGTTTCTTCTTCGGGAATAAAACGCTGAAAACAAGGCCGGTGATGACATTCACGGCGAGGGCGACGGGCCCGGTCCACTGAAAGGAAACGGGATCCCGCCCGTCTTCAAGGAACCCGAAGATAGGCCCAGAAAAAGCGACCAGAATTGCTGCGCTGGTTCCAAAAAACCAACCCGTCCAGACACCTGCCGGGCTGGCTTTTTTGAAAAACAGGGCGAACAGAAACAGGCTGAAAATAGGCACTGTCAGGAGGTTCACGGTTTTCCCGGTGACGGCCGTAATGTTTCCCGGGACCAAGTCAACGAGCATGCTCCCGCCGAGGACGATCAGTCCCACAATGACGGCCAGCCAGCGGGCAAATCGGACGTGGCCCAGTTCCGTCATGGGTTTGTGAGACAGGCGATCAATGAAATCCGTGGTCAGCACGGCACTGATGGAGTTGACGCCGGAATCCATGCTGGACATGGCCGCGGCGAGCATCCCGGCGGTGACCAAACCGGAAATGACGGGCGGCAGTTGGTGGGCAATAAAGTAGGGGAAAACCTGGTCGGCCTTGCTTTTGAGAGAAAAACCGTCAGGGAGAAGATCTGGATATTGCTGGAAATACCCGAGCATGGCCAAGCCGGCGAAGCCCAATGTGACGCCCACGATCATGGCGATGATCAGTTGAATTCCAATCGATTTCCGGGCGTCCCGGGCGTCTCTGGTTGACATGAACCTCTGAACGGAAAGCTGATCACCTCCCGATGTGGCCACATACCAAATGAGAACAGAAAAGAAACTCCCGACCATGGTGATGCGGGTAGAGGGATCAAGGCTGAAAAACGGCTGTTTGTCCCAGTTTTGATGCCATTGAGTCGGGAACCAGTTGAAGCCTTCCATTTTGATGGAAACGAATACGACCACGAGGATGGCGCCGCCATAGAGAAGGATCGTCTGCATTAAATCCGTGATAACTACGGCTCTCAATCCGCCCATCGAGGCATAAAAAAGCGATATCGAGCCAATCACCGCGACCATCCAGGGCAGCCATTTCGGGTCGATATCCGCGATGCTGCAAAAGGCTTTGGTTGCCGCCAGAATGAGGAGCGACATCCAGACCAAGCGCAGCAGGAGAAACATGGAGGCGCCCAGAAGGCGGACGCTCAGGCCGAGTCGTTCTTCCAGCAACTCATAGGCACTGGTGACCCGCAGTCGCATATAAACGGGAAGAATCAAAAAACCGACGATGAGAAAAACAAAGGGGTAGGTCAAATAACTGCTTAGAAACACGGGGCCTTTTCCGATGATTTCCCCCGGCTGAGAAAGGTAGGTGATGGTACTCAGGAGAGAGGCAAAAAGCGAAACCCCGATGAGGATGGGATTCATCTTTCCCGAGCCAGTGAAGTATTCCTTTGTCGTCTTCTGTTTTCTTCCGTAGAACCAACCGAGAAAAACGGTGCTGGACGCATAGAGAACGATGATGATCCAGTCGATGTTGGCGAGTCCGGGCACTTTGTTCATTGGTCATGATACTGCGGTCTCCGCACCTGCCCGTCCAGCCTGATTGTAACCATTTTTACTTGTGGAAATTGGAGCGAGGTCGGAGGGTTCCGGTCACAATCAATCATGAGTGCGGGAATTTCATTTATAACCGGGGCCAGCAAGGGAGTTGGCCGGGGAATCGCCTACGGAATGGCCGGAGCGGGCTGGGATGTGGCGATCAATTATCACAGTGACCTGGCCGGCGCTGAAGAAACCGCAAAAAAAATTCAGGCGATGGGGTGTCGTACTCTGGTGGTTCCCGGAAACGTGGGGGACAGTTCGGATGTGGAGACGATGTTTTCGATGATCTCCGAAAAATTCGGACGACTCGATTGTCTGGTCAACAATGCGGGCCGCCAGACATTCGCTCCTTTGCTGGAACTCAGGGAGCAAGACTGGGACAAAACGCTGGCGACCAATTTGAAAGGGACTTTTCTTTGCAGCCAGGCGGCGGGGCGCATGATGAAAGAACAGGGCGACGGCGGATCGATCATCAATATCGGATCGGGCGCCAACAAGCAGCCCTTTCTCAATCTGGTGGATTACTGCGCGTCCAAGGGTGGTATCGAGCAATTGACGCGAGTGAGTGCCTGCGAACTGGGACAGTACAAAATTCGCGTCAATTGTGTGTCGCCCGGGGCCATCGAGATCGAGCGAACCCGGAAGAATCGCCGGACTACGCCGGAACCTGGTCGCCCCTGACCCCGATGGGTCGCGTTGGCAGGCCGGAGGATGTCGCCAACGTGGTGGTGTTTCTGGCCAGCGGAAAAGCGACATTCACTTCGGGGCAAACCGTTTACGTCGATGGTGGATTGTGGACCAAGGCGCAGTGGCCTTATTGAAGGGTAGAGGCGGAAACCTGATGCGGGCTGCCGCGGAGGAAAAGCCGGGATACGAAAAAGTGGCTGGGAATATAAAGGAAATGGTGAGAAAGTGACCCGGTCCCGCAGTTCCAAATTCCTCCTGTTCGAATAAATTAACGATGAGGCGATACGTCCTGACATCTCTTGCGATTGGGATCCTGGTCATTCTGGTGATTCTGGTGCTCTATTTTCTAAAGGCATTCGAGCCCATGACGCGGTGGCTCAGTGCCTTGTATGCCTCAAAGGGATTTTTTCGGGGAGAAACCGTTTCCCGGCTCGTTTGGCTGGAAATTGGTACCATCATAGTCGCCTCCCTTGGAGTGACGTGGTGTGTGGTGGATTCCTCCCAGCTGATGCAGAAGCTGCTGGTGTTTTTCACTTCCGGTCTGGTGATTTTCGGCATTTCTCCGACCATGGCGCTTTACGGCCACTTGTTTGAACCTTTTTCCTCCTTGCTCGCCGTGCTGCTTGCGGCAACGTCAGGACTGATTTTTGCCGGGACCGAGAAAGGGATGCGCAAGAGGGTTCTGGAAAATGTGTTGGGAGTCCGGGTATCCCACGGAACATTCAATGAGTTGATGTCCGAGCCGGACCCGCCCGATTTCAGCGGCGCCGTTCGCGATGTCACGGTGGTGACTTGTCGCGTATTCAATCATGCGGAACTTCGCGGCAAGCTGGAGTCGGCTGAATTGTTGAAAATGACCAACCTGTTTCTGCGGAACACGGCGAACTTTTTGATGTCGCGGGGCGCCTATCTCGACGAGTCCGGGCCGGAGCTGGTGAGAGTGTTTTTTGGCATGTTGCGTCCCGGTGAAGACCACGTCGAAATGGCCTGCCGAGCCGCTCTGGAGTTGCGAAACCGCCTGAAAAGTCTGAACCAGGAATGTGAAACCAGGTGGTTCCAAACATTGCAATATGGAGTGGGTATCAGTTCGGGACCGATGACAGTAGGAGTTTACGGTTCAAAAAATCACTACTTTTTCAGTGGAATTGGCAGTGAAATTGATTTTTCCAGACGCCTGTCCCATGCCAATGTGGCCTACGATTTGGACGTGCTTTTGAGCGCGGCCAGCTACCAAATGACGCATGATTCGATCGAGGTTCGACCCATGGAAATGTTCTACGATCCCCAAGAGGGAGTCATGACGGAGATCTATCAATTGCTGGCCATGAAAGAAGATTTTTCCGAGGCGGACGCGGAAAGGCGGGATCTTTTCTGGCGGGGACTCATTCTCTACCGGGAGGGAAAGTATGAAGAGGCACTGGATCATTTCACCCGTTCCCAGGCGCCGGGCTACGATGACGGGCCGATCAAATATTTTATCGGCAAATCCCAGCAGGGGCTCGCGGACCCGACGTCGGTCGGGGAAGATGCCCACCGGGAAATGATTGAGGAAGGCCACGCCCGTCTGCTCGAGTCGATGTGAGTAAACGGGTGAACCCTGAAATGTTCGTTTGACCAATGCTTGCGGAAGCCGCTATCAGAACCTTGTTTGGAGAAAAAGGAAAATGGCACAAGTCGATTATCCAGAGCCGGTTCGGACCTTGATATCCCAACTGAAACAAATGCCCGGCATTGGTCCGAAAAGCGCCGAGCGAATCGCTGTCTGGATGATGCAGCGGGACGGAGAATTTGGAGCTTCGCTGGCGGATGCCCTGACGACAGCTTCCACTTCGGTTTTGGAGTGCGAAATCTGCGGCTTCTTTTCGACCCTGGAAAGGGGCTGCGCGATTTGTGAATCCCTGAATCGAGATGCTTCGGTGTTGTGCGTGGTGGAACAACCGACCGACATTCTTCCCTTGGAACGTTCAGGCGCCTTTCGGGGATATTATCACTCGCTGCGCGGGAAAATCTCGCCTCTCGACCACATCGGGCCGGAGGATTTGCGGATCGGTGAGTTGATAGGCCGTTTGCGGG